>Ga0308167_1000414_pt1 | contig 78024 bp, 73 predicted proteins | sample PhyCR1_2_FD_202138 | JGI IMG/M metagenome (GOLD analysis project Ga0308167, IMG submission 202138) | Phyllosphere microbial communities from UC Gill Tract Community Farm, Albany, California, United States - DLSLRC.R1 | ecosystem: Host-associated > Plants > Phyllosphere > Unclassified | place... | reverse complement strand
CTCCGGTGCGATCTTCGGCCTGTTCGCCGCGTTCTTCGTGATCCAGCGGAGCCTCGGGTACAACGCCGTGCAGCTCCTGGTGATCATGGGGCTCAACCTCGTCGTCGGGTTCCTGCCCGGCACGGCGATCTCGTGGCAGGCGCACGTCGGTGGCATCGTCCTCGGCTTCATCACCGGGTTCGTTTTCGCGAAGACCCGCAACGTCCGGCAGCGCGGCCTGCAGATCGGTCTCTTGGTTGCCGAGGCGGTCGTGCTCATCGCGGGTGTCTTCGCGGTGTACGCGAGCCTGCAGGCGGGCATCGGCATCGGCGTCTGACCCCGATCGTTCGAGGGCCCCGTCGCGTGAGCGACGGGGCCCTCGTCGTTGTGGCTCAGCAGCATCTCGCTCGGTGTGGGGTTTCCACACGTGCACGAGCGAGTTGTCCACAGCTGTGGAGAGATCGGTGAGTTACACGGGTGTGATTATCCCCACTGTGGACTTTGCTGTGGATAACTCCGGGACGGGGGTGTGGAGAGTGGTGTGGAGAATGTGGACAACTGTGGACAACCGCGGCCGCAACGGGGAGAACGCGATCGACGCCACGGTAGCGCTGTGGACAACTGCCTGCGGTGGCGCCGCAACGACGACGCCCGCCGCACCACACGGTGCGACGGGCGTCAGGGGAAACAGATGGCCGGGGTTGCTACCGCCAGCGGGTGGTCATGAGGAAGCCGACGAACATGATGCCGAAGCCGATCAAGATGTTCCACGACCCGAGGGACGGAACCGGCAGCGTGGTGTTCGAGATGTAGAAGACGATCACCCAGGCGAGCCCGATGAGCATGAAGCCGAACATGACCGGCTTGAACCAGACGGGGTTCGGCTGGTCCCCCGCGGTGTCGACCGAGTCGGCTCGGGTCCTCCGGGCGGGCTTGGTGCGGTCCTTGTCCTTGGCCATGGCCGGTATCCTACCGTGACCACGTGTGTGGGAGGACTCTCAGCCCGCTGCACACATCCCCCACGAGTACGGTGAACCGACCATGACCAAGATCCTCGTCGTCGACAACTACGACAGCTTCGTCTACACGCTGAACGGCTACGTGCAGCAGCTCGGCGCGGAGACCGACGTGGTGCGGAACGACACCTTCCCCGAGTCCGAGATCGCCGAGCGCATCGCCGACTACGACGGCGTGCTCCTGTCACCCGGCCCGGGCACCCCGGCCGATGCCGGAGTGTCGATCGCGACCGTGCACGCCGCGATCGAGGCGGACAAGCCACTCCTCGGTGTCTGCCTCGGTCACCAGGCGATCGCCGAGGCGCTCGGCGCCACGGTGACGCACGCCGAGGAACTCATGCACGGCAAGACGTCACAGGTCGACCACGATGACAGTGCCTTGTTCGTCGGCGTCCCACACCCGTTCACGGCGACCCGCTACCACTCGCTCGCGATCGTCGACGGGACCGTCCCCGAGGAGCTCACCGTCACGGCGCGGACCGGCGGCGGCGTGATCATGGGTGTGCAGCACCGCGAGCACCCCGTGTACGGCGTGCAGTTCCACCCCGAGTCGGTCCTCACCGAGGGTGGGTACCGCATGGTCGGCAACTGGCTGGAGACGACCGGGCTGGACGGCGCGGCCGACCGTGCGGCTGGACTGAACCCGCTCATCGCGGCGCATCGCGCCTGACTGGCGTCCGGCCTGGAGGCACGGGTCGGCCCCGGTGGGCAGCCTCCGTCAGGACGCGGTCAGTTCACTGCCCGTCGCCCCCGTCGCCGCCGTCACCGGCGCTGTCGCCACCGCCGTCCGACGCGGGCGGCTGTGTGGGCTGTGACGAGGCGGCGCAGTAGGTGAGGACCACGGTGCTGCCCTGGGCGATGTCGCCGGCGGGAGCGCTCTGCTGCGTCACGGTGCCACCGGTGCAGGAGTACGCGGGCGCCGGGGTCACGGTCAGCCCGAGACCGGCGAGCGTCGCGTTGGCCGTCGCGAACGGCTGCTGCGTGACGTTCGGGAGCTCGACCTTGCCGTTCGACACGGTCAGGTTCACCACGGTGCCCTTCGCGTGCAGCGACGTGGCGGCAGGATCGGTGGTCATGACCGTGCCCTCCGGCACGTCCGGCGAGTAGTCGGAGTTGATCGCCCCGACCGTGAACCCGGCGTCCGTGAGGGTCTTCTCGGCGGCGTCCTGCGCCTGGCCGGCGAGGTCCGGGATGGCGATCTGCTGTGGACCGAGCGACACGATCACGCGGACGTTCTGACTGCGACCGACCTTCGTACCCGCACCGGGCTCGGTCCGGATGACCGTGCCCTTCTCGACGTCGTCGGAGTTCTCCTCCACCTTGACGGCGACCAGGTCGTGCTTGCCGAGCGCCGAGGCGGCGGAGTCGTAGGTCGCACCGGCGACGTTCGGCACGCTCACCGACGACACCGGCCCCTTGCCGGGCTGGAGGTTGGCGACGAAGAACACCACGGCGACGATCACCGCCGCGGTCAGGATGATGCCGACCCAGATCCACGCCACCGGCGGACGGTTCTGCGTGCGCTGCGGGCGGTGCTCGGCTGTGTCGTCCTCGAGCTCGCGGAACGCGACTGCTGGGTTCGAGGTGGTGCGGGGGTTCACACCGAAGAGCATCGTCGACGCGTCGTTCGCTGCCTGGTGCTGGAGCTTCCGGGTCGACGCCGGCACGTGACCGGCAGCGGCCTGCTGCAGCTCGGTCCGGAACTCGGCGGCGTTCTGGTACCGACGCGTGCGGTCCTTCACGAGGGCGTGGAGGGTGACGGCGTCGAGAGCCGGAGACACCTCGGGCACCAGGGACGACGGCGCGACCGGCTGCTCGCTGACGTGCTGGTAGGCGACCGCGACGGGCGAGTCCCCGATGAACGGCGGGCGACCGGTGAGCAGCTCGAACAGCACGACACCGGTCGAGTAGACGTCGGTGCGAGCGTCGACGGTCTCACCGCGTGCCTGCTCCGGCGAGAAGTACGAGGCGGTGCCGAGGATCGACGTGGTCTGCGCGACCGTGGCCGACGTGTCCGTGATGGCGCGGGCGATCCCGAAGTCCATCACCTTCACCTGGCCGGCGTGCGTCACCATGACGTTCGCGGGCTTGATGTCGCGGTGCACGACGCCCGCGCGGTGCGAGTACTCGAGCGCGGTGAGGATGCCCTCGGTGATGCGCACGGCCTCGTCCGGGGCGACCGGTCCGTCGTCGATGATGTCGGAGAGCGGACGGCCCTCGACGTGCTCCATGACGATGAAGGGCACCTGCACCTCGGCGCCCGAGGTCTCGGTGACCGTCTCTTCGCCGGCGTCGTAGACGCGGACGATGGTCGGGTGGGCCATGCGGGCCGCAGCCTGGGCTTCCTGGCGGAACCGCGTGCGGAACGCCGGGTCGTTGGCGAGGCTCGGCTTGAGCAGCTTCACCGCCACCTTGCGTCCGAGGCGGGTGTCGTTGCCCAGATGCACTGTGGCCATGCCGCCCCGACCGATGACGTCACCGATCTCGTAGCGGTTGGCGAGGAGGGTGATCCCCGCGGTCACACCTTCTGGCACGTACTCCTCCGAATGTCCGTCCGGGCCAGTGTACGGCAGCCCTCGCTGGTGAGACGCTGCGGACGGGGCCCCCGACCGAACCGTTACGCAACGGTGTCGCGAGCCCCCGTCCGAGGGTCAGTCCTGCGGGCCCTGGCTGGGGTTGGTGCCGTCAGTCGGTTCGTTGGTCGGCTCGCCGGTGGCCTGCCAGGGGTCGCTCGTGGCGGACTCCGAGGCGGCCGAGGCTGCGAGGTTCCCGCAGGTGACGGTGTAGGTCAGTGCCGCGGTCTTGCCGACCGCGTCGATCTGCACGGTGACCGAGCGGTGCGAGGCGTCCAGCGTTCCCGAGGTCTGGCTCGAGGTGTCCTTGCCGCCGGTGATCGTGTACGCGTACGACGCCACCGTGTACCCGGTCGGGCACGTCGCCGCCGCCCAGCTGAAGGTGACCTGGCCGTCCGTCGACACCGTCCCCGGGGACGCCGAGTTAGGCTGGTTGACCGTGGGCTGCGCGGTGTACTGCTGGATCACGACGACTGCGCCCGCTGCCAGGCTCCCGGTGGGGCTGATGGACTGGACGGTGTTCGCCTTGTCCGCCGTCGGGGCCGGGTCGCCGTCCTCCACCTGCGGGGTGAGGCCGAGTGACTGCAGCTTCGCCTGGGCGTCCGTGACGGAGAGCCCGACGTAGTCCGCCGCGTTGACGAGCACCCGTGTCTGCGTCGGGGTCGGCGTCGGCGTCTTGCTCGGACGTGGCGTGGAACTCTTCGTCGTCTGCGAGGGTGTCGGCTCGGGGCTCCCGAAGCCGCCGAGGGCGAACGCCGCGATGACACCCGCGATGACGAGGACCGCGATGCCGCCGACGAGCCACCAGATCCAGGCGCGCTTCTTCTTCGGCTCCTCGTCCTCACCGTCGACGGGCGAGCCCGGCGTGCCGGGACCGCCGGCGACGGCTCCGGCCTGGGTGCCGATGAGCGCGGTCGCGGCGTCGTTCCCCTGACCCTGCGGCGGGTTGAACGCCACGGTTCCTCCGGCGGCGACGGCCGGCACGGCGACGGTGGCCGCCGCGACGTCACCACGGCGCAGTGCCTGGGCCGCACGGGCCAGGTTCGCGGCGGTGGCCGGGCGGTCGGCGGGCTTCTTCGCGATGCAGGACATCACGAGCGCGGCGACGGGCTCCGGGATGTCGCCCGGGAGCGCCGGCGGCTGCTCGTTGATGTGCGCCATCGCGATCGCGACCTGCGACTCACCCGTGAAGGGTCGACGACCCGCCAGGGCCTCGTACGCGACGATGCCGAGGGAGTAGATGTCCGTGGAGGGCGACGCCGGGTGCCCGCTCGCCTGCTCGGGCGAGAGGTACTGCACGGTGCCCATGACCTGACCGGTCGCGGTGAGCGGCACCTGGTCGGCGATGCGCGCGATGCCGAAGTCGGTGATCTTGACGCGGCCGTCCGGCGTGATGAGCAGGTTGCCCGGCTTGATGTCGCGGTGCACCAGGCCGACGGCGTGCGCGGCCTGCAGGGCGTTCGCGGTCTGGGCCACGATGTCGAGGACCTTGTCGACCGGCAGCGTGTGCTCCCGTTCGATCATGGTCGAAAGCGCCTCGCCCGGGACGAGCTCCATCACGAGGTAGGCGCTGCCGTCCTCCTCGCCGTAGTCGAACACGTTGGCGATGCCCTCGTGGTTGACGAGTGCGGCATGGCGGGCCTCGGCGCGGAAGCGCTCGAGGAAGCCCGGGTCGCCGAGGTACTCGTCCTTGAGGATCTTGAGTGCGACGGTCCGCCCGATGACGAGGTCGGTGGCCTGCCAGACCTCTCCCATGCCGCCGATCGCGACGCGGGACGAGAGTTGGTACCGCCCACCGAAGGTGAGTCCGCTGGTGGGTCTCATTTGTTCAGCACCGCCTCCATGACTTTCTTCGCGACCGGGGCCGCGACCGTGTTGCCGACTCCGGACTGCCCGAGTCCGCCGCCGTTCCCGACGACGACCGCGACGGCCACCTCGGGGTCCTTCGCCGGGGCGAACCCGGTGAACCACAGCGTGTACGGATCGCCCGTGCCGCCCTCTGCCGTGCCCGTCTTCCCTGCGACGTCGACACCGTCGATCTTGGCATTGGTCCCGGTACCGGAGCTGACGACGCTCTGCATGGCCTCGGTCAGGTCGTTGGACTCGGAGGCCGAGAGCGGGTCGCTGTACTGCTTCGGCGAGAAGGACTCGACCGTCTTCAGGTCACTCGTGGTGATCGAGTCGACGAGGGACGGCTGCATGACCTTGCCGCCGTTGGCGATCCCGGCCGAGACCATCGCCATCTGCAGCGGGGACACCCGGACGCTGGCCTGACCGAACGAGCTCAGCATGAGCTGCGCGGTGTCGTCGCTGACGTCAGGGTACTGGCTGGCGGTGGCCCGCATGGGGACCTCGATCGCGTCGCCGAAGCCGTACTTGTCCGCCATGCTCTTGATCGCGTCGTAGCCGAGCTTCTGCCCGAGTTCGGCGAACGGGATGTTGCACGAGTACTGGATCGCCGTGCGGAGCTTCACGGTGTCGCCACCGCCGCAGGAGCCGCCCTCGGCGTTGTTGATGTACGTGCTCGTGCCCGGGAGCTGCAGTCGGGACGGGTTCGGGAACTCGGAGTCGAGGTTGTACTTCCCACCCTCGAGCGCCGCCGACGCGACGATGAGCTTGAACACGGATCCCGGTGTGTACAGGTCACCGCCGATGGCCCGGTTCTGCAGCGGCGTCCGGGTCTGGTTCAGCAGGGCGTCGTACTGCGCCTTCACCTGCGCCGTGTCGTGCGAGGTGAGCGTGTTCGGGTCGTAGGACGGCTTCGACACCATCGCGAGGATCTTGCCCGTCTTCGGCTGGATCGCGACGACGGCCCCGGTGTTGTCACCGAGCGCGTCGTAGGCGGCCTGCTGCACGTCGGGGTCGATCGTCAGGTTGACGTTGTCGCCCTGGACGTCCTGCCCGGTGAGGATCGCGTTGAGGTTCTGGAAGAACGATGCGTCGGAGTTGCCGGAGAGCACGGTGTTCTCTGCGCTCTCGATGCCGGTGTTGCCCTGACCGATGGTGAAGTAGCCCGTGACGGCTGAGTACAGGTCGCCGTTGGTGTACTTCCGCTGGTACTGGTACTGGTCGTCCACCGGGGTCGACTCGGCGATCGGGCTGCCGTTCACGAGGATGGCGCCGCGCTTGGTCGAGTAGCTGGCGAGGATCGTCCGCGAGTTGCGGGAGTCGGCACGGAGCGAGTCCGCGGAGAAGAACTGGATCGAGGTCGTCGACACGAAGAGTGCGACGAACATGAGCACGATGACGGTCGAGACACCGCGGAGCTGTCGGTTCACCGGCTGCGCTCCTTCCTGGTCGCGCGCGCGTTCCGTCCGCGCGCGGCGGGGATCGCGCCCTGCTGGACGCGCTGTTCGGCTGGGATGGCGTCGGTCAGTCGCAGCAGCATCGCGGCGATGATCCAGTTGGCGACGAGCGATGAACCACCGGCCGCCATGAACGGTGTCGTGAGGCCGGTCACCGGGATGACGCGGGTGATGCCGCCGACGACGACGAACACCTGCAGGGCGATGACGAAGCCGAAGCCCACGCCGAGCAGCTTGCCGAAGTCGTCCTGCGCCATGAACGCGACGCGGAGGCCTCGGGAGGCAAGGACGATGAACAGCGCCAGGATCGCGAAGACGCCGATCAGGCCGAGCTCTTCGCCGAGCGAGGCGATGATGTAGTCCGCGTTGGCGACCGGCGTGATGTACGGACGGCCCTGGCCGAGGCCGGTGCCCGTGATCCCGCCGTTCGCGAAGCCGAAGAGGCCCTGGACGAGCTGGTAACTGCCCTGCGTCTGTCGCAGGAAGATCTCCTGGTTGAACGGGTCGAGCCACTGTTCGAAGCGGCCGTGCACGTAGACGAGCACGGACTGCGCGATGAGCGCCCCACCGACGAAGAGCACGAGCCCGATGATCACCCACCCCAGACGGGCGGTCGCGACGTAGATCATCACGAGGAACAGGCCGAAGTACAGCAGGGCTGTGCCGAGGTCGCGCTGGAAGACCAGCACCGCCATGGCCGCGCCCCACATGACGAGGATCGGACCGAGGTCACGGGCACGCGGGAACGTCATCCCGAGGAACTTCCGCCCGACGATCGACAGTGAGTCCCGCGCCGTCACGAGGTAGCCGGCGAAGAACAGCGCCATCGTGATCTTCGCGAGCTCGCCGGGCTGGAACGAGAATGCTCCAACGCGAATCCAGACGCGCGCGCCGCCCGGGGCATACCCGATGCCGGGCAGCATCGGCAGCAACAGCAGCGCGATCGTCAAGAACATGAAGATGTACCGGTACCGCTGCAGGAACCGGTGGTTCCGCACCAGGACGACCGTGATGATCGCCAGGACCATCGCGAGCATCGTCCACACGATCTGCTTCACGCCGATCGCCGACCACCCGGACAGGTCGTTGTGGATGTCGATCCGGTAGATCTCCGCGATCCCGATGCCGTTCAGCACGAGGGCCACCGGCAGGATGAACGGGTCGGCGTTCTTCGCCACGATCCGGAGCACCACGTGCATGATCAGCGCCAGGCCCAGGATGCCCGCGCCGACCCAGAGCACCGAGGTGTCGAACAGCTTGCCCTTCGTGCCGAGTTGCACGAGGACCATCGCTCCGGCGCAGATGCCGCACGCGATGACGAGCAGCACGAGCTCGAGGTTCCGGGCTCGCGCCGGCTCACGCAGCTTGATCGTGATCGCCTGCGTGAAGGACTGGGCGGTGGCGCTGCTCATCGCTTCGCCCCGGGGGACGCGGACGGCGAGCCGCTGGGCGACGAGGTCGGGGTCGGCGACGGCGATCCGCCGTCACCGCCGGTCCCGGCCTGGTCCTGCCCGGTCTCAGCTGCCTTGCGCAGCCGGTCCACGATGTCGCGCGCGTCGTCGAGTGACTGCGCGTTGATCGTCGAGCGGACGTTCTCCCGCGTGTAGTCGGGGAGCGACGAGACGGTGATGTCGGTGTCCTCGTAGACGTCGGACAGCGCGATCGGTCCGATCGACTGCTGCACGCCCTTGTAGATCGCCACCGTGCCGCGGTCGGTGCCGACGTAGTAGTGGTCCTGGATGATGCGCCAGCCGAGGAAGACGGCGCCGACGAGGGCCGCGATCGCGACGACGAGCGCGATGGTCCACGAGATGCGGCGGCGGATCCGGCGTCGGCGGTCCTCGGCGATGAGCTCGGCGAAGAACTGGTCGGACTCCGGCTCGAAGTGCGAGTCCTCGGGTGCCGTCGTCACCTTGAGCGGGTGCAGCAGGATCGTGGGGAGGCGGATCGGCTTGCGGCCGGTCGACGCCTCGAACGTGAGCGGAGCGGCTGCGGAACCGACGGTGGTGGCCGCGTCGTCGTCGTCACCCGGCTCGGAGTCCGTGACGTCCATCACGACGACGGTGACGTTGTCGGGCGCGCCGTGGTCGAGCGTCTCCTTCACGAGCCGCTGCGTGACCTGGTTCGCGTCCATGTTCGACGCGAGGGCGTGCCGGATGCGTTCCTCGGCGAGGTAGGACGAGAGCCCGTCCGAGCAGAGCAGCCAGCGGTCGCCCGGCTGGATGTCCATGATCGCGGTGTCGACCTCGGGTGCGGCGTCGACGTCACCGAGCACCCGCATGAGCACCGAGCGCCGCGGGTGGACGGCGGCTTCTTCCGGGGTGATCCGGCCGCTGTCCACGAGACGCTGCACGAAGGTGTGGTCCGAGGTGATCTGCCGCAGCTCGCCGTCGCGGTGCAGGTAGATGCGGGAGTCACCGATGTGCGCGATCGCGATCTGGTCGCCGACGCGGATCATGGCGGACACCGTGGTGCCCATCCCGGTGAGTTCCTGGTGCTCGAACACCGTCTCGGTGATGAGCTGGTTCGCCGCGATCAGCGCCGACTGCAGGGCGAACTCGGCGTCGTGGGCGGACGGGAACTCCCGGTCCACCTCCCTGATGCGACGGATCGCGATCGCCGAGGCGACGTCACCGCCGGCGTGGCCGCCCATGCCGTCCGCGACCGCGAACAGGTGCTGTCCGGCGTAGCCGGAGTCCTGGTTGTTCGCGCGGATGCGTCCGACGTGGGACACAGCGGCGCTCAGCGTGCGAGCCGTCATCCCGGGTTACCGCCGCAGCTCGAACGTCGTCGTCCCGATCGTGATCGGCGTCCGCTCTGCGATGGTCACGGGAACGGTCACCTTCTGACCGTTGACGAAGGTGCCGTTCGTGGACTCGAGGTCGGTGAGGAGCCAGCCGTCGGCGCGCAGGTCGAGGCGGGCGTGGTTGGTCGAGGTGTAGTCGTCACGGATCACGACGTTGGACTCGCTGGAGCGCCCGATCGTGATCGGGCCGCCGCCCAGCGGCATCTCCATGCCCTCGCGCGAGCCCTCGGTGATCACGAGGCGGGTCGCGACCGGCGTGGCGGACTGCTGCCCCGCTGCAGGCTGTCCGATGAGGTCCGTGAACGCGCCGTTGGATGCCGGAGCCGGCGCCGCTGCTGCCGGCACCGCAGGTGTCGTCGGACCGGACGCGCCGGCCTTCGGATCGGTGGGGATGGTGCGCACGCGTTGCCCGAACAGATCGCTCCGCAGGGCGAAGACGATCACGAACACGAACAGCCAGAGCACCGCGAGGAACGCGAAGCGCAGGACGAGCAGGGTCAGCCCTGTGGTCACCTGGTACCTCCGTCGTTCTCGGGGATCACCCGGAACACCATACGGGTACGACCGATCTCGATCGTCGAATCCGGCTCCACGATGGCTTGCTGGAAGCGCTCACCGTTCAGTTTCGACCCGTTCGTCGACCCGAGGTCGTTGGCCTGGGCGTGCTTGCCGTCCCAGATGACCTCGACGTGCTTGCGGCTCGTGCCGGTGTCCGCGACGGTGATGTCCGCGTCCGTTCCGCGGCCGATGACGGTGCGTCCGCGCTGCAGCTTGTGCCGTTGCGAACCGATGTCGAGCACCGCGACCCAGGCGACGTCGCGCTGCACCGTCGTCGAGTCGATCTGCAGGATGCCCGTCGACAGCGTGCCGTCCTGCTGCAGCCGGATCGTCACCGGGCCGGAGAACGAGTAGTTCTGCGCGACGGCGTGCTGCTGCACCATCTGCGACAGCTCGTCGATGAGGGGACGCCCCACGTCGTTCATGCGCGTGAAGTCCGGCGGAGCGAGGCGCACCGTGAACTCGTTCGGCACGAGGATCCGCTCGCGGGACACCACGGCAGCCTTCGTGTCGAGCTCTCGGCGGAGTGCGCTCGAGATCTCGACGGGCTGCACGCCGGAGCGGAAGGTCTTCGCGAACGCGCCGTTCACGGCGCGCTCCAGCCCTCGCTCGAAGCTGTCCAACAGGCCCATGGGTCTCCAGTGTTCTCGGTCGTCGACCTCTGCATGGTAGTGGTTGGCGTCTGGCGCCGTCTGTGCGTGGTAGTGTTCTCGGGCTGGCGCGAGTGGCGGAATTGGTAGACGCGCACGGTTCAGGTCCGTGTGCTGGAAACGGCGTGGGGGTTCAAGTCCCCCCTCGCGCACCAGGCGAGTACACAGAAGGCCCCCGGAGGAATCCGGGGGCCTTCTGTGTACCTGCTGGACGTCACTGCCTGGAGGCGCGGCTCGGCCCCGCAGCGTCGACTCGCCGGAAGAACGGGCGTGCGCTGGGCAGGAAGAGCAGGACGGCGGCCGCCACGGACAGCACGATGAGCACCGTGGCGGGGCCGCCTTCCGTGATGCTCAGGACGGCACGCAGGGCGGCGACCGCGACGAGCACGATGCGCGCGACCGCGGAACCGCGGAGGAGCAGGACGACCGCCGCGGCGACCACAGCCCAGATGACGAGGGACAGCGCGATCGTGAGGACGGCGCCGACGCCCTCGAGGCCGTCGGAGGTCGCGACCAGGACGGTGGACAGCACACCGGCCACCAGCCACACCGCCCAGAGGACGACGGCGATCGTCACCACCCGTGGCCGGCTCGGTCGTGTCCGTCGGAGATCGTCCGTCGTGGTCATCGTGTCCCCGTCCCCGCCGCTCCCTGTGCGACGTGACGAGCGTACCGACCCGTGCGCGACGGGTCAGTACGCAGGGGGCTGCCGTCGACCGCTCCGTGCGGCGAAGGCGTCGAGCGCATCGACCATCTCGAGGTTCACCCAGATGCGGTTCCGCCGCTTCGAGTTGCCCGGCCGGAGGACGCCGAGCTCGACGAGCTGTGCGAACGCATTGGCGATGACCGGAGCGCTCGCGCCCGTCTCCGTCGAGACGAGTCGGGTGTTCAGGACGGGGTGTTCGATCGAGAGCCGCGTGATCTTGCGGGCCGTCGCGTCGGCGCGGAGCTCGCGCATCCGGTCGTTCCAGGAGGTCTGGAGCGTGCGGATCTCCTCGGCGAGGCGTTCGGCGTTCCGGAGTCCGGACAGCGCTGCCTGGGCGAACACGTCGACGATGGCGTCGATGTTTCCCTGGCGGTACGCGTCGAGCGCGCCGAAGTACCCGTCGAGGTCGGTCAGGATCCCGCTGCTGACCGGGATCGTTACGTGGCGGAGGAGACCGCCACGACGGAGGATCGCCTGGACGAGAGCACGCCCCGTCCGTCCGTTGCCGTCGGGGAACGGGTGGATGGTCTCGAACTGCGCGTGCGCGATCGCGGCCTGGACGAGGAGCGGAAGGTCCGTGCGCCGTACGAAGGTCACGAGGTCGTCCATGCCGTCGTGGACGCGCTCGTGGTGCGGGGGGACGAACGCCGCGAGGTGGGGGAGTCGTCCGCCGATCCAGACCTGCTCCTGGCGGTACCGTCCGACGAGTCCCGGCGTGACGCCGTCGAGGAGTTCGCGGTGCATCGCGATGATCGTGTCGTTGCCGATGTCGTCGGCCAGTGCGACGGCGGCCTGCATCGCTCGGACGTTCCGGACGATCTGTGGGGCGTTCCCGTTGATCCGTTCGTCGATCTCGGCTTCGGAGATCGCCCGCGCGCCCGCTGTCAGGTGTTCGATCTCCGAGCTCGAGGCCGACTCGGTGCGCAGGAGCACGCCGGCGAACGGTGCTGGGAAGTCCTCGTACTCGGCGTCGAACCGCGTGATCGCCCGCGCCGCGTCATCGGCATCCGCCAGAGTCTGCGCCGAAAGGTCGAACTCCATCCCCGCGATCGTCGCCGGCAGTGATGCGCGGTAGGGGCGGGCACGGAGCTCTGCCTCTCGCCGCGTGAGGAGATCGGAGTTGTCGAGACGTGGGAGGAGACGGTCCTCCCACCCGAGGCTCGTGAGCGTTTCGTCGCGCATGATCCGATCCTCCCGTCTCGTCTTGTTGAGGTTTACAGGTTAAAGCTAAACAAGGGAAGATGGAAGGAGGACTTAGTCGAGTGTGAGGGAGGCTTCGTTGAGACCGACCGCTCGGGCGATCGTCGCGCGGACGAGCCCCTCGCGGGTGGGGCGGTCGAGGTAGTCGACGAGGGCGTACCCGTTCGTGGCGTCCACGAGCGCGAAGAGCAGGCGACCGACCGCTTCCGGGTCGTCGGTGCGCATGAGCCCGGCGCGCACCCCGTCGCGGACGACCCCGGCGGCCAGCGCCTGCCAGTCGTCCATGACCTCGCGGGCAGCTGACGCGAGGACCGGGTTCGTCCGTCCGATGCTCCAGGCGTCCGCCCACAGGGTCGCGACGTCGTCCCGGTCCGGGTCGGCGATGCACGCCAGGAGTGTGCGGAGCCGCGCCACCGGGTCGGCCTCGGCGGCGACGAGGGTCCGGACCTCGGCGACCTCGGCACTCGCGACGGTGCGGAACGTCTCGCCGACGAGCTCGGCGGTGCTCGGGCGGTAGTGGGCGACGAGCGAGGGGGCGACACCGATCGACGCTCCGACGCCGCGCAGGGTCACGGCGGCGAGGCCCTCGGCGCGGGCGACGGCGATCGCGGCGGCGGTGATCTGGGCCTCGCGCTCGGCCGGGCTCAGGCGCCGGCGGGCCGGTGTCGTCGGCACATTCTCAGCGTACGGGTGCGTCATGCGCGCTCGACGACGAAGGCCGCCCAGAGGTCCGCCCGGGTCGCGAACACGGACAGGTCCCGCTCGAGGAGCCGTCCGGCGTGCTCGATCCGGGCGCGGGCGGTGTGCCGGTGGACACCGAGTTCCTGGGCGGTGCGGTCGTACTCGCAGTTCTGCTCGAGCCAGGTCCGGACGGTGCGGACGAGCTCGGTGCCCGCGGTGCGGTCGTGGTCGAGCAGGGGAGCGAGCACCGCGCGGGCGACGGCGCGGGCGTCGACGTCCACGTGGGCGAGGTGGGCGAGGACGCCGTCCCGCGCGAGGTCGCCGAACTCGGTGATCCCTGGGCGTCCCTCGCGGCGACGGTCGAGTGCCTGGACGGCCTCGGTCCGTGCGCGCCCGAAGTACGGGTACGACGCACCGTCGGAGAGCCCGGCGTGCAGGTCGTACCGGCCGACGAGTTCCTCGACGACCGCGGTGTCGTCGGCGCCCACGCAGAGGAAGAGTGCGTCGTCCACCGCGAAGAACAGCCGGCCCGGTCGGTCCTGCACCCAGAGTTCGAGCAGGTCCACCACCGTGTCGAGGTCCTGGTCGGCGACGTCGAGTGCCGCGATCCGCACGGGCTCGGCGGGGAGCGGCCCCCAGACCTCCCGCGACGTGGTGTCGACGACGGCCGGGTCCCCGACGGACAGCATCGTGAGCAGGCCGGTCCGGAGCAGGCCACGGGCCCGTGCCAACTCGCGGTTCTGCTGCAGCGCGAGACCGGCGAGGGCGATCACCGCGGTCACGACCTCCCGGCCGGCGCGGTCGAGTGCGCCGCCGTTCGCGATGGCCAGCACACCGCTGAGGTGGCCGCCGCTGCCGAGGGTCTGCAGCGTGAACCCGGTGTGGTGCTCGGTCGTCACGGGCAGGCTGGCTCGCTGCCCGGCTCGGAGGAGTCGGAGCGACTCGGTCCGGAGCAGGTCCAGATCCGACGCCGGGACGCCGTCGTCGGGGTACCCGCGGTCCAGACGACCGGACACGTCGAACAGCCCGACCCAGCCGTCCAACTGCCGGGAGAGCTCCGCGATGGTGGCACCGAGGCCGTCCGGACGCATCGCGGCGAGCGAGATGGCCCGCTGCGCGGCGAGGGCCCACGCGTTCCGGGCGTTTGCCTCGCGCGCGACGGCGTCGGCGTTCGCCTGGGCGACGGCGATGAACGAGGTCTCGTACGGCACCTCGAACAAGGGCAACCCGGAGGCCTCGCACGCGGCGACGAGCTGTGCGGGGGTGCCGGCACGGACCACCTCGGTGCCGAACCCGAGCGCGACGACCCCGCGGGCCCGAAGGCGAGCGACGTACGCGACGGCGAACGACTCGGTCACGTCGGGTTCCGCACCGAACTGCTTCCCGGTCGTCAGGAGCCCCTGTCCGTCGGCGAGGAACGGCGTCGGGTCGTCGAGGTCGGAGCTGTGCAGCCACGAGAGGGGCGCGTCGAGCGCGTCGGCCCCGGGAGTGGTCAGCAGCCGGAGGTGCAGGTCGGCGCGGTGGAGCAGGGATCGCAGCGTCGCGGGCATGGGAGCACCTTATCCATCGAGTCGACCGGGACCACCCCCGGTGTACACGGTGGACAGGGGGTCCCGACGCCCGACGCTCCTACCATCGCCGCATGACCTCCACCGCTGCACCCTCGATCAGCGCCGCCCCCGGTGGCCCTTCGCTGCCGCAGGAGCGACGGCTCGTCACTGAGGTTCCGGGCCCACGCTCGCGGGCGCTCTTCGAACGGAAAGCCGCTGCGGTCGCCGCCGGGGTCGGGGTCGCCGTGCCGATCCACGTCGTCGCCGCGGGCGGTGGCGTGGTCGTCGACGCGGACGGCAACTCGCTCATCGACCTCGGTTCCGGCATCGCCGTGACGAGCGTCGGCAACGCGCACCCCGGCGTCGTCGCCGCCGTGCAGGAGCAGGTCGCCGCGTTCACCCACACGTGCTTCACGATCGCCGCCTACGACGGGTACGTCGAGGTCGCCGAGGCGCTCAACCGTCTCACCCCGGGTGACCACGACAAGCGGACCGCACTCTTCAACTCCGGGGCCGAGGCCGTCGAGAACGCCGTGAAGATCGCCCGGAAGCACACCGGTCGGCAGGCCGTCGTCGTGTTCGACCACGCGTACCACGGCCGGACGAACCTCACGATGGCGCTCACCGCGAAGAACCAGCCGTACAAGAACGGCTTCGGTCCCTTCGCCCCCGAGGTCTACCGCGTCCCGATGTCGTACCCGTTCCGCGACGGGCTCACCGGCGCCGAGGCTGCGAAGCGTGCGATCAGCCAGATCGAGAAGCAGGTCGGTGCCGAGAACACCGCCGCGGTGCTCATCGAGCCGATCCAGGGCGAGGGCGGCTTCGTCGTCCCCGCCCCCGGGTTCCTCGCCGCCCTGTCCGAGTGGACCACGGCGAACGGCGTCGTGTTCATCGCCGACGAGGTGCAGACCGGCTTCGCCCGCACCGGCGCGATGTTCGCCAGCGAGCACGAGGGGATCGTCCCCGACGTGGTGACCACTGCGAAGGGCATGGCCGGCGGACTGCCGCTCTCCGCGGTCACCGGCCGTGCGGAGATCATGGACTCCGCCCACGTCGGCGGCCTCGGCGGGACGTACGGCGGCAACCCGGTGGCCTGCGTCGCCGCGCTCGCCGCCATCGACGCCTTCGAGCACGACGGCCTCGTCGAGCGTGCCGAGGCGATCGGCACCCTCCTGGTCGACCGGCTCCGCACCGCCCAGGCGTCGGACGCCCGGATCGGCGACGTCCGCGGGCGCGGGGCGATGGTCGCGATCGAACTCGTCGACCCCGCCACCGGCGACCCGGACCCCGGACTCACCGGCGCGGTCGTGCGGTACGCGTACGAGCACGGCGTCATCGCGCTCACCGCCGGAACCTACGGCAACGTCGTGCGCTTCCTGCCCCCGCTCGCGATCGACGACGCGCTGCTCGGTGAGGGCCTCGACGTCGTCCTGGAAGGACTGGCAACGGCATGACGACCACCGCACCCACGACCAAGGCGACCGCCACCGCGTGGCCCGCCGTGCCCGACGCGACCGGACCAGCCGTCGAACAGGCCGTGCTCGACCGGGTCCCCACGGGCCTCCTGGTCGACGGCACCTGGCAGCAGGCGGCCGACGGCGCGACGTTCCCCGTCGTCGACCCGTCCTCCGGGGAGACGCTCCTGCGGATCGCCGACGCCACCCCGGACGACGGACGGCGGGCGCTCGACGCCGCGCACGCGGCGAAGGACGGGTGGGCGACCACCCCGCCGCGGCAGCGTGCCGAGGTCCTCCGCCGGGCGTTCGACCTGCTGCAGGACCGTCGCGAGGAGTTCGCGCTCCTGATGACCCTCGAGATGGGCAAGCCGCTCGCCGAGGCCCGTGGCGAGGTGGCGTACGGCGGCGAGTTCCTCCGCTGGTTCTCCGAGGAAGCGGTCCGCATCGGCGGGTCGTACGGTACCAACCCCGAGGGCACCGGCCGGGCGATCGTCACGCACAAGCCCGTCGGTCCGGCGTTCCTCATCACACCGTGGAACTTCCCCCTCGCGATGGCCACCCGCAAGATCGCACCGGCGCTCGCCGCCGGGTGCACCGTCGTCGTGAAGCCGGCCGAGCTGACGCCGCTCACCACGCTGCTCTTCGCCGACCTGCTGCTCGAGGCCGGTGTGCCGGCGGGTGTCGTCAACGTCGTGCCGACCACGCACGCGGCCGCGCTGTCCGAGCCGCTGATCGCCGACCCGCGCCTGCGGAAGCTGTCCTTCACCGGGTCCACCCCGGTCGGCCGGACGCTCCTGACGCAGGCCGCGCAGACGGTGCTCCGGACGAGCATGGAACTCGGCGGCAACGCCCCGTTCCTGGTGTTCGAGGACGCCGACCTCGACCTCGCGGTGGACGCCGCCCTCGCCGCGAAGTTCCGGAACACCGGGCAGGCGTGCACCGCAGCGAACCGGTTCCTCGTGCACGAGGACGTCGCCGAGGAGTTCGCCCGCCGGGTCACCGAGCGCGTCGAGGCGATGCCCGTCGGTCGCGGCACCGAGGACGGTGTCGCCATCGGCCCGCTGATCGACCAGCGTGCAGTGGACAAGGCGCACCGCCTGGTCACCGACGCCGTCGAGCGCGGTGCCGTCCTGCGCACCGGCGGACACCCCGTCGACGGCCCGGGCACCTTCTACGCCCCGACCGTCCTGACCGACGTGCAACCCGGCAGCGAGCTGCTCCGCGACGAGATCTTCGGGCCCGTCCTGGCCATCCGGACGTTCCGCACCGAGGACGAGGCGGTGACGGCGGCGAACGACACGGAGTACGGTCTCGTCGGCTACGCCTGCACGTCCGACGCGGCTCGTGGGCAGCGGCTCATGGAGCGGCTCGAGACGGGCATGCTGGGACTCAACACGGGCGTCGTGTCGAACGCCTCCGCCCCGTTCGGCGGGGTGAAGCAGTCCGGCCTCGGTCGGGAGGGCGGCGGTGAGGGCATCGCCGAGTACCTCGAGACCATGTACACACTGACGCCCGACCCGTTCGGGCGCACGAAGGGAACGCAGCGATGACCATCGAGAAGGACGTCGTCATCATCGGCGCCGGTGTGACCGGACTCACCGCCGCGAACCGCCTCGTCGTCGAGGGCAAGACCGTCGCCGTGCTCGAGGCCCGGGACCGCGTCGGCGGCCGCACGTGGACGAACGACATCGAGGGCGTCACGCTCGAGGTCGGTGGCCAGTGGGTCTCCCCGGACCAGACCGCGCTGCTCGAGACCCTCGACGAACTCGGGCTGGAGACGTACGACCGCTACCGCGAGGGCTCGAGCGTCTACGTCGACGAGCACGGCACCCGCACCGAGTACACCGGCGACATCTTCCCGCTGCCCGAGGCCACCGCCGCCGAGATCGAACGGCTCGTCGCCGTCGTCGACGAACACGTGGCGACCGTCGACCCGGCACGCCCCTGGGAAGCACCCCACGCCGCCGCGCTCGACGAGACCTCCTTCCGCGCCTGGCTGCACACGCTCAGCGACGACCGGGTCGCGACGGACAACGTCGAACTGTTCATCGCCGGCGCCATGCTGACGAAGCCCGCCCACGCGTTCTCCGCGCTGCAGGCCCTGCTCATGGCGGCGTCGGCGGGCAGCTTCTCGAACCTCGTCGACGCCGACTTCATCCTCGACAAGCGCGTCGTCGGCGGGATGCAGCAGGTCTCCGAGCGCCTGGCGGAGCGCCTCGGCGACGACGTGCACCTGGACGCGCCGGTGCGCACCCTGCGGTGGGACGACGACGGCGTGGTCGCCGTCGCGGACGGCGGCATCGAGGTCCGGGCACGGCAGGCGCTCGTCGCCGTGCCGCCGCCCCTGTACTCGCGGATCTCCTACGAACCGCCGCTGCCGCGACGCCAGCACCAGCTGCACCAGCACCTGTCGATGGGGTTCGTCATCAAGGTGCACGCGGTCTACGACCGGCCGTTCTGGCGTGGTGCCGGCCTGTCCGGCACGGCGTTCAGCCCGTACGAGCTCGTCCACGAGGCGTACGACAACACCTCCCACGGCTCGGAGCAGGGCACCCTCGTCGGGTTCGTCTCGGACGTGCACGCCGACGACGTCTTCGCGCTGAGCGCCGAGGAGCGCAAGGCACGCGTCCTCGCGTCGCTCGCGCACTACTACGGCGACGAGGCACTCCGGCCGGTCGTCTACTACGAGAGCGACTGGGGCACCGAGGAGTGGACCCGCGGCGCGTACGCGGCGAGCTTCGACCTCGGCGGTCTCGTCCGGTACGGCGCGGACCAGCGTGCGGCCGTCGGACCCGTCCGGTTCGCGTCGAGCGACCTCGCCGGGCACGGGTACCAGCACGTGGACGGTGCGGTCCGGATGGGCCGCGAAGCGGCCGCCGAGATCCTCGCCTCGCTGCCGCAGCCGGCGGTGCGGTAGACCCACACCGAGACGGCCTGGAGGCACGGTGCCAGCTGGCACCGCGCCTCCAGGCCGTCATCCGGTCGCCTGGACGGGCGTGACGCGCGTCGCGGGTAGCGTCCCGGCCATGAGCGACACGACCCCCACCGGGAACAGCGAACCGACCGAGGCCGAGCGGCAGTACACCGAGGACCTGCCGGACGGCTCGCCGTCCGGCGACGCGACGAAGGACCCGGGCAAGGACAGCGACCACGATTCGGGTGGGGAGCCCGCCGACCCGCAGTAGCGGTCAGGTCCGCGCCCCCGTCACTCGGACGCGCGGATCCGTTCCCCGGTCTCCGCGTCCCAGCCGACCATGCGCTGCGCCGCCGCACGTGCCGCCGCAGCCCACGGCCGGGACGCGTCCGCCTGAGCGCTGGCCATGGCGCCGTCGTAGAGCAGGCACAGCTGCAGTGCCGTGTCGTCGGGCTCGACGTGCCCGGCATCGATCAGGAGTGCAGTGAAGAGCTCTCGGACCCAGTCCCGGTGTTCGAGCGTGACCTCGTGGGTCGGATGCCCCCCGCCGTACTCCGCTTCGACGTTGATGAACGGGCATCCCCGGTACCCCGGCTCCGCGAACCACTCTCCGAGCAGGTCGAACACCGCGAGGACCCGTTCGCGTGGGGTCTCGCCACGCTTGGGAAGCTGCGCGGCGACGTGTTCCTGCCACGAGCGGCTGCGACCACGGAGGTAGCCCAGCACGAGGTCGTCCTTCGTCCGGAAGTGCGTGTAGAGGCTCGCCTTCGAGATGTCCGCCTCTGCCGCGACCTGGTCGACGCCGACCGCGTGGATGCCCTGCTCGTAGAAGAGCCGGTCCGCGGTGGCGACGGCCCGCTCGAGAGCGGGGCGTCGTCGGGTCCTCGGTGCGGTCGTGTCGGGCATGGTTTGACTTTACTGCACTGATCTGTACAGTTATCAACACCAAACCGAACCGATCTGTTCAGATAGGACAACCATCATGCGGAAGACCGCTCTCGTCACCGGCTCCACCAGCGGCATCGGACGTGCCGCCGCCGAACTCCTCGCGGCCCGCGGCCTGCACGTCGTCGTGTCCGGACGCGACCAGGAACGCGGAGCGGAGGTCGTCCGCACGATCCAGTCGGCCGGCGGGTCCGCCGACTTCGTCCGTGCCGACCTCCGGGACGAGGCGGGTGCGCGAGCGCTCGCCGATGCCGCGCGCACGATCGGCGGCGGTCGGGTCGACGTCCTGGTGAACAGCGCGGGCATCTTCCCGTTCGGGCCGACCGCCGCCACGACGACCGAGGGCTTCGACGAGGTGTTCGACGTCAACGTCAAGGCGCCGTACTTCCTCGTCGCGGCGCTCGCACCCGGCATGGCCGAGCGCGGTGACGGGGCGATCGTGAACGTGACCACGATGGTCGCCGAGTTCGGAGCAGCCGGGATGGGGCTCTACGGATCGACCAAGGCTGCGCTCGTCCTGCTCACGAAGTCATGGGCTGCCGAGTTCGGACCGTCCGGGGTGCGCGTCAACGCGGTCAGCCCGGGACCGACCCGGACCGAGGGCACGGCGGCGATGGGGGAGAGCCTCGACCAGCTCGCCGCGGCGGGCCCCGCGGGTCGGCCGGGGACGGCATCCGAGATCGCCGAGGCGATCGTGTTCCTCGCCACGGACGCCGCGTCCTTCGTGCACGGCGCGGTACTCCCCGTCGACGGCGGGCGCATCGCGGTCTGACGCGACCACTCGACGGACAGGAGGCGCGGTGCCGGCCGGCACCGCGCCTCCCGTCCGTCGTGGAGCCGCCCCCAGAGCGTCCGTCAGCCGATGCGGATCAGCTTCTTGTTGACGAACTCGTCGGCACCCAGGGGGCCGAGCTCGCGGCCGAAGCCACTCGCCTTGACCCCGCCGAACGGGAGCTCCGGGCTGTCCGCACCGACGATGTTCACGTAGACCATGCCGGCCTCGATCCGGTCCGCGACCCGGAGTGCCTGCTCGGCATCGGTGGTGAACAGGTAGGAGCCGAGCCCGAACGGGGTGTCGTTCGCGATCGTGATCGCGGCGTCCTCGTCCTCGACGCGGTAGACGGCGGCGACCGGCCCGAAGAACTCCTCGCGGTAGGCGTCGTTCTCGGGCGTCACGCCGGTCAGCACCGTCGGCGTGAAGGCGTTGCCCTGGCGCTCGCCGCCGGTGACGACGGTCGCGCCCTGTGCACGTGCGCTCTCCAGCTGCTCGGCGAGGCGGTCGGCCGCGGCCGGCGACGACAACGGGCCGAGCTCGGCGCCGGGCGTCGTCGGGTCGGTCGGCGCGACCGCGGCCATCGCCTCGGTGAACTTCGCCAGGAAGTCGTCGTACAGGTGGTCGGCGACGATGAACCGCTTCGCGGCGTTGCAGACCTGGCCGTTGCCCTCGAGGCGGGTGGTCACGGCGGACTCGACGACGGCGTCCAGGTCGTCGGTCGACAGCAGGATGAAGGGGTCCGAACCGCCGAGCTCGAGCACGACCTTCGTGAGGTTCCGGCCGGCGATCTCGGCGACCGCGGCGCCGGCCCGGGCGGAGCCGGTGAGGGAGACGCCCTGCACGCGCGGGTCGGCGATGACGTCGGCGACCTGGTCGTTCGTGGCGAAGACGTTCGTGTACGCGCCCTCGGGGAAGCCGGCGTCGTGGAAGATCCGCTCGATCGCCAGGGCCGACTCGGGGCACTGCGGGGCGTGCTTCAGCAGGACGGTGTTGCCGATGAGCAGGTTCGGGCCGGCGAACCGGGCGATCTGGTACGCGGGGAAGTTCCACGGCATGATGCCGAGCAGCACCCCGATCGAGGACTTCCGGATGAACGCCGAGCCCTCGCTGCCGGATGCCAGGGTGATCGGTTCGTCCGCCAGGAACTCCGACGCGTGGTCGGCGTAGTAGTCGTAGATGTCGGCGCAGAAGTCGACCTCGCCGACGGCCTGGTCGATCGGTTTCGCCATCTCGCGCACGATCGTCGCCGCGAGGTGGTCGCGACGCTCCCGGTACAGCTCGGCGACGCGGTGCAGCAGGTCTGCCCGGTCGGCGACGGTGCTGCGGTCGGCATGGTGGGCCCGGTCCGCGGTGTCGATCGCCGCGCGGAGCTCGTCGTCGGTGATGGTCGGGAAGGTGGTCAGCACCTCGCCGGTCGTCGGGTCGGTGACGGCGTAGACGGTGGCGGTGTCGGTCATCGTGTCTCCTGTGCGTGCTGGTCGGTCAGCTGCTTGTTGACGCCCGTGACGGGCTGGTTCTCGTCGAAGCCCTTCGGCTGGATCCGGAACCCCTTCGTGATGACGAGCAGGTACACGAAGCCGATCGCGGCCCAGACGCAGCCGGCGATGAGCGCGTCGGCGTGCAGCTGAGACCAGAGAACACCGGTGAGCAGCATCGCGACGCCGGGCAGCACGATGTAGGTGAAGCGGTCGCGGGCGGTGTGCCGGCGACCCTCGCGCCAGGCGAAGTGCACGATCACCGTCAGGTTGACGAAGGTGAACGCGATGAGGGCGCCGAAGTTGATGTACGACGAGATCGTGTCGAGCGAGAACGTCATCGCGAGCAGCGTGACCGCACCGACGACGATGACGTTGAGGACGGGGGTCCTGGTGCGCGGGCTGACGTACCCGAAGACCTTCTTCGGCAGCACGTTGTTCCGACCCATCACGAGCAGCATGCGGGCGACGCTCGCGTGCGAGGCCAGGCCGGACGCCAGCGCGGCGACGAACCCGGCGGCGACGAGGATCGCCTGGAACACCTTGCCGCCGACCAGCAGGCCGATCTGGGGGAGCGGGTCGTCGGTGAACTCGCCGAAGGGGGCGTTCGTCGGGAACCGGAGCTGCGCGAAGTACGCCGACACCAGGAAGATCAGGCCGCCGATGAGGACGGTCAGCAGGATCGCCTTCGGCATGATCCTGATGCTCTTCGCCTCCTCCGTGTACATCGTCACGGCGTCGAACCCGATGAACGAGAAGCACACGACGGTCGCCCCGGTGAGGAGCGCCGACATCGTCACGCCGTCGTGTACGAACGGCTCCGCACTGACGATCGTGCCCGCGCCGGCGCCGCGGACGAGCTCGATCACGGCGAAGACCACGAAGGCGATCATCGCGAGGATCGCCCCGATGAGCAGGACCATGTTGAGGTTCGACGTCCCGCGCATCGACAGGCAGATGACCGTCGTGACGAACAGCGTGTAGACCACCACGGTCACCCAGGCGGGCAGCGCCGGGAACACCTGCTCGAGGTAGAGCCGGATGATCAGCGCGTTCACCATCGGCAGGAGCAGGTAGTCGAGGAGCGAGGCCCAGCCGACCATGAAGCCGGCGTTCGGGTGGATCGACTCACGGACGTACGTGTACGCCGAACCGGCAGCCGGGTAGACGCGGACCATCTTCCCGTAGCTGACCGCGGTGAGCAGCATGATCACGAGGGCGATGAGGTACGCGCTCGGCACGGCGCCGTCGGTCTGGCCGGACACGATGCCGAAGGTGTCGAACACCACGGTCGGGGTCATGTAGCCCAGCCCGAGGCCGACGATGGCCCACAGGCCCAGGCTCCGCTTCAGTGAGCCGCCGCGCGCCGGCGCTGCCGGGGCGGTGACCGCGATGGGTGATGCCATGGGAGAGTTCCCTCCTGCTCGCGGCCTGAGCCGCGGGGCCGGGGTCCGCGCGGCGGTGCGTGGACCGTGTCGGGTGGACCGGTCCGCCGACGATACCGAGCAGCACGATCCGGTCAGACCTGCCACGGAGTCCATCGTCCGGGCGATCGGTGTACTCCGTGGCGATTGCCCGACCGCGGGCGGTGGGACGGTTGGACCTGACCCCCGAGAACACTCAGGCCGCGGCCCGGTCCCTCGATCCGTTTCCCGGCAGGCGTCCCTACGATCAGCTCGTCACGACCGAAGTCGTGGCTCGTCACGACCGGCGTCATGGCGGAGGACGGGCTCCGGCGCCCGGGACGGACGAGGACGACCGATGACACGGACACCACGCGTACGACGGACCCGGGGCGTCGCCCTCGGCCTGGTGGTGGGGATCGCACTCGGAGCCCTCGGCGGATGGGGTGTCGCCAGCGCGGTCGGCGGTGGAGGTGCCGTCGCTGCACGGCACACGGCGACGGTCTCAGCGACGCCCACCGCGACCGCCACAGGGACGGCGACCGTCGCGGCGACCCCTGCGCCCGTGTCGACCGCCGGCATCCCTGCGACCGAGGCACCCGGCGGCACCCGAGCCCCAGCGGACGTGGACCTCGCCACCACGTGGACGCCGCCAGAGGACCAGCCCGAGCAGGGACGGTTGCTCCGGGTGACGATCCCGGCGACGCGCTCGCACTTCACGGCCCGGCAGGCCCTGCTCTACCTGCCGCCGGCCGCACTCACCCCGGACCCACCGTTCCTGCCCGTCGACGTCCTGCTGTCCGGGCAGTCGAAGGGGGCGGGGCCGGACGACGTACAGAACGCCGGCCACATCGAGCAGACGATGGACGCTCTGGCGACCGTCGACCGCGGGCTCACCCCGATCGTCGTCGTGCCCGACCAGCTCGGCCCACAGTCCGCCAACCCGATGTGCGTCGACGGCCGTCTCGGCAACAGCCGCAGCTACCTGACCGAGGACGTCCCGGCGTGGGTGATGAGCCACCTCAAGGTGCAGACCGCGGCATCCGCCTGGACCATGGGTGGGTTCTCACAGGGCGGCACGTGCGCGATCCAGCTCGGCGCCGGCGACCCCGCCCGGTTCGGCAACCTCATCGACGTCTCGGGTGAGCGCGGTCCCTCGCTCGGCACCGAGTCCGAGACCATCGCCAAGGGCTTCGCTGGCGACCGTGCTGCCTGGGCAGCTGCCCAACCCGCGGCCGTCCTCCGAGCCGGCGCACCGTTCCGGGCCACGAACGCCTTCTTCGCGGCCGGCGCGCACGACACCACCTACGGGCCGGTGATGCCGGTGATGGCGCATGATGCACGGGCGGCAGGCATGCACGTCACGACCTGGGTCGTGCCCGGTGGCCGCCACAGCTGGATCACCGCCCGTGCGGCGCTCGCAGCCGGACTCGACTGGCTGCAGCCGCGGATCGGTCTCGCCCCGACCGGGACCTGATCACCTGGCCGGCTGCTGCTGGGTGATGCAGTGCAGCCCGCCGCCGCGCGCGAAGACCTCGCGGGCGTCCACCGTCCGGACCTCCCGCCCCGGGTACACCTCCGCGAGGATCCCCCGAGCACGGTCGTCCGCCGTCGGTTCCCCGAACCCGCAGGCGATCACGGCGCCGTTCACCACGACGTGGTTCACGTAGTTCCAGTCGACCGGTCCGCCGTCGTCGGCCAGCGTCGCCGGGGCCGGCAGCTCCACGATCGCCCGGTCCGTGGCGTCCTCGACGGCGCGGCGGATCATCGGCATCACGAAGTGGTCGGGGTGGCCGGGGTCCGGCTGTGCGTGCAGCAGCACCGTGTCGGTCTCCGCACCGGCGAACGCGGCGACCATGTCGACGTGCCCGCGCGTGCCGAGGCCGTCGTAGTCGCGGGTCAGGCCCCGAGGGAGCCAGACCACGTCGGTTGCGCCGATCGTCCGGGCGAGTTCCTGCTCGACCCGGGCGCGGTCGCCGTACGGGTTGCGTCGAGGGTCCAGCTGCACCGTCTCCGTGACGAGCACGGTGCCCCGGCCGTCGACGTGGATCGCCCCGCCCTCGTTGACGAGCAACGACGGGATCCGCCGCGCGCCGGCAGCCTGCGCGACGGTCGCCGCGATCTCGGCGTCGCGGGTCCAGGTCGACCAGGCGTTCGCTCCCCAGCCGTTGAACACCCAGTCGACGGCGCCGAGCTCCCCGGTCGTGTCGTTGACCACGAACGTCGGGCCGATGTCCCGCATCCAGAAGTCGTCGAGCGGTGCTTCAAGGACGTCGACCGCACCGGAGAGCAGACGGTCGGCATCCGCACGCGCGACCGGGTCGACGACGACGGTCACCGGCTGGTACTCGCTGATGGTGTTCGCCGTCGTGGCCCATGTGGTCCGGGCCGCCTCGGCGCCGACCGGGTCGTCGCCGAGGGTCGCGCCTGGTCGCGGGAACGCCATCCACGTCCGTTCCTGCGGTGCCGTCTCCGCCGGCATCCGCCAGGTCACGAGTGCACCGCCATGGAGGCGCGGATCGCCTCGCGCGCACCGTGGCCGTCGCGCACGGGGTCGACCTCCTGCACCAGGCTGCCGTAGAGGTCGGGTCGCCGGGTCAGGTAGAAGGGGAAGAGGCGGAGCCACTCGACGCGGGCGTCGAGGTCGAGATCGGTCACGAGGACCGCGTCGGCATCGCGCGGCGCCTCGACGAGCACCCGGCCGAACGGGTCCGAGATGAACGAGGACCCGTAGAACGTGATCTCGCCCTCGTTGCCCCAGCGGTTCGGCACGACCATGAACTGGCCCGCGGTGATGCCGTTCGCAACGATGACCTGGCGCCAGATCGGCGCGGTGTCGAAATCGGGGAAGGTCGGTTCGGAGCCGATCGCGGTCGGGTACGCGAGGACCTCGGACCCCGCCAGCCCGTAGGACCGCGCGACCTCGGGGAACCACTCGTCCCAGCAGGTCGGCAGGCCGAGCCGGAGGCCTGCGGCGTCGTGCACCGGGAACGGGTCGGCGTCCGCGCCCGGTCGGAAGTAGGTGTCCTCGTAGTATCCGGCGCTGATCGGGATGTGCGTCTTGCGGGTCCGGCCGACCAGCGCGCCGTCGGGAGCGACGAGGATCGCGGTGTTGTACCCCCGCGGGTCATCGGGCTGGTCGTCCTCGGCGGGACGCTCGTACAGCGAGGCGTGCACGAACACGCCGTGCTCCTCGGCCTGCCGGCGGGCGAAGGAGATCGTGGGGCCGTCGACGAGGGACTCGGCGCGGTCCTTCGGGATGCCGTCCGCCGGGGTGTCGCCGGGGTAGCGCGACAGCGTGAGCTCCTGGAGGAAGACCGCAGTGGCACCCTCGGCTGCTGCTGCGGCGATGCCGTCGGCGAGCCGGCGCTGGTGCTCGGCGGGGTCCTCGAGCCAGCGGGTCTGCACGAGGGCGACCCGTGCGGACCGCCGGGGTGTGCCGGTTCCCTCGCGCAGGGGTGACGGTTGCGGCGTGCCGGTGATGACGTCCATGACGCCATTGTTGATCACATGATCAACTCACGCAAGACCCTCTGCGTGAGCGTGACCGGCCCGGCTCATGGTCGAGCTGTGGCGCAAGGGCTGAGCCCAGGGCATCCCGCACCGGCCGGTGCGAGGTGCCCGTCGGGGCGGCCGGCCTCAGGAGTTGTCGATCACCCGGACGTAGTCGACCTTCATCTGCTGCGGGAGCTGCGTCGAGCCGTCCGGGGACCCCGGCCAGTTGCCGCCGACCGCCACGTTCAGCACGATGAAGAACGGCTTGTCGAACACCCACGGATGGCCGTTCGTGTCCGCAGGGGTGACGGTCTCGTAGGCGACGCCGTCGACCGACCACGTGATCGAACCGGGCTTCCAGTCCACCGCGAACGTGTGGAAGGTGTCCGCGAACGACCAGCCCTGCGGGTGCTGGTAGCTCGCCGTGATGCCCTGACCGCCGGAGTAGCCCGGGCCGTGGACGGTACCGTGCACGGTCGCGGGCTCGTACCCGACGTTCTCCATGACGTCGACCTCGCCGGAGCCGGGCCACCCGACCTGCGGCAGGTCGGCCCCGAGCATCCAGAACGCGGGCCAGATGCCCTGCCCGCGCGGGATCTGGATGCGAGCCTCGACCCGGCCGTACTGCGGGGTGTACTTCCCCTGCGTCGAGAGTCGTGCGCTGGTGTACGAGCCGTCGGCCTCCCGCTTCGCGGTGATGACGAGGTTGCCCTGCCCGTCGAGCGCCGAGTTGTCGCGCGAGTCGGTGTACGTCTCGAGCTCGTCGTTGCCCCAGCCGCCCCCGCCGGTCTCGTTTGTCCAGACCGAGCGGTCGGGTGCGCTCCCGGCTGTGCCGTCGAAGTTCTGCGACCAGATCACGTCACCGTTCGCGGCGTTCGCGGCGGTGCCGGTGGTCACCGTCGGCGTGACGCCGAGCGCGATCGCTGCCGCCCCGGCGACCAGGAGTGCGGCGGCTCGTTGCTTCCTGCTGGTGGTCATCGTCGATCCTCCTCAGTTGTAGGACGCCAGCCGGTTCGGTGCCGTGTTGCCCGCGGACGTCGGGACGGCCCCGCCGACGCCGTTGATCACGCTCGAGATGGTTCCGGTGTCGCCGAGGGACACCGTGACGAGGCCATGCGCCCGGACACCGGACGTCTGCGGGACCTCGAACGCGCGATCGGCGTGGACGGCCGGGTTCGTGTTGAAGAAGCAGTAGACGCCGCCACCCCAGATCTCGTGGCTGGTGACGTTCGCCGCGACCTTGTACGCGGCGTACCCGGCGCCGGTCGGGCTCTGCCACGAGGCGTTGTCCGGCACGTCGTACGGCATCTCGTTCTGGAAGAAGATCGTCCTGCCGCGGTTGCCGTTCCAGAGCACCTCGTACCGCTGGTAGTGCTCGACGAACAACCCGGTCGCGAGCACGTCGTCACCGTTCACCTCGACACCCGTCGCGCCAGTGTTCACCGTCCACCCCGTGGCTGCGCCGCCGTGGTCGGCCCGCCAGGCCCAGATGTGGTCGACGAGCGTGTCGTCCGCGTTCACCTGCAGGGTGGTCGTGGCCTTGCCCTGGATGCTCGACCCGACGCGGAAGAACACGTCCTGGATGCTCTGCGGGTCGGTGGCGTGGTCGACGTGCGAGCCACTCGTCCCCAGTCGGACGAGCTGTGCGCTGTTCTGCGATCCGGCGTCGACGACGAGGTTCGAGACGTTCACCCCGGCGACGTCGGTCGTGGTCAGCGCCGCGTTGCCCGTCGTCGGCACGAGGGTCGGGAACCCGATGCCCGTCACGACGGTGTCGGCCCGGGTGACGGCGATCGGCGCGTCGAGCTGGTAGGTACCCGGCGTGAAGAATAGGTTCAGCCCCTGCGCGAGCGCGCTGTTGATCGTCGCTGCGGAGTCCCCGGGGTGCGCGACGTAGAAGTTGCGCATCGGAATGTCGGTGCCGGCGGTGTTCGGCCAGGTCACACCGGACGAGTTCTGCCGGAGGGACGGGACGAACACGTGGTACTTGTTCGACGAGTCGACGTACAGGTACGGCTTCTCACGGGTGGTCGGGGTCGTCGACAGGGTCGTGTAGCTCTTGGAGAAGTCGTTCGCCGGTGCGCCCTGCACGCCCGAGAACGTCATGTTCCAGTTGCCGCCCTGCCATGCGCCGAGCAACGAGTTCCGGGTGTACCACTGCTGCTGCGACCCGCTCGTGACAGTGCCGTCGACCTTGGAGTCTGCGATGTACCCGCCGGACGAGTACCCCTGGCCGCCGTCCTGGTTCGAGGGGCCCATGGTCAGGTTGCCCTTCACGTGCACCCGCCGCATCGGTGCGGCCTGGGACACGGCCCACCGGTCGGTGCCGCCCTCGGGGACGATGGCGAGGTTCTCCACCGACCGCCAGAAGTTCTGCGTCGCGTTCTTCTCGTCGCCGGCGTTCCAGCCGGAGTCGACGTTGACCGCGCCGTTGATCGTGACGTCGTCCGGGTTCTTCCCGAGCCCCTGGAGGGCCGTGTAGAAGCCGAGGTTCGCCCAGACCCGGCCGTAGCTGCCGGGCTTGAACAGGAAGGCGTACCGCTGGGACCCGAACTGCGCGGTGGTGCTGCGGAGCTGCGAGTTGAACGCCGCGTCCACGTCGGACTGGATCGTCGAGGTGGGGGTCGATGGGCTGTAGATCTTGACGTTGCTCCCGAAGTCCGGGGTGTCGCTCGTGGTCACCGCCTGGGCCGAGATCGTCGGGATCGTGGCACCCACGATCCCGAGGCTCACCGCCACCACCAGAAGCTTGGTCATCCGTCGTTGCATGATGCTCGATTCGTCGTCGTGCGGCGCCGTTGCCGCACGAGGACCGACGGTAGACCTGTTCGCACGCTCAGACAGTCGGTCGAACTGCCCACGGCCGCGTCCCCCGACAGGTGTTGTGTGGGGGCATGCGCGAACCCATCGTCACGCCGCTCGGCTTCTCGCACGTGCGGCTCACCGTCACCGACATCCGGCGGAGCAAGGCGTTCTACGAACAGCTGTTCGGCATGCCTCCCGGCAGTGACTTCAGCGACCAGATCGACGACCCGACGATCCACGACGACCCGTGGCGGACCTTCGGCGGCTGCTCGTTCACGTTCGGCGGCCAGACGCTCGGGCTCCGGCCGGTGGCGCCCGCCGACGACCGCTTCGACCCGGACCGCGTCGGCCTCGACCACGTCAGTTTCCGGGTCGCCTCCGTCGACGACCTGCACGCCGCGGTCGTGCGCCTGGACGCCGCGGGTATCGACCACGGCAGGGTCACGGACCTCTCGCCGTTCGGTCTCGTGATCCTGTCCGTCCAGGACCCGGACGACGTCAACCTGGAGTTCGCGGCGCCCCGCCCCTGAACACATGAGCAAGCCTGGTTCATCACCGGCACGTCGAAGGGCTTCGGTCGCGAGTGGGCGGAAGCCGCCCTGGAACGCGGCGACACCGTCGCCGGCACGGCACGCGACCCCGACGACGTGCAGGCACTCGTCGACCAGTACCCCGACACCTTCTTGGGGCTGCGGCTCGACGTCACGGACCGCGCGGCGGACTTCGCGGCCGTCCAGCGCGCGGCCGACTGCGCCGCCTGACGAACCGAACCTGCGGCTGAAGCCCCGAACCATCTCCGGACGGTCCGGGGCTCCTTCGTTGCTCCTGTCGCCGTTGCGCTGACGAAACACGCTCGGTGGTGTCCTGGGATCCACGGGGAAGGGAGGCGAGGATCCCATGTACGTCACGGAGTCGCCGTTCGGTCTCATGGTCGCGGACGCGTCGGACCCGCAGGCGCGGTGGGTGGAGCTTGACGAGCTCGAGCAGCCCGAGTGAGCCTGGCGGAACGACGAAGCGGCCGCCGGGACGTCCTCGATGAGGAACGTCCCGGCGGCCGCATTTCATTGGGTGCGTCCGTCCGGATCGGTCAGCTGCCGGCAGCGCAGCTGGAGCGGGCTGCTACCACTTGCTGCGGCAGTCCCAGAGGCCGGCGACGATGCTTCCGACCATGCCGACTGCTCCGCCGGTCACCGCGCCCTCCACGCAACCGATGGCGATCGTCGTCGCGCAGCCCGCAACGGAGCCGGCGATCGCACCACTGATGCCATGCGAGGACATGCAGTCGAGCCACTTCTGGTTCAGCCCGGACGTCGAGGCGGCGTGGTCGATGCTCTCCTGCGACAAGGTGACGGTGGCATGATGCGCGTCGGTCACGTTCCAGGCGGAGATGGCGATGTCCCCGGAGGTGACGAGCGCCGGGAGGTCGAGCCGGTCGCGCAACGCGCCCGCGGAGTCAGTGATCTGCAGCGCACCGGCGCCATCCGTCGATAGTTTGAGGTCCGATCCGACCGTGAGGTCGATGTCGACCGATCGCGATGCGGCGTTCGTGTCGTACTTGAGCAGGTAGTCGTTCGCGTTCACGGTCTGCGTGCTCGTCGGCACGGCATGCGCGGCGGAGATCTCCGAGGCCGACAGCGTGGCGGCGCCGGCAGGCGCAGTCAGGCCAACCGAGGTGACCAAAACGGCTGCAGCTGCAACGACGGTTCCGAGGGTTCGAATTCGCAAGAGGATCTCCTTCGATCGCAATTTTGTATCCAGGGTTCTGCCGGATGTATAACGTCTAGCAGGCACGGAACGCACCGTGCAAGTCGAAGGAGACGCTCATGCTGCACAAGGTCCACTCGCCGGTAGGAGTCGCTACTGGCGTCATCGGATTCGGGTTCCTCATCGTTGCCGCTGTCCTGCCGGATGGGCTCTCGAAGTACCTCGCTCTCGGCGCTTGGGTTGTGCTGAACGCCACTGCTCTGGTGGCGTTCGGACGTGCCCGGCGAGCGGCGACGAGCACGGCGAAGCCTCGATGGTTGCGCGACGCGCACCTCGTGATCATCGGCTCGGCGGCGCTGGTCGTCGCGATCGCGTTTGGGTCTGCGTTCAGCGGGGCTGTCGGCACGGGGGCGATCTTCGTTCTCGCGGCGACGTTGACGAACTGGATCTACCTTCCTCGGATTCGAGCACGTCAGGCGGCCGGTCGCCTCTAGTCGACCTCAGCGAGAACAGATGGAAGCGCCCCGCACCGGGATCGGTGCGGGGCGCTTTCCCGCGTCATTTGCCGATGGTGAGGGGGGTTCCGAGGGGTAGCTGGTTGACGGCGGCGATGGCGGCGTGGGGGAGGCGGATGCAGGCGTCGGAGACGGCGCCGGTCGCGGTGTCGGCGTAGTGGCGCCGATGAGTCCGCCGTCGGAGCCCTTGTGGGGCTCATCCTGCGCAGCCGAGTGCAGCGAGGTGAGCTGGAGAAGGACACATGAGTACGACCGGTTCATGACCGGCGCGTCGAAGGGCTTTGGACGCGAGTCGGCGGAAGCCGCCCTGGAACGCGGCGACACCGTCGCCGGCACGGCACGCGACCCCGACGACGCGCTGGCACTCGTCGACCAGTACCCCGACACCTTCTTGGGGCTGCGGCTCGACGCCACGGACCGCGCGGCGGACTTGCGGCCGTTCAGCGCGCGGCCGAGCACTTGGGCTCGCAGAGCTTCTGAGCCTGATCCGGATCGGTGCGGAGTCGTCGGGCGTCACCGGAGGTCAGTACCGACGACCGACAGGAGCTGCAGCCGCTCCGCGCTCGCGCTCCCCGGTTCTGCCGTGTAGACGAGCAGGTTGTGCGAGCCGTCCGGGTCCTGCAGGACCTGGCACTGCAGCTCGAGCAGCCCGACCTCCGGGTGCACGTACCGCTTCACCGCACGTGGCCGGATGCCGACCTCGTGACGGGCCCACACCGCGCGGAACTCCTCGGACTCCGCGAGCAGGCGGTCGGCGAGGTGGGCCGCCCGGGAGCCGGGACCGCGACTCGCCAGCACGCCCCGCAGCCCGGAGGCGTACATCCGGGACAGGAACTCGTGGTCCTCGACGGGGTGCAGGTCGCGCGACGTGGGGTCGGCGAACCACCGGAAGCCGAGGCTCCGCGCGTCGCCGACCCGGGCGCGGGCGTCCCCGGTCAGGGCAGCCGCGAGCGGGGTCTGCTGCAGGGTCTCGCCGAGCTCGGTCACGACCTCGGCCGGGGTGTCGACGAGCCGGTCGAGGATGCGCATCATGCCCGGGCTGACGTGGTCGCCGTCCGGCCCGTGTGGCGGCGGCTGGTGTCCGGCGAGTCGGAAGAGGTGGTCCCGCTCGTCGAGGGTGAGCCGGAGTCCCTGCGCGATGGACGCGAGCATCTGGTCCGACGGTTGCGGGCCGCGCTCCCGCTCGAGGCGCGCGTAGTAGTCGACGGACATGTTGCTCAGCAGCGCCGCCTCCTCACGCCGGAGCCCGCTCGTCCGGCGGCGCTGGCCCCGGGGGAGGCCGACGTCCTCGGGCTGCAGCGCCGTCCGACGGCTGCGGAGGAAGTCCGCGAGGGACGCTCGGTCGATCATGCGCCCATCCTCTCCCGGGGCGGAGACCGCAGCCACGGATCGTCGGGCCGTGGTTGCGCGTCCGCTCCGCGGACACGATCGTCCTGGGTGCCCGATCGGGAACCCACCACGACGGAAGAAGCGGACCATGTCACGGAACGAACGACTGACCATCCCGGACCTCGGTGGACGCCGGGTCCTCGTGACCGGAGCGAGCGACGGCATCGGGCTCGAGATCGCCTCCCGGTTCGCCGGTGCCGGTGCCGAGGTCGTCGTGCCGGTCCGGAACCGCGCCAAGGGCTCGGCTGCGGTAGCGCGGATCAGCGAGCAGCACCCCCGTGCCGTGGTGGTGCTCGAGGACCTCGACCTGTCCTCGCTGGAGTCCGTCGCGACGCTCGGTGAGCGCCTGCGGTCCGACGGCACCCCGATCGACGTGTTCGTCGGGAACGCCGGCGTCATGAACCCGCCCGAGCGACAGACCACGCGGGACGGCTTCGAGCTGCAGTTCGGGACGAACCACCTCGGGCACGTCGCACTCGTCGGCGGTCTGCTCCCGCTGTTGCGCGCCGCTGGAGGCCGGGTCGTGATGCAGTCGAGCGTCGCGGCGCAGCGAGCCTCGATCCGGTGGGACGACCTGCAGTCCGAGCGGAACTACGACGTCGCGCGGGCGTACGCGCAGTCGAAGCTCGCGTGCGCGTTGTTCGCCCTCGAACTCGGACGCCGGAGCCACGCAGACGGATGGGGGATCACGAGTGCGGTGAGCCACCCGGGTGTCGCACCCACGAGTCTGCTCGCCGCTCGACCGGAGATCGGCCGGGCCGGTGACACCGTGTCCGTCCGGCTGATCCGGTGGCTGTCGGCGCGGGGCCTGCTCGTCGGGACCCCGGCCTCGGCAGCGGAACCGGCCCTCCTCGCCGCGACCGACGCCGGCCTCGACGGTGCGTTCGTCGGTCCGACCGGGCTCGGGCAGCTCGGCGGACCAGCCGGCCGACGCACGCCGTGGGCGCCGATGCTCCGGGACGAGGACGCCGCACGGCTCTGGGACGTCTCCGAGGCGCTCGTCGGCCGCGCGGTCAGCTGATGATGTTGACCGCGCGCGAGATGACCAGGGCCAGCAGGATGAACCCACCGAGCGACTGGTAGGCCATGATCATCTTCGCGCGGACGGTCATGGGCATCGTGTCGGTCGGGCTGAACGCCATCATGTTCGTCATCGCGACGTAGAGGTAGTCGAGGTACACCGGACGCCAGGCAGCGGTCTTCGGGTCGGTCTCCTGCGGGAACTGGAAGTCCGCTTCGTCGCTCGCGAAGAGGTCGGGCCGACGCCGAGCGACCGGCCCACCGCGGTCGAGTTCCCAGTAGACGAGCCCGAACGCGATGATGCTGCTCACCCAGACCTGCAACGCGGTGAGGAGGACGGCGCCGCCGTTCGCGTGGCCGGTGAGCAGCTCGATGACCGTCCGGACGACGGTGAGCTGGTTCGCGACGGTGAGCAGGATCGCCAGCGCGAACGACAGCCACCGGGACCACGTGGTCTCGCGGGTCAGGCGGCGCGGGTTGAACACCACCAGCGGGACGAGGAGCAACACGCCGATCGCCGGGACCACCCAGGACGGCACGAAGAGCACCTGGTCGGGCAGGAACAGGCTGAGCGCGAGGTTCACCAGGATCGCGACCGCCACGGGCGCACGGTGCTCGTGCCGCGGACGTGCCTGGGTCATCGGCTCGTCCGCGGCCAGTCCGTGGTCAGGTACGCCTCGACCGCTCGGTTCCGGAACGTGTACGGCTTGCCGCGCGTGATGATGCCTCGAACGGTGTCGAGGCGTTGCGACGTCGGCCCGATCTGCGTCGCCGAAGTCAGCCCCATCCGTCCGGCGATCACCGTCGCGGTGCGTTCGCCCGGGGTGAGGTCGGCCATCGCGTCCACCAGCTCGTGCTCACGCGGCGGCAGGCGGTTCAGGATCCGCTCGACGTGCGCTGACGCCTCACTCTCCGCCCCGCGCCAGCCGGCGAGCACGTCGTGCTCCGTGATGACGGGTGCCGAACCGGCGTTCCACGCGCGCTCTCCGGCCAGCTGGAACAGGAAGGGCTCGCCGCAGCACAGCGCCACGACGGCGTCTGCTGCCGTCGGGTCCATCCGGACGGTCGCGACGCCGCCGTGATCGTCCGGTGTCTCCCAACCCGCGATCACGAACGGTTGCAGCGCTGCGCGCAGATCGTCCTCGTCGAGAGCCGTGAGCGTGGTGGTCCGGAATCGCCTCGCGAACGTCGCCCCTCTTCGCGAGCCCGCCATGTCTTCGAAGTCGGGGAGGCCGGTGAGGTACACCGTGATGGGGAGGAACCGTTTGAGGAGGACCCCGCCGGGCGCGGTCACGTCCGTCTCGTGGGTCAGCGCATCGCCGAGCGCGATGAGCAGCTGCGACAGTGCGGCCTCGTCGGCGATGTTCTGCACCTCGTCGATGTGGATCAGCACGACGACGTCGTGGTCGATGGCCGCCCGCCCGACCTCGACGAGGAGTTCGTACAGTGCGGTGAACGGCTCCACCCCCTCGGCTCCCCGGAGTGCGATCGAGAACCCGGACACCGCGACCTGCTCGACACGATCGATCAGCTGAGTGACTCGCTGGGTCGCACTCGCGCGCAGCCCGGCATGGTCGGCGAGGCGGAGTACGGCGGAAGCGACGAGCTTCAGCGGGTCCGCCCCGGACGGCATCCGTAGCTGTGGCGTCACCCAGTCCCCTGAGCGTGCGGCATCCCTGGCGATGCGGCGTACAAGACTCGACTTGCCGGTGCCCGGCTCGCCGAGGATCGTCCGTCCGCGTTCGTAGAGGCCGGCACGACGTCGGGGTCGGACGACGTCTCGCCAGTCGCTCAACTGTTCGACGCGACCGGCCCAGACGTCGGGGACGACGTCCGAACCGGGTTGGAAGGGGTTCGTCAGCGGCGATCGCACGATGATAAATTTATCACGACTCGCACTTGGCGACGATAACTTTATCAAGCGCGCGGATCGACCAGGTCGGCCGGAGTGACGTCCCGCCCGAGCACGTGCCCCGCCGCGCGCAGCCCGGACAGCAGTGCGCCGTGCACCGTCGCCGGGTCGTCGCTCCACGTGGCCTCCCCGGCGAGCTGCACCCTGCCGAACGGGGTGCCGAGCAGGTCGTGGTCGTCCGGGGACGCCCCGACGTGCAGGTACGAGTACGACCCCTTCGCGAAGGGGTCGGCCGCCCACCGGGTGATCCGGACCGCCTCGGGTTCCGGGACGACCGGTCCGAACGCGTACCGCAGTGCGGCGAGGGCCTCGGCGACGACGTCGTCGTCGGACAGCGTCTCGATCCGGCGCGCTCCGGACCCGCCGACGAGCGCCGCGAGGACCGGCGAACCGGTCACCCGCGACATGTCGTACCAGGAGTGCCAGTCGACCCCGGCGTCGCCCTGCTGCCGGATGACCCAGTCGCCGTCCCAGAAGGCTTCGGGGAACCGGAGGAACACCTTGTCGTAGACGCCCATGCCGAGCCGGTCCCGCGCGCCCGCGACGGGCTCCGGCAACGGTGGGTCGAAGGTCACGTCGCCGGCCCGCAGCACGCCGAGGGGGACGGTGACGATCGCCTGCGCGGCGGTGACGGACGACCCGTCGAGCAGTCCGACGGTGACCGTCGAGTCGGACGAGGTCACCGAGCGCACCACTGCGGCCAGCCGGACGTCGAGTCCGGATGCCAGGGCGGCGGCGTACTGCCCGTACCCGCCGGGGAAGACGACCTCGTCCCCGAGGACGTGCTCCTCCTCGAGCCCGTGGGCGTCGAGGTCGGTGACGGGCGCACCGGAGAGGTCCTCGGAACGGTGCGCCATGTGCTCCGCGACGCGCTCGGCTCGGGGACCGGTCACACCGAGGGACGCGAGCGCGGCGGACACGGCCGAGGCGTAGGTGGTGCCGGGAGCGGCGTCGGCGACGATCCGCTCCAGCGCCGTGTCGACCGTGTGCAGGTCGGCGACGAACGCGGCCGCTGCGGCACCGGACAGGGGTTCGCCCGACGGGTCGTGCCAGGCGATCGGGCGACCGTCGAACTGGAAGCTGCCGACGGTGAACTCCACGGTCTCGATCCCGAACGACGACGCCAGCGACCACAGCGGGTTGCCGTCGATGCCGTGGATCCACGACGCGCCGAGGTCGACCGGGACCCCGAGCGACGCGTCGGTCCAGGTCCGGCCGCCGATGCGGTCGCGGGCCTCGAGCACGACGACGGTCCGACCGGCACGTGCCAGCGCGCGGGCGGCGGCGAGCCCGGAGACCCCGGCCCCCACCACGAGGACGTCAGCATCCATCAGTGTCCTCCGGTCAGTGGTGCCATCAGCCGGGCGGCGAGACTCGGTCGTCCGGTCAGCGCTTCCTCGCGGTCGGCCAGGTCGGTCGCCACGAGCCCGGCGTTCGCGCCGAGGAACCGGAGCGGCTCCGGCTCCCAGTCCGGCGAGCGGTGGTTCACCCACGGCAGCGCGGTCAGCTGCGTCGTCTCACCGCGCACGAGGTCGGCGAGGGTGCGGCCCGCCAGGTTCGTCGTCGACAGTCCGTCGCCGACGTAGCCGCCCGCGGTCCCGACGTGTCCGTCCCAGGTGACGGAGGCGCACCAGTCGCGGGGGACGCCGAGCGGGCCGCCCCACGTGTGCGTGACCGGGGCGTCGGCGACCGCGGGGAACAGGTCGACGAGCGCCTTCCGCAGGTGCTGGAACACCCGCGGCACCCGGTCGTACCCGGAGGTGATCGACGACCCCCAGTGGTACCGGGCGCCCCGGCCGCCGAACGCGAGCCGGTCGTCCGCGGTCCGCTGGCCGTAGACGAGCAGGTGCCGGTAGTCCGAGAAGGTCTGCCCGTGCTCCAGGCCGATGCGGTCCCACGCGGCGGCCGGTAGTGGCGCGGTCGCGATCATGAGCGAGTACAGCGGCAGGATCCGCCGCTTCGTCTGCTCCAGCTGCGCGCCGTAGCCCTCCACCGCGATCACCACCGCGCCGGCCGACACGGTCCCACGCGAGGTGACCACGCGCCCTGGAGCCCACGACACGGCGGGCGTGTGCTCCGCGATCCGGACGCCCCGTGCCTCCAGGGCGGCCGCCAGGCCACGTACCAACGCTGCGGGCTGGATGCGCGCGCAGTCCGGGGTCCACGCGACGCCGGCCGAACCGGCGGCGTCGCCCGGGCGACCGTCGCGGTACGTCATGTCGTCGCCCCACGCGGCGGACGAGGCGACCTCGGCGCGCGCTGCGCGCTCCTGCACGGCGGAGCGGGCGTAGAGCACGGTGCCGCCCTTGACGAAGTCGCAGTCGACCTCGGCTTCGGACGCGGCACGTCCGACCTCGTCGACGGTGTCGCGCATCGCGGCGCGCAGGGCGAGGGCCGCGTCGCGGCCGTGCTCCTCGGCGATCGAGGCTGCCGAGCGCGGGAACAGGGCGGAACACCAGCCGCCGTTGCGACCGGACGCGCCGAACCCCGCGATCTCGCGTTCCACGACGATGATCTGGAGGCGCGGGTCGGCCTGGTGCAGGTACCAGGCGGTCCAGAGACCCGTCAGTCCACCCCCGACGATGCACACGTCCGCCGTGGTGTCGCCGTCGAGCGGCGGCCGGGGCGTCAGGTCGTCGCGTCCGGTGGAGACGAGCTGGTCGAGCCAGAACGAGACGCCCCGGTAGCCGGTCACGGTCAGATCTTCGACGCGGCCTCGGACAGCACGCTCCGCAGGATCGAGGTGATCTCGCGGAACTCCGGCTGCCCGATGGTGAGCGGCGGAGCGAGCTGCACGACGGGGTCGCCGCGGTCGTCGGCCCGGCAGTACAACCCGGCGTCGAAGAGCGCCTTGGAGAGGAACCCGCGGAGCAGGCGCTCCGACTCGTCGTCGTCGAAGGTCGTCTTCGTGGCCTTGTCCTTCACGAGCTCGATGCCGTAGAAGTACCCGGCACCGCGGACGTCGCCGACGATGGGCAGGTCGAGCAGGGTGTCGAGCTCGGCCTTGAAGAGCGGGGCGTTCTGCTGGACGTTCTGCAGCAGCCCCTCTTCCTCGAAGATGTCGAGGTTCTCCATCGCGACGGCGGCCGAGACCGGGTGCCCGCCGAACGTGTAGCCGTGGTAGAAGGTCGTGTCGCCCTTCGAGAACGGCTCGAACAGCTTGTCGCTGATGATCGTCGCGCCGATGGGGGAGTACCCCGAGGTCATCGCCTTCGCGCAGGTGATCATGTCCGGCACGAAGTCGTACGTGTCGCACGCGAACATCGTGCCGATGCGGCCGAACGCGCAGATGACCTCGTCGGAGACCAGCAGGACGTCGTACTCGTCGCAGATCTCGCGGACCCGCTGGAAGTACCCGGGCGGCGGGGTGAAGCAGCCGCCGGAGTTCTGCACGGGCTCGAGGAAGACCGCGGCGACGGTGTCCGGGCCCTCGAACTCGATCATCTCGCGGATGCGCTCGGCCGCCCAGAAGCCGAACTCTTCCTCGCTCTCGCCGGCGAAGCCCATCTCGGCAGCGCGGTAGTAGTTCGTGTTCGGGACGCGGAAGCCACCGGGGGCGAGCGGCTCGAACATCTGCTTCATCGCCGGGATGCCGGTGATCGCGAGCGCGCCCTGCGGCGTGCCGTGGTAGGCCACCGCGCGGGAGATCACCTTGTGCTTCATCGGCTTGCCGCGGAGCTTCCAGTAGTACTTCGCGAGCTTGAACGCGGTCTCGACGGCCTCGCCGCCACCGGTCGAGAAGAACACCTTGTTGAGGTCGCCCGGCGCGTGGTCGGCCAGGCGGTCCGCGAGCTCGATCGCCGCGGGGTGCGCGTACGACCAGATCGGGAAGAAGGACAGCGTCTCGGCCTGCTTGGCGGCCATCTCGGCCAGACGCTTCCTGCCGTGCCCGGCGGCGACGACGAACAGGCCGGAGAGCCCGTCGATGTAGCCCTTGCCGTGACTGTCGTAGACGTGGTGTCCCTCGCCGCGCACCATGATCGGCACGTCGGCACCGGCCTGGTTCGCACCGTGCCGGGCGAAGTGCATCCACAGGTGGTCGCGGGACTTCTGCTGCAGTGCGGCGTCGTCGACCGGGGCGAACGGGTCGTAGGAGCCGAGGCGGGTGGTCGGTTCGGTCTTCTGGTCGGACATGGTCATCGCGTTCCCCAGTCGTAGAGCTGTTTGCGGAGTTGCAGGTAGACGAAGGTCTCCGTGGCGGTCACGCCCGGGATGGCCCGGATCGTGCCGTTGAGCAGCTCGATGAGGTCGTCGTCGTCCTCGCAGACGACCTCCACCATGAGGTCGAAGCTGCCGGCGGTCATCACGAGGTAGTCGACCGCCGGGAGCTGCTCGAGCGCGTCGGCCACCTTGCGGGTGTCGCCGTTCACGCGGATGCCGATCATCGCCTGCCGGTGGAAGCCGAGCTGCATCGGGTCGGTGACCGCGACGATCTGCATGACGCCGGTCTCGGTGAGCTTCTGGACGCGCTGCCGGACCGCCGCCTCGCTGAGACCGACGGCCTTGCCGATCTCGCCGTACGGACGGCGCCCGTCCGCCTGGAGTTGCTCGATGATCCGCTTCGAGGTGTCGTCGATCGGTCCGGGACGTCGTGGTGCTGCCGCCATGCCGCACAGCATTGCAGTGACCTTCGCGAGAAAGCAAGGGATTTCGTTGTGAACACCGTGTTTCGCGACGATTTCCGTTGTTACGGTTCTCCACAACCTGCGGATTCTTCTTCCGTGCCACCGGATTCCGTGCCAGTATCGCCGCCATGCTGGACACGACGAAGACAGCGACGGAGACGCACGAGGTGCGCAACTTCGTCGGGGGCACGTCCGTCGAGTCGCGTGCCGACAGTGCGTTCGACCTGGTCGACCCGACGACCGAGCGGGTCTACGGCACCTCGCCCGTGTCGACCGCGGCCGACGTGGACGCCGCGTTCACGGCCGCGAGCACCGCGTTCGCGACCTGGCGTCGCGCCACCCCCGGGGAACGCCAGCTCGCGCTCTTCCGGATCGCCGACGCGATGGAGCAGCGGGCGGAGGAGTTCGCCGACCTCGAGTCGCTCGACACCGGGAAGCCCCGCGCCACCCTGGTCGAGGACGAGATCCTGCTGTCCGTCGACCAGATCCGGTTCTTCGCCGGGGCCGCCCGGAACCTCGAGGGCCGGAGCGCCGGCGAGTACATGCCCGACCACACCTCGTTCGTCCGCCGTGAGCCGATCGGCGTCGTCGCCCAGGTCACCCCGTGGAACTACCCGCTCAACATGGCGGTGTGGAAGTTCGCCCCGGCGCTCGCCGCAGGCAACACGACCGTGCTCAAGCCGAGCGACACCACGCCGCTCTCCACCCTGCTCCTCGCCGAGGTCGCCGCCGAGTTCCTGCCGCCGGGCGTCCTCAACGTCGTCGTGGGGGACCGCACCACCGGCGCCGCGATGATCGACCACCCGACGCCGCAGCTGGTGTCCATCACGGGCTCCGTCCGCGCCGGCACGGAAGTGGCCCGCGCCGCCGCCGGGGACCTGAAGCGCACGCACCTCGAACTCGGCGGCAAGGCCCCGGTGATCGTGTTCGACGACGCGGACATCCCGTCCGCGGTCGCGGGCATCGTCGCCGCCGGGTTCTTCAACGCCGGGCAGGACTGCACCGCCGCCACCCGGCTGCTCGTGCAGGACGGCATCCACGACGAGTTCGTGGCGGCGCTCGCCGAGGAAGCCCGGTCGAACGCGCAGACCGGCCCGGACGCGCCCACCCCGTACTTCGGCCCGGTGAACAACGCGAACCAGCTCACCCACGTCCGGTCCTTCGTCGACACGCTCCCTGACCACGCCACGATCGCTCTCGGCGGCAGTCGAGTCGGAGACCGCGGCTACTTCCACGAAGCCACGATCGTCTCCGGGCTGCGACAGGACGACCGCGCGGTGCAGCAGGAGATCTTCGGCCCGGTGCAGACGGTGCAGCGCTTCTCCACCGAGGACGAGGCACTGCGGTGTGCGAACGGCGTCGAGTACGGCCTGGCGAGTTCGGTGTGGACGACGGACCACGGTCGGGCCATGCGCTTCGCCCGCGACCTCGACTTCGGCTGCGTGTGGATCAACACGCACATCCCGATCGTCGCCGAGATGCCGCACGGTGGGTTCAAGCACTCGGGCTACGGCAAGGACCTGTCGCAGTACGGCTTCGACGACTACACCCGCATCAAGCACGTCATGTCCTACATCGGCTGAACCCGACACCCCCAGGAGGCACGATGGCAATGACCGGCACCTTCGCCGAATCGGGAGCCGATCTCCGGCTCGACCAGATCACCAAGTCCTTCCCCGGGCACACCGCGGTGGACGCACTCGACCTGACCGTCCCGGCGGGGTCGTTCTTCGCCCTGCTCGGTCCCTCCGGCTGCGGGAAGACCACCACGCTCCGGCTCGTCGCCGGGCTCGAGGAACCCACGAGCGGCACGATCACGATCGGCGGGCGGGACGTCACCGACACGAAGCCGTACCAGCGGCCGGTCAACACGGTGTTCCAGAACTACGCGCTGTTCCCGCACATGAGCGTCCTCGACAACGTCGCCTTCGGTCTGAAGCGCCGGAAGATCCCGGACCCGATGACGAAGGCGAAGGAGGCGCTCCGGCTCGTCGAGCTCGAGGGGTCGGCGTCGAAGCGTCCTGCCCAGCTCTCCGGCGGCATGCAGCAGCGCGTCGCCCTGGCCCGGGCGATCGTGAACCGGCCGGCGCTGCTCCTGCTCGACGAACCGCTCGGCGCGCTCGACCTGAAGCTCCGGCACCAGATGCAGCTCGAGCTGAAGACGATCCAGGCCGAGGTCGGACTGACGTTCCTGCACGTCACCCACGACCAGGAAGAGGCGATGACGATGGCCGACACGGTCGCCGTCATGAACGGCGGCCGGATCGAGCAGATGGGCAGCCCGCAGGACCTCTACGAGCTGCCGCGCACGGCCTTCGTCGCGAACTTCCTCGGGCAGTCGAACCTGCTCGAGGGCGAGGTCCACGGCACCGACGGCGAACTCCTCGTGGTCCGGACCGCCGCGGGCACGCTCGCCGTCCCGACGTCGCGGACGGTCGCGACCTCGGGCCGCGTCGTCGTCGGCGTCCGTCCGGAGAAGCTCAAGATCCGCACCGCCGAGCCGGCTCACGAGGCCGGCCGCAACATCCTCGGGCCGGGTCGCATCGTCGACGTCTCGTTCTCCGGCGTCAGCACCCAGTACCTCGTCGACGTGCCCGGCGCCGGGCGCGTCTCCGTCTTCGCGCAGAACTCGAAGGGCGGGCCGCGGATCGCGACCGGCACAGAGGTCTGGCTCACGTGGGGCGTCGACCACGGTTTCGGCCTGGAGGCGCACCCCGCGTCCGACGCGACCGTCACCGCCGGCGTCGACCCGCGCCTCCAGACCTCGCCCGCCACCGCGGGAGCGGTCGCGTGAGCAGCCGGCCGGACCTGGTGCGCGGACTGACGTCCGCCCGGGTGAGCCGACGCGGGTTCCTCGCCGGCGGCGGCGCCGCCGCGGTCGCGGCGCTCCTCGCCGGCTGCAGCATCAAGGGATCCGCCGCATCGCAGGGTCCCGCGGTGGACTGGACGGCGTTCTGGAAGGACGCGAAGCCGACGAAGGAGCTCAACTTCGCGAACTGGCCGCTGTACATCGACTCCGACCACGGCAAGTCCGAGTCGCTCGCCCTCTTCAAGAAGACGACGGGGATCTCGGTCGACTACCAGGCGGTCATCCAGGACAACGCCACGTTCTACGCGACCGTCTCGCCGATCCTCCGCGCGCAGGGTGCCACCGGGTACGACCTCGTCGTCATGACGAACGGGTACGAGCTGACCGAGATGATCAAGAACGGGTTCGTGTGCGAACTCGACCACTCGCGGCTGCCGAACTTCGCCGCGAACGCGTCCGACTCGGTGAAGGACCCGATCTACGACCCGGGCAACAAGCACTCCGTCGTCTGGCAGACCGGGTTCACCGGGCTCGCGTACAACCCGAAGTACACCGGCCGGAAGATCACCTCGTTCAAGGACCTGCTCGATCCCGCCTTCACGGGTCGCATCGGGCTGATGAGCGACAACACCGAGCTCGGTTCCCTGGCGCTCCTCGCGCTCGGGATCGCCCCCGAGAAGTCGACCCCGGCGGACTGGCGGAAGGCGCAGGACTGGCTCCGCGAACTCCGCCCGAACGTCACCGGGTTCTACGACCAGAGCTACATCAACCGGCTCGAGAACGGCGACACCTGGATCACGCAGGCGTGGTCGGGCGACGTGTTCCAGGCGCAGCAGTCCGGGTTCCCGCACCTGGAGTTCGTCACGCCGGAGGAGGGGCAGATGACCTGGCACGACAACATGCTCGTCCCGCGGCAGGCTTCGAACCCGGTGTCCGCGCTGGAGTGGATGAACTTCTACTACACGCCGAAGGCAGCCGGCATCGTCGAGGACTACGTCAACTACGTCTGTCCGGTGCCCGGCGCCGAGGACTACGTCCGGAACGAACTGGACGACCCGACCGTGGCGGACAGTCCGCTGGTGTTCCCCTCCGAAGAGGTCCTGGCGAAGTCGCACGAGTTCCGCGTGTTCAAGAACTACGACGAGTACTCGGAGTGGAACGGCATCTTCAACGCGGTGGTGCAGTCGTGACGGCGCTCGGGGTCGCACCGGGCCTGGGTGCCGGGCCGGCTCCCGTCCGTCGCGGTCGTCGTCGCAGCACGCCGTTCCTGCTCGCACTGGTCGGGACCGCGTACCTCTGCGTGTTCTTCGTCATCCCGCTGGTGTCCGGGCTCATCGTCTCGCTCATGTCCGGCAACCCGGACGACGGCTACACGTTCACGTGGAACTTCGGGATCTACTCGTCCCTGTTCGTCGACCCGCAGGTGCCGTACCTGACGTTCCTGCTCCGATCGCTCTGGTACGGCTTCGCTGCAACGCTGGTGACCATCATCGTCGGTTACCCGGTCGCGTACTTCATCGCGTTCCGGGTGTCGCCGCGGTGGAAGAACCCGCTGCTCATGCTCGTGTTCGTCAGCTTCCTGGTGTCGTTCATCATCCGGACCGACATGTGGGCGTTCGTGCTCGCGTCCCAGGGGCCGGTCGTCACCTTCCTGCAGGGGATCGGGATCGCCGGCAAGGACTTCCACATCCTCGGGACCGGCGGCGCGGTCATCTTCGGCGACGCGTACAACGACCTGGCGTTCATGGTGCTGCCGATCTACGCCGCACTCGAGCGCATCGACCCCCGGCTCGGTGAAGCCGCGAACGACCTGTACGCCGGGAAGTTCCGGGCGTTCTGGCACACCACCCTCCCGCTGTCCCGGTCCGGCATCTTCGCCGGTGTGCTGCTCGTGTTCATCGACTGCGTGGGCGATCCGGTGAACTCGGCGCTGCTCGGCGGCACGAACACGTACACGATCGGACAAGCGATCCAGGACGCCTACTCCGGCAACCAGCAGTACAACGTCGCCGCAGCGCTGTCGACCGTCCTCATGGTCGTGCTCGGCATCATCCTGTTCATCTACGCCCGTGTGTCCGGCACCGACGACCTCGAGGACCTCGTATGACCGCCGTCGCACCACCCCGCACCGCCGCTGGTGCTCCTGCCGTCGATGGTCGTGCGGTTCGTGGGCCGCGTCGCCACGGCGTGAACCGGCGCGGGCCGTGGCTCGCCATCGTGTACTGGGTCGTCATCGCCATCACCCTGGTGCCGATCGTCTACATGATCGTGTACTCGTTCAACGACGCTCCAACCAACCGGTTGTCGTTCGCCTGGAACGGCTTCACGACCTACTGGTACGCGAACCTCGTGAACGTCTCCGGGCTCGGCCAGGCGTTCGTCACCTCGGTCGCCATCGCGTTCCTCGCCGCCCTGATCTCCGTCGCGATCGGCCTGCCGCTGGCCCTGGCACTCGAGCGGTACAGGTTCCCCGGGCGCGGTGCCGTCAACGCGGTCGTCTTCGCGGACATCGCGGCACCGTCGATCGTCGTCGGCTCGGCGTCATTGTCGTTCTTCCTGTCGATCGGCCTCGGCACCGGGTTCCTCACCGTGCTGCTGACACACGTCGCGTTCGACGTCGCGTACGTGGTGGTGGTGCTCCGGGCGCGGATCGCGGGGACCTCCCGGGCGCTGGAAGAGGCCGCGGGGGACCTCGGGGCGACACCGTTCCAGGCGTTCCGGCTCGTGACGCTGCCGCTGCTCGCGCCGGGCATGCTCGCCGCCGGCCTGCTCGCGCTGGCGATGTCGATCGACGACTACGTGGTCACGTCGTTCGTCGCCGGGCCCTCCGTCACGTTCCCGCTGTTCGTGTACGGCGCTGCGAAGGCCGGGATGCCCCCGCAGGTGCTGTGCTTCGGGACGCTGGTGTTCGCGGTGGGGCTGCTCGTCGCGCTGCTGAACGGGGCGCTGAACCGGCGCTTGACCCGTACCCGCGGCTGACGCCTCAGCGCCGGCGGACACGAGGAGCGGTTGGCCGGGACGGGCGTGCGATCGGGCCGGAGCTCGATTACACTGGACCCGAGCGTTGGACTCGGGAACGGCTCACGCCCGTCCTCGGCTTTCCACTCGGAGAGCAAATCGAAGCCCATCACCGTTGCACCGGTGGTGGGCTTCAACCTTGCCCGGGAGCACCACCCGGCGGTGGGATCCTCCCGCACTCAGCCTACGTGATACTTCACCGGCCAGTGGAGAGCAAACGGTCGGCAGTTCGGAGCGAGAGCGCCATGATCGTCAAGGCCGGGTTCGCGATGAGGGAGCTCGGGAACACCGAGTTGTCCACGATCCACAGGTTCGGCACGTCCCACGACCGACCGGCGTCGTCCACGACGGAGCTCTGCGCGTCCGTGCCCATCCGGGCGGTGCCGACGGTGTGCGCCGTGCGGTCGAGCACCCGGACGTCCGTGCCACCGGCGGCCTCGACGATGGCGGTCATCGTGCGGACCGCGTGCTTCGTGATGGCTTCCTCGTTGGCACCAGGGGAGAACGTGACCCGGGCCTTCGGCACCCCGTTCGCGTCCAGTTCGTCGGACAACACCAGCCGGTTGTCGTCGTACGGCAGGCACTCGGCGTTGATGCCGACGCCGGCCATCCGCGGGTAGTCCTGCAGGGCACGGACGAGTTCGGCCCCGCGCAGGCCGCCGCCCCGGACGAGACTCGTCGTGAGCGTGAGCGGCTGTACTCCGAGGCTCTGGATGAGGTAGCCGCCCGCGAAGTCGGCGTCGGCCGGCCGGATGAAGTCCTCGGTGATGATCGACGAGGGGTATCCGCGGTAGGACCGCATCGACTGGTCGAAGGTCGCCCACACCTGGGTCGCACCGTGCGCGGTGAAGTTCCGGCCGACCTGGCCGCTGCTGTTCGCGAGCCCGGTGTGCAGGAGGAGGCGCGGCGTCTCGATCCCGCCGGCGGCCAGGACGAGGGTGCGGCAGCGCTGTCGGTGGTCGCGGCCGTTCTGCCGGTACACGACCGCTTCCACCTCACCACGGGCGTCGAGCTCGATGCCGTGCACGAACGCCTCGGCGCGGATCTCGGCACCGAAGGCCACCGCGGCCGGCAGGTACGTGGTGTCCATCGACACCTTCGCGCCGTTCCGGCAGCCCTGGTGGCAGGAGCCGCACGCGACGCAGGCCTGTCGGAGGCCGTGGTGGTCCTGGTGCCGGTCCTCGGTGGTGAGACCGACGGGGGCGTCGGTCGCGGTGATGCCCACGGCCGCGGCGCCGCGGATCATCATGTCCGACGAGGCGTTCCGTGCCGGCGGTCCCATCCGATAGCGGCGCGCGGGGTCCCACGGGTAGTGCGCCGGTCCGGCGACGCCGACGTCGTGCTCGACCTGCTCGATCCAGCCGGTGAGCTCGGCGTGGTCGATCGGCCAGTCCTCACCCTGCCCGGAGTCGCTGCGGAGCCGGATGTCGTGCTGGTTCGGCCGCGGGGTGAACGCGCCCCAGTGCAGCGTCGAGCCGCCAACGCCGGTGCCGCTGTTGTTCGGCCCGAAGGCGGTCGGTGCGCTCCCGCCGCTGATGCGTTCGTCCATCCAGTTGATGTCGCCGGGGGCCTCGACCTCGTCGGGGGTGTGGTCGTCGGGCTCGGTGTTCGGGCCGGCCTCGAGCGCAACGACGCTCAGGCCCCGTCGGGCGAGACTGGCGAGGAGGGGTGCCCCGCCGGCTCCGGTGCCGACGACGACCACGTCGACGACCTCGTCCTCGCTGTGGTGGCGCTGGTGGTCGAGTCTCATCGTGCGGCTCCCGTCGGTTCCCATGCTTCGCGTTCGTCGGCACCGAGCAGCAGGAAGCCCTGCTTGCGGAGCCCGTCGCCGCCGTTGGCGAACCCGTCGTAGTCGACCGCGGCCATCGTCGCGGGGTGCGCCATCCACTGCTTCGCCAGGTCGACGGCGGCGTCCTCCGCCCAGGCCTGCAGCTGATCGGCGTCCAGGGCGCCCGACGCCGGTGCGTACGCGCCTGCGGTGATCGACTCCAGGACACCGGCAAGGTGCTCGTCACCATGTGCCGCATCCGACTGGAGTGCGTCGAGCCCCGCACGGTAGGCGTGGACGTCGGCGGGCAGCCCGTCCGGACGCCAACCGTCCCCGCGGCCGTCGGCGAGCTGGTCGTCGACGCGGAGCGCGAGGTCGATCGGCCGGTCGCCGGGCTGCGGCACGACCACGCGCGCCAGGGCTCGGAGGGTGTCGAGCTGGCCGCGGGTGAGTGCGCGGGGCTCGCGGGCGGGGTCGTCCGGGAGCGCTCGGACGGCCAGGATGCCCCGGGTCCGGGCACTCACGCGTGGCGATGCGATCACGCGGGCGGTGTCGGCTGGGACGACGGGACCGTGGTCGACGCGTCGCCGCCAGAAGTCGCGGATGCGGTCGGCGACCTCGTCCGGCTGCTCCCACGGCAGCAGGTGGGCGGCCCCGGGGACGACGTCGAACTCGCCGGCGGACCAGTGCGGCAGGTTCACGGAGCGCTGGGCGTCCGGACCGAGGTCGCCGTCCTCGGCGCCGGCGAGCACGAGTGCGGGCACGGGGTTCGCGGGGAACACGGTGGACCAGTCCTCGCGGCTGCCGCGCACGAGCCAGTCCGTCCAGGCCTGCGGCACGGCACGTTGGACGTCCTGCGCGGCGATCGCGTGCGGCTCCGGCGCCAAGCGGGACGCGGTGTTCGCGTCGACGAACTCCTCGGCCTCGTCCGGACCGATCTCGCCGTCGGCGGCCCAGTCGAGCATGGTCTGCCGGCGCTCCTCGTCCATCGGTTCCGGCGAGAGTGGCGACGCTGCCATCAGCACCACGGCACGCAGGCCGAACAGGCCGTTGGTGCCGTCGACGGTGCGGGAGGCCACCGCGGAGGCGACCTTGCCGCCCATCGAGTGTCCGAGGAGCGCCCACTCGGTGACGCCGCTGCGACCGATCGCCCGTTCGACGAGCACGACCATCTCCTCGACGGTGGTGCCGGTCGCGGCGGTGCTCGTCCCGAAGCCGGGCAGGTCGATCCCGACCAGGTCGAGCGTGCCGGCGAGGCGGGTGCGCAGGCCCACGAACTCCTCCGAGCTCGAGCCGAGGGCGTGCAGACAGAACACGGTGGTGGGCATGCTTCGTTCCTACGTTGCCGCGAGCGACCGCTCCCAGCACACCTGTACCCCGGCGGGCAATGTTTCGGGCGTGCGACGATCTCCCGCCAGCCAGGCGTGCTCGAGGGTCCCGGCGATAGGTTCCACACATGAGTGCAGAGCTGACGCTCGGCGCCGAGGAAGAACTGCACCTCATCGACCTCGAGTCCGGCCGACTTTCCGCGAAGGCCCCGCGCCTTCTGCCCAAGCTGCCCGCCGACCGCTTCGGCGCGGAACTCCAGCGGACCACCATCGAGACGAACACCCCCGTGGTGCGGACCCTCGACGACCTCAGGCGGGTGATCGTCGACCTCCGCACCGAGCTGAGCGCCGCCATCGCCCCCGCGGGAGTCACGATCGCGGCGGCCGGCACCGCGCCGCGGTCCGAGTACGCCGACTTCGAGCTGACCTCGGGTGGCCGCTACGGCCGCATGCAGGAGCAGTACCGGATGCTCGTCGACGAACAGCTCATCTGCGGCCTGCAGGTGCACGTCGGGGTGAGCGACCGCGACCTGGCGGTGCAGATCGCCCAGCGGGTGGCCCCGGTGCTGCCGGTGCTGCTGGCGCTCAGTGCCTCGAGTCCGTTCTGGAACGGGCAGGACACCGGGTACTCGTCGTTCCGCAGCATCATCTGGCAGCGCTGGCCGTCCGCCGGCAGCTTCGGGCGGGTGTCCGACGCGGCCGAGTACGACAAGGTGCTCGACGACCTCATCGCGTCCGGTGTCATCGCGGACAAGAAGATGGCGTACTTCGACGTCCGCCCCTCGTCGCACGCGCCGACGCTCGAACTGCGGGTCTGCGACGCGACGCCGATCGTCGACGACGGGGTCCTGATCGCCGGGCTCTTCCGGGCGGCCGTCCGGAAGGCCGAGAAGTCGGTGGAGTCCGGCGCCGAGTGGCACCCCCGCAGCGAACCGCTGCACCGTGCGGCGATGTGGCAGGCGGCACGCAGCGGCCTGACCGGCGAACTGCTCGGGCTCGGCCAGCACCCGGAACGCCTGCCCGCCGAGACCGCCGTCCGGCAGCTGGTCTCCCGCCTGCGTCCGGAACTCGAGGAGCTCGGGGACTGGGGCACGGTCGCCGGTCTCGCCGAGGACACCCTCGCCCGCGGCAACTCCACGGACCGCCAACGCACCGCGTACGCCGAGCGCGGCGAACTCGACGACGTCGTGGCCTCGGTCGTCGAGGACACTGCCGGCACGCCCTCCGGCCGGAGCGAGCACCCGACCGTGACCCTGCCGTCCTACCGTGTCCGCGCCGGCGACGAGGCGGTCGGCCCCGGAGCCCGACCACGTCCCGCCTTCCGGGACCTCGCCCTGTTCTTCCGCGACTGGGACGCCGAGACCACGATCGACCGGTGCGCCGCCCGTGACGCCTGGACCCGTGAGCACGAGGTCGGGTTCGTCGTCGACGGTGGCGTCCAGGCCTTCGGGTGCGACCTCGTCCCGCGGACGATCAGCGCCTACGAGTGGAGCCAGCTCGCCGACGGTCTCGCACAGCGGGCCCGTGCCATCGAACGGTTCCTGCGTGACGCGTACGGCGAGCAGCGGATCGTCGCAGACGGCGCGATGGACGCGCACCAGTTCGTCGGTGCGAACGGCTGGGACCCGGACGCGTCACGCCTCCCCGCGTCGGCCGTCCGTGCGCCGGTGATGGGCTTCGACCTGGTCCGGAACGAGTTCGGCGGGTGGCGCGTCCTCGAGGACAACGTCCGGTCGCCCTCGGGCGTCGCGTACGGCATCGCCCTCCGTGAGCTCATGGACGACGTGGTGCCGGACGCCCCGCGTCCGGCGAACCTGCGCGACCCGGCGAACGTCACCGCACGCCTCCGCGACACCCTGCGGACCAACGCGACCGCCGTCACTGGCAACCCGGACCCGGTGATCGCACTCATCAGCGACGGCCCCGCCGCCGGCGCGTGGTTCGAGCACCGCAGGCTGGCCGACGGGGCCGGGTTGCGCCTCCTGGCCGACACCGACCTGGACGTCCGCGACGGCCGCGTCGTCGTCGCGGCGACCGGCGAGGTCATGGACGGGCTGTACCTGCGGATCGACCGGGACGCGAGTGCCCTGACCACCGAGCGCGTCCCGGACCTGGGCGCCCGGATCCTCGACGCGGCCGAGGCCGGGCGGGTGCACCTGGCCAACGCCCCGGGCAACGCGCTCGTCGACGACAAGGCGATGTACGTGAACGTGCCCGACCTCATCTGGTACTACCTCGACGAGAAGCCCCTGCTCGACTCGGTGCCCACCTACCGCACGAGCATCGAGGGTGAACGGCTCTCCGTGCTCGACCGCGTCGGCGAACTCGTCACGAAGCCGGTCGACGGCGAGGGCGGCCGGGACGTCCTCATCGGTCCGAGCGCGAGCGCCCCCGAGGTCGCCGAGCGACGGCGCGCGATCGCCGCCGACCCCGCGGGGTGGGTCGGCCAGGAGGTCGTACAGCTCTCGTCGCACCCGACGATCGGGCCGGCGGGGCTCGACCCCCGGCACGTCGACCTCCGCGCCTTCGTGTACGTCACGGGGACCGGTCCGGACCACACCCACCTCGCCGACGTCGCGCTCACCCGCGTCGCACCCGAGGGCAGCATGGTCGTGAACTCCTCGCGGGGCGGCGGCGCCAAGGACACCTGGATCATCGGAACGGCAGGGGACAGCTGATGTGTGGACTCGCGGGCGAGATCCGGTTCGACGGGACGTCCCCGGACGTCGGTGCGGTGGCGCGGATGACGGGGTGCATGCGGCACCGCGGCCCCGACGGCGACGGACTGTGGGCGCGCGGGCCGGTGGCGCTCGGGCACCGGCGGCTGTCGATCGTGGACCTGTCGACCGCCGGAGCCCAGCCGATGGTGGTGTCACGCCTCGGACTGACGATCGCGTACAACGGCATGGTCTACAACTACCGGCAGCTCCGCGACGAGCTGCACGGCAAGGGGCACACGTTCGACTCGACCTCGGACACCGAGGTGATCGTCGCCGCGTACGCCGAGTGGGGCACCGCGTTCGTCGAGCACCTGATCGGGATGTTCGCGATCGCGATCTGGGAGCACGCCAGCGGCCGACTCGTGCTCGCCCGCGACCGGCTCGGCATCAAGCCGCTGTACGTCGCGCGAGTGCCCGGCGGGGTCCGCTTCGCGTCGTCGTTGCCAGCGGTGCTGGCCGGGGGCAGCGTCGACACGTCCATCGACCCCGTCGCCTTCGCGTCGTACATGAGCTTCCACTCGATCGTCCCGGCGCCGCGCACCATCCTGTCCGGCGTCGGCAAGCTGCCCCCAGCGACCGTCCGGGTGATCGAGCCGTCCGGCGAGTCCGTCGACACCACGTACTGGGAGCCCCGGTTCGAGCGCGACCCCGCCAGGTCCGACTGGTCCGACCAGGACTGGGAGCAGGCCTTCATCGGCTCGCTCCGCACCGCGGTCCAGCGGCGCATGGTGGCCGACGTGCCGGTCGGTGTGCTGCTCTCCGGCGGCATCGACTCCTCGCTCGTCGTCGGGCTGCTCGCCGAGGCCGGCCAGCAGGACCTCGCCACGTTCAGCATCGGCTTCGAGGCCGCCGGCGGGGAGTCCGGCGATGAGTTCGAGTACTCCGACGAGGTCGCACGACACTTCGGCACCGACCACCACCGCATCCACATCCCGTCGTCGCGGCTGCTCGACGGCATCGACGGCGCGGTCGCCGCGATGAGCGAACCCATGGTCAGCCACGACTGCGTCGCCTTCTACCTGCTGTCCCAGGAGGTCTCGCAGCACGTCAAGGTCGTGCAGTCCGGTCAGGGCGCCGACGAGGTGCTGGCCGGCTACGACTGGTACCCGCCGCTCGCCGACGTCCCGCGGGACCAGGCTGCGGAGGCCTACCGGTCGGTGTTCATGGACCGCCGCTGGCCCGCGCTGCAGGGGCTGCTGGGGGAACGCTGGCGGAGCGACGACGACACCCCGTCGGCGTTCGTGGACCGCGAGTTCGCGCGACCGGGCGCCGAGACCAGCGTGGACGCGGCACTCCGCAGCGACACCACGATCATGCTCGTCGACGACCCGGTGAAGCGGGTGGACAACATGACGATGGCGTGGGGCCTCGAGGCCCGGGTGCCGTTCCTGGACCACGAGTTCGTCGAGCTCGCCGGCGCGATCCCGCCGTCGCTCAAGCTCACCGACGGCGGCAAGGGGGTCATGAAGCGGGCGTCGCGCGGCATCGTGCCCGACAGCGTCATCGACCGCAGCAAGGGGTCGTTCCCGGTGCCGGCGATCCGGCAGCTCGAGGGCCCGTACCTGGAGCGCGTCCGGGTCGCGTTGCACGCTCCGGAGGCGCGGGAACGCGGCCTGTTCGACCCGGGTACCGTCGAGCGGATGCTCCAGGACCCGAACAGCACGCGGACCGAGATCGGCGCCAACGCGCTGTGGCAGCTCGGCCTGATCGAGATGTGGCTGCAGCAGCAGGGGGTGCGGTGAGCGTGGGGCCCGTCCGGACTGGAGGCACGACACCGGTCGCGTCGTCGGCTCGCGTCGAGCAGGCGGCCGACCTGGGCGAGCGCCTCGTGTCGGCCTGGGGATCGTGGGGGCCCACCATGACGCGCAACGCGCGTCGGGTCGCCTTCGTCAGCGACCGCCACGGCAGCCCCGAGGTCTTCGTGCAGGACGTCGTCGTCGACGGGACCCCGCCCGAACCCGTGCGGATCCGGCTGTCCGACGACCCCGTCATCCGGGTCACGTGGTCCTCCGACGGGGAGTGGCTCGCCGTGGCGATCGCGACCGACGGCGGCGTGAAGCAGCAGGTCTGGGTCGTGCGTCCGGACGGCAGCGACGCCGCGCAGATCGCTGGATCCCGGTACCAGCACGCCGAACTCGGGCCGTGGAGCCGCAGCGGTCACCGGGTCGTCATCACCCTGCCGTCGACCGAGCCCGAGCAGCCGGCCCGTTCGTACCTGGTCGACCCGGTCTCCGGGGACCGCGACGACCTCGCCGTCGGGGAGCTCATCCACATCCTCGACCTCTCCGTCGAGGAACGTCTCGTCGTGCTGCGGGACGGGCAGCGCGGGCAGGAGTTCGTCGTCGCGGTCGACCGGCTCACCGACGAGAGCCACCCGCTCCTGACCGACCCGCCGGAGGGCTCCGCCGAGATCGCGTTCCTGCGCCCGGCACCGGCCAGCGAGACCAGCCCGCTCGTCGCCTACGTGGCCACCGAGGCCGGACTGCCCCGCCGCGGGCTCGTCGCCCAGCCGGTCGGTCCGCACGGGTGGCGCGGGCAGCCGCGCCGGATCGTCGAGCGCGCCGACGCGGAACTCGAGTACCTCGACGCCGACGACGCCGGCCGGACGCTGCTGCTCGTCTGGAACGTCGACGGCCGGAGCGAACTCGACCTCATCAACACGCACGACGCTTCGCGGACCCCCGTGCCGGACCTGCCCGGGTACGTCGTCACCGACCCCGTCCTCAGTCGCGACGGCCGGAGCGTCATCCTCGCCGTCGAGGGCCCCACCCGCCCCCGGGAACTCTGGCGGCTCGACACGAACGCGCTCACCTGGAGCCGGGTCACGGACGTGCCCGAGCTGCCGGCGGTGACCCTCGTCGAGCCGACGCTCGAGCGGTTCGCCGCGCGCGACGGGCTGGAGCTGACCGGCTGGCTGTACCGGGCCGTGGAGCCGACCACCTCGGCGACCGGCGGCGACGCGGGTGCCGGTGCCGTGCCTCCCGGCCGCGCAGCGATGCTGCACCTGCACGGCGGACCGGAGTCGCAGGAGCGACCCACCTTCTCGCCGCAGCACCAGGCGCTCGCCGCCGCGGGGATCACGGTGTTCGCACCGAACATCCGCGGATCCAGCGGGTACGGGCGGGACTTCGTGCACGCCGACGACCTCGCGCTGCGCTGGAACGCGCTCGCCGACGTCGTGGACTGCGCCCGGTTCCTGGTGTCGAACGGGTACGCGGACCGCTCCCGGGTCGCCGTCGAGGGCCGCTCGTACGGCGGGTACGCCACCCTCGCGTCGCTGGCCTTCACCCCGGACGTGTTCGCGGCCGGGGTCGCGGTGTGCGGGATGAGCGACTTCGCGACGTTCTACCGGGACACCGAGCCGTGGATCGCCGCCGCCGCGGCGACGAAGTACGGCCACCCTGTCGACGACGCCGCACTGCTCGACTCGCTCTCGCCGATGCGGGCGATCGACGACGTCACCGCGCCGCTGCTCGTCGTGCACGGCGAACTCGACACGAACGTGCCGATCGGCGAGGCGCGCCAGGTCGTCGCGGCGCTGCGAGGGCGGTCGCACGACGTGGAGTACCTCGAGCTCGCGGGCGAGGGGCACGAGTACCGGCGGGCGTCGTCACGTGCTGAGCTCGTGCGGCGGATGGTGGGGTTCCTCGCTGCACGGCTGCGCTAGCCCGCGTCACGCGGTGCAACGATGGCGTGTCCGTCGTGGGCGGGGTCGCAGGATGGACCCATGACCACGAGTGCTGACGCGACCAACCTCACCCGACCCGGGGAGGTCGCCCTGACCTCCGTGTCGGACGTCGGTGACGTCGTCGAGCTCGCACGCCGCCGGTACGCCGCGGCCGTCGTCGCGGACACCTCCGGGTGGGCGGACGGCGACCGACGACGGCTCGAGGACCTCGGGTTCCGCGGGGGCGACGCGCGCGGCGAGGCCGTCCGGGCTCTCGACCTCACCATCGCCGACGACGGCACACCCACCCGCGTGCTCGACAACCCCGCGCTCGCCTCGCTGAACGGCCACCACGCCCGGTTCGCCGAGCGCCGCGGCGAGATCGCGCGGTACCTGCCGGACGTGTCGGTGTGGACCGGCATCCCGTCGCAGCCCACCGCGCAGGACTGGGAGGACGTGCGGGGACTGCTCGGCTCCGGGGCGGTCTTCAGCGTCGGTGCATCGGCCGTGGTCCCGGAGGGGTGGCCGTCGGTCGAGAGCGCCGGTGGCGTGCAGCTCACGGGGGAGACCGTCGACGGTGCGCCCGACCCCGAGGCGATCGAACTCACGCCCGACGACGTGCCCGAGATCCTCGAACTCATCGCCCGCACCAAGCCGGGGCCGTTCCTGCCGCGCACGATCGAGCTCGGACGGTACATCGGGGTCCGACGCGAGGGACGGCTGATCGCCATGGCCGGGGAGCGCCTGCACCCGCCGGGGTGGACCGAGATCAGCGCCGTGTGCACCGACGCCGAGTTCCGCGGGCAGGGGCTCGGGCGGCGGCTGGTCCTCGACGTCGCGTACGGCATCCGGCAGCGCGGTGAGACGCCGCTCATGCACGCGGCTGCCGGCAACACCGGGGCGATCGGGCTGTACCAGCACCTCGGGTTCCGGTTGCGGGACCGTGGAGCACCGCGGTTCGTGCAGGTGCCCTGAGCGCTCAGTCGGTGTTCGAGCGGGGGCGGGTCGGCGCGGGTGCCAGCGCGTCGAGCTCGGGAGTCGGTTCGCCGAGGACCCGCCGGGCCAGGGCATCGCCGAGCAACGGCCCCATCGTGAGTCCCGCTGCGCCGTAGCCGGTGGCGACGAAGAGACCCTCGTGTCCCGGGACGGCCCCGACGATCGGCATCGTGTCGTCCGCCAGCGGGCGGAGTCCGACCCGGGTCTCCAGGACCGTGGCGTCGGCGAGCCCCGGGGCGATCGACAGCGCGTCCCGCAGGACCTGGAGCTGCCCGGCCGCCGTCACACGGGCATCGAAGCCGCTCCCCGTCTCACGGGTCGCACCGACGGCGACGCGCGACCCGTCGAACGCGACGAGGTAGTGGTGCGAGAGCGGGTGCACGGAGGGCCAGTGCGTGGTGTCCACCCCGGGCAGGGTCAGGTGCGTGATCTGTCCACGCTGCGGCGCCACCGGGACCCGCAGCCCGAGCGCCCCGAGCAGGTCGTTCGTCCACGCACCTCCGGCGAGCACGATCGCGTCGGGATCCACGGTCCGGTCCCCGACGTGCACCCGTCCGTCGTCGAGCAGCGCCGCGTGTGCCGTGACGGTCGTCCCGCCGTGCCGCCGACCGGCCTCGACGAGCGCATCGCGGACCGTCCGCCCGTCGACCCGACCGCCGCCCTCGATCCAGAGGGCGTCGAGACCCGTCGCGAGCGGTGGGAAGAGATCACGAGCGCGGTCGCCCCCGATGCGCTCGACCCGGCCGACCACGTCCGGCTCCGCAGCACGCCGGCGTTCGACCCGCTCCTCGGCCGCGTCGACCGCCGCCGGGTCGGCGTTCACCACGAGGGCGCCGCTCCGGCGGTGGTCGGTGTGCGTGACGCCGACGTCCGCCAGACGTGCCAGGACCTCCGGCCAGAAGGCCGCGCCACGCACGTACAGGTCCGCGAACGGGCCGTCGATCGCCGACGACCACGGCTGCAGGATCCCGGCGCTCGCCGCGGTCGCCTGCCCGACCGCACCGTCGTCGACGAGCGTCGCGTCCACGCCGCGACGGGCGAGGGCGAAGAAGGTGGCGGCGCCGGCGATGCCCGACCCGATGACGACGACGGAGCGTGATCCCATGCACCGATCCTGCCGGAAGGCACATCTGCCGCACGCTCGCACAGGCCAGTTCGGGGGGTTGACCCTGCTGTCGGCCGATCCGCACACTGACTGCGTCGGGCAAGGGACTGCCCGGGCACAGGGGACCAGGAGGGTCGGATCGTGCGCATGTCTTCCGTGACCGCAGGGGCGGTCGTACTCGGGATCGCGGTGACCGCGGTCGTCGTCACGTCGGTGGGTCGCGCGTCGGCCGACGCCGTCCCGTCGTGTCGCGGCGATCGGATCACCGTCGCGGAGCTGTCCAGCGGCTGCGTGGTGTCCTCGGGCACCGTCGTGCTGCCGGACGGTCGGCGGTTCGTGGTGCCCCGCGCGGGCACGACCGTCTCCGCGCTGCCGGTGGCGTCGGCCGGTGCCGGGGACCCCGGCGACGTGTCCGTCACGAACGCCGGTCGCGCGGGGCTCGCGGTGCGGATCGACCACACGTGGTCCGGGTCGCCCGCGGCGGTCCGGCTGCTGCGTGCCGCGTCTCGCACCACCGCACATCCCCACGCCGCGACGACGACCGCCTCGGTGCAGCCCGTGTCGAGCTGCGGCAACAAGACGTACACGAAGCTCGGGTTCCGGTGGAGCGCGCCGGTGTCCTGGAGCTACAACACGTCCGGTCAGAAGGCGGCTGTCGCTCCGGTGATCCGTGCGGGGGCCGACGCCTGGACGGGCTCGATCTCGGCGTGCGGCAGATCCGTGACGTCCAGTGCCTCCGAGCGCCTCGTCGGGAACACCACCGAACCGATCGCCGTCACCGCGACCGGCGGCTGCGGCGCGTCGAGCGGCACGAGCGTGATCGGGTGGGGGCCGCTGAAGTCCGGCACGCTCGCCGTGACCTGCGTGTGGTCGCGGTCCGGCATCGCCATCGAGGTCGACCAGCGGTACTCGACGACCGCGGCCTGGTCGGCCAGCTCGACGTGCGCGGGGCAGCGGTTCGACCTCCGTGGGGTCGCGACGCACGAGTGGGGCCACGCGTTCGGACTCGGGCACACGGCGCAGAACAGCGGCCTCGTGATGAAGCCGGCGTCGACGACCTGCGAGGTCGGCCAGCGCACGCTCGGGCTCGGCGACCTGATGGGCATCGACGCCCTGTACTGATCCATCGATTCTCTAGGATCGAGGCATGTCCGCCACGATGCCCGGGTTCGGGAGCGAACGCATCACGCAGCTCGGCCTGCGGGACCGCGTCTACGACCGGGTGCTCGAGGTCCTGATGGGCCACGACGTCGAACCGGGGATGCGCCTGTCGATCGACGGGCTCGCGCGGACCCTCGGCGTCTCACCCACCCCGGTGCGCGAGGCGCTCGTGCAGCTCGAGCGGACGGGCCTCGTCACGCGCGAGGCGAACAAGGGGTACCGGGTGTCTCCGCCGCTCGCGGGGGACCAGCTCGAGGCGCTCTTCGACGCCCGGCTCATCGTGGAGAGCGGCGCCGTCGACCTCGCGTCCCGCGGTGACGTCGCCCAGCTGCGGGGCCGTCTCGAGGGTGCGCTCGCCGAGCAGGCGGCCGTCGCCGAGGAGATCGCCGCGGTCGGGGCGGCAGACGCGTCCGAGGAGCTGATGGCTCGGTTCTTCCGGAGCGACTGGCAGTTCCACCAGCTCGTCTTCGACGCGACGCGGAACCCGTTCCTCGAGGAGATGTCCGAGATCATCACGACGCGGGTGCACCGGATGCGGCAGATCGTCGAGGGTGGCGGCGACGACACCGACCGTGCCGTGCAGGAGCACCGGGCTGTCCTCGACGCGCTCGCCGAGGGACCAGCCGCGGCGGTGGCGGCGATGCGGCACCACATCGACGCGGTCCGATTGCGGTCGCGAGCCGACGCCTCACACGCCGGGTAGCGCGGTCGGGGTTGCGCTTCGGCTCAGCGTGAGTATCTTTCCTATAGGAAAGAGGTTCGCAGCTGAACCGAGACATGCGAGGGAGCATTCCGTGAGCACACCACAGGACTGGGTCGACCAGGACTGGAACCCCACCACCTGGACGTCCGACACCTGGCCGATCGCCACCTGTCTGCACGGGTTCCCGCCGGTCACGCGTGACGGCGTCGCCTTCCACGACGCCGACCCCGAGGTCTGGGACGACGTGTTCGCGCAGATCGAGGCCGTCGGGTTCTCGCTCGCCGAACTCGCCGACAGCCACATCCGCCCCGCCGACCTCGAGCGGTCTCGGCGCGATGAGCTGTTCGCCATCGCGAAGGCCCACGGCGTCGGGATCCCGTCGGTGCACCTGCAGCGCAAGAGCGTCATCCAGCCCGGGCACGAGGAGGACAACCTCGCCTACGCGCACCGGACGATCGACGCCGCGGCCGAGTGGGGCATGCAGGTCTTCTCCACCGGACTGCACCAGCCGTTCACCGACGCCCAGCGCGCGGCCCTGTGGTTCTGGACCGCGCAGGGCCCGAAGGACCCCGACGACCCGGAGGTCCGGAAGGCCGCCGTCTCGCGACTGCGTGAGCTCGGGGAGCACGCCGCCTCCGTCGGGCTGCCGATGGCGCTCGAGCTGTACGAGGACACCTACCTCGGCACCGCCGACAGTGCCGTGCGGCTGATCGAGGAGATCGGCCTGGACAACGTCGGGCTCAACGCGGACGTCGCGAACCTCATCCGCCTGCACCGCCCGGTCGAGGACTGGCGGGAGCTGTTCGCCAAGACCATGCCGCTGACGAACTACCTGCACGTGAAGAACTACACGCGGGACGAAGCGGGCGACGGCAGCTGGGCGACGAGCGCGCCGAGCACGATGGAGGCCGGGCTCATCAACTACCGCCAGGTCCTCCGCGACGCCGTGGCCGACGGCTTCCGCGGGATCGTCATGACGGAGCAGTACGGCGGGGACAGCCTCGGCGTCTGCGCCACCAACCAGCAGTACATCCGTTCCGTGCTCGCCACCACGAGCGTGGGCACGAAGCACGAAGGAACAACACGATGAGCACCCTCGACATCGCCGTCGTCGGGTCCGGTTACATGGGCGGCGGGATCGCCCAGGTCCTCGCCCTTGCCGGCCACACCGTCCGGATCGCGGACGTCTCCGCCGAGATCGCCGCGTCCAACCGCGCACGGCTCATCGCGGAGACGGAGCAGTTCGTCACGGACGGCCTGTTCCCCGCGGACGCCGTGGCACGCGTCGACGCCCACCTCAGCGCCGCCGCCTCCATCGAGGAAGCGGTGGCGAACGCCGACTTCATCGAGGAAGCCGTCCCCGAGAAGCTCGAGATCAAGCACGCGACCCTCCGCCGGATCAGCGAGGCAGCCCGCCCGGACGCCGTGATCGGGTCGAACACGTCGACGATCCTCATCGCGTCACTCGCCGAGGCCGTCGTCGGACCGGAGCGGTTCCTCGGGGTGCACTTCTCGAACCCCGCGCCGTTCATCCCCGGCGTCGAGCTCATCCCGCACCCCACGACGAACGAGCACGCGATCGAGGTCGGCGAGGCCGTCGTCGCCGCGACGGGCAAGCAGTCCGCGCGGGTCAAGGACTCGACCGGGTTCGTGCTGAACCGGCTGCAGTACGCGCTCTTCGAGGAAGCGACGAAGATCGCGGACGAGGGCATCGCCAGCCCCGACGACATCGACACCATCGTCCGGACCACCTTCGGATTCCGCCTGCCGTTCTTCGGCCCGTTCGCCATCGCCGACATGGCGGGGCTCGACGTCTACGCGTTCTGCTTCGAGTCGCTGCAGACGCGCTGGCCCGAACGCTTCGCCACCCCCGCGTCGCTCCAGCAGCACGTCGACGCGGGCGAGCTCGGCACGAAGTCCGGTGCCGGGTACCTCGAGGTGCCGGCCGACCGGACGCCCGAGCTCGTCGCCTACCGGAACAAGGCGTACGTCGCGATGCAGAAGCTCCTCGACGAGCTCGGCCCGGCACCGATCCACTGAGGGGGACGACCATGACCACGACCACGAGCAACCAGGACCACACCGTCGTCCTGACCGGAGCGGCCTCACCGCGGGGCATCGGCCGGGCGACCGCACACCACCTCGCCGAGGCGGGCTGGAACGTCGGGATCATCGACCTCGACCAGACCGCGAGCGAGCAGGTCGCCGCGGAGATCCGCGAGCAGCACGGCGTGCGTGCCGTCGGCGCGGGCGCGAACGTCGCCGACGAGTCCGCGGTCCGTGCGGCCTTCGACACGATCGAGGCGCAGCTGCCGCCGGTCACCGCGCTCGTGAACCTCGCAGGGGTGTCCTCCGCGCACGCCTACCTCGACCTGCCGGAGGGCGAGTGGCACCGCGTGCTGAGCATCAACCTCGACGGCGTGCACTTCGCCAGCCTGCGGGCGGCGGAGTCGATGGTGCAGAACGGGTACGGGCGCATCGTCAACCTGTCGTCCGTCTCCGCCCAGCGCGGCGGCGGGACCTTCAGCAAGACGCCGTACACGGTCGCCAAGGCCGGCGTGATCGGCCTGACCCGCGGTCTCGCCCGCGAACTCGGACCGAAGGGCGTCACGGTCAACGCGATCGCCCCCGGGCCGATCGACACCGACATCATGGGCGGCACGCTGTCCGAGGAGCGGAAGGCCGAGCTGGCCGCGGACGGGGTCCTGCCCCGGATCGGAACGCCGCGGGACATCGCCGCTGCGGTCGCCTACCTGATCGGCGAGGATGCCGGGTTCGTCACCGGCCAGACGCTGAACGTCGACGGCGGCCTCTACATGCACTGAGCGCGTGAGCGCGCACCGGGCCCAGACCGGCCCCACGACCAGAGCGAGCCGACGTGCTCGTCGTGTGTCGTGCCTCCAGTCAGACCAACCGATCGCGAAGGAGCGACCGTGTCCGCAACCAGCCCCGCCCTGGGTTCCACCCATGATCCCGCCCTGAAGTCAGCGATCGGCAAGGCGACGAAGCACCTCATGCCGATGCTCGTCATCCTGTACTTCGTCGCGTTCCTCGACCGCACGAACGTCGGCTTCGCGGAAGAGGCGCTGAGCGTCGACCGCGGCATCTCCGACGCGGCCTTCGCGCTCGGTGCCGGCATCTTCTTCATCGGGTACGCGATCTTCGAGATCCCGTCGAACCTGCTGCTCAAGCGGTTCGGGGCGCGCTTCTGGCTCGCCCGCATCGCGGTCACGTGGGGCATCGTCGCCGCGCTGTTCGCCTTCACGACGAACGACACCATGTTCATCGTGCTGCGCTTCGTCCTCGGTGTGACCGAGGCGGGACTCTTCCCCGGCGTGATCATGTACCTGTCCGAGTGGTTCCCGAACAAGGTGCGCGTGCGGATGTTCGCGATCTTCTACCTGGCGCAGCCGTTCTCGCAGATGATCGGCGCGCCGCTGTCCGGCGGACTGCTGAGCTTCGGCGAGCAGGCCACCCCGTTCCACGGCTGGCAGGTCATGTTCTTCGGCGAGGGCATCCTCGCGGTGCTCGCCGGCGTCGCGGCCCTGGTGTTCCTGACGAACAGCCCGCAGCAGGCGAAGTGGCTGGAACCGGGGGAGAAGGACTCGCTCACCGCGGCGATGGCGCGGGAGGACACGGCGCGCAGTGCGGACGGTCCGACGGGCATCTGGAAGGCGATGGCGAGCGGGCGTGTCTGGTACTTCACGATCATCTACTTCTGCCTGCAGGTCGCCGTGTACGGCACGACGTTCTACCTGCCGCAACAGGTCTCCGCGCTGCTCGGGCAGGACGTCGGCTGGCAGGTGGGACTCGTCGCGGCGATCCCGTGGCTGGTCGGTCTGGTCGCCTGCTACCTCGTGGGCTCGAAGGCCGACACGGTCGGGCGCCGCCGACGCTGGGGGACGCAGTTCTACGTCACCACCGGCCTGTCGATCCTCGGGTCGGCGTGGGCCGGGGCGAACGGGCAGCCGGTCCTCGGCATCGTGTTCATCACCCTGGCGGTGGCGAGCTTCCTCGCCGTGGGGCCGATCACGTGGGCGTACCCGACCGCGTTCCTCACCGGCGCCGCGGCGGCCGCGGGCATCGGTCTGATCAACTCGCTCGGCAACCTCGGCGGGTTCGTCGCACCCATCATGCGGACCGCGATCAACGAGGTCGTGCCGACGGACAGCGGGGCGTTCGGCATCGTGTCGCTCGGGGTCCTGGCGTTCGTGGCCGCGGTGATGATCTTCTGCACGAAGTTCTTCCGCGGTGCGAAGGCGGACGAGCTGCTCGACACCACCCATGTGCGCACCTCGGGAGACGAGCGATGACGCGGCTGTTCAACGACCCGGCGGACTTCGCGGACGAGGCCACCGACGGCTTCGTCGCGGCGAACCAGCGGTGGGTGCGGCGCGTGCACGGCGGCGTCGCGCGGTCGACGACGTCGCCGGACGGCACGGTCGCCCTGGTGATCGGAGGCGGATCGGGGCACTACCCGGCGTTCGGCGGGCTCGTCGGGCACGGGCTGGCGGCCGGTGCCGCGATGGGGAACCTGTTCGCGAGTCCGAGTGCGCAGCAGGTGACGGCCGTCGCGCGGGCGAGCGAGCACGGCGGCGGGGTCCTGCTGAGCTACGGCAACTACGCCGGGGACGTCCTGAACTTCGACGCCGCCGCGCGGACGCTCGAGGCGGACGGGATCCCGGTCCGCACGGTCCGCGTCACCGACGACGTCACGTCGGCACCGGCCGAGCGCCGGCACGAGCGCCGGGGCATCGCGGGCGACCTCTGCGTCTTCAAGGTCGCCGGAGCCGCGGCGGAACGCGGCGACGACCTCGACACGGTGACGGCGATCGCGGACCGCGCGAACGACCGCACCCGGTCGTTCGGCGTCGCGTTCTCCGGGTGCTCCCTGCCCGGCGCCGAGGAGCCGCTGTTCGAGGTGCCCGAGGGCCGCATGGCGGTCGGCATGGGCATCCACGGCGAACGCGGCATCGACGAGACCGAGGTCCCGACGGCGGACGAGCTGGCGGCCCTGCTGGTCGAGCGGCTGCTCGACGAACTGCCGGACGGGGTCACCGCCGCGGGATCACGCGCCGTGCCGATCCTCAACGGACTCGGGAGCGTGAAGTACGAGGAGCTCTTCGTCGTCTACCGGTCCGTCCAGCGGCTGCTCGGTGACGCGGGCGTCGTGCTCGTCGAACCCGAGGTCGGGGAACTCGTCACGAGCTTCGACATGGCCGGGGTCTCCCTGACGCTGTTCTGGCTGGACGATGAACTCGAGGAGCTCTGGGCAGCGCCAGCCGACACCCCCGCGTACCGGAAGGGCGGTGCCGTCCCGCAGGAACGCGTCGCCGCGTCCGTCGCGGCGGCCGAGGCGACACCCGACGCTGTCGGCCCGGCGAGCGACGACTCCCGTGCCGTCGCGGCACGCATCGCCGCCGGCTTCGCCGCCGTCCGCACGCTGCTGGACGAGCAGGCCGACGAACTCGGCCGGATCGACGCGGTCGCGGGGGACGGCGACCACGGCATCGGCATGCAGCGCGGTTCGCACGCCGCGGCCGATGCGGCATCCGGTGCGGTCGGACGCGGAGCCGGAGCGGGTTCCGTGCTGCGGATCGCCGGAGACGCGTGGTCCGACAAGGCCGGCGGCACGTCCGGTGCGATCTGGGGAGCCGCCCTGGAGGCACTGGGTCGCGTCCTCGGGGACGCGTCGCGTCCGTCGTCGGCGCAGGTCGCGGACGCGGTGCACGCAGCCACCGCGGCGGTGCTCGCGTTCGGCGCGGTGCCCGGGGACAAGACGATGGTGGACGCGCTCGTCCCGTTCGACGCGACCCTGCGGGACCGCGTCGACGGCGGCGCCCCGCTCGCCGAGGCCTGGGGTGCCGCGGCGTCGGCAGCGCGGGCAGCGGCGGATGGAACGGCGGAGCTCCTGCCGCGGAAGGGTCGTGCCCGCACGCACGCCGAACACGCGGTCGGGACGCCGGACCCGGGCGCAGTGTCCTTCGCGCTCATCGTGGAGACGGTCGCGCCGTGATCACGATCGGGGTGTCGCTGAAGACGTACTTCTCGCACGCGCGGACGCTCGCGTGGGCGGCCGACGTCGCGGACACCGCACGGCGGCACCCCGCGCTCCGGATCGGTGCGGCGACGCTGTTCGTCGTGCCGACCTTCCCGGCCCTCGTGCCCGTGCGCCAGGTGCTCGGGGACGCGCCGGTGCTGCTCGGCGCGCAGGACCTGTCGTGGGCGGACGCGGGCGCCTACACCGGCGAGGTCACGGGCGCCGAGCTCCGTGAGATCGGCGTCGACCTCGTCGAGATCGGGCACGCGGAGCGGCGCTCGTTGTTCCACGAGACGGACGACGAGATCGCGGGGAAGGTGCACGCCGCCTTCCGCAACCACCTGCGTCCGTTGCTCTGCGTCGGCGAGGCGAGCCTCCCCACCGGCTCGGCCGCCACGTCGCTCCGCAGGCTCCGCGCCGCGTCGGAACCGGCCGGCGTGGGCCCCGCCTCCAGGCCGGAGACGATCGCCGAGGTGACGGCGCAGCTCGACCGGGCCGTGTCGACGGCCGTCGCCGACGGCCTGGCGGGTCCGCTCACCGTGGCGTACGAGCCGGTCTGGGCCATCGGGGCACCCGCGCCAGCGCCGGACGACCACGTCGTCGCCGTGCTCGCCGGCATCGAGCAGCACCTCGCGACGCGACCCGAGCTGGCGGGCAGCACCGTGATCTACGGCGGCAGTGCCGGGCCGGGGCTGCTCACCCGCGGACGTGGGCGCATCGGCGGGTTGTTCCTCGGCCGGTTCGCGCACGACCCCGGGGCGATCGGAACAATCCTCGACGAGGTCCAGGCGCTGGCGGCCGCGGGCTAGGAGTCGTCGCGGGCGCCGGCCAGCCCGTGATCGTGCGCGTACACGACCAGCTGCACCCGGTCGCGCAGTGCGAGCTTCCCGAGGATGCTCGAGATCTGCGTCTTCACGGTCGACTCGGTGACGAACTCCTTCGCCGCGATCTCCGCGTTCGACAGTCCGCGCGAGGCCCAGCCGAACACGATGCGCTCCCGGTCCGTCAGGGTCTGGAAGGCCGGCGGCTGCGGGGCCGGCGCGCGCTCGACGTCGGCGCCGAACAGCTGGGAGAGGTCGTTCGGCGCGATCACCGAACTCCCCTCGTGCACGGCCCGCACGGCCGCGAACAGGAACGGCGGCGTGGTGTCCTTGAGCAGGAACCCGCTCGCGCCGAGGCGGATCGCCGTCGCCGCTGCTGGGTCGAGGCCGAACGTCGTGAGCACGATCACGCGCGGGAGCGGCCCGTCGACCGCGCCGGAGAACAGCTGCCGGACCGTCTCGACGCCGTCCATCCCGGCCATGCGCATGTCGAGCAGCACCACGTCGGGTCGGAGCTCGGGGATGGCGGCGAGGGCCTCGGCACCGTCGGAGGCCTCACCGACGACCACCATGTCGTCCTGGGCGTCGAGGACGACCCGGAGGCCGGCGCGGAAGAGCGCCTGGTCGTCGGTGAGCAGGATGCGGATCGGATCGGTCATCGGCTGGTCCCCCCATGGACGTCGAACGGGATGCGGGCGCGTGCTGCGAACACGTCGTCCAGGACGGCGGCGTCGAACGACCCGCCGAGTGCACTGAGCCGGGACTGCATGCCCTCGACCCCGCGCCCGGAGCCGGCGGTGCTGCCGTCGCCGGGGACGTTCTCCACCTCGAGCACGAGGTCGGCGCTCCGCCACGTCTCCCGCACCACGACGGGCAGGCCGGGCGCCCCGTGTCGGAGGGCGTTCGTGAGCATCTCCTGCAGGACCCGCCGGGCAGCGGTGCCGGCGTCCGGCCCGAGCGTGCGCGGCGTCCCGCGGACGGTGTGGTCGACGTCGACCCCGGCTTCGCGGATGCCCTGCACGATCTCGTCGAGCGAACCCGGGTCGGTGGTCGCGCCGGAGCCGTCGATGTGGCCGAGCACCTGCCGGACCTCGACGAGGGAGCTCCTGGCGGTGCTGGCGATGGTGGCACTGACCTCGCGGATGCGGGCCTCGTCGTCGAGGAACGGCACCGAGTCGGCCTGCGCGATGATCACCGCGAGCGAGTGCCCGACCACGTCGTGCACGTCGCGGGCGATGTCCGCGCGGATGCGGGCGGACTCGGCCTCGTCGATGGCGCGGGTGGCGGTGGCCTCGGCCTCGGTGGCGACCGCCTCGGCGCGGGACGCTGCTGCCTCGGCGTCGGCGCGGCGTTCGGACTCCCGGTCGCGGGAGCGGAACGCCCGGACGGCGACACCACCGGCCCACACGCCCAGGAGCGCGGTGACCGGGGCGGCCATCGCGAGGAACGCCTGGTCGCGCGGGCCGTTGATGAGCACCAGGAACCGGAAGCCGGTCAGGGCGAGGTACGCGGTCGCACCGATCCCGGCGACGAACGCCAGGAGCCCGGAGACGATGACCTCGGTCCGGGACCCGACCACGGCCGCGGTGCCGATCACGACGAAGATCGCGAGGTCCACCAGGGACGGGCGTTCACCACCGCCGACCTGGACGATCCCGAGGACGACGACCATGAGCATCGCCGCGGACGGCGACACTCGACGGAGCGCGATCGCCCCGGACGCGGCGAGGACGGCGAAGAAGCTCGCGTGCTCCAGCTCGAGGTCGATGGGGAGCAGGAAGACGAACGCCGCGAAGACCGCCCAGGCCACGTCGACGACGATCGAACGGGTGGCGAGCGGCCGGATGAACGTGCGCCGTTCCGTCACGGCTCGATCATCGCACGCGGGCGTGTCGGGATCGTCACGGGACCGGCGACATCGCGATGAGGGCGGTCGCCGTGACCGCGACGATCGCGGCGCAGAGCAGCAGCGTGGCGATCGTGTGCTTCGTCGAGGACTCCATGCCACCAGCTTCCGGGTCGGAGGGGGAGGACCGCATCGGACTGGAGGCGGAAGCGCTTCATCCGAGCGGCTGAACGGCGGTGTTCACCCCGCGGAGCTGTCGAAGCGCTTCCGCGGGCACTCGCCGCCGGGCTTCGTCGCGAGCTCGTAGTGCCAGGCCTCGTTGTCGTAGACCTGGCAGAGGCCGAACTCGTTGCCGTGCTCCTGCATCCACGCCGCAGCGTCGATCGCTCCGATGTCGACCGCGCGGCCCTGCACGTGCGTGGATCGTTCCGGGGTGTTCACCCAGCGACGGGCCTCCTCGAGGGAGCCGTGCTCCTCGACGCCCTGGTCGAGCAGTGCCTGCTGGTACCGCTTGCTGCGCCATCCGGAGTTGATGCGCACCTCGACGCCGTCCGCGGCCGCCGCCTCGGTCGCGCGGGTGACCGCGCTCCGGAGGTCCCCGTCGAGGTTCGCGATCGCCGGGGTGTCCGCGATCTCGGAGATCGGAGCCCCGTCGGCGGCGTACCCGTCCGCAGTGCTGACGGTGTGGCCGCCGACCTCGGCGGACTCGCCGGAGGGCGCGCCGACCGCCACCGTGGCGCCTCCGGGGTGGTCGCCACCGGGGATCGCGGCTGCTGCGCACCCGGCGACGGCGAGTGCGCTGGTGGTGACCAGGACGGTGGCGATGAGGTGGAGGCGTGCCTTCTGCATGGTTCCAGCATGTGGAACATCGCCGTCATCGTGCATCGGGCGCGGGACCCAAGCCGGTCACCCGGCCGGGTGAACCCGCGTCGTCCGTGGTGACCGGTCGACGGACTGGAGGCGCGGGGCGGCGCCGCCACGTGCCTCCCGTCCGTCCGTCAGATGGTGATCTGGCCGAGCACGCGATGCGCGATCGAGATCGACTCGCCGGACACGACCGACAGCGGCGACGCGAGGAACGCGACCAGGTCGGCGATCTGCTGCGGCGTCGAGTCGCCGGGGCTGCCCTGCCGGACCTCGGTCGACGGCGTGTCCGTCACCGTGCCCGGGTTGACGACGTTCACCGTCACGCCCGTTCCCGCGGACTCGTCGGCGAGGTTCTTCGCGATGACGCTCACCGCAGTGTTCCGCAGGGATGCGGTGATGTTGCCGGACAGGTAGGCGTTCTGCCCGCTCACCACGACGACACGACCGAACCCGGCGTCGCGCTGTGCCGGCAGGACGGCGTTCGCCACCCGGAGGAACCCGAGCGCCTTGCCGTCGATCGCGGTGAGCACCTGGTCCGGGTCGGACTTCCTCGCCGGGTCGAGCGTCCCCGCGCTCGGGGCAGCCGTCACCACGAGGGCGTCGATGCGGCCGTGCTGCTCGAGCACGCGGGCGATGCCGGCGTCGACGGAGGCCTGGTCGGCGGTGTCGATGGCGACGCTGTCGGGGGAGTCGCCGGCGCTCCGGGAGGCGACGACGACGGTCGCTCCCTCGGCACGGAGTCGATCGGCGACTGCGGCACCGATGTACCCCTTCCCTCCGACGACGAGCGCGACACGGTTCTTCAGTTCGAGGTCCACGAACCCACGCTATGCCGCGCACCGAGTCGTGTCCGTCACCATCGGTACGCTGCTGCTCATGGGTGGGAAGCAAGCACGCGGGGCCGAGTGGACCGCGGACGATGCCGCGCTGTGGAACACGGTCGTGATCGCGTGGGAGCTCGACGCACGTCGGGTGCCCGCACACCGCACCGGGACGTCCTTCGCGCTGCAGCCCGGCGAGATCGCGTTCGTCGGTGGGCCATTCGCCCTCGACGAGTGGCGGGCCGACGGGGACGGCTCGTACCAGCAGTCGTCGACGTTCGCGTTCGGCGGTCCGGCCTTCGTCGCGGGCGCGCTGATCGGCACTGCGATCAGCAACAGTCGTCGACGATCGAACGCGCAGTGGGCTGCGACGCCGATGTGGCGGCCTGGTTTCGGTGGCTGGGTCGTGGTCACGAACCGCGGCTTCCACCTCTCCACCGACCACGCGAACCTCTTCTGGAACTGGGAGTCGATCTCGCAGATCGACGTCGTCGGTCGCGGGCAGATCGTCATGTTCGGCGAGAGCACCGGTGGTCCGGTGCGGTGGATGGTCCGGACCGGTTGGGCGGAACTGGTCTTCGTCCTCTGGGCCCAGCAGCAGCACCCCGACCACCCGCAGTACCGCAGCCGCAGCTGGCTCCACCCCGCGTGGCCCGGGTGGGCGGCGCACATGGGTCACCCGCTCCCGGACGGCGTCGTGCAGGGTGGTCCGTCCGCGGATCGGTCCGAGATCGCCTGACGCCGCGGCGGCGACTCACGGGTTGCGGGGTGCGGGACGCCTCGGGGGACGAACTCGTCCGGTGCTCAGCCGGATGCTGACGACGACGGCGAGGAGGGCCGCGACGGTCAGGACGGCCCCGGCGAGCGGGACGAGGACCGGCCCGCCGTCGTGCCCGGAGGACAGCGCGGCGGAGCCGATCAGCGGGGCGAGGGCGATCCCGACGTACATGCCGGTCGAGTACCACGACAGCGAGATGCCGGCGGCCTCGGGGGCGAGCTGCACGAGGAGGTGCTGCAGCGGGACGACCGAGGCGAAGGCCACGATCCCGACGGCGAAGTAGGTCACTGCCGCACCGATCGTGACCCGGTCGGCGACCGCCATCGCCGCGAGCACGACGGCCTGCAGGGCGAGCGCCACCAGGAGGACACGCGTGGTGCCGAGACGGTCGGCGAGACGACCCGCCAGCAGGTTCCCGACGACCCCGCCGGCGCCGTAGACCAGGAGCAGCACGGCGAGGACCCCGGCACGGGAACCGACGGCCTCCGAGGTGACGGCCGCGCTGAACAGGTACACGACGTTGAACGCCGTGGTGAGGAAGACCGACCCGACCAGTGCGGCCGCGATCCTCGGGTGACGCAGGACGCCCAGACGGGCACCGAAGCCGATTGCCGCTCCACCAGGGACGTCTCGGACGATCAGGAGGACGGCGACCGCGACCACGACGGCGGCCACTGCCAGGACGCCGAGTGGAAGCCGCCAGCCGCCGACGCCCGCGAGTGCGGTGCCTGCGGGTGATCCCACTGCCGTGGCGAACGTGAAGCCGAGCGCGACGGTGCCGATCGCGCGGCCGCGTCGCTCCGGCGGGACGAGCGTCGGAGCCGCGGCCGTGGCGGTGGGGACGAGGGCCGCACCGCCCACGGCCGCGAGTGCACGGCCGAGGTCGAACGCCCCCACCGTTCCCGCGAGGGCCGCGACGCCCGTCCCGACGCCGATGAGGAGGAGTCCGGCAGCCATCAGGTGCGAGCGGTCGACGCGGGCGAGCAGGATCGACACCGCGGGGGAGCCCACGGCGACGATGACGGCGTAGAGGGTGATGGACAGGCTGACGTCGCCCTGGGTGGTCCCGAGCGACCGTGCGATGTCGGGCAGGACGCCGGCGATGACGAAGGCGTTGGTGCCGACGACGAACAGCCCGGCCGCGAGCACGCTGAGCCGTACGGTGACCGAGCGGTCGACGTACGATGGTTCGACAGATGTCATACCGTCAGGGTACGACGTTTGTTTGATGATTGTCGAACTGTTTTTCGGAGGTCTCGTGTCCGACTACCCGGTCCCGCAGATGGACGAGGTCCAACTCGTCGACGTGATGCGCGCCCTGGCGGATCCGACACGCCTCCGCATCGTGCAGATCCTCGCCGACGGGGTCGCCAGGCCGAAGACCGTCGACCTGTGGGACGTCGACATCACGAAGGCCACGATGTCCCATCACTTCCGGATCCTGCGGGAGACCGGGCTGACGAGGACGCTCGTCGACGGCCGGTCGCACGCGATCCAGCTCCGTCGCGCCGAACTCGACGAGCGCTTCCCCGGGCTCGTCGCCGCGGTGGTGGCCGGGGTCGGCCCGGGTGCAGCGACCGGGTGACCGTCCGTCAGGCGAGGGCCATGCCGGGGATCCGGGCGCGGATCGCCTCGAGTTCGGCTTCGTCGGAGACGCCCTGGAAGTCGTACCGCGGTGTGTAGGGGGCCTCGAGTGCCCGGATCTCGTCGTCGCTGAGCACGAGGTCGAGTGATGCCACAGCGTCGTCGAGCTGACGCGTCGACCCGGCGCCGACGAGCGGAGCGGTGACGACGGGCTGCTGCCGCAACCACGCCAGCGCGACCTGTGCCCGGGAGACGCCTCGTGCCTCCGCGACGCTGCCGACGGCGTCGACGATCGCACGGTTGGACGCCTGCTCGACCGGGGAGTAGAGCAGGTCGGCGTAGTCGCCGTCCGAGTCGGAACGGGCGCTCGAGCGGGCGTCGTCCCAGGAGCGGGCGAGGCGGCCACGGGCGAGGGGGCTCCAGACGATGGTGCCGACCCCCTCGTCGAGGCAGAGGGGGAGCATCTCGCGCTCTTCCTCCCGCGCGAGCAGGTTGTAGTGGTCCTGCATCGTCACGAAGCGCGTCCATCCGTTGCGCTCTTGCAGGTGCAGCGCCTTCGCGAACTCCCACGCGTGCATCGAGGATGCGCCGAGGTACCGCACCTTGCCGGCCTTGACGAGGTCGTGCAGCGCCTCGAGGGTCTCCTCCAGAGGAGTCGCGTGGTCGTTCCGGTGCACCTGGTACAGGTCGATGTAGTCCGTGCCGAGCCGCTGCAGGGAGTGGTCGGCCTCGGTCATGATCGCCTTGCGGGACAGGCCGCGACCGTTCGGCCCCGGGCGCATCGGGTGTCGCAGCTTGGTCGCGATGACGACTGCGTCGCGGTCCGCGAAGTCCCGCAGCGCCCGGCCGAGGATCTCCTCGCTCGAGCCGTTGGAGTACATGTTCGCGGTGTCGAAGAAGTTGATGCCGGCCTCGAGTGCGTGCCGGATGAGGGGCCGGGCCTCTTCCTCACCCTTGGACCACACCGGGTGGCCGCGGTCCGGCTCGCCGTAGGTCATCGCGCCGACGGCGATCGGGGAGACGTCCAAGCCTGTGGTGCCGAGCTTGCGGTACTGCATTCGATCCTCCTGGGATAGCATCTTGCGGAGAGCTCTCCGCTTTCCGTCACCGTAACGGAGAACTCTCCGTTTTTGCAAGGAGGACCATGCCCGACGTCACGCGCGCCGACGCCCAACGGAACCGCGAGCGGATCCTCGAAGTCGCGTCGGAGGCGTTCGCCGATGACCCGGGGGTGTCCCTCAACCAGGTCGCGAAGCGATCCGGTGTCGGGCCAGGCACGCTCTACCGGCACTTCCCGACGCGAGAGGCCCTGCTGCTCGCGGTGTACGCACACGAGATCGACGGGCTGGCGGATGCGGTCGAGCAGTCCCTGGCGACACAGTCGCCGCTCGACGCGTTCCGGCACTGGGTCCGGCGGCTCGCGGCGTACGTCCGACTCAAGCACGGACTGGGGGATGCGCTGACGACGTCCTCGGCGCAGGCGGTGATCGATTCGACGTACGCACCGGTGACCGGGGCGATCCAGCGGTTCCTCGACGCTGCGGTGGAGTCCGGCGACGCCCGCGCCGATGTACGAGCGTCGGACGTGCTGCTGATGCTCGGGGCGCTGTGGCGGGTACCTGACACGACAGAGGGGCTCGAGCAGGCTGATCGGCTGCTCGAGCTCGTCGTCGCATCCCTGCGTTGACGGCGAATGACAACCATGTAGTTCCGCTGATCTAACAATTCGGTGCGTGAACCGTACAGAACGGAAATAGTTCGTTGCACTGATCGTTCACTTCGTGAAAGACTTCTGACCGTCCGCAGGGGACAGCAGGAAGCAGGAAGGCGGGATCGCAATGCACAGCACGTACACCGGGATGCCGCGGCACACACGGCTCGGTGGAACCCACACCCGTGTCGGCCTCACCGACCCGGCCGTCATCGACGCCTACGTCGAGCGGCGCATCCAAGACCCGTCGCTCCTGTCCGGTCGCGCCGAACCGTCCTACGCCGACTTCTTCAGCGTCCCCGCCGCGTAGTCTCCGGTCCGTCCCACCCCGCACCGCCCGCACGAGAGAACACTCGACCACATGCCGTTGACCGTCGTCCGTCGTGAGCACATGCACCTCTACGCCCGGGAGCCCCGGTCGCGTGCCGCGAAGGTCGCCGTCGACGCCCTCCTCCGCCTGCAGCACGCCGAGGAGGAGCAGCTCGAGCAGGCCCGCAGCGAGAGCGGACTCACGAAGAACGAGTTCCTCGCAGTCCGCTACATGCTCCAGGCGCACCGGGACGGCAGGGCCATGGGTCCGAAGGACCTCGCCGTCATGCTCAGCGTGTCGAACGCGTCGGTGACCAAGATCGTCGACGGGCTCGTCGACAAGGGGTACCTGCTGCGAGCCCCGCACCCCACCGACCGTCGGGCCCAGGTGCTCGAGCCGACGGTGCAGGCGGCGAAGAAGATCGACGCCTCGTACGCCCGCTTCCACGAAGCCGTGGTCGAGGTCATGGACCACCTGTCCTCCGAGGAGAACGACGTCCTCGCCCGGTGCCTCTCGCAGATCACCGAGGCGCTCGCCGACGGCCGTCCCGCGCCGGTGGACGAGTACACCGTCGACCCGGACGGCGTGGCGGAGCCGCACGACGCCTGAGCGGGACCCGGAGGAACGAGTCCCCACGCGCCTCCCGGAAAAAACCTTCCAGCGGTAAGTTGGGGGCATGACGCACCCCGCCGGCAACGAAGCGGCCGCGCCGCGACGCGGCGGGTACCGCAAGGGTGCCGAGCGTCGGACGCAGATCCTCGACGAGATGATCCGGATGGTGGCCGACCACGGCGTCGATGCATCGTCGTTGCGATCGGTCGCCGACTCGCTCGGGATCACCCACGCGGCGCTCCGGCACTACTTCCCGAACCGCGACGAACTCCTGCTCGCCGTGTACCGCGAGCACGAGGTGCGCGAGCAGGGTGCTCCCGACCGGATGAAGTCGGCGATCGGGGACATGCGCGACAGTGCGTCGCGGAACCGTGAGGTCCCCGGGCTCGTGCAGCTCTACACGACGCTCGCGGCCGATGCCGTGCAAGAGGGACACCCGGCGACCCGGGAGTTCATGCGCGAGCGGTTCACGCGGCTGCGGGCGGACCTGGCAGCGTTGATCGAGGCGGACCAGGCGTCGGGGCGGATCCGTGCCGACCTGGACCCGGTCGACCTGGCGAGCCTGAGCATCGCGGCGTCGGACGGGTTGCAGGTGCAGTGGCTGCTCGACCCCGAGGCGGTCGACGGCGAGAAGGTGCTGCGGTTGCTCGAGCAGATCGTGCCGGCAGCGGACTGAGTCGCAGGGGCCCATCGAGTGAGCAGAAAACGTCGGGTACCGAATCGGTACCCGACGTCTTCTGCTCAGTGGGCGCGACCGGCGCCGCGCGGCGACGCGACCTACGCCGTCAGCACCGCGGCCGCGGGATCGAAGTCCTCCGGCAGCGGCGGGATCGGGTCCACGCTCGACGTGATGTCGACCGCCGAACCCGAGGCAGCGGCGTCACGGATGCCGAGCAGCACGTCGAGCACGTGCAGCGCCACCGCACCCGAGGCACGCTCGGGGCGGTCCTCGGCGATGGCCCGGGCGAGCTCGACGACACCGGTGCCGCGACCCCAGGTGGAGCCGACGGCTTCGAGCGTCTCCGGCTCGTCCTGCCCGTAGCGCCAGAGCTGCGACGACCCCTCGAACGTGTTCGGGTCGGGGAGCGAGATCGTGCCGAGCGTGCCGTTGATCTCCACGAAGCCCATGCGCGGCAGGGCGTGCTGGAAGGAGAACGTCGACTGGGCGGACTGCCCGCCGGCGAACTCGATCAGTGCGGCGTGGTGGGTCGGGACCTCGACCGGGAACGTCTCGCCGGCGCGGGGGCCCGACGCGATCGTGCGACGGTCGAGCGACTTCGACGACACGGCCTGCACGCGCGAGGCGGTGCCGAACGCGTGCACGAGGGTCGTCACGTAGTACGGGCCCATGTCGAACAGCGGGCCGGCGCCCTCGGCGAACAGGAAGTCCGGGTTCGGGTGCCACGCCTCGGGTCCGGGGACGTGGAACAGTGTCGTCGCGGAGAGCGGCTCGCCGATGTCGCCGCGGGCGATGGCACGGAGCGCCGTCTGGATGCCCGCGCCGAGCACGGTGTCCGGAGCGGTCGCCACCCGGAGACCCTTCGACGCAGCAGATGCGAGCACCGCCGCGGCCGACTCGTGGTCGGTCGCGATCGGCTTCTCGCTCCACACGTGCTTGCCGGCGTCGACGATCTGCTGGTCGACCTCGGCGTGCGCGGCCGGGATCGTCAGGTTGATCACGATGGAGATGTCGTCGCGGGCGAGGAGCTCCTCGACCGAACCCGACGCGCCGACCCCGTACTCGGCGGCCTGGGCAGCCGCACGGTCGAGCAGTACGTCGGCGACGAACCGGACCTCGACGTCGGCGAACTTGGTCAGGTTCTCCAGGTACTGCGTGGAGATGTTGCCGGCACCGATGATGCCGATCCCGACACGGGTCACTTGTCGTTGTCCTTCAGCCA
>Ga0308167_1000410_pt1 | contig 79011 bp, 85 predicted proteins | sample PhyCR1_2_FD_202138 | JGI IMG/M metagenome (GOLD analysis project Ga0308167, IMG submission 202138) | Phyllosphere microbial communities from UC Gill Tract Community Farm, Albany, California, United States - DLSLRC.R1 | ecosystem: Host-associated > Plants > Phyllosphere > Unclassified | place... | reverse complement strand
GGTATCGCAGCACCCCTACGCGAACCCGAACTCGTCACCACCGGCAGCATCCGCGGCGAAACCAGCCCCGCCCCCGTGAACTCGATCATCGACGACTCACCCACCCGCACCGAAACCCGCGGCACGGCCGAATCCACGATCGTACGCGAACCCTCAAGCGGCAACAGCAACGACAGCGGCCTCGGTCGCGGCGAGGAAGCCGACGGTCACGGTCACGGCGGCGACAACGCCCCCGGCGCGGGCCACACTGACGACGGCGCGCGACCCGGTGACGAGGGGGTAAACTCGGCCGCATCCGAATTAGGACTCGGCAATCACGCCCACCCCGATGCGGACGCGCAGGCCCCAGCCGCCGACGGACCGGAAAGCGGAGCGGCGGATCCCCATAGCGCTGCGCCTGCGGATTCGCCTTCCTCCGCTGCCCTTCCGCGCCACGAGGGACCAATGTACAGCGCAGACCCATCCGGTCTGGGCTGGGTTCGCGCGCAGGACACGGGAACTCTGGACCCCATCTACGGCGACATACGGCCTGACAGCGGCACACCCCAACCCTGGTACAGCAGCCACACGGTGGATGACCCCGAGGTGCACGACATCGTCACCGACCCCGCTGCCCCGTGGGGACGAGACGCCAACGGCACACCTATCACTGATCAGTCCGAGTGGAACTCTCGCTACACCTATCCGGATCACTCGGACGGATCCATTGGAGGTGTCCGCTGGCCCGCCAACGACGGCGCAGCGCCAGGGACGCGTGTCCATTACGACGACACGACCGCTCTCCTTCGCGACTATCCTGAGTTCTCACGCATCGACCGCATTGGCCTCTGGATAGGCGATTATCTGACGATCGAAGGCACGCCGTTCGAGATGCGCGGTCTCACCCCTGGACACAGGTCGATGGACTACTTCGCGTTCGATCTGACGAACCGGTTGCCCAAGGGTGTGAAGATTGAGATCTCGGTCATCGGCCGAGCCTTCGGGTACCCGGGTGGTGGGTGGCAGATTCGATTCTTCCGCTCCTTGCCGTCCGGCCCCGAGTACATCAGCGTGGACGACTTGATCGACTTGGGAGTGCTGGGATGAACGATTTGAACGCGTTGACCTCGATCGCCGACCTCGCACCGGAGATCGTCCGCACCTCCCGGACAGGCAATAGCGTGATCGTCCAGTCGGACGAAATAACCCTCAGGATCGAACCGGCGTCCGATGGCTGGCGCGTGAGAAAGACCTGGCGTGATGAGGATCGGGGCATCACGTTCCGCTCCGAGACCACAGATGACGTCGCGCGTTACGTCCTGAGCCTGCTCGCCAACGACATTCGACGAGACCACGGTCTCTCACCCGTACGACGCAAGCTCGTTCTGTCCGACGATGGAGTGGCTGTGCCGATCGAGGGATTTGTGCTATCCGGCGACCCTCAATCTGGGTTCATCCTCTCCGGGGGACAGCACAACGCTTCGCGCTACTTCAGCAGCGATCTCGAAGCAGCCAAGTTCAGCTACTTTGCGGACGACGAACTCAGCAGCCTCCAATCCTCGCTCGTTTCTGCTGTGTGGTAGCGCCCGCGAAGATTGAGATCTTGAACGTGGAAACGACACGACTTCCCGTGGCCGCTGCCGTCGACCACGGAGACGTGGCGGACGGTGTCCTCTGCCGTCGCAGAGAACGCGCAAGGACACGTGTTCGCGTACGTCGGTGACGTCCGGCCGGGTCCGTCTGGAACATGTGCGAATTGCCGCGCCTGATCGAGAATGAAGCAGTGACGAAGATCACCGTCATCGACGCGCACACCGAAAGGCCACTCCATGTCTACGAACGATAACTCGCTTCTTTTCCGCAGCGGTGACGGCATTCCTCGGCTGTCCGACATTTCACGTGGGCGGCGAGAGGGGTTTGAACGTTTTTCTCGATATCTCCGAGGTTCAAGTGCGCCATGACGAAGGACGTTTGTCTACTCTCCTTTGGAGACCCGTGGCCGCGGTCGTCCTGAGCGAGTGGGCATACCTGACATGGGGAAAAACGTGGGCCGACACACTGGATTCACTGATCGAGCCCCGGCGGGTGATCCATATCGATGAAGGGGAGTTTTTCCCCGAGCTTCGGTACACCGCACAGAGCCCCTCGGGAATCGGCCCCTATCTCTCGGCTTCCTCGGAGGCGATGGCGCGGCGCGGGGGCAGGCGGAAGACGTCGGCGATGATGGCATCGTGAACGCCGTCACGCAGCTAATCACACGGACGGAGACCCGACGTTGAGCAGCCCTTCCGATTTGGCCGGCGCCCTAGCGCCCCTTCCCTCCTATCGCGGACTGTGTTGGCGCGGGTTCCCGCGCGAGATCACCGCGCCCGTCCCTCTCGATACCGTGCTCCCCGCCACGCGCGACATTCGCATTGCTACCCGAAATCTGGACAGCATCGGCACCATCGCGATCGTGAGCAGTACGGGCCGGGACGTCGCTGCCCTCTCTGCTTTTCCAGAGGAGGGAGAGGTCGCCTTCCTGCCCGGCACAACCCTGATCCCTCTCGGCCCACGGCACATCATCGACGGAGTACCGCTTCAGGTCATCGGAGAGTCCGTTCCACTCTCCGAGCAGCGGATACCCACGGACGACGAACTCAGAGAAGCGATCCGCCAGGCAAGGAGCCTCGGCCCTGCACCGTTGGACCGAGCCGCTCGGTACGGATTGCGCCCGTGAAGTAGCGCACTCGGGATCCCCGAGAACTTCGCCTGGCACTCCGGTTACGGCAACGTGGCGAACATGATGTCGGCGCTGCCGGAGAAGACCGCCTCGACGGCGGCATCCGTGATCTCGAAGATGGCCAAGGTCGCCGACTTCGTCGACCCCGCCGCCCTCGCCATAAACGGCGCGATGCGCCTCGGCGGCGCCGGAATCGGCAGCCTCGACAACATCCTCTGGCGCCTCGGCGCGAACACCGCCAACAGCCTCCTCCTCCCCGACATGCCGCTCGTCGCCGCCACCCCTACCGCCGCGATGCGTCCCCTCGACGATGCGGGAGCCGACTCAACAGCATCACGGCACGTGTCGACGACGGCGTCCCGGTCTACGAGTTCCCACCCACCGACACCATCCCCTCCGGCCGCATCGAAATGCCCACCGGCGCATTCGACCGTGTGGGCGGCATCGATGTCCCCGTCCGTACCGACGGCAGAGCGGATGTCGGCGTCGCGGCGCCCGTACGCGAAGCCGAACTCGTCACGACTGGCGGCATCCGCGGCGAAACCAGACCCGGCCCCGTGAACTCGATCGTTGAGTACGCCCCCGTCCGCACCGAAACCAGCAGTACAGGCGACTCCAGCGTCATCCGCGAACCCTCAATCAACACCGGCAGCGGAGGTGCGGGGCGCGACGACGATGCGAACAGCTCGAGGCCCAGCGACAATGGTGCTGACGAGGGAGGCGGTGAAAGCGGAGTGGCCCTGGCGTCTGGAGACGGCACGCCGGATCCCGGTCGCAGCGGTGCGGAGGAGCATACCGTCGTTCACGACGGACGGTCAGCAACTTTTCCAGACACGCTTTCCATCGAAGACAACCATGTTGTGCTTCGAGGTGACGCCGTATCGTCGCGGAGGTGCCCGTCACCTCCCCGGTGCCAGATACCGGCCCCTTCCCGTACGACTATCGTTCTTTGCCATTCGTGGAAGACATCGGGCACTATCATCGATACGAGCTACTAGACGATCTGCAGAACCTGCGGGCGCATTAGATTCCGCCCCGCCGCAGGTCAAGGCTCTTGTTGATCGAGCGATCGCACGCGGTTACTTCCACTGGGGGAAGCAGGCTCACCGGGGCCCGATCGCACCGGGCTTTGGCGCGTCAGGCGGAGGAGTTCAGGTGGAACTCCTTCTACCCATCAATGTGATGATCAGCCTAGGAATGATGAGGGAAATGCCATGATCGGTCCGACCGAATTTGAGCAGGTCGTTGAGGCGGAGCACCTTAGGAAATACCTCCACATGGGCGCCCCAGACGGAACCACCTCAAATAAGGTTTGTGTGTTCCAAGACGGCACTCGATGGGTGACAGTGACTACGGACGAGAGAGCAGCGGTCATCGAGAAGACGTTGCGGACGTTCGAGGACAAGTCGGATGCCCTCGAAGACGCCATAGAAGCTCTCCGTTTCGAAAGGGATCTGGTCGAGTACCGAGCCTAGAAGTTCGACCGAGGTTTCACTGGTCCAGCCCTTTGCGCCTCGCCACCGTCTCCCAGTCTCACCTCCGAGTTCATTCACGAACGCGGGCGTTTGCCCATCGGCCGACTACGCGTCGCGGTCGCTTCCGTACGTCGAAGATCCTGCGCAGTACCACCGGTATGAGGTCATCAGCGATCTGAGCGATATCCCCACTGCGGTACGCAACCACCCCGACGCGGCGTTGCGCAAAGATACCCTCAACCTTACGAGCACGTATCAGATGTCGTTCGACGACCTGCGCGAGCAGGTGGGACCGATCGCGCCGGGCTTCGGCCAGCGCGGCGGAGGGACGCAATACTTGTTCCCGCTCAGTACCGACATGATGGAGAGGCTCGGCTTGATAAAGGAGGTCCGGCAGTGACGCTGGCACGTGAGGATGTCCTCGACGCGGTCCGAACCGAGGGGCTGAGTGGATATCGCTGGTTTGAGGACGCGACGAATGAGACCGATGTCGTCGCGATCCAGCGAACCTCCGACGGGTGGATCGTCTTCGCCACGGACGAGCGCGCAACCCCGGTCGGTCGCCGCGAATTCTCATCGGAAGAACCCGCGCTCGAGAACTTCCTCTCTCGCCTACGCTCGCTCAACAGCGTCGCCGCGTGGCATGCGAAAAATCGCGAAGCGAAGGCAGCTGAACGCGCGGAAGCCGACGCGGTCCCGGGCAGCGAGCGAAATATGTCGGAAGTTCGGCCTGGGCCTCCAACGCCGGGAGTCTAGATACCTCCGTCAGGGGACACCACGAACTCGCCGATGTAAACACACGAGCTCCCGATACCCGTGGGGTACTTGATCGCGCCATTCCCGGGACGGCCTCGCCCAGATCCAGGACACCACCGATCGGGCCTGGCAGAACACCGGTAAAGCCCTGGCGAAGTTCGCCGACTTCGTCGACCCGGCCGCGTACGCGATGAACGGCGCGATGAAACTCGGCGGCGCGGGAATCAAGGGCCTCGATGGCATCATCGGACGACTCGGCACGGATACCATCGTTCAGAAGTTCCAACCTTCCTCGTCGTCGGACTCGGCAGTCTTCTGGTCCGGTCGAGTCACCGTCAGCGAGGACTTCGTGTCTTCCATGGATGGCGCTCGCGTCGTCGCGTCGTCGTACGAGCGGTGGACGCTCGAGCAGATGCTTGAACGCCAGGGTCTGGCGGATGCGATGCCTTCCGACTGGTCGCTGCGATCAACCACGGAGACCTGGCATGCAGTGTCATCCGCTATCGCGGAGAACGCGCAAGGACACGTGTTAGCGTACGTCGGTGACGTCCGGCCGGGGTCCGTGTGGAACACGTACGAATTTCCACGCCTGATCGAGAATGAAGCAGTCACCAAGATCACCGTCATCGACGCACACACCGGAAGGCCGCTCCATGTCTACGAACGATGACTCGCTTCTGTCCGCGGCGGTCACTGCATTCCTCGGCTGGCCGACAGCCAAGATGCCTCTCGCCGACGAGGACGCCGTCGCCGACCTCGCAAAGATCAACTCGCTTGACGCGGACGCTCTGCTCGCGCGCGTCTACGACACAATCGCCGTGTCCGACAATCTGGCCATCTCGGATCTCAACACCTACTCCGACGGAGGGGCCTCAGCCTACAAGAGTCAACTGGCGGCGACACGACCCGACCTGTCGTCCGCTGCGATCGACGCTCTCGCCTCTCGGTGGTTCTTCCGTCTCCGGTGGTTAGGGATTGAATCAGGCATGGACGCCCCCCGATACTTCGTGCGTTACGGCGGTGAGGGTGCCACCCCCGTTCCGGTCGCTCTCTACCGACGGCGCACGAACCACGGAGTGATCGTAGACGAGGTCCTCCAGGATGTCGGCGAGTGGCGTCCAGACATTCGGCGACAGGTTCACAACTCCTTCGCGTTCTCGCTCGAATCCGACCTCGAAGAGGTGACAGCCGCTGAGGCGGCAGAGTTCGAGGAGATGGTACGCGCACGAGAATACGTTCCCTTCAAGTCGACCGCAGCGCCCCGCTGAGCGAACTTGAGCGACTCTTCGGCACGCCCCGTTGGAGCGAGGACGTCCTCAACGCCATCCGAGCCAAGCGTCTCGCGATCAACTCGTCGCTCGATCCGAGGTCATTACGACCCGAGGACGAAGATGGAATTCTCAGAAGATGCTACGAACGTTCGATGAGCAGTCGGACGTCCTCGCAGACGCGCTGGAAGTTCTCCGTCTTCAAAGGGATCTGAACCAAGACCGTCATTAGCAATTTGACGACGCCTCGCCGCTGCAGCCTTCTGCGCCTCATCAACCGTACCGCCCTCTCACGGCCTGGGCAGGCCTGGGGAACACTGGGTGCTGGCCGCGGGAGCCGCTCTGCGATCGACGCCCCCGCTAAACCTCCTCCTCACCGCCGACGACGTCAGCGAAGCCTTCGGCGGACTGCTCCTCCCCACGGCCTCGCGCATATCCAGAACACCACCGATCGGGCCTGGCAGAACACCGGTAAGGCCCTCATCGCGTGGGACAAGTGGCAGGACGACCCCGGCACCGCCCTAGGCGAGTCCGTCTTCAACGTCGCCACGATCCCGATCCCCGCCGGCGCGGCCGTAGCGGGCGTGAAGACGGCGGCAGGGGCAGCATCCGCCGTGTCCAAGATGGCGAAGTTCGTCGACTTCGTCGACACCGCCGCGTACGCGATGAACGGCGCGATGAAACTCGGCGGCGCGGGAATCAAGGGCCTCGACGGCATCATCAGACGACTCGGCACGGACACCACCGACGGCGTCTCTCCCTCCCGCCCCCCCCCCCCCCCCCCCCCCCCGCGACATGCCGTTCGTCGCCGACGACCCCGCATCACGCGGATCTATCGGCTCACGTTCGATGACCTGCGTGTGCGCGTCGGCCCAATCGCACCCGGGTTCGGGCAGCCCGGCGGCGGAACCCAGTACCTTTTCCCGCTGAGGGCCGACATGATGGAAGAACTCGGGTTGATCAGAGAGGTGTTCAGTGACGCTGACTAGAGAAGAGGTTCTCGACGCCATCCGGACGGAACGACTGCACGGGTACCGCTGGTTTGAAGACGCGACCAACAAAACAGACGTTGTGGCGATTCAGCGAACAAACGCGGGATGGGTGGTCTTCGCGACCGACGAGCGTGCCACGCCCTTGGGGCTGACTCAGTTCGACGCCGAGGGACCGGCTCTCGACGACTTCCTCGAGCGGCTTCGAGCCAGCAAGCGCGTCGCCGAATGGGAAGCAGCGTTTCGGAGGAAGAAGGAGGCGCGAATCGACGGCCAGGCGGATCACGACTTGGTTTAGGGCGTGGTGTTTATCCGAGTACGTTTCTCTGCCCTAAGAACCAGTCGGTTCAGGCGGTCCGAGGACACCGAGGGAGACGGGCGATGACAAGCTGCAGCATTTTCATCTTTCGGAGCGCGGGAATAGCGTTTGTCTCGGCCACGGGGCAGGGCGGGAAGGGCTTTCACGGACTGCCTCCTTACACCGGGACCGACTCCCACCTGCGAACAGGTGCCACCACTCATCGTCAGGTCTGAGCTGGCATCCGGCCGAACGAAGAGGCGGCCCCGGCGAACCGGGACCGCCTCGACGTTCGGCGAGGAGAAGGCTTAGGACTTGCCCTCGACCGCGCTCTGCCACACGGGCTTGTTGTCGGCGTCGAACTGGTAGATGCCGATGAAGGCGCTCGACGGGTCGTTCTTGGCGTTGAACGGACCGACGCCCGAGACACCCTTGTAGTGGATGCTCTCGCCCTTGGTGATCAGGTCGGCGCACTCCTTGTAGGACGAGCACTCGGTGCCGCCCTGCGCACCCGACACGGCCGCCATGTTCTTCTGGATGGTCGTCGGGTCGGTCGCGCCGCCCTTCTTGGCGGCGAGCGCCGAGAGGATCGTCGCGTCATACGACTCCGCACCGTACGAGTAGTCGGACAGGGCCGAGCCCTGCACGCTCTGGTGCCAGTCCGACATGCGCTTCTTGAAGTCGTCGGCGGGGTTGGCGCCGGGGATGGTGCCCTTCGCGCCCTCGAGCGTGCCCTTGTCGAACACCTTGGAGTAGTCCGACGTGTTGCCGTCGGTGTAGTAGGTGTTCTTCATGTCCCAGCTCTGCGAGACGAGCTCGGGCACGATGGCCTTGGTCTCGTCGAACGCGATGACGACGATGGCGTCGGGCTTCGAGGCGATGGCCGCGGTGACCTCCGACGAGAACGTCGTCTGTCCGGGCGGGAACTCCTGGCCCTTGCCCTTGCCGCCGTACGTGACGGTGCCGCCGGCGTCTTCGACCGTCTTCTCGATGACGTCGCGCAGACCGGTGCCGTACGAGTCGTTGAAGACGAGGAAGGCGACCTTCTGGTGGCCGTCGCCGACGATGAGCTGGCCCAGGGCCGAACCCTGCACCGTGTCGGGCGGAGCGGTGCGGAAGTAGAACGGCGACTTGCCCGACAGCTCGGCAGAGGTGTTCGCGGGCGAGACCTCGACGATCGGCGCCGCCGCGAGCTTGTCGACGACGTTCAGCGAGACCGACGACGACGCGGCGCCGATGGCGACCGACACCTTGGCGTCGATGAGCTTGTCGGCCGAGGCCGACGAGACGGCCATGTCGGTCGAGTCGCCCGAGTCGGTCCAGAACGTGCAGGCCTTGTCGCCCGCGGCGACGATGTCGTTGACGGCCAGGCCGACGCCCGCGATCTCGGGCGGGCCGAGGAAGGCGAGGGTGCCGGTCTGAGGCAGGATCGTGCCGACCTTGAGCGTGTTGGCGCTCGTCGCGTCGGCCGCGCAGTCCTGACTCTTGTAGTCGCCCGCGGGAGCGGCGGAACCGGTGGATCCGGCGTCATTGCCGCCACCGCCGCCGCAGCCGGCGAGCGTGAGGGTGGTCGCTGCGGCCAGGGCTGCCACGGCGAACCACGCCTTCTTGGAATGAACCATCTGGCTCGTCCTTTCGATCATCGCGCGCGGCTTCGCCACGCAGGTGGGACGAACCTAATCGCCGCGTGTTACGAATGTGTTTTCGGCTGAATAATGCGCTGAAATCGTTATGAAGAACGCGAAGAGAGAAAGCGGTCAGACGGGCTCGGCGATGTCGTCGACGGGGCGGCGGCTGCGCCGCGCGGCCACGAGCGAGTCGACGCTCAACAGCACGAGCGCCGCCCACACGAGGCCGAACCCGACCCATCTCTCGGTGGTCATCGGCTCGTGCAGCACCCACACACCGATGACGAACTGCAGGATCGGCGCGACGAACTGCACCAGCCCGATCACGGTGAGGGGGGCGCGGCGCGCACCGGCGGCGAAGAGCAGCAGCGGCACCGCGGTGACGGCGCCGGCGGCGAGCAGCAACGCGGTGTGCAGCGGGCCCGCGGAGCCCAGGGTGAGGCCCGTCGTCACGCCCACGATCGCGAGCTGGACGACGGCGACCGGCAGCAGCCACATCGACTCGAGGGTGAGCCCGCTGACGGCGTCGACCGACGGGCCGACCTGCTTCTTGACGAGACCGTACACGCCGAACGAGCCGGCGAGGATGAGGGCGATCCACGGCACCTGGCCGTACCCGACGACGATGACGACCACGGCGACGACCGCGACGGCGATCGCGACCCACGGCAGCACGCGCAGCCGCTCGCGCAGCACGAGCACGCCCAGCAGCACCGTCACGATCGGGTTGATGAAGTAGCCCAGGCTGGTCTCGATGACGTGATCGGTCAGGGTGCCGATGAGATAGGTCTGCCAGTTGACGTAGATCAGCACTCCGGCCAGGGCCGTGAGGGCGAGCAGACGCGGCTGCCGCAGGATGGCGACGAAGGGCCGCCACGCGCGCGCGACCGTGAGCAGCACGAGGCAGAAGGCGAACGCGAGCACGATGCGCCACGCCACGATCTCCCACGGGCCCGTGGGCCGCAGCTGCAGGAAGTACAGGGGCAGGACGCCCCACAGCAGGTAGGCGACGAGCGCGTAGAGGCCGCCGCGCACCGTTCCGGCGACGGGAGCGGTCGGAGTCGGGCGCGGGGTCATCCGTCCAGCCTAGGACCGCGCCGCGCCCGTCCCCACAGTCGAACGGCCGGTCGTCGACCGATTTCGGCCCCGACGACGAAGACCCCGGATGCCATGGCATCCGGGGTCTTCGGGAATCGCGGAGCGATCAGCGGACGACGACCGCCAGCACGTCGCGGGCCGAGAGCACGAGGTACTCGTCGGCACCGAACTTGACCTCGGTCCCGCCGTACTTGCTGTAGAGCACGCGGTCGCCGACGGCGACGTCGAGGGGGACACGGTTGCCGTTGTCGTCGATACGGCCGGGTCCGACGGCGACGACCTCGCCCTCCTGCGGCTTCTCTTTGGCGGTGTCGGGGATGACGAGACCACTCGCCGTGGTCTGCTCAGCCTCGACCTGCTTGATGACGATGCGGTCCTCGAGCGGCTTGATGGAAACCGACACGGTCTACCTCTTCTTTCTCGTTACAGAAGACTCGTTAGCACCCACACCAGGAGAGTGCTAATCCGAGTGTAGAGAAGTGCTGGCACTCATGCAACGCGAGTGCCAGCACGATCGCGACCTAGGCTGGGCCGGTGGACATCGCCGAGCTGACCGCCCTGCTCACCCCCGAGGGCCTGCGCCTGCTCGACGAGGTGGGCCCCATCGGATCGACGGACGACGCCGCACGCGCCGTGTCCCGCCTGCGGGCCGCCGGGCACTCCCCCGACCTCGTGTCGGCGGTCGTCGGGCAGGCTCGGCTGCGGGTCCGCGGCGAGGCGAAGTTCGGCCCCTTCGCCGCACGCATGCTCTTCACCCGCGCGGGGCTCGAACAGGCGACCCGGCTCCCGATCGCCGCCCGGCACGCCGGACGCTTCCGCGCCGCGGGCTTCACGCACGTGGCCGATCTCGGCTGCGGGATCGGCGGCGACGCCCTGGGCCTCGCGGGCCTGGGCATCGGCGTGCGTGCCGTCGACGCCGACGAGGTGACCGCCGCGATCGCCGCGTACAACCTCGCCCCGTTCGGCGAGGGCGCGACGGTCGCACACGCCCGCGCCGAAGACGTCGGGCTCGACGACGTCGACGCGGTGTGGCTCGACCCCGCGCGCCGGAGCGCGGGGCACGGCGAGACGCGCCGGCTGGCGGCCGACGAGTGGTCGCCGTCGCTCGACTGGGTGTTCGCCCTGCTGCAGCGCCTGCCCGGTGGCGTCAAGCTCGGCCCCGCGTTCGACCGCGACCGCATTCCCGACGAGGTCGAGGCGCAGTGGATCAGCGCCGACGGGTCGACGATCGAGCTCGTGCTGTGGTCGGGCGCGCTCGCGCGCGACGGCGTGCGCCGGGCGGCCCTGGTCGTGCGGGGCGACGAGGCGTGGGAGCTGACCGGACCGGCCGACGCCGCCGACGTCGAGCAGCGCGCGCTCGGGGCCTACGTGCACGAGCCCGACGGCGCGGTGATCCGGGCGCGGCTCATCGGCGACGTGGCCCGCGCCCTCGACGCCGGGATGCTGGCCCCGGGAATGGCGTACCTGACCTCGGACGCGGCGCTGACGAGCCCGTTCGTGTCGACGTTCCGGGTGCGCGAGAGCCTGCCCGCCGACACGAAGAAGCTCGCGCAGGCCCTGCGCACCCGCGGGATCGGCACGCTCGAGATCAAGAAGCGGGGGGTCGACGTCGACCCCGCGGCGCTGCGCAAGAAGCTGTCGCTGAAGGGCGACGGGTCTGCGACCCTGCTGCTGACCCGCATCGGCTCGCAGCGGATCGCCCTGCTGGCCGATCGGGTCTGAGCCGGACGGGGACGTCGCCCGAGAAGGCACTGGTGCGCCGGGCACACCGGGAGGCGCGCCGCCCCGCGCTTCCCGACGGAGCGCGCCATCCGGCTCAGTCGGTCGGCAGCTGCGGCAGTGCCCAGAGCAGCCACCCGACGCTGTACACGATCGACACCGCAGACAGCACGAGCGCCCACACCGCCACCCGCCGGCTGTCGAACGGCCGTCGCAGCGAGATGATCGCCGCGACGGCGGCGATGACGCCGAGCGGCAGCGTCCAGGCGACGAACAGCGAGGTCGCCAGGGCGACGACCGCCAGGCCGAGCGCCCACGGGGCCAACGACGGCGGCCGGGGCGGCACAGGAGGTGCCCAGGGGATCACGTGGTCGCCGAACGCCGCGCGTTCGAGCTGCGCCGTCGGCAGGCGGTGCTCGTCGACGTCCGATATGTCGGCGTCGGCGGCACGCGTGCCCTCCGGCGCCCCGAGATCGGCGAGCGCCGCGTCGGCGGGCAGCGGCGGCACGCCGTCGCCGACGGCCTTCCGCGCGCGCCGGGTGGGGAGGCTCTCGTCGCTCATGGCCGCGGCGCCCCCGCGATCGGGGCACCGGCCCGGTCGGCCGCCGACGACGCCGGATCGGTCGCGGCCGGGGCCGTGGCATCCGGATCCTCGGCGACCTGGATCTCGGTCACCGGCAAGGTCGAGTCGGCCCCGAAGGCGAGGGTCGACGGGCGGCGCCCCGACGCGATCAGCTCGGCGGCGAGCGCGGCGATCATGGCGCCGTTGTCGGTGCACAGGCGCAACGGCGGGATGCGCACGGCCACGCCCGCGGCGGCGGCGCGCTCGAGGGCGACGTCGCGCAGACGCCTGTTGGCGATGACCCCGCCGCCGAGCAGCAGACGCGGCACGCCGTAGCGCTCGCAGGCGTCGAGGGCCTTGGTGACGAGGACGTCGACGACGGCCTCGCGGAACGAGGCGGCCACGTCGGCGACGGGCACGGGGAGCCCCGCCGCCTCGTGCTGCTCGACCCAGCGGGCCACCGCGGTCTTGAGCCCCGAGAACGAGAAGTCGTAGCGGTGCGACGCCATGTCGGACGCCCGCGACAGCCCGCGCGGGAAACGGATGGCGGTGGGGTCTCCGTCAGCGGCGGCCCGGTCGATCTCGGGCCCCCCGGGGTACGGCAGGCTCAGCAGGCGCGCCACCTTGTCGAAGGCCTCGCCGGCGGCGTCGTCCATCGTCTCGCCGAGCAGCTCGACGTCGCTGGTCAGATCGCGCACGAGCAGCAGCGAGGTGTGCCCCCCGCTCACGAGCAGGGCGACCGTCGGATACTCCAGCTCCCCCGCCTCGGCGTCGAGGATGTCGGCGGCGATGTGCCCGACGAGGTGGTTGACGGCGTAGAGCGGCTTGTCGAGCGCGACCGCGAGGCCTTTCGCGGCACCGACCCCGACCATCAACGCGCCCGCCAGCCCGGGGCCGCTCGTGACGGCGACGGCGTCGATGTCGGCGAGGGCCACCCCGGCCTCGGCCAGGGCGGCGTCGATCGAGGGCTGCAGCGCCTCGAGGTGCGCACGGGCAGCGACCTCGGGCACGACGCCGCCGTAGCGGGCGTGCTCGTCCATGCTCGAGGCGATCGTGTTGCTCAGCAGCTGCCGGCCGCGCACGATGCCGATGCCGGTCTCGTCGCAGCTGGTCTCGATGCCGAGCACGAGGGGCGCAGACATCAGCACCATCCCTTTCCGGTCGTGGTCGCCGCGGCGCGGGGCGCGGCCACCGGGCTCGCGCCGGCGACGCCCGCGCGTCCGGCTTCGTGCGGCACGTCGGCGCCGGACGGGGCTGCGGATGCCGTCGCCTCGATGCGGCGCGCGGCCCAGGCCCGCAGGTCGAGCCGCATGACGATCGCGTCGACGTCGTCGGGCTGGTAGTAGCGCGGGCGGCGCCCGACCTCGGCGAACCCCTCCGAGAGGTAGAGCCCCTGCGCGACGGGGTTGTCGGCGCGCACCTCGAGGAACACGTCGTGCACGTCGCGGCGCGCCGCCTCGTCGAGCAGCGCGGTCAGCAGCATCCGGCCACGGCCGCGCCCGCGGGCCGCCTCGGCGATCGTGATCGTCTGCACATCGGCGTCGCGGGCCCCGCGCACCGCGCGCAGACCCGCGTAGCCGGTGAGACGACCGCCCTCGTCGACCACGACGTACCAGCCGTGTGGCGACGCGAGCTCTTCGCGCATCATCGCCGTGCTCCAGGCGTCGGTGGGGAACGACGCGCGTTCGAGGGCCATGATCGCTTCGAGGTCGTCGAGCGTCGCCGCGCGCAGCGTCACGTGCCCACCCGCTTCAGGGCGTGCGCGGCCACCACGTCGGGGCTGCGCAGGTACAGGGGCTCGGGGCCCGCGAGGGTCCGCCCCGCGGCGAGGGCCCGCGCCGCGGCGAGCGCGATCATCGCGGCCGACACGGCCGTCGCGTCGACACGGGCGGCGCCGGCTGCGGCGAGACGGTCGTCGATGTCGTCGCGGGGGCTGAGCGCGGCATCCGCGAGGCGCACGGGCAGGCCGTCGTCGTCGAGCCCCTCGTAGAGGCTGTAGGCGAGCTCTCTGCGCCGCGCGTCGGTGACGACCGCGATGCGGCCGGGGTCGGAACCCTCGATCGCGTGGGCCAGCAGCAGGCTGAGGGCGACACCGTCGTGGCTCGGCACCGGCACGACCGGGACGCCCGCCCCCAGCGCGTAGGCCCGCGCCGTGGCGATGCCGACGCGCAGGCCGGTGAAGGGGCCGGGGCCCATGCCCACCGCGACGTGGGTCGGAGCCGGGGCGCCCGACGTGGCCCGCCGCAGCAGGTCTCCGATCACCTCGGCGTGCCCGAGCGGGTCGGCGCTCTGCTCGTCGGCGAGCACCTCTCCGTCGCGGGCGATGGCGGCGACGGCCGTGCCGAGCGAGGTGTCGATGCCGAGGATCACCGTTCCAGGGTATCCGGCGCCACCGCCCGCGTTCCGAGCCCGTGGCATCCGGCGCGGTCGTCGGTTCCGAACAGAGGGCATGGATGCCGTCTCGCCCCCGCTCCGCCGCACCGTCGTCCCGACCGCCGTGGGCACGGTGGTCGTGCACGCGGGTCGCGCGTCGGGCAGCCCGGTGGCGACCGTGCTGCTGCACGGCGCGGCCGGGTCGTGGACCACGTGGTCGGCCCTGATCGCGGCATCCGACGGCGTGGGCCTGCCCCTCTCGGACATCGTCGCGATCGACCTGCCCGGGTGGGGCGGGTCACCCGGCCCGGTGCCGTCGGCGGCCGACACCGCGTGCGCCGTCGCGGCCGTCGTCCGCGCCCTCGGCTACCCCCGCTGGCGCATCGTCGGACATTCTCTCGGCGGCGTCGTCGCCCTCGACGTCGCCGCACGGTTCCCGAGCGAGACCGTCGCGGTGGGACTCGTGTCGCCGAGCGGCGACGGCGTCCGCGAGATCGCCCGCCACCCGCTGCGCTCGTGGCGACGTCTGCCGGGCTTCGCGGGCATGGTGCTGGCGATGCGCGTGCTGAACGGGCTCGGACCGCTCGCGCCTCCCCTGCTGCGGGGGCTTCGCCGCATCGGCGCGCTGCGGGTGCTCTCGCGGCCGCTGTTCCGGCATCCCGCGGGCGTCGACGCCGCGGTCGCGGACGCGTTGGCCGACGAGATCCGACCCGCCTCGTTCGTCGCGGCGGTGCGGGCGGCGCGCACGCACGACGACGGCGTGTGGCGTCGGATCGCCTGCCCGGTGAGGGCCGTGCGCGGGCAGCACGACGTCTTCGCCGGCGGACGCGACACGCAGCGCTGGGAGCGCACGCTGCCCGACTACGACGAGCGCGTCCTCGCCGACAGCGGGCACTTCGCCCACGTCGAGCAGCCGGTCCAGACCCTGCGCGCGCTGCGCGAGGTATGGGCGGCGCATCGCGCGCCGGCACGCCGCGCCCCGGCCGTGCGGGCCTGACGACCGGCCCGTGCCGGCCTGACGGCTCGGGACACCGCGCCCGGCCGCGGGGCTCGACCGCGCCGGCGGATCGCTCGCCCCGCGCGTCGTCGTGTCAGGGGCGCCGCGAGATCGTGACCGTCCGCGGGGCGTCGGCGTCGAGCGCGAGGGTGTGCGGCGCGATCTCTCCGCAGGCGTTGTCGACGCCGCGGCCGCCGCTGTCGCGCACGATCTCGATCTCCCACCACCGATCGACCAGATGCTCGGCGACGCCGCGACCCCACTCGACGATCACGACCGAGCGCGCCACGTCGATGTCGAGGTCGTCGAGCTCGACCGCGGCCCCCAGACGGTAGGCGTCGACGTGCACGAGGGGGGCGCCGCCGACGAGCGACGGATGCGTCCGCGCGATCACGAAGGTGGGGCTCTGCACCGGGCCGCGGATGCCGAGCCCTTCACCGATCCCCCGGGTCAGGGTCGTCTTGCCGGCACCGAGCGGCCCGGTCAGCACGACCACGTCGCCCGGCTCGAGACGACGGGCGAGCGCGCGGCCCAGCTCCTCCATGTCGGCCGGGCCCGCGACCTCGTGGACGCCCAGCAGCTCGTCGGGGACGCTCATCCCTGCACCTCTCGTCGCGGCACACGCGGGCCGACGCGCGTGACGATCTCGTAGTCGATGGTGTCGGCGGCATCCGCCCACTCGCGAGCTGAGGGCACACCCAGCGTCGGGTCGCCGAACAGCACGACCTCGTCGCCCACCGCCACGGGGTGGTCGCCCACGTCGACGACGAACTGGTCCATCGCGATGCGGCCCGACACCGTGAAGCGGCGGCCGCCGATCGACACCGGTCCGCGGCCCGAGGCCTGGCGGGGAACGCCGTCGGCGTAGCCCAGCGGCACGAGCGCGAGGGTCGTCTCGCGGTCGGTGCGGTAGGCGTAGCCGTACGACACGCCCGTGCCGGCGGGCACGCGGCGCACCGCCGCGACGGCGCCGCGCAGGGTCATCGCCGGGCGCAGGCCCAGGTCGGCCGACGACCGGTCGTCGAAGGGCGACACCCCGTAGATGCCGATGCCGATGCGCACGCACCCCAGCCGCGCCTCGGGCAGGGCGATTGCAGCGTGGGTGGCGGCGATGTGCCGCAGCGGCGGGTGCAGGCCGGCGGATGCCGCGAGCACGACGCCCTCTTCGAACCGGGCGAGCGCCGCACGGTCGTCGGCCTCGCTCGTGTTCGACAGGTGCGAGAACAGCCCGACCACGCGCAGGCGTCCGATGCGCTCGAGGCGCGCGGCCTCCGAGAAGACGACCCGCCAGTCGGCCGGGGCGATTCCGTTGCGCGACAGCCCCGTCTCGATCTTCAGGTGCACGGCGGCGGGACGATCGCCTGTCGCCGCCTCACCCGCACGCAGGAGCTGGTCGATGTTCGAGATGCCGAGCTCGACGTCGTGGCGCACGGCCTCGGCGAACGAGGCACCGGGGGCGTGGAGCCACGCGAAGATCGGCGCACGGATGCCGGCCCGACGCAGCGCCAACGCCTCGTCGATGTCCGAGACACCGATGCGCGCCGCCCCGCCCCGCAGCGCCGCGACGGCCGCGCGGTGGGCGCCGTGACCGTAGCCGTCGGCCTTGACGACCGCGATGACCTCGGAGCCGGTGAGGGCGCGCAGGTGGCGGACGTTCTCGGCGATGGCGTCGACGTCGACGAGCGCTTCGCGCAGCACCCCGGGTGCCATTCTCATGCGGTGTCCTCTCGGGTGATCTCGGCGAGGGATGTCGGCTCCCCGGCTGCGGCGGCGGGAGCGGCCGGTGGTTCGGGCGCCGCGCCGCGAGCCGGCGACACGTCCCGGGCACCGGCGGCGGGTTCGGTCCCGGTCCGGGCCTCGGGCGCCACCGCGCGGGCAGCCTCCCCCGCGGGCCCTGTCCGGGCCTCGGGCGCGGTCGTCCCGGCCTCGGCGATCACGTAGGCCGTGGCCAGCCCCGCGTCGTGCGACATCGACAGGTGCAGGGCCGTGATCCCGCGCGCCGAGACGCTGTCGGCGGTCTCGCCGCCGAGCGAGAACACCGGCCGCCCCGAGGGCTCCGAGGTGATCTCGATGTCGGTCCAGTGCACGCCGTCCGAACCGCCCAGGGCCTTGATCAGTGCTTCTTTCGCGGCGTACCGGGCGGCGAGCGACCGAGGCTTGAGCAGACGCTCGGCCGGAGCGAAAAGGCGTGGCAGCAGACGCGGCGTGCGCGCGAGGGTCGCCTCGAAGCGGGGCACGTCGACCACGTCGACGCCGATACCGACGATCATGCGCCCTCCTCCCGGCATCCCTCCCATTCTGCCGGTGCCCGACGACGTCGCGGCACCGCGGCCCCCGCCCACCGCACCTCGCGATCGCACCGGGCGTCGGGTCGGTCGCACCGTCGCGCGGTGCCGCGCTCCGGAACAGCCGGCGCCTCGGGCCACGGTCCGGCGCGGAGCGCGGCGCGTGGCGCGGAAGTTCCGGAGCCCGGCACACCGCACCGCGATGACGAAGGGGCCGGATGCCGTGGCATCCGGCCCCTTCGTCTGTCGCGGTTACTCGACCGTCACCGACTTGGCCAGGTTGCGCGGCTGGTCGACGTCGAGGCCCTTGGCCTCGGCCAGGCCCATCGCGAAGATGTGCAGCGGCACGACGGCGAGCAGCGGCTCGAACAACGGGGCCGCGAGCGGGATGCGCAGCACCTCGTCGGCGGCGGGCAGCACGGCGGCATCGCCCTCTTCGGCGATCGCGATGACCCGCGCGCCACGGGCACGGATCTCTTCGATGTTCGACACGACCTTCTTGTGCATCTCGCCCGAGCCGCGCGGCGACGGCACGACGACGAACACCGGCTGGCCGGGCTCGATCAACGCGATGGGCCCGTGCTTCAGCTCACCCGCGGCGAAGCCCTCGGCGTGGATGTAAGCCAGCTCCTTGAGCTTGAGCGCCCCCTCGAGGGCGATCGGGTAGCCCACGTGGCGCCCGAGGAAGAGCACCGAGCGGGTGTCGGCCATCCAGTGCGCGAGCTGCTGGATGCGGCTCTGCTCGGTCTCGAGCACGCGGGCGATCTTGCCCGGCACGGCCTCGAGCTCGTCGACCGCGTCGGCGGCGGTCGCGGCGTCGATCGCGCCGCGCACCCGGCCGACGTGCAGTGCGAGCAGGTACAGCGCCGTGATCTGCGCGACGAACGCCTTCGTCGAGGCGACGGCGACCTCGGGGCCGGCGTGCGTGTAGACGATGGCATCCGACTCGCGCGGGATCGTGGCGCCCTGGGTGTTGCAGATCGAGAGCGTCTTCGCGCCGCGCGAACGGGCGTACTTGACGGCCATCAGGGTGTCCATGGTCTCGCCCGACTGGCTGATCGAGACCACGAGCGTGCGCGGCGACAGCACGGGGTCGCGGTAGCGGAACTCGTGCGCGAGCTCGACGTCGACGGGCACGCGGGTCCACGTCTCGAGGGCGTACTTGCCGACCATGCCGGCGTAGGCGGCGGTTCCGCACGCGATGACGAGGATGCGGTCGATGTCGGCGAGGAAATCGTCCATGCCGTCGAGCTCGGGGATCTCGACGCGCCCGTCGTGCACGCGGCCCCGCAGGGTGTTGGCGACAGCCTCGGGCTCTTCTGAGACCTCTTTGGCCATGAACGACGACCAGCCGCCCTTCTCGGCGGCCGAGGCGTCCCACGTGACCTCGAACGGCTCGACCTCGACCGGGGCGCCGGCGAAGTCGGTGACCTCGACGCCCGAGGGCGTGATGGCGACGATCTCGTCCTGGCCGATCGCGAGGGCGTTGCGGGTGTGCTCGACGAACGCCGCCACGTCGGAGCCGAGGAAGTTCTCGCCCTCACCCAGGCCGATCACCAACGGGGAGTTGCGGCGGGCGCCGACGACGAGACCGGGGTGGTCCTTGTGCATCGCGAGCAGTGTGTAGGCGCCTTCGAGGCGCGACACGACGGCGCGGAACGCCGCCACGAGGTCGCCGGTGCGGGCGTACTCGCGGCCGATCATCGCCGCCGCGACCTCGGTGTCGGTCTCGCTGCGGAACGTCACACCCTCGCCCACGAGCTCGCTCTTGAGCTCGGCGAAGTTCTCGATGATGCCGTTGTGGATGACGGCGAGCCTGTCGTCGTCGGCCAGGTGCGGGTGGGCGTTCGCGTCGGTCGGACCGCCGTGCGTGGCCCAGCGGGTGTGGCCGATGCCCGTGGTGCCGTCGCTCAGCGGCGTGGCTGCCAGGTCGTCGCGCAGCACCGAGAGCTTGCCCGCGCGCTTGCGCATGCCGAGGTCGCCCTGGCCGTCGATGACCGCGATGCCGGCGGAGTCGTAGCCCCGGTACTCCAGACGCGCCAATCCCGCCAGCAGGATGCCCTGGCTCTGCCGAGGGCCCACGTAACCGATGATTCCGCACATAGCCACCGAGTCTACGTGCCGGCGCCGAGCGCTCTCCGACGTGCACGGGCGACGAGCGCGGGCACTCGCTCCCATGACCGGTCGCGCACGAGCAGCAGGTCGAGACCGATCATCGCGAGCGAGAACGGCCACAGCCCGAGCAGCAGGGCGATGCCGAGGTGCATGCCCGTGATCAGCACCACGGCGACGTAGCGCGAGGGACGCCACAGGATCAGCACCGGGAAGAGCAGCTGCACCCAGAGGGCCGTCCACGTCGCGAGGGCGACACCGGGCGCGAACTGCCAGGCGAGCCGGCTGAGGTCGGGCATCACGTGGAACTGATCGAGGCTCAGGGCGTAATAGATGGCCGTGCCGTCGAGCCACTCCTCGCCGCGCAGCTTCAGCAGGCTCGAGACCAGGTAGACGAGCAGGATCTGGAACACGCACAGGATCAGCACCGTGTTGTGCGCCCACGCCCCCAGCCACGGCGGCACCCAGCGTGGCATCCGGGCCGCCAGGCGAGACGGGCGGATGCCACGGCGTCGCCGGATCCACGCGTCGATCGAGAGATGCCGGCTCAGGTCGGCGAACACGACGAACAGCAGCACGATGCGCATGAGCGTGTCGCCGCCGTTGCCGAGCAGGGTGCTGTTGGTCGAGAGGCCGACCCAGAACACCAGCAGGACCGGGGTGACCCAGCGCGTCTTCCACCCGACGACGAACAGCACGGCCAGGCCGATCAGCACATGGAACGAGATGTCGAACACCACGGGGCTGTCTTTGGGGAAGAGCAGGCGCAACGGCTCCCACCATCCCCGCCGGCTGGTCTCGGGCTCGACCCACCACGATCCCGCTCCCCACAGGTAGTGGCGGTCGGCGTGGCTGGGCAGCAGCACGACGAGCATCGCGAGTCCGAACAGGATGCGCAGGATCGAGAAGCCGATCGTCGCATGGGGACGCTCGGTCAGCCACACCTGCAGGCCCTGCCACAGTCGGGCGGGCGACAGACGGTCGACCCGGTGCGGGGATGCCACGGTGCTCATCGCTCGCGGTACCTCTCGATGACGTCGTCATAGATGGCGACGACCTCGTCGCTCGGCGCGACGGCGGGCTGGCGCCAGCCAAAGGTCGTGTACGACGTCTCGGTCTGCCGTTCGGCGTCGAGACGGTGGTCGAAGTCGTTGGGGCGGTCATGCGCGATGCGCCAGCGCACCCGCTCGACGTCGTGGTCGACGAACGCGGTGCCGAACGCCGAGGCGAACCGCACCATCATGTAGTCGTAGCGCAGGAACCGCACCACGGCGGCGCGGCTGCCGCCGAGGTCGTCGATCTGGTCGAGCAGGTCGTCGACGGCGATCGGCCGGAAGCCGCCACCCGTCGCCTCGATGAAGGTGTCGCGCACCCGCGCGCGCTGATCGTCGCTCAGGGCCTGATACCGGCTCAGATAGGTCTGCGCGGCGTTGAAGCTGTTCTTCGAGATGCGCGACGGCATCGGGATGCCACGCGACGAGGCGAACTCGAGGTCGGTGACGTCGACCCAGTCGCCGGTGCGCAGCTCGCCGTTCTCGCGCCACTGCACCTGGATCTGCAGCGTGCGGTTCACCTTCATGATGTTCGGGGCGAAGACGTTCCACTTCTGGGCGAACCAGGGCGAGAACGCCTGCGTGACCGCGGGGCGCGCGGGGCTGGCCGGGAGCGTGAACGTGGTGGCCACGAACGCGTACCCGGCCAGCAGAGCAAGGGTCACGACGGCAGCGACCGCCGTGACCCTGCTCGACCGCGCGGCGGAGGAGCGCTCCTCCGACGCCCCCGCCCGGGGAACGTCCTCCGCCGTCGTCGTCATCGTCAGGGCCGCTCTCCGGAGGAGGTGCGACGACGGACGACCCACAGGGCCGCTCCACCGACGATGAGAGCTGCCGCGAACCCGGCCAGAAGCAGGCCGTCGTCCGGCGCACCGGTGGCGGGGAGGCGGCCTCCCGTGCCCACCCCCGTCACGGGGGTGGTGCCGCCGATGCCCGCCGCCTGCGGCTGCAGGACGGTGAACCCGGTGTCTTCGCGCTCAGCGGGCAGCTCGCCCGTCACCGACCCGCGCACGTCGACCCGATGGTCGCCCAGCTCGAAGTCGGCACCGATCGCGAAGGTGAACCGTGCCGTGCCGCCGGCGTCGGCCGTCACCGGCGTCAGCTCGAACGGCGTGGAACGCACCGTCGCCGACACGGTCTCGCCGGGCTGGAAGCCCGTGACGATCACCGTCTGGTCGACCCCGGTGCCGCGCACGATCTGCTTCAGCGCGACGTCGGCACGGGCCTGCGTGGTCGCGCCCCCGTCGGTCGCATCGGCGTCAGAGGCGTCGGCGTCGGTCGCATCCGCATCCGTCGCATCGGCATCGGTCGCGTCAGCGTCGGTCGCGTCAGCGTCGGTCGCGTCAGCGTCGGTCGCATCAGCGTCGGTCGCATCAGCGTCCGTCGCATCAGCGTCCGTCTCATCAGCGTCCACCGCGTCCGCGTCCGTCGCATCGGCATCGGTCGCGTCCGTCGCATCGGCATCGGTCGCGTCAGCATCGGTCGCATCCGCATCCACCGCGTCCGCGTCCACCGCATCGGCATCGGTCGCATCCGCGTCGGTCGCATCAGCATCCACCGCGTCGGCGTCCACCGCATCCGCGTCCACCGCATCGGCATCGGTCGCATCCGCATCCGTCGCATCAGCATCCACCGCGTCGGCGTCCACCGCATCCGCGTCCACCGCATCGGCATCGGTCGCATCAGCGTCCACCGCATCAGCGTCGGTCGCGTCCGCGTCCGCGTCGGCGGCCTGCGCGGCGACGGAGAACGTGACGGAGTCGGTCGAGCCGTCGATGTCCTGCGTCGCCGTGGCCGTGTACGAGCCCACCGGGATCTCGGCGAAGCTCACCGTCCACGTGCCGAGCGCGCCCACGGTCGCCGTCTGCACCCCGATGCCGGGGATCTCGACCTCGACCTCGGCGCCGACCTGGCCGGTGCCCGACACGGTCACCGCGCGGGTGGCATCCGGCTCGCCGACGAGGAGCTCCTCGCCGTCGCCCGGCACCGTGATCGCGACGGCGTCGGCCAGCACGACCGAGAAGTCGACCGTGGCGGTCGAGCCGTCGGCGTCCTGCGTCGCCGTGGCGGTGTACTCGCCGATCGGCAGATCGGTGAAGGTGACGCTCCAGGTGCCGTTGGCGGCCACGACATCGGACTGCCCGACGCCCCCGCCGAGCGTGACCGCGACGGTCGCCCCCGGCGAGCCGGTGCCCGAGACGGTCACCGTCGCAAAGTCGCTCGGCGCGCCGACGGCGATCTCGGTGCCGTCACCCGGCTGGGTGATCGTCACGTCGGGCGTTTCGGCCACGGCGAATCCGACCGAGGCGGTCGAGCCGTCGATCTCTTGCGTGGCGGTGGCCGTGTAGGCACCCACCGGCAGGTCGGTGAACGTCACCGTCCAGGTGCCCTCGGCGGTCACCGCGACGGTCTGCGTCTGCCCCGCGACCGCGACCTCGACCGACGAGCCGGCCGAGCCGGTGCCCGACACCGTGACGTCGGCGACGTCGGCGGCGCCCGGGACGACGAAGATCTGGCCCGCGGTCGGGGCCGTGATCGCCACGTCGGGCGCGGCGGCGACCTCGAACGACACGGTCGCCGTCGTCCCGTCGACGTCCTGCGTCGCGGTGGCCGTGTACGACCCGACCGGCAGATCGGTGAACGTCGCCGTCCACGTGCCCTCGGCAGCGACGGTCACGACCTGCGACGGCTGCCCCGGGATCTCGACGGTGACCTCGGCACCCGGCTCACCGGTGCCGGCGACGGTCACGTCGATCGTGTCGCCCTCGTCGGGCACCACGATCTGGGCGCCGGCCGCGGGCTCGGTGATCGTCACGTCGGCGTTGTCGTCGAGCGCGTTCGGACCGACCGTGGCGTTGGCCAGCTCGACCGTCAGGTCTCCCGTTCCCGGGAGCACCGTCACGATGGCGCCGGTGATCGAGAACACCCCTTCGGCGCTCGTCGACTGGTTGTTGACCGTGATGCTCGCGACGGCGGGCACGATCGCGTCGAGTGCTGGGAACAGCACGGCGTTCACCGGCTGCAGCACCACCTCGAGCGCGGGGGCCACGTTGGTCACGAGCGTCTGCAGCGGAGCCGCGAGCGCCGCGACGATCGCCGATGCGCCGCCGGGCAGCGTCAGTCCGACGCCGAGCAGGCTCACGCCGGCGGTGTCGCCGTCGAGCAGCGCGCCCACGGTCGTGTCGATCGTGAGGATCTGCGCCGCGGGCAGGGGGAACACGGCGAGCGAGGCGCCACCGGTCACCGAGACGCCGCGGATCGCCGCGACGACGGTGTCGGCGACGTCGTCGACGAGTCCGTCGACGAGCGCGAGCACCGCGTCCTCGATCTTGTCGACGGTCGCCGCGCTCAGCACCTCGGTGCCGGGCGCCAGGCCGTTGAGGGGCTGCACCGCGTCGAGGTCGACGATGATCGAGCCGGTCGAGAGGTCGATCGTGACGCCCGGGTAGTCGGGCGACGTGAGCTCGCCGGTGAGCAGGTCGCTGACGGCGCCCGTGAGGCTCGTCGTGCCGACGGTCAGGTTCGTCGAGACCACGCCTCCGAGCGCGCCGAGCAGGCCGTTCACCGCGGCGTTGACCGCCGTGTCGACCCCGTCGAGGCTGGTCTGCACGCCGCCGACGGCGGTGTTCAGGTCGGCGCTCAGGCCGGCGAGGGTCGCGCTGCCGATCACCAGACGGCCGCCGGCGATGGCGTACTCGCTGGCGGGGCCGTCCGGCGCCGCCTGCGACGCGCGGGCGCTGACCGCCTCGAGCGTCAGGTCGAGGTCGGAGATCTCGTCGACGAGCCCGGCCGCGACCGACCCTGCGAGCGCGTCGACCGCTCCGCCGAGGTCGAAGGTGAGCGGACCGCCCGCGGGGGCGCCCGTCCCGATGACGCCGCCCGATCCGACCGCTCCCGAGGCCCCGACCGACGAGCCGTCGGGCGCCGCGGACGCGTACTGTCCGAGGACCCCGAGCGACCCGAGGTCGATCGGCACCTGCACGCCGCCGCCGACCTCGACGCCGACCACGCCGAGCGCCGTCAGGTCGAGGGTGTTGTAGTCGGTGACCGTGTCGCCCGTGCCCCCGCTGGTGGCCTGCGCCCCCTGCAGGTTCACCAGGGCGTCGAGGTCGATCGACTGCAGCAGCGATCCCCCCAAGAACGTGCCCGACGCGTTCGACACGTCTCCGGGTGCGGCGTGCGCGGCGGTGACCCCGCCGAACAGGCTGAGCGATGCCGCCCCCACGGCGGCGGCGGTCTTGACCGTCGCCCGCCCCATGCGACGCTGCGACCAGGGCGCTCCGCGTCTCGTTCCCGTCCGCCCGGGCGACTGCCCCGGCGACCCCCACCGTGCATGACTCATAAGAACGTCTCTCTCGTCTCGAAGGCCCCGAACGCCGCGAGCGCGACGCCCCGTCACGGCCGGCGAGATGGCCGTGAGCGTTCACCGTATGACGGCTGGGAGCCGGCTATGAATGCGCTGTGCTACGGGTTCACTACGCAATCGCTGCGCCCGTGGTGCGGGGCTCGAACCGACGACTACGGGGTCGCGGGAGCGCGGCATCCGACGTTCGACCCGCCCGGCGACCGACGCGACAACGGATGCCGCACCACCTAGGTACTACGCAGGGCTGCGCGATCAGAGCTTGCGCAGCAGCACCGACTCGACGGTGTGGTCGGCGCCCTTCTGCAGCACGAGTTTCGCCCGATGACGCGTGGGCAGCACGTTCTCTTCGAGGTTGGGGAGGTTGATGTCACGCCAGTAGCCGAGCGCCCGCTCGACGGCCTCGTCGTCGCTGATGTCGGCGAAGACGCGGAAGAACGAGGTGGGATTGGTGAACGCGTTGTCGCGCAGGGCGAGGAACCGGTCGACGTACCAGCGCTCGATGTGGGTCGCGTCGGCGTCGACGTAGATCGAGAAGTCGAACAGGTCGCTGACCGCCACGTCGTTGGGGGTGGGCGGCGGCTGCAGCACGTTGAGCCCCTCGACGATCACGACGTCGGGGCGGCGCACCGTCACGTGGGCGTCGGGCATGATGTCGTAGCGCACGTGCGAGTAGAAGGGCGCGCGCACCTCTTCGGCCCCCGACTTGACCTCACTGAGGAACTCGACGAGCGCCCGTCGGTCGTACGACTCGGGAAAGCCCTTGCGGTCCATCAGGCCGCGACGCTCGAGCTCGGCGTTCGGGTAGAGGAACCCGTCGGTCGTGACGAGCTCGACCCGCGGGGTGTCGGGCCAGCGGCTCATCAGCTCGCGCAGCAGACGCGCGATGGTCGACTTGCCCACGGCGACCGATCCGGCGACCCCGATGACGAACGGGGTGGTGGCATCCGGCTCGCCCAGGAACGTGCTCGTGTCGGCGCCGAGCCGACGCGTTGCGCGGGCGTACAGGCTCAGCAGACGACTGAGCGGCAGATACACCTCGGCCACCTCGCGCAGGTCGAGCCGGTCGCCGATGCCGCGCAGCTGCACGACCTCGGTCTCGGTGAGCGGCTGCTGCAGACCCCCGGCCATGCGTGCCCAGTCGGCACGGTCGATCTGGCGGTAAGGGCTCAGCGACGGCGCGGGAGCGGCGGTCTCGGACACTCGGCCATCGTATCCGCGCGCGCTCGCCCCGCCGCGGGCAGCGCGGCGCGTCTGCCGCTCCGGGCGGCGGGCCGGGCCCCACGCGCCGCGCAGCGGGCCGGGCTGCTGCGCCGAGCGCGCCGGCCGGCGGTCGCCCTGCTGTGGCCGCCCGTCTGCAGGATCGGCGGTGCGGGTGTGACCTCGTGGGGCGGATGGGGCGCTCCCCCACCGAGCGCTCGTGCGTACGCGCCGCCCACTACGCTCGGAACGTGCGACTCGGGGTACTCGACATCGGCTCCAACACCGTCCACCTGCTCGTCGCGAACGCGCGCGCCGGCGGACGGCCGACCGCGACGACCTCGCACCGGTCGGTGCTGCGCCTCATGCGCTACCTCGAGCCCGACGGCTCGATATCGGACGAGGGCGTGCGCGGTCTCGTGGATGCCGTGACCCAGGCCTGCGCGCACGCCCGGGCCGAGGGCGTCGACGAGCTGCTGGCGACCGCGACGTCGGCGGTGCGCGAGGCGACGAACGGCGAACGGGTCATCGCTCTCATCGAGGACGTGCTCGGGCAGCCCCTGCAGGTGCTCGGCGGAGAGACCGAGGCCCGCTACACCTTTCTGGCGGTGCGTCGGTGGTTCGGGTGGTCGGCGGGCCAGATCCTGCTGTTCGACATCGGCGGCGGCTCGCTCGAGATCGCCGGCGGCGCCGACGAACTGCCCGACCTCGCCGAGTCCGTGCCGCTGGGCGCGGGACGCTCGACGGTGCGGTTCCTGCCGCACGACCCGCCGAGCGAGTCCGAGATCGAGGCGCTGCGGCAGCACGCGGCATCCGTGCTCGCGCCCGTCGCCGCGCGGTTCGGCGCCCTGCCCCGGCCCGATCACGTGATCGGCTCGTCGAAGGCGATCCGGTCGCTCGCGCGGCTGGCCGGGTACCCGGTCCCCGGATGGTCGGGGATCGACCGCATGGTTCTGCCGCGACGCGAGCTGAAGGACTGGATCCCCCGTCTCGCCCGCATCCCCGCCGACGCACGCGAGGCGCTGCCCGGGATCACGGCCGACCGCACGTTCCAGATCGTCGCGGCCGCGGTGGTCGTGCACCAGGCGATGAAGGCGATGGACGTCGACGAGCTCGAGGTGTCGCCCTGGGCCCTGCGCGAGGGCGTCCTGCTGCGCTACATCGAATCGCTCGAGTACTGAGCGCTCCCCCCGCACGGGAGCCCCGTGCATCCCGCCGCGGCGCCGAGCCACGCACCGCAACCCGGCGCACCCGGGCCGCGACCACGCGCCGCACACCGCAAACCGGCGCACCCAGCGGCAGCCCCGCGCGCCCGGGGCCGCGACCACACGCCGACGCGCGAGCCACGCCCCGAAGGCGCGCAGCGCGTCAGAGCGCGAGTCGGGCGCGGACGACCTCGGCGAGGCGATCGGCGTGGGCGCGGGCGACCTCTTCCGAGGCGGCCTCGACCATCACGCGGACGAGCGGCTCGGTGCCCGACGCGCGCAGCAGCACGCGCCCCGAGTCGCCGAGCTCGGCGGTCGCAGCCGCGACGGCCTCTTGCACGACCGCGTCGTCGACGCCGTCGCGGTCGACGCCGCGCACGTTGACCAGCACCTGCGGGTACACGGTCATGATCGAGGCGAGCTCGGCCATGGTCTTCTTCTGCCGCGCCATCTCGGCGACCAGGTGCAGACCCGTCAGCAGTCCGTCGCCGGTGGTGGCGAACTCGCTCATGATGACATGGCCCGACTGCTCGCCGCCGAGCGAGTATCCGCCCTCGTTCATCGCCTCGAGCACGTAGCGGTCGCCGACGGCCGTCTGGGCCACGCGGATGCCGCGCTCGGCCATGGCCCGGTGAAGGCCCAGGTTGCTCATCACGGTCGCCACGAGCGTGTCGTCGACCAGCGCGCCGCGTTCTTTCATCGCGACCGCGAGGATCGCCATGATCTGGTCGCCGTCCACGACGTTGCCGTCGGCGTCGACGGCGAGACAGCGGTCGGCGTCGCCGTCGTGGGCGATGCCGACGTCGGCGCCGAGACGTACCACGGCCTCGGAGAGCACGTCGAGGTGCGTCGACCCGACGCCGTCGTTGATGTTCAGCCCGTCGGGATCGGCGCCGATGACCGTCACCCGCGCGCCCGCGTCTTTGAAGGTCTCGGGCGAGACTCCGGCGGCGGCGCCGTGCGCGCAGTCGAGCACGACATGGATGCCGTCGAGCCGGTGCGGCAGCGAGCCGAGCAGGTGCACGACGTAGCGGTCCTCGGCGTCGGCGAAGCGGCGGATGCGGCCCACACCGGCACCGGTGGGCTGCAGCCGCTCCCATTCGAGCGCGCGTTCGATGCGCTGCTCGACGATGTCGGGCAGCTTCGTGCCGCCGCGGGCGAAGATCTTGATCCCGTTGTCGGGAGCGGGGTTGTGCGACGCCGAGACCATCACACCGAAGTCGGCGTCACGGTCGGCGATCAGGAACGCGGCCGCCGGCGTGGGGATGACGCCCGCGTCGAGCACGTCGACGCCCGACGAGGCCAGGCCCGCGGCGACCGCGGCCGAGAGGAACTCGCCCGAGACGCGGGGGTCGCGGGCGATGACGGCGGTGAGGCGACGGCCTTCGGCCTTGCGCGCTTCCGCCGAACGACCCTGGCCCAGGACGACGGCAGTCGCCTGGGCCAGGTGCAGCGCGAGTTCGGCGGTGAGGAGGCCGTTGGCCAGCCCCCGCACCCCGTCCGTGCCGAAGAGAGGCATCCGGAGCGTCGAACTCAGCGCTTGGAGTACTGAGGCGCCTTGCGGGCCTTCTTGAGACCGGCCTTCTTGCGCTCCTTGACACGGGCGTCGCGCGAGAGGAAGCCGGCCTTCTTCAGACCGGGACGGTTGTTCTCGGCGTCGATCTCGTTGAGCGCACGGGCGATGCCGAGGCGCAGCGCGCCGGCCTGACCCGAGGGGCCACCGCCCGAGATGCGCGCGATCACGTCGTACGAGCCGGCGAGCTCGAGGACGGTGAAGGGGTCGTTGATCAGCTGCTGGTGCAGTTTGTTCGGGAAGTAGTCCTCGATCGTGCGGCCGTTGACCGTGATCGTGCCCGAGCCGGGGACCACGCGCACGCGGGCGATGGCCTGCTTGCGACGGCCGACGGCTGCGCCGGGGACCGAGAGAACGGGGCGCTCGGCGGCGACGGTCGACTGCTCGGCCGGCGTCTCGGTGCTGTAGTTGGTGGGGTCGATGTTCGACACTGTTTCGTCCTTATCCGGCGGCGCTTACTGGGCGACCTGGTCGAAGGTGTACGCGGTGGGCTGCTGAGCACCGTGGGGGTGCTCGGCGCCGCGGTAGACCTTGAGCTTCTTGAGCTGCGCCGCGCCGAGGCTGTTCTTGGGCAGCATGCCGCGGACGGCCTTCTCGACCGCGCGGATGGGGTTCTTCTCGAGGAGCTCCTCGTAGCTGACGGCCTTGAGGCCGCCCGGGTAGCCCGAGTGGCGGTAGGCCATCTTCTTCTGGAGCTTCTGGCCCGTGAGCGCGACCTTGTCGGCGTTGATCACGATGACGAAGTCACCCGAGTCGATGTGGTTGGCGAAGGTCGCCTTGTGCTTGCCGCGGAGGAGGGCCGCCGCGTGCGAGGCCAGACGGCCGAGGACGACGTCGGTGGCGTCGATAACGACCCACTCGCGCGTCACCTCAGCGGCCTTGGGGGTGAAAGTGCGCGTCACAGTAGTGCTGCTTTCTTGATCGAACGGAGGAGTTCGTGAATCCCGCTCCGGTGGTCCGTTGCTCCGTCGATGACGGGCCAACAGGGCCGGTGGAGGGCTCACGTTCGGGCGACCCGCTCGCAGTGAGGCAGGCACCAAAGATCGATCCTACGGCATCCGGATGCCACGGCCAAACGTCACGTCAGGAGAGCAGCGTCCCCACGATGACGAGCGCGTATCCCGTGGCGTTGAAGACGACGTGGATCAGCACCGCGGGCCAGAGGCGCCCGGTGCCGAGCACGAACGCGGCGGCGACCGCGCCGACGAGGGCGAGCGACAGCACGTCGGCGACGCCGGCCGGGGCGACGAGCAGGTGCGCCGCCACGAACAGCGCGGTCGAGAGCGCGCCGGCGGCGACGCCTGCGCCGACACGTCCGCCGATGCGCCGGAGCGCCGTGTACGCCGCGACCAGCACGAGCCCGCGGAAGAAGAGCTCTTCGAGCACGGGGGCGACGAGGGTGCCGAGGGCCGCGTCGGTGACGAGCTCGGTCGGGAGCGACCCGTCGACGGTGATGGCCGACGGCCATTCGACCGGCGCTCCGCCGATGCCGGCGAGGGCGCCCTGGGCGATCCGCAGGGCGACGCCGAACACGACCGCATACATGAGGTCGAGCACGCGGAAGCGCAGCAGCCCGCGCGGCCGGGAGCGACGGAGCGCGACCCCGACCGGGGCGACGAACGCGGCCCACAGCACGAGCTGCGACACGAGGCCGGCGGTCGACGCCGGCAGCAGCAGCCCCGCGGCGTTCGCGCCGAGCACGCCCACGCCGAGCGCCAGCACCGCCCAGCCGAGCATCTCGACGTTCCACCGGGCGACCGTCGGGCCGCCCTCGCGCCAGGTGCGGTCGACGCGACGGCGCGAAAGGAGGCGAGCCGGGTCGGCGTCGACGGTCTGCTCCATGCGCGCCAGGCTACCGGGCGACGGCCGATAGACTCGCCGCGCTTCCGCCGACGTCCAGGGGTGCCCGTGCTCGATCTCGACCTGTCGTCGCTGTTCGCCGACCGCGGCGACGACGACGCCCCCGAGCCGACCGTGCGCCTGCTCACGGTGTGCACGGGAAACATCTGCCGTTCACCCCTTGCCGAGCAGCTGCTGCGCACGCGGATGCGTCCGCTCGACGTCGCCGTCGCCAGCGCCGGCACGCGGGGGCTGACGGGCCGTCCGATGACCGACGACGCCAGGCGTCTGGCATCCGGGCTCGGGGTGGCGCCCGACGACGCGGCGGCGCACCGGGCGCGCTGGATGGACGAGAGCCATCTCGCCGACGTCGACCTGGTGCTGGCGATGACGCGCGAGCACCGCGCCGCGGCGGTCGCGCTCGCGCCGTCGCGGACGCGAGCGGCCTTCACCGTGCGCGAGTTCGCGCGGCTGGCCGAGGGCCTCGACGACGCAGCGGTGCGCACGGCCGCCCGCGCGGCGGGCACCGACCCGCACGCGCGGGTGCGGGCCGTGCTGGCGCTGCTGGCGGTCCGCAGGGGCGAGACGCCTCCGCCCGCCGACCCCGCCGACGCCGACGTGGTCGACCCCTACGGCCAGCCGTGGGAGGTCTATCAGCGGTCGGCCGCGCAGATGCTCCCCGGCATCGAGGCCGTCGTCCGGGTGATGCGCGCCGCGCTGTCGTGAGCCGACGGCCGCCGCGCGCGGTGGCGGGACGCCGGGCGACGAGGCGACACGGCGGCGAAACGCGGCTGTGGCATGATGACCCCGGGGCTGACAGCGAGAGGTGCCATGGATCTCAGCGACTACATCCGCATTCTGCGAAAGAACTGGCTGGTGATCGTGGTGACGACCCTCGTCGGCATTGCCGTCGCGGCCGGCTACTCGTTCACACGCACGCCGCAGTACGAAGCCGCCGCTGAGGTGTTCGTCTCGACACAGACGTCGGGCTCGGTGCAAGAGCTGCAGCAGGGATCGAGCTTCACCCAGGCACGGGTGGCGACGTACGTCAACCTCGTGTCGACCCAGGTCGTGCTCAACCCCGTCATCTCGCGCATGCAGCTCGACATGACCACGTCTCAGCTGGCGGCCAAGGTGAAGGCGTCGAACACGCTGAACACCACTCTGATCCAGATCGCGGTCACCGACCCCGATCCCGATCTGGCCGCGAGCATCGCCAACAACGTCGCCGCGAGCCTGACGGCGGCGGTGCCGCGCCTCGAGACCACGAACGAGGGTGACGCGAGCCCCGTCAAGCTGACCGCGACGCAGGATGCCGTGGCTCCGCGCGCGCCGGTGTCGCCCAACATCCCCCTGAACCTCGCGCTCGGCGGGCTCGTGGGCCTGGCGCTCGGCATCGGCTTCGCCGTGTTGCGGGCCGTGCTCGACAACCGCGTGCGCACGCCGCGCGATGTCGAGGCGCTGACCGACCGACCCATCATCGGCGCGATCCCCTTCGACCCGAAGGCCAAGGAGCGCCCGCTCATCCTCGAGGCCGATCCGCACAACAGCCGGTCCGAGGCGTTCCGGTCGCTGCGCACGAACCTGCAGTTCCTCGAGATGGACGGCGGCCACAGCTTCGTCGTCACGTCGAGCCTGCCCGCCGAGGGCAAGTCGACCACCACGATCAACCTGGCCGTGGCCCTCGCCGACGCCGGCAAGCGCGTGGCCCTGATCGACTGCGACCTGCGCAAGCCGAAGGTGGCCGAGTACCTCGGGCTCGAGGGCGGCGCCGGCCTCACCGACGTGCTGATCGGACGCGCCCGCGTCGCCGACGTCATGCTGCCGTGGGGGCGTCGCCCGCTCTACGTGCTGCCGGCGGGCAAGATCCCGCCCAACCCCAGCGAGCTGCTGGGCTCGAAGCAGATGGGGCAGCTGCTCGACGCACTGAACGGCGAGTTCGACATCGTGTTGTGCGATGCGCCGCCCCTGCTGCCCGTGACCGATGCCGCGGTGCTGTCGAAGTCGACGGCCGGTGCGATCGTCATCGTGGCCGCGGGCAAGACCACGACGGGCCAGCTGGGCGGCGCCTTCGACGCCCTCGAGACCGTCGGGGCGAAGATCGCCGGCGTCGCGCTGACGATGGTGCCGACGCGCGGCCCCGACGCGTACGGCTACGGCGGGTACGGCTACGGCTACGGGGGCTACGGCACCTACTCGGCCACTCCGGCGGCCTCGGGCGAAGGCCGCCCCAGCAAGGCCGACCGCGCCGCCCGCCGCGCCGAGCGCCGCTCGCAGCAGGCCGTGGCCACCGAGCCGCTGCCCGACGATCTGCTCACCCCGCCGAGCGCCTGACGCGCCGCCCGCCGCTTCGCGCCGCGGACGACAGCGATCTGCCCCGGGAGACACCGTATGACGGCGTCTCCCGGGGCAGATCGCTTTCCTGCGCGCGTTCCGAGGGCGAGATCGGAGACGCGGACGATCAGCGCTTCAAGAAGTCGATCAGGACGCGGTTGAACTCGTCGGCGTGGCTGACGTTGACGCCGTGCGGCGCGCCGGCCACGACGTGCAGCTCGCTACCCGCGATGGCCTCGTGGGTGCGCTTTCCCGAGCCGTCGAACGGCACGGTGCTGTCGCTGTCGCCGTGGATGACGAGGGCCGGGACGGTGACGTTCGGCAGGTCGTCGCGGAAGTCGGTGGTGGCGAACGCCTGCATCGCCGCGAGCGCGGCGTGGTGGTCGGCCTGGTTCGCGAGGCGCTCGGCCTCGGCGCGGTCGGACTCCGACACCTTCAGCTCGCCGTCGACCGAGAAGAAGTCGGTCGTGAACTGGTGGTAGAACGCCTTCTCGTCGTCTTTCAGCCCCTGCTCCATGCCGTCGGCGGTCTCGTCGTCGAGCGGGCCTTCGGGGTTGTCGTCGGTCTTCGCGAGGTACGGCGGCACGGCCGCGGCGAAGACGACGCTGTGCACGCGCTCCGAGCCGTGACGGGTGAGGTAGCGCGCGACCTCGCCGCCGCCCATCGAGAACCCGACGAGCGTGACGTCGCGCAGGTCGAGCGTCTTCAGCACGGCCTCGAGGTCGTCGGCGAACGTGTCGTAGTCGTAGCCGGTGCGCGGCTTGTCGCTGCGGCCGAAGCCCCGGCGGTCGTACGTGACGACCCGGTGCCCGGCGGCTTCGAGGGCCGGCAGCTGGTGCGCCCACGACTCGCCCGAGAGGGGCCAGCCGTGGATGAGGACGACGGGGCGGCCCGAGCCGCCGGTGTCGTCGACGTGGAGGTCGATGTCGGTCAGGAGTCCGTGGTGTGCGGTGATCTCGCTCATGGCCCACATGGTTCGCGGCGCGCCTGAACGATCCCCCGTGGTTGACGCACCGCGCCCGATCGGCTATCCGCGCCGCATCCGGGTGGGACTGACACACGGATGCCGCGCGCGCAACGCCGCACGGGCGCCGGTGCCGGCTCGCTAGCCTCGGGGCATGGCATCCGTTCGTCTTCTCGCGCTCGCCGTCTGCGGCGTGGGCGCGGCCTTCGTCCTGAGCGGCTGCGCGCCCGCCGCCTCGACCGCCGACTCGACGTACGAGACCGCGATCGCGTCGGTGGTGACGGCGGAGTCGACCGCGGGGGGCCGCGCCGTCGAGGTCGATCGCGAGCAGGGCGCCTGGAAGGTGCGGGTCGCCGTCGACGAGCGGACGGTCGAGGTGCGCGTGGCTCCCGACGGCATGTCGCCGCAGTCCTCGCGCGACGACGATCGGCTGGGGCCCGATGACCGCGCGGCGCTCGATGCCGCGATCACGACGCTCGCCGATGCGCTGCGCATCGCGGCGGCGAGGCTGCGCGACGACGCGTCGGTCGACGAAGCCGGCATCGACGACGGCGCGTGGAAGGTCGAGTTCGACGGAGGGGGCGAGGTCGTCGTCTCGACGTCCGACGGAAGCGTGATGCGCACCGCGCCCTGACCGCCGCCGCGGCACGGGACGCGCGCTCTCGGCGATCCTTCACCGGGCGTCCGTACACTCGGGTCATGCGAACCTCGTCCGATTCCGACGGCCATAGTCCCAGCGCCCGGGTGACCCCGGGCGTCTTCCGACGATCGGGGGAGGTGATTCGATGAACGACCTCGCTCTCAACATCGTGCTGGTCATCGTGTTCGTGCTGGTCGGCGGCGTGTTCGCGGCGACCGAGATGGCCCTGGTCACCCTGCGCGAGAGCCAGGTGAACGGCCTGGCCCAGCGCGGCAAGCGCGGCAAGAAGGTCGCCGACCTCGCGCGCAACCCCAACACGTTCCTGTCGGCCGTGCAGATCGGCGTGACCGTCGCCGGGTTCGCCTCGGCCGCCTACGGCGCCTCGTCCATCGCCCCCTCGGTCACACCGCTGTTCGTCTCGTGGGGCCTCACCGAGCAGGCCGCGGCGACGGTCGCGACGATCGCGCTGACGCTCGTCATCGCCTATCTGTCGCTCGTGCTCGGCGAGCTGGTGCCCAAGCGCCTGGCGATCCAGCGCAACGCGGCGTTCGCCTACGCGGTCGCCCCGGTGCTCAACGGGTTCGCGAAGCTCATGCGTCCGGTCATCTGGCTGCTGTCGCTCTCGACGAACGTGCTGGTGCGTCTGCTCGGCGGCGATCCGAACAAGACCGGCGAAGAGCTCACCGACGAAGAGCTGCGCGACATCGTCTCGAGCCACGAGGGGCTGCCCGCCGATGAGCGACGCATCCTCGACGACGTGCTGTCGCTGCGCGGGCGTCACGTGAGCGAGGTCATGCGTCCGCGCCCCGAGGTGGTGACCCTGGATGCCACCGGCACCATCGCCGAGGCCGCCGATCAGGTGCGCGACCTGCCGTTCTCGCGCTACCCGGTCGCCGATCAGACGGTCGACGACGTCATCGGGTTCGTGCACGTGCGCGATCTGTATGACGACACCGAGCGGCCGCTCACCGCGGTCATGCGCGAGATCCGGTACGTCCCGTCGACCGCGCGCGTGCTGCCGACGCTCACCTCGATGCGCGCGGACGGCAGCCACATCGCCGTCGTCGTCGACGAGTACGGGGGCACCGACGGCATCGTCACCCTCGAGGACCTCGTCGAAGAGGTGGTGGGCGAGATCTTCGACGAGTACGACTCCGACGCCGAGCAGCCGATGTCGGCCGGCGATCACGGGGCGGTCGAGGGGCGCCTGAACCTGCAGGACTTCGAAGAGGCGACGGGGCTGGCCCTGCCCCGCGGCGCATCCGACACCGTGGCGGGCTTCGTGGTGGAGCGGCTCGGACGGCTCGCGCGCGTGGGCGACGTGGTCGAGGTCGACGGCGCGACGCTGCAGGTCACCGCGGTCGATCGACGGCGGGTGTCGGAGCTGCTGGTGACACGGCATCCGGTCGCGGACGACGAGCACGCCAGGGCGGAGCCCGCCTCGCCGTCCTTCCCCGGCTGACCCGTCGGTCTCGGTCGCGCCGCGCGGGGAGAGACCTCCCGCGCGGCGCGACCGGGCAGGCCAGCCGGCAGCGCCGGGCCCGTCGTCGTTCGAGGCGGGGCCGGCGCGACGGGCCGGCTCAGGCGGGCGCGCCGCTCACGGGCGGGAAGCCCGCGCCCAGGGTGAAGTGATGCCCGTTGATGGCGAGCAGGTCCGTGTCGTCTTCGGCGAGGGGACCGGACGGCGAGGGCAGACTCGCGTCGCTACGGCAGGTCATGCGCCCCACGGCCGGCCCGCGGAGGCGCGAGCGGCAGGGGTTGACATCGGCACGGTACCGGCGCACCTCGATCGGCACGCCCGACGGACCGCACGAAGACGAAGAAAGCCCCGGACCGGCCGCTCAGCGGGTGCCGTCGCGAGCGACCGGACCGGGGTGGCTCACCACGTGGGGCTGCGGTGAGATTCTTATTCTCACGGATCGAAGCGCCCACGTCTGCCCCTGTAACGAATTTCACCCCCACGATCACCCCCAACGGCGTCAGGACGCGGTGCCGCGGTCCGGAGCGTCGGACTGAGGCGCAGCGACGATGGCATCCGGTGTCGCGTCGAACAGGCCGTGCGCCATCGCCGCCGTGAGGGCCTCACGACGGGTGCGCACACCGAGCTTGCGATACAGCGAGCGGCGCTGGCTCTTGACGGTGTTGACCGAGACGAACAGGCGACGCGAGAGCTCTTCCGAGCTCGTGGTCTCGAGCAGCTCGCGCAGCAGCACGTGCTCGCGCGGCGTCAGACGCACGAACGCGCCGCGCGCGTCGACCGGCGCCGCGGGCGCGGTGATCGCCGCCGACTCGAAGAGCTCGCGGCCGACGCGCGGCAGCAGCAGGAACGGGGTCGTCAGCCCGTACGCATCGGCGATCGCCCGCGCGCGCGACACCGCCGGGTGGGGGTCCTGTCCGCCGTCCAGGGCCACGACCGTGGCGTTGAGCGCGGCCACCGTGACGCGCTCGAGCGGCGTCGCCGGCTCGAGACCGCCCAGCAGGCGCATCGCCAGCTCGCCGTCGCCGCTGTGCAGGGCGACCCGTGCCGCCGCGAGTCGCTGCACCGGATGCTGCACGGGGACCGTCAAGACACGACGGGCGATGTCGTGCTCGCCCGCGGCCAGCGCGAGGATCGTCTCGGCGTACGTCAGGATCGCCGTGGTCGCCCGCGACGGCGACTCGCCCTCGTGGCGCCCGCGCACCGCGAAGAAGCGCTGCAGGCCCACGACCGCATCGGTGGCGACGATGTCGCGCAGCGCCTCGACCCCGAGCAGCAGTGCCCAGTGCTCGCTCGTGTCGAGGCTGTCGCGCGCCGCCTCGAGCGCGATGTCGGCCGCCTCGATGTCGCCCTGCTCGACGGCGACCAGGGCCTGCGCCGCACGCAGAAGAGTGGCGGCGGTGCCGTTGAGCAGCGCCTCGGGCCACGACCGCCATTCGGCCTCGGCGAGCCACATGCGCGCGGCCGGCAGGTCTCCGTCGACGGCGAAAGAGGCCGCCAGCCCGCCGTGGGCCAGCAGCGAGACCAACGGACGGGGACTGCGCTGCAGGGCGCGCTCGAAGGCGTAGCGCGCCTCGGCCCCGTCGGCCCCGGCCAGCAGGCTCAGCCCGCACTGCACATAGGCGTCGGCCACCAGCGCATGCGGCTCGGCGGTGCGCTCTTGCAGGAGCGCGATGGCCTCGCGCGCGGCCGACACTCCCCCGTCCTCGCCGTCGCTCAGGCGGAGGGCGGCGCTCTCGACGGCCAGCATGGCGATCCTCAGATCGGGGACGCGGCTCGCGACGGCGCGCGCCCCGGCGACCGCGGTGGCGAACAGGTCGAGCGCGTGCAGACGCCACGTGCGACGCACGTTGAACAGCATGCCGAGCGCGAGCGCGACCGTCGGCGCGTCGACGAGACGGCCCGGAGCCACGTCGTACAGGGCGGCGAGCAGATCGTCGGCGCGCTCACGCAGCATCGCCACACCGCCGCCGAGGAGGGCCATCTCGACGAGCTCGTACCGACCGATGTCGCAGCCCTCCGCGATCGCAGCGGCCCACGATCCCTCGTCGAGCAGCACCGCCGCGGCCCCCTCGCGCAGGCGCGCCACATCGACGCCGGTCGCCTCGGCGAGCAGAAGGGTCGCCGCGCGCACGTCGGGGCGCAGACGGAACATCCCGCCGGTGGGACAACCGATCCACCATCCGACGCCCTCGCACTCGAGATCGTCGAGCAGGTCGTCGCGCAGGCCGAGCCACCGCACCAGTCCGGGGGTCAGCACGCTGGGGACCGCGGCGAGCGCGTCTTCGGCGGCGAGCGGAACGGCGGGCGACTCGGCGACGATGCGACGGATGCCGCTGGGCGCGACGACGCCCGACTGGGCGACACGCTGGACGAGGTCGGGCAGGCCCGCGGTCGCGCGCAGCACCGCCCGGGGGTCGGCCTGCGACCCGCGGCGCGCCACGTACCAGCCGATCTCGGCGGAGGTCAGGGGAAGGTCTGCGACGACGTCCATCTCGAGGCGGGCGGGGACGCTGCGCGCCGACCGCACCGCGACGACGATGCGTGTGGCGGGGCGATCGTCGAGCAGTCGTTCGACGATCTGCCACGCCCGGGGGGTGAGGTCGTCGGCGTCGTCGACCAGGAGGAGCTCCTGTTCCGGGGGCTCCTGCAGGTCCGGTCGCCATGCCGCCCCGTCGAACCACGTCGCCCACCGGTGCAGCAACGACGTCTTGCCCGCACCACGCACACCGCGCACCACGATCAGCCGGGCGCCGGAGCGCAGCACGGCGTCGAGGCGAGACCGGGCGACGCGCGTCGAACCGGTTGAAGGGGCCATTGGACTCATACTACGAACAGGGGTCCCGCCCGGCGACGATTTCTTGCGCGCATCGACGAGGTCACGGGTCCCGCTCCGCATCTCACCCCCGTGGCAAGACTATTGCCCACAATTTAGTTGTGCACAACTAAATTGTGTGCAATCATCTTTGCGTGCCTGCCGTCGACGCCCTCGTGTGCTTCGCCCTCTACGCCGCGAACCGCACCACCAGCCAGGCGTACCGCGCGCTGCTGCAACCGTGGAACCTCACCTATCCGCAGTACATCGCCCTCGTCACGCTCTGGAACGACGGTGACCAGACCGTCGGCTCGCTCGGCGACGCCCTGCAGCTCGACTCCGGAACGCTCTCGCCGATGCTGGCCCGCATGGAGGCCGCCGGCTACCTGCAGCGCCGCCGTGCGGACGACGACGAACGCATCGTCACGGTGCAGCTCACCCCTCGCGGACACGAGATGCGCGACGAGCTCTCGCACATCCCGGCCTGCATCGCAGCCGGCTCGGGCATCGCCGACGCCAACAGCGCCCGCGAGCTCGTCGACGCCCTCCATCAGCTCACCGCAGCCATGCGCGGACTGCGCGACCACCCCGCCGCCGCGATCGACGCGGTGCGCGCCCGCCCGCACTCGGCCTGACGCCGGGCGCAGGGCATCCCGAACCGTCCCCAGAAAGGAACACCCCATGGACGTTCTCTACACCGCAGAGGCCCTCTCGACCGGCGAGGGCCGCAACGGCCACGTCGTCGCCGGCGACCGCATCGACCTCGACGTCGCCGTGCCGAAAGAGATGGGCGGCTCCGGCAACGGCACCAACCCCGAGCAGCTGTTCGCCGCCGGCTACGCCGCGTGCTTCCACAGCGCCCTGCACGCGGTGGCCCGCGGCCACAAGGTGAAGCTCGAGGACTCGTCGGTCGGCGGGCGCGTGCAGATCGGCCCGAACGGCCAGGGCGGCTACCAGCTCGCCGTGCTGCTCGAGGTCGTGCTGCCCGGCATCGACCACGCGCTCGCGCAGCAGCTCGCCGACGAGGCCCACCAGGTCTGCCCGTACTCGAACGCCACCCGCGGCAACATCGAGGTCACGGTCTCGGTCTCGGACGACTGACACCCGCAGAGAAGGGGCGGGGTGCGCGACGAGTCGCCGCACCCCGCCCCTTCCCGTCCATGCGGGCACCCCGCCCCCTCTCCCCTCCCCGGGGTACCGCGGTCCCCGCGCACCCGACGGCGTGCCGGGAACTCGACGCCCGCACCCCTCACCCCGCGCCCCGGCCCGACGACTCCCCCGCGCCGCGCGTAGGGTGTGTCTCGTGATTCGTGTCGTGGTCGTCGACGACGAGGCCCTGGTGCGCTCGGGATTCGAGCTGATCCTCGGCGCCGCCGACGACATCGAGGTCGTCGCCGCCGTCGACGGCGACGAGGCCGTCGACACCATCCGCCGCACCCGTCCCGACGTCGTGCTCCTCGACATCCGGATGCCACGGCGCAGCGGCTTCGATGTGCTCGCCGACCTGCGGTCCGAGCCGCAGCGCCCGGTGATCGGCATCCTGACGACGTTCGACACCGACGAGCACATCGCGCGGGCCCTGCACGACGGCGCCTCGGGCTTCCTGGTCAAGGACACGGCCCCCGAGCAGCTGGCGACGATGGTGCGGTCGCTCGCGGCGGGCGGCGTCGTGCTGTCGCCGCAGGTGTCGCGCACCCTCGTCGAGGGCTATGGCGGCGCGCCCGATCGCGAGGCGGCTCGCCGCGTGGCGACGTTGACCGAGCGCGAGCGCGACGTGCTGGCCCGTCTGCCGACCGGGGAGTCGAACGCCGAGATCGGGCGACGGCTGCACCTGAGCGGCGCGACGGTGAAAGACCACGTCAGCGCGATCCTGGCGAAGCTGTCGGTGTCGTCGCGGCTCGAGGCGGCGCTGATCGCCGAGCGGGCGCGGATGGGCGTCGACGGTCGATGACGATGCGGCTCCGGCGCCGCGTCGACGCGATCCGGCGCACCTGGTGGTTCGCCGTCGTCACCGATGTGGCGCTGGCGGCGGCGGCGTTCGTCGACGTCGTGGTCGCGCTGCCGCTGTGGACGCCCGAAGAGGCCGCCCTGGCCGTCGTGGCGGTGCTCGGACTGCTGGTACGACGGCGGCTGCCCTGGGTGTCGTTCGCGCTCGTGCTGCCGGGCCTGGTGGTGGATGCCATGACCATCGCCGCACCGATCGCGCTGTACTCGGTGGCGGTGCGCACCCGCCGCGTCTGGGCGATGGCGGTGGCCGGGGCGGTCACGTTCGTCTGCTTCCTGCTGCCCGACTGGCAGCTGCCCGACCTGGACTACCTGGCGCCGTCGCTGCTGTACGCGCTGATGTACGCGGCCACGCCGCTGGCGCTGGGGGCGCTCGTGCGCACGCGCGGCGAGCTGTCGGACCGCCTGTCGGACCTGTCGGACGCGCGCGAGTCCGAGCGCCGTCGCGACGAGCAAGACGTGCTGCGGCGCGAGCGCGCCCGCATCTCGCGCGAGATGCACGACGTCGTGTCGCACCAGGTGAGCCTCATCGCGGTGCAGGCCGGTGCTCTGCAGGTCGCGTCGACCGACCCCGCGGCCCAACGCGGAGCACGGGTGATCCGCTCGCTCGCGGTGCGCACCCTCGACGAGCTGCGCCAGATGGTGGGCGTGCTGCGGGCCGAGGGCGCGACGACCGACCTCGAGGCGCCGCAGCCGACGCTCGACGACGTGGCGCGCCTCGTCGCCGAGAGCGGCCTCGACGCGCGGCTCGACGCCGATCTGCCCGACGATCTGACGCCCGCGGTGCAGCGAGCCGTCTATCGCACCGTTCAAGAAGGGCTGACCAACGTCCGCAAGCACGCCCCGGGCGCGCGCGTGTGCGTGAGCGCGACGGCCACGACCACGACGATCGAGGTCGTCGTGCGCAACGAGTCGGGCTCGGCGGATGCCATGCACCTCCCCTCGAGCGGCACGGGCCTGCGCGGGCTGCGCGAGCGCGCCGAGCTGCTGGGCGGGCACCTCGAGGCTGCGCCGGCCGACGACGGGTTTCGCCTGTCGGTGTCGATCCCGCGGATCGCGGGGCCGGCGGACGAATAGGCGCGCCCGCTGCGCCGGGGCCGGATCTGCTCGCGATTCTCAGCAGGCTATGAAAAATAGCTATGTAACATAGCTATGTGAAAGACGCCGAGCTCGCAGAGCTGCAGTCGTCGATCCGGGCATTGCACGCGCACCTCCGGCGCAGCCTGCCGCCCGTCGACGGGGTCTCGCGCACCGCGTCGCGGGTCCTCGGCGCGATCGCCCGCGCCGGAGACGACGGCGCGCAGCCACGGCTGATCGCCGAAGAGCTGGCGATGACGTCGTCGAACGCGGCGACGGCGCTCCGCGAGCTGGAACGGGCCGGATACATCCTGCGCCACCGCGACCCGCACGACGGGCGCCGCGTCTCGGCCGTGCTGACGCCTCGGGGCTCGGAAGCGGTGGCCGCGCACAGATCGCTCCGCCTCGTGGGCCTGCGCGAAGCGGTCGAGGCGGCGCTCACCCCCGACGAGCAGCGACGGCTCACCGCGGCGATCCCGCTCTTGAGCCGCGTCGCCGAGACGGGCCAGAGAGAAGAGGGCCGATGACCTCTGCGCTCGTCGCGGTGCGGCACCGCATCGCGGCCGCCGGATCGTCGCTGCGCGTGCGCAACTACCGGCTCTACTTCTTCGGCCAGTCGGTCTCGGTCGCCGGCAGCTTCATGCAGACCCTGGCGATCGCCTTCCTGACCCTGCGGGTGACCGACAGCGGCGCGGCTCTCGGCATCGTGACCGCCACCCGGCTCCTGCCCTTCCTCGTGCTGGGACCCCTCGGCGGGGTCATCGCCGACCGCTACGACAAACGGCGGCTGCTGTTCCTCACGCAGACGAGCTCGGCCGTCGGCTCGATCGTCTTCGCCGTCGTCGACCTGACCGGGGTCGCCTCCTACCCGCTCGTGCTGGCCCTCAGCCTGGTGCTCGGCTGCCTCACCGTCGTCGACAACCCCGCCCGGCAGTCCCTGATCGCCGAGCTCGTCGACCGGGGCGCCCTCGCCAACGCGGTCGTGCTCAACTCGGTGTCGATCAACGTCGCACGCCTGCTCGGCTCCGTCGCGGGCGGCACGCTCGTCGCCGCCATCGGCACGCCGGCATGCTTCGTCATCAACGCCGCCTCGTTCGGCGCGGTCCTCCTCAGCCTCGCCCTCATGCGCACCGACGAGATCGCTCGCGCCCCCCGCGCACCGCGGGCGCACGGCCAGATCCGCGAGGGCTTCCGCTACGCGGCACGCACGCCCGAGCTCGCCGTGCCGCTCATCATGCTCACGGTCACCGGCATCCTGGCGTACGAGTTCCCGACCAGCATGCCGCTGCTGGCCACCGACACCTTCGGGGGCACCGCCGCCACCTACGGGATCATGGCCGCGGTCATGGCTATCGGCGGGGTCGTCGGCGGGTTCATCGCCGCCGGACGCACCACCCGCCCCCATCCCCGCGGTCTCGCCCTCACCTGCATCGGCTGGGGCGCCGCGATCCTCGCGGCCGGGCTCGCCCCCTCGGTGTGGACCGCGTGCCTCGCCCTGCTGTTCGTGGGCTACGGCTCGATCACCTTCAACTCGACCGCCAAGACCACCCTGCAGCTCGCCTCGCGCCCCGAGCTCCGCGGTCGCGTCATGGCGCTGTGGGCCATGGCCTGGGGTGGCGGCTCGGTGATCGGAGCGCCCCTGGTCGGGTGGGCGGCCGAACAGTACGGCGCCCGGTGGGGCCTCATCATCGGGGGCGCCCCCACCGTGCTGCTGGGGCTGATCATGCTGCCCTACCTGCACCGGCGGGCCACAGACGGCGGCGTCGGGCGGGCGTCCGAGGCGCGCTAGCTCAGACGCAGCTGCCCTTCGCCCTTCGCGTACGACCGCCGCAGCCAGTCGCCGAAGCCGCGCTGCGCGAGGCAGGCCGACGCGTCGGCGCACCGCACGACCGGGTCGTCCTCCGAGTAGACGCGATACACCTCGACCTTGTCGTCGAGCACCTGGCCCTCGACGTTGACGGGCTGTTTGGCCGACGGATACCCCAAGAAGTACGACACCGCCGAGGCGTCGACGCCCGCGGTGGGGGCGCACACCCGCACGAGCGACCCGATGCACGAGTGGTCGGGATGGTCGCCCCTGGCCCATGCGCTCTCGCGCGGGATGTTCGTCGAGATGCGGGCGGGACGGGCGGCTCTGATCAGCTCGGCGATCGATGCGGTCAGGCGCGGCAGGTCGTAGGCGGGAGACCCGTCGAGCGGGGCCAGCGCGGCGATCTGGCCGTTGAGCAGCTGCGAGAGCCCCGCGTTGCCGGTCGCGGTGAACCCCTTGGCATCGAGCCCGCCGTCGGGCAGACGCATCATCGTGATCGAGATCTGCGGGTCGTCGGCCGGGGTGTAGCGGGTGATGCGCGCGCCGGTCAGAAGCGTGACCTGGGTCTGCGTCCAGGGGGTGTCCTTGCCGCGCATGCGATCGTAGCCGCGCAACGCGCCCTGCTCGCGCTGCAGGGCGTAGTCGAAGCCCCGGCCGCCGTCGCCGGCGCTCACGAACACCGTGCGCACCGTCGACCCGGCGGCGATGGCATCGGCCAGACCCGGGTTCGAGAAGATGATGTCGTCGTCGGCGTGCGCCCAGATCGCGAGCGTCACGTCGGTGTCGGGCGTCTGCGCCGCGGGCGACGTCGCACCGGTCGACGGCACCGGCGGCGGGGCGATGGGGCGCGGCGATCCCCCGGCCCCCTCGGGCACGAGGTCGCGGGGGGTCAGCCGGTGCACGGCATAGGCGGCGGCGCCGACGCCGACCACCCCGATCCCGCCGAACATCAGCACACGGCGGGTGACGCCACGACGGTCGGTCGAGCGCGCCGTCGGCACGGCGTCGTCGTCGACCGGGTGGTGATCGTCGGGCTGCACGGCGGCTCCGTCCTGTTGTGCTCGGAGAAGCCGGAGGCGCCGCGGTCGGGTTCGGCGCCGTAACACCGGCACGCGTATTCTCCACCACACACGAGTCGCTCACCGCCCGACAGCGCCGAGCGGCGGACGCATCCCCGCCGTTCGGCGGGGACACCCGGCGGGGCGCGCCGACCGCATGGCATCCCCACAGCGAGCGCTTATGAAGCGTGACAACACTCGGGTCATGCAGACGTCCTCACCGCCGCGGATCCTGTCTCCCGCCGCCCTCCGCGTTCGCGCGGCCCTCTACGACTGGGACCCCATCGGGGTCCGCGGAATCGGCCGCGGATGGCCCGACGACGAGTACGACGACCTGATCCTGCCCGTGCTGCAGGCCCTCTCCGAGAGGCCGACGATCGAGAAGCTCGCCGACGACCTGCGCACGGTCGTCGAGACCGACTATGGCCTGCCGACGCCCGCCGGATGCCACGAGGTCGCCCGCACCCTGTTGGCACTGCCCCTCTGACCGTCCGCCGCCCGCGGTCAAGCCCCCGACGAGCCCCGCACCGCTCGGTAGCGTGGCCGACGTGACCCGCAGACCGTCCCGCCCCTGGCGCCGCGTCAGAAGCCAGATCGACGCCGTGGATGCCGCGACGTTCGCCGCCGTGGCATCCACGCGAAGCCCCCTGCTCGACGCGGTGATGCCACGACTGACCTGGGTCGCCGACCACGGCGTGCTGTGGATGGGCATCGCCGCCGCCCTGGCCGCCACGCGACGCCCGTCGCTGCGCCGCGGAGCTCTGCGCGGCCTGGTGTCGCTGGGGGTCACGAGCCTCGTCGCCAACCAGGTGTCGAAACGGCTCTCGCGGCGGCCGCGACCGTCGATCGACGCCGTGCCGGTGCAGCGTCTGGCCCGGCGCATCCCCCGCTCGACGTCGTTCCCCAGCGGTCACACGGCGAGCGCCGCCGCGTTCGCCACCGGGGTCGGGCTCGAGGCCCCGCTCGTCGGCGTCCCTCTGCGGGGCCTCGCGGCGCTCGTCGGGTTCTCGCGCGTGGCGACCGGCGCGCACTACCCGTCCGACGTGGTCGCGGGCTGGCTGCTGGGCAGCGCCGTCGCCTCGCTCGGCGCGCGACTGGTTTCACCCGTCAGGCGTGGTCGCGTCACCCTGCATCGACCGATCCGGAACATCGGCGGACGCCCCACGGGGGCCGGCGTGACCCTGGTGGTCAACCCGCGCTCGCACAGCGGACGCGGTGCCCGCGTCGTCGACGAGGTGCGCAGCCGTCTGCCGCACGCGCGCATCGTCGAGCTGCACGAGCACGACGACGTCGCCGCGGTCATGACGCGGGCCGCCGACGGGGCCGAGGTGCTGGCGGTGGCCGGCGGCGACGGGACGGTCCGCGCGGCCGCGGCGGCGGCGCTGAGCGCCGGCATCCCTCTCGCGGTCTTTCCGGCCGGGACGTTCAACCACTTCGCGAAAGACGTCGGCACGTTCCCCCTGCGCCGTGCGATCGAGGCGGTGCGCGCAGGCTCGGCGACCGCGGTCGACGTGGCGTGGGTCAACGACGGGCTGTTCCTGAACACCGCGAGCGTGGGCGCCTACACCGACTTCGTCGTGCTGCGCGAACGCCTCGAACGTCGCGTCGGCAAGCCCGTCGCGGCGCTGGTGGCGGCGTCGCGCACGCTTCGGCGGCGCAAGACGATCCGGGTGCGCGTCGACGACGAGCGCCCGGCGTCGGTGAGCCTGCTGTTCCTCGGCAACAACCGCCACGACCCGAACGGCTTCTCGCCGGTACGGCGTCCTCGTCTCGACGAGGGGCTCGTCGACCTGCGCACGCTCGAGGCGTCGCGGTTCGTCTCGCGGGTGAAGGTGCTCGCCGCCCTGGTCACGGGCCAGCTCGACCGCAACAAGCGCTACCGCCAGTCGCTCGACGACGGGTTCGAGATCCGCCTGCTCGACGGCCCGGCCCGCATCGCGCGAGACGGCGAGCTGGGCGAACGCAGCGATCACCTGCGCGTGCGCATCGATCGCCGCGCACTGCTGGTCGTCGCTCCCGCCGCCCGCCGCCCCTGACGTCACCCGGCGGACTCCCCGGGGGGGGTACGGCAGGGCCGCCGGGCCGACTCCCCCGCGGGGTACGGCGGCACCGCCGGGCCGTGTGCCGGGCTCCGGAGAAGTCGGCCGACACAGCCTTCCTCCCCGCCGTCGCATCCCCGCGGCAACAGAATCTCCGGAGCGCGGCACACCACCCCGCCGAGCCCCGGCCTCCGACGGCCCACGCGCCGACTCCCACCCCACCGGCGTCAAGCCCGAGCGCTCGCGCGGGTGTTGGCTCTATCGTGCGTGGCATGCCTGATCTGACCAGACCGCAGACTCCCGATCCCTACCCGCTGCTGCCGGCCGTGGCGTCGTTCGATGTCACGAGCGATGACGTCACCGACGGGCAGCCCCTCAAGGACGACCAGGTCGCCGACGGCGGCAACGTGTCTCCTCACCTGACGTGGTCGAACGCGCCCGAGGGCACGAGGTCGTTCACGATCACGTGCTTCGATCCCGACGCCCCGACCCCCAGCGGGTTCTGGCACTGGGTGCTCGTCGACGTCCCGGCCGACGTGACCGAGCTCGCGACCGGCGCGGCATCGGGCGAGCTGCCCGGGTCGGCGTTCCACGTGCGGAACGACGGCGGAGAGCAGGGCTTCATGGGGGCCGCTCCCCCGCAGGGCGACCAGCCGCACCGCTACTTCTTCGTGGTGCACGCGGTGGGCGAAGAGAGCCTGGGCGTGACCCCGGATGCCACCCCCGCGGTCGTGTCGTTCACCCTGGCGTTCAAGGCCCTCGGGCGCGCCATCGTGCACGGCACCTATCAGCACTGAACGCCGCCCCGCGCGCGACGTGTCGGGCCCGGATGCCGCCACCGGCATCCGGGCCTTACTTCATCTGCAGCTCGGCGTCGGTCTTCGGGTACGAGCGCTGCAGCCACTGGCCGAACTTCTTCGTGGCCAGGCACGCCGTGTTGTTCGCGCAGCGCACCACCTCGTCTTCGTGTGCATAGACGCGATACGTGTCGACCTTGGCCTGCAGGGCCTGTCCGGTGACGTTGGCGGGCAGGTTGATCGAGGGGTATCCCACGAAGTACCGGATGCCGGGCGCCACCGACGCGATCTTGCCGACGGTCGCGCGCACGAGGGCGCCGACGGTGCTGTGATCGGGGTGGTCTCCGGGGGCGAAGGCGCTGCCCCGGGGGATGTGGGTCAGCACGTGCGAGGGCTGCAGCGCGGTCGCGATCTCGGTGAGACTGCTCTCGAGAGCGGCCGTGGTCACGGCGGGACCCCCGTCGATCGGCGCGATCGCGGGGATCTGCCCGTCGACGAGCTTGGTGATCGTGGCGTCGCCGGTCGAGGGGAAGCCCGATCCGGTGATGTTGCCGTCGGGCAGGTGGAAGAACGTCAGTGAGATGCGCGGGTCGTCTTTCGGCGTCTCGCGCGTCACGTGCACGCCGCTCAACAGCGAGAGCTGTTCGGTGTCCCACCCCTGGGCGCTGCCCCGCATGTGGTCGTAGGCCTGACGGATGCCGAGCTCGCGCGAGCGCACGTATTCCATGCCCTTTCCCGCGTCGCCGGCCGTGACGAACACGGTCCGCACGCACTCGCCGGCGGCGATGGCAGTCGAGATGGTCGGGTTGGCGAAGATGATGTCGTCGTCGGGGTGCGCCCAGATCGTCAGGGTGGTGGCCTTGTCGCACGGCTGGGCGGCCGGCGAGACCACCGGCGCCCCCGGGGAGCTGGGGGCCGGCGAGGCGGTCGCGGTGACGGTGACGGTGGGCGTCGGCGGCGAGGTCGGGCTCGGCGAGGCGTCATCGGCGCTGCGCACGTTCGCGACCGTCACTCCGACGACGAGCACGACGATGGCGGCGGCGACGATGCCGATGCTCGCGAGCACGACGCTGAGACGCCGCGACGATCGGGGCGGTCGCGGGGCCCACGATGGGTCGAGCGTCATGCGGCCACCGCGGGCGCGGCGAGACGTCGAGCCGATTCGCCCCTGCGCCGCGAAACGACGAAGACGACCGCGGACGTCGAGCACGACGTCCACGCCACGTTCAGAGCGGTTCCCATCCAGACCTCATTTCCAGAACGACCCTAACGGGGCGGTTCGGCGAGCCTGTCGGCAGATGCTCGGCGAAAACGCAGCCCGCGCATCAGACCGCGCTGTTCGACCCATTGACGTACGACCGCCGCGTAGAGCATGGGCGTCAGAGCGACGGCGACCGCGAGCGCTGCATAGAACGTGACGATAGGAGACGCGTGCAGCACCGCCATAACGGTCGCGCAGCCGGCAGCGATGATCACCGCCATTCCGCAGGCGACCAGCCACTGGCCGCTTTTGCACGCGCCGATCGGCGTCTTCTCGGTCATGTCGTCCCCCAAACGGGTGTCGGTGGAGCGTGCGGCGCACGACCGTTGCCGAACGTGCGGATGAGCAGCGTGGATGACCGGTTCGACGGACGAAGCGTCGAGTCCCCATTCCCCGAGAACGAAGATTAGCGCCATCTCGTAACGATTCATGTCGCACGTTCGAGCAGCGTCTCGATTGCGCCCCTGACCTGGGACGACGCGTGTCCCCTATCTGGGGGACACGCGCGGAGCCCCCACGGGGTGGCAGCCGCCCGCCCATCGACTCGACGCCTTCTTCCGAACGGGCGCGTGAGCTCAGGTTTATGCGAACCGGAACGCACAGACGCCACCGGTAAAGTACCGAGGCCCGCGCATCATAGACGCCGTAAGTGCAAACCATGTATACATGGTCTACAATGGCGGCATCACACGATTGCATCGATAGACGAACACGAAGAAGGGTCTCGAAATGCCGTGCCGACGTGCAGAGAAACCCCCGACAATCGTGGGTCTCTATCGTCACGGCGCCGGCTGGGCACAGCCGCAGCACGAGGAGCCCCTCACGCTCGACGCAGCCCGACGCCTGCACGGCGAGGGATACACGATCGTGCGCACACGCAGGGGCTGGCGTCGGCCGAGCGAATTCTCTCTGCTGCTCTACATCCGACGGAGCGAGATCGGTCCCGCATTCAGCACGCCGGATGCACAACAGATCGACGACGTCATCTAGTGGGATGAGCATCCAACGTCATCGATCCCGACCCCGGGAGGAGCGACGACACCTCGACCCCCAACGCCAAAGACAGCGCGACCAATGTCTGCAGCCTCGGATTGGCCGCGGTGCCCGGATTCGATTCACCCTTCTCGAGCTTCTGGTAGGTGAATGTCGAGATTCCCGCGGCACGGGCGACCTGCTCCTGCGTCAGGCCCGCCTCGGCGCGCGCTTGGTGGAGATGTGAGCCAAGCGTCCGGGCATACTCCGGCCAGGCCGCTTGAACCGTTCGCTCAGTCATACCTCCAAGGGTGGTGGACGTTGCGCCTCCCGAGGGCCACGACACCGGGCTTTGGCGCCCGATCAGCCTCTAGTCGTTATGCATTCACGATGACGGCGACCTCGAGAGCACGCGCGGCCCTCGCGTTCGCACATGCCCGTACACGCCGAGCCTCTCCACACCCCGGAACGAGAGCAACACCATGAGCGAACGCCCCCCGTCGCGCAACAGCCGCTGCCCCCACTGGTGCTCGGGCGTTCACGAGCAGGACGAGTTCGGACGCATGACGCATCGCGGCGCCTCGGTGACCGTGCCCGTCGTCGAGCGACAGCATCCGCTGGCACCGTACGAGACGATGCCCTACGGCTTCGACATGATCGTCGGGCTCGAGAGGCGCGACGACGAGACCTGGGTCTGGATCGGACCGGCCGAAGACGCCGCGCGGGCGATGATCCTGAGCACCGAAAGCACCCGGCGCCTCTACCGCGCGCTGGCGCAGGTGCTCGAGCTGGGCGGCCCGACGAGCTGACCGCGGAAGCGCGTCAGGCTCAGGCGCCCTCGCCGGCGGTCGCCCCGAGCGCCGCGAGGGCGCGGGACGCGCGCGGAAGCATGAACGCGCCGAACTCGGCGGCGAGCGACGCGACCACGGCACGGTCGACACCCGCCCCCGACGCCGCGTCGGTCAGGGTGCGTTCTCCGGCCATGAACAGAGACACCTCTCGAAGGAGCGAGACCTCGGCCGCCCCTCCCGAAGGCACACGCCCCATGCCGCCGACGCCGCCATCACGATCGATCGACATACCGTCCCCTCCCGCCCGACTTTCGCTGTAACCATGTTTACATGGTGATCCTGTAGCGATCAAGCGGGCCGCGCCACATCCAGCGCATGCTCGGCAGCTGCTCGGCGCATCGAAACCTCTCGTTCATCGGGGGTGACGTCAAGGGTGAAGCCAACCTGTTACTGTTCACGCGGGGAGAACCGAATAAATTGGGGCAGTTTGGGGCGAAAGGGGCCTTCACGCTGTGACGTCTGACCTGACGGTCGGCGCGACATCAAAGTCGCAGGGTGCCATGAACGACACGTCGACGCGCGCGGACCTCTTCCGCGACGCAACGACGACGGACGCCTCCCCTTCGACGCCGGAGCCCGCCTCGACCACGGCCCCCGCGCCCGACCGCTGGCGCCAGAGGTACCGCCGCAACCTCATCGTCTCCGACCTGCTGGCCCTCATCTGGGTGGTCTACGGAACGCAGATCGTCTGGTTCGGCATGGGCGAGGCCCGTCTCGCCGCCTCGCACGACAATCGCATCAGCGACGTCTCGTACTGGACGTTCTCGTTCGTCCTCATCGTGGCGTGGATGTGGGCGCTGTCGTTCATCGACTCGCGCAGCGACCGGGTCATCGGAACGGGGTCCCAAGAGTACGTACGGATCGTGGATGCCAGCTTCCGCCTGTTCGGCGCGATCGCGATCATCGCCTTCCTCACCGCGGTCGACGTCGCCCGCGGCTACCTGCTGATCAGCCTTCCCGCGGGCGTCGTGGTGCTCGTGTTCACCCGCTGGCTCTGGCGTCAATGGCTCGTGATCAAGCGCGCTGAGGGAAAGTACTCGGCACGCGTGCTGCTGGTCGGCTCCCTGGCATCCGTGACGCAGCTCGCCCGCGAGCTGCAGCGCAATCCCAGCGCGGGATACCGGGTGGTGGGCGCCTGCGTTCCCAGCGGAAAGATCGCCGACACGATCGAGGGCACCGGAATCCCGGTGATGGGCAACGTGGATGCCATCGCCAGCGCCCTGCACGTGACCGGCGCCGACACCGTCGCGGTCACGAGCTCTGACGACCTGCCGGCCGACAAGGTGAAGCAGATCTCGTGGAGCCTCGAAACCGGCCGTCAGCACCTGGTGCTGGCGCCGAGCCTCATCGACGTCGCCGGGCCCCGCCTGCACACCCGCCCCGTCGCGGGCCTTCCCCTGATCCACGTCGAGACACCGAGGTTCTCGAAGGGGCAGGCGTTCCTGAAACGCACCGTCGACATCGTCGCGAGCACGTCGGGCATCGTCGTGCTGAGCCCGGTGCTGCTGTTCCTGGCGATCTCGGTGCGACTGTCGAGCCCCGGCCCCGTGCTCTTCCGGCAGAAGCGCATCGGTTTTCGCGGCCGTGAGTTCACGATGATCAAGTTCCGCTCCATGGTCGTGAACGCCGAAGACCTGCTCGCCGATCTCGCGACCCAGCACCGCGATTCGGGCAACGAGGTGCTCTTCAAGATGAAGAACGATCCGCGCGCCACGCCGATCGGCCGCATCATGCGCAGGTACAGCCTCGACGAGCTGCCCCAGCTGTTCAACGTCTTCGGCGGCTCGATGTCACTCGTCGGACCCCGGCCGCCCCTGCCGTCCGAGGTCGCGCAGTACGCCGACCACGTGCACCGTCGATTCCTCGCCAAGCCGGGCATCACGGGGCTGTGGCAGGTGAGCGGCCGGTCCAGCCTGTCGTGGGAGGACAGCGTGCGGCTCGACCTCTCGTACGTCGAGAACTGGACGCTGATGGGCGACCTCCTCATCGTCGCCAAGACCGCGCGGGCCGCTCTCGCGCCCGGACAGACCGCCCATTGAACAGCGTCCACCTCGACACGAAGGCTCTTGCATCCATGGTTCCCCCCGTCTCCGCTCCCGGGCACTTCGGCTCGGCCCCCACGACGGGGGCGCGCGCAGCACGATGAGCGACACCCCCGTTCCGTCGACCGGCTCGACGACGACGCCCACCCGCGGCGGACACTACGTCGCGAGCTGGTTCCACATCGATGACACGAGGCTCGGCGTGTACGCGCAGGTCGCCGGAAGCAGTCACGACGAGAGGTTCCTCGACGTCTACCGTCGATGCATAGGACTGTTCTATCTCAGCTCACGTCGGGCGAATCCGGATGCCGAGCTCTTGCTCTACACGAACACGCACTGGGACCCGTCGGCCTCTGCCGTCGCGCGCCAGGTGGACGGCTGGCTCGACGCCCTCGACGTGAAGCGAGTGGTCGTTCCCTATGGCTTCGAACCGCCCGCGTCGTTCACGCGCAACTGGCGGAATCAGTTCTACGTGTTCGATGTGTTGAAAGACCTGCAGCAACGGACGCAGGCGGGCCGCGGCTTCACCGTTCTCGACAGTGACGTCATGTGGCTGTCGCGCGACACCGCCCAAGCGTTCTGGCATGAGGTCACCCAGGCGATCTGTCGACTGGAGCTGCACACCGACCCGGACGAACGCGAGAACGGCCTGAGCGGGCGAGAGCTGTCGGCTCTTCTGCAGCAGCAGGAACCGGTCACCTACTGCGGAGGAGAGATCGTCGCCGGGCCCACCTCCGAGATAGAACGTCTCCTCGCCGAGTGCACCGACATCTACGCCCGCCTCATCGGTCAGCACGGCGCCGACGATTCGATCAAGTTCGAAGAAGCGCACGTGCTCAGCGCGGCATATCAGCGCATGCGCACCACCGCGCTGGACCCACGCGTTCACATCAAGAGGATGTGGACCCAGCCGTTCAGGTACAAGACGGTTCAATCGGGCGACGAGAACATCGCGCTGTGGCACGTGCCCGCCGAGAAGCAGTTCGGGCTCGACAGGATCTACAGGTCGGTGGCCAGAAGGGGAACGGACTGGGCGCTCGCCACGACCGACGGGGAATGGAGTCGCCTCTTGCGAGAGGAGCTGGGAGTCCCCCAGAACTCACGACGCAAAGTGGCGTTGGACGTGATCGCGGCAGCCCGTCGTCGGCTGAGAAACATGCGCAAGAGATGAGTGCACGCACAAGCTCCGCCGTCCGCGACGGCTCTGCCAGCGGAAGGGCACGGATGTCGAGGAACAGCACGACTCGCCCACACATCGCTCCCGGGGCGGGGCGTCCCATCTACCGGCGGTCCGCGAGTCGGCACGTCGCCCGTCGGATCTCTGCGATCACGCCCGCAAGCGCGTTGACGTTCGTGTTCGTCGCACTCGTGCTCGTGGTGGTCCTCCCTCTGCTCCTGATCGACACCGTGAAGGTCAACGGCACGGACAACACCTGGTTCGCGACCCTGATCATCGCGATCTGGGCGGGGCTTCGGGTCTCCGTGTTGATAGCTCGGGGAAGGCCGGAGCTCTTCAACTTCTTCCTGTGGCTGTTCGTGTACGTCTTCTTCGGGCTCGCCGCGACCGTCCAGCTGCGCAGTCAGTCTTTTCCCTCCACGACCCCGGACCCGCCGTTGGCGTATGCCAGCGGAGCCGCGATGATCGTCATCGTCGGGTTGATCGCCTGGGAGATCGGACGGTTCATCGCCCAGCGTCAAGACGCTTCTCGTGAGAACGACGAACTGCGGCGCGCCCCGAGCGGACCCGTCACCGTGCAGGCCGAGCCAGAGATCCGTGTCTTCGCGGTCGTCGTCATGGCGGCGATCTCACTGCTCGCGGCCGTGTACTTCCTCGGATCGATGGGGCCTTCTTCCGTCCTTCTCACGAGGGACAACTTCGGCGCCTTGAAGAATGCCCGCTGGCCAGACCTGGCCACATCGTCGATCATCTTCGCCCTCGCCGCTTACCTTCCCTCCCTCACCTCGCACGGTCTTTTTGCGATTCATCGGGACTCTCGCTTCCGCTACCGCAATGCGGCCCTCCTCCTGGGCTTGCTGCTGACGTTCCTCGCCCTGGCGATCGCGAATCCGATATCGAACGCGAGATACGTCGCCGGAACGGTGATCGTCAGCGCTCTGGTCCTCTTCGGCGCCTTCAACAGCATCGCGCGAACGCGCGGGACGATGACGTTGGCCGTCGCCGGCTTGTTCGTCATCTTCCCGATCATGGATGTCTTCCGCCGCGCTCAGGCGTACGTGAAATGGGAAGGATCCTTCGAGGAGTACAAAGGGGGCGACTACGACGCGTTCTGCCAGATCATGAACGCCATCGCCTACACCACCGAAAGAGGTTACTCGTACGGAGCGCAGGCAGTGGGATCCCTTTTCTTCTGGGTGCCGCGGAGCATATGGCCGAGCAAACCGGTGGACACAGGAATTCTCTTGGCCAACTTCCGGGGGTATCCATTCACGAACCTGTCCGCACCGCTGTGGGCAGAAGCATGGATAAACGGAGGCATCCTGCTGCTGGTCGGCGTGTTCGGAGTTCTGGGGTGGTTCCTGACCCGATGCGATCGCCGCATGGCGGACGCGCTTCTTCGACGGGACGGCTCGTACTGGTCTATCGTCGCAGCACTTCTTCCCATCTACATGTTCATCATCCTGCGCGGCTCGCTCCTGCAAGCGACTGGCGGTCTGGCGGTCATCCTCGTCGGCACCCTCGTCATGAGAAGGGTTCATCGAGGCAGCACCGTACGCCGGAACAAGGAGTTCTCCACACGATGACCGACCGCTATCTCTGGGATTCTTTCGTGATAGGCCTGCCGGAAAGCTACAGAGGAGAACCGCTGGAAGCGAGCCTCCACAGTGCGGGGATCACCTTCCATCGCAGCCCTGGCGTCATCGTCCCGCCCGAGTTCTCGCATCTCACCGACCGCACGGCGGCACACGTCCTGTTACGTCGAGATCTTCACAGAAGTGAGATCGGTTGCGCACTCGCCCACCGCGACGTCTATCGACGCATGCTCGACCAGGGCCTGGACTTCGCTTTGGTCCTCGAGGACGATGCGAGATTGAGCGGGTTGACCCCCGAGACGCTCGAGCGTTTCATCGCGCACACCGATCCGGCGATGCCGACCGTCGCCCTGCTCTATGCCCCGCAAGGCTCTGTCGTGGTCGCCGATGACCGACCCACATCGGGGTTTCTTCGCGCCGTGGTGCCGCCGACGACGACCACGGCATACATCGTCTCGCGGCGTGCGGCGTCCATCCTGCTCGGCGACGACGCACCTGTCTCGCACGTCGCGGACTGGCCGGTGGCGGCGAGCGCCACCTGCCAGTTCTGGGTCGCCGAGTCCAACCTGGTTCTGCCGGCTGACGGAGAGTCGACGATCGGCGACCGCGCCACGGTGTCGTCGTCGACGGCGCGTATTCTCCGTCGCCTTGCGGCCGTCACCCATCTCCGGTGGTTCGCGCACCGGCGGGTCTACGGCAGCTACGGGAACTATGCGTCGCACGAGCTTCTGCGCGGACCGCTCTATCGATCCGCGACACGCTCGGGCGTGAGGAACTGGATGCCACCGGTGGGGGTCCGCGTGCTGGCACGCGTGCTCATGGGGCCGCGGTCTCGAAGGCTCAGAAGGGTCGACCATGACTGACAGAGGCGCCGGACGGCTCACGATCCTGCTCCGCGGCGGCTTCGCGAACCAGTTGTTCCAGTGGGGCTCGGCTCGATGGCTGCAGCAGTCGACCGGATGCGAGGTGACCTGGGACACGCGATTCGTGCAACGTCCGTTCGAGCGCGGCGACCAGCTCACGCCTTTCGGCTTGATCTCGGATCGGCTCGAGGACGGGCCCGCCGCGCGTGCGTTCTGGCGTTGGTCGAGCATGGTCCTTCCGGTCGCCATGCACGTGCGACTCGCCCAGGGGCGCCCCGCACGCCGCGGTCAACGACTGGTGTCCACCGTGGACGAGGCGTTGCCGGCGCTGCAGGCGGGAGACGACGTCGTCCTGTGGGGATACTCTCAGGAGGTGTCGAGACTCGGCGAGATCCGCACCGAGCTCAGCGGGATTGTGGAAGCCCATGCGCGCCGGTATCTGCCGGACGGGCTGAAGGCGCAGAGCTACTCGGCGCTGCATGTCCGGCGCGGCGACTACGTGTCCAATGACGACATCTCGCGCCGCTTCGGCCCGACGCAGTCGGATTACTTCCTCTCCGCCGCTTCGAGGCTCGGCCGCCCGCTTCTCATCGTGTCGGACGATCAGGAATGGTGTCGAGAGCATCTGCTGCCGGCGATTCCGGATTCGCGCGTGATGCAGACCGACAGCCTGTTCGCCGACTTCGCGATCCTCGTGCTCGCGGATCAGCTGTCCCTCTCCAACAGCACGTTCTCGTGGTGGGGCGGCTTCTGCGGCGAGCACTCGCTCGTCGTCGCGCCGTCCCCGTGGCTCGACGACCCGACGGAACCCGACCTCGCGCTCGACAACTGGCTCCGTTTGGACAAGAGGACAGGTAGTGAAATCTCGATTCCTCCGTCTGATTGAGTTCTCGCTCTACTTCTCTGGTCCGCTCGTCGCGCTCGTCACGACACCGATCGTGGCGCGCGCTCTCGGCCCCGACGACCGCGGCGCCATGGGCGTCGCGCTGACGATCTCGTCGATCGCCGTCACGATAGGCGTGTGGGGCGCACCGCAGGTCATCCTCGCCGACCTCCGCGATCGCAGGGGGACGAAGAAGCTCCGCCACATCGCGTGGATCGGGGCGGGGATCGCCTCGGCAGCGACGTATGCGGCGGGCGTCCTCCTCGGCCTGGATCCCCTGATATCTGCCCTCGCGGGCCTCGGCGTGCTGGCCAGCACCGCTCCCCAGATCAAGACGTCTTACGCCCTCGCCGCGGACGGCGCGTTCCAGGTCTCGCTCTCCGCCGGGCTGTCATCGCTGCTGCGGCTGTTCCTGCTGCTCGGGCTCTTCGTCGTCGGCGCGTTGACGCTCGAGTCCACTTTGGCCGTCCAGTTCCTCGCGCTTCTTCTGGGGACACTCGTCCTCGTCCGCGTCGCCCGTACCGCTGTCGGCCGTGAAACCGGCCCGGAGCGTTCCTTCAGGTCGGCCATCGCCGCGGGCGCTCCCGTCGTGGGATTCTCGGTTCTGACGGCCGTGACGCTCAAAGCGGACGTGCTGGCGTTGCAGCTGTTGGCGACACCGAACGACGTCGGCGTGTACGCGGCCGTCGTGGCGCTGGCGCAGGCATCGCTGGCAGCCTCGGCGTTCTTCCGGAACCGCATCCAGTCGGCGATCGCCGGAGGCGGTTCATTGGCGTCGGCGAGGCCCTACGTCTTGGCGCTCGCGTGTCTGGTGGCGATCGGTGTGCTCGGTGCCTCCGTCCTCGCGGATCCCGTCTGCGATGTGCTCTTCGGAAGCGAGTTCGTGGGTGCGCCCGCACTTCTGCGGGTGTTGGCGTTCACCGCCGGAGCACAGATGTTCCTCGACGTGGGCCAGGGTCTGCTGATCTCTTACGGCCTGCGCAGAGCCCTTCTCGTCGTCGGTGGAGCCGGTGCTGTCTGCAACGTCGTGCTGCTCGCCACCACCGTCCCGGTTCTCGGCGCCGTCGGCGCCGCGCTGTCGAGCGCCGCTGCGGCCGCGGTGGGGGCGGCGATCTCGTTCATCTGGGCTGCTCGGGCACGCCGGTGACCGATGGGCGCCGGCACTCGACCGACCCGCGCCCCTAGCCGACCCGGAAAGCCTCGAGGAAGGTGTCGGCGAAACCCTGAGGCGTGCGCTTCGAGATGGGCGGGTCGACGACCGGGCCCGTCCACGAGCCTCTCGATCGGTCGAGGGCCTTCGTCAGGGAATCGATCTCGGGGCCGGAGGTGAACACCCCGGGCATGCTCTTCACGCTGGGCTGGACGCCGGCGAGCTCGCTCACGACGACGTGTCGTCCGGCCGCGAGCGCCTCGTTCACCACGAGCCCCCACACCTCCTCGGTGGAGGGCAGCACGAGAGTGTGATGGTGTGACATGACGCTCGGGAGGTCGGCGTAGAGCGAGGCTCCCACGAAGTGGACTCGACCGTCGAGGCCGAGCGAAGAGCTCAGCTGCCAAAGCTGCTCCTCCATCTCTCCTTTTCCGACGATGGTGAGGGTGTCCCCCGCCTGAGCGCACCGCGCGAACGCGCGGATCAAGCCGTCGACGTTCTTGCGGGCGATGAGCTGGCCGACGTAGAGAAAACGGTGCCCCTTCCCCTCGGGCGCGACGTGCGCGACGGCCGCGAAGCGATCCACGTCGACCGCGTTGAAGCCCTCGAAGATCCGATTCTGTGCCACGCCCATGTCGAGAAGCGCGTCGGCGGCTGCCGGTCCCGGCACCACCACGGCATCCATGCTGCGAAAGAAGTGGCCGCGCGCCCGCCCGATGGGTCCCGCCTGATGCCGCTGCGACTGCCGCGTCGACTCGTAGAAGCCGACCCTTCGCACCCCGCGGCGCTTCGCGGCGGACGAGAGCTGCCAGCAGGCCGGCGACTCCCAGGCACCGAGCAGGACGGCGTCGCACCCCCGCGCCAGCCGCGCGCACGACTGGAGAAGCCCGTAATAGAGGCGCTCCCCCCGGCCGACGCGAAAGGTCTTGAGCGCGTCGACGTCGAGACCGCTCGATCGAGCCGACGAGACGGTCCATTCCTCCGAGCGCCGCGCGTCCGACAGCACCTCGTCGTCACGTTGCAGCAGGCGGATCTTCAGATCGACCTTCTCGGCGAGCGATTCCCACACGGGCACCCGATAGGGAGCCGCGTTGTTGGTGACCCAGAGCACCTTGGGCTCTCCCGACGTGTGCACGTGTACTCCCCGGCACCCTCGATGCGGGGGAAGCAGGTGCACGGGCACGATCGTCGATCCGGTTCGACTCACATGGGAGAGAACCGTCGAGAACGGTAATCCCAGCACCCGCTCCATCGAGGTCGCGGGTTCAGCGTAGCGCGATGCGTCCTATGCGTTCGCTCCGAGTACGGAGAGATCGACGATCGACGCGGGTCAGCGATCCAGCAGCTTTCGCACTCCGCTGTGGAAGTTGCCCACCATGTCCGACACGGTGGGGGCGAGCGGCCAGTCGTCGTCGGGCCGCGCGAGCGCACCGCTCGAGCCGACCATCATGGCCTCTGCGAACGCCTCGGGGTCGTCGGGGGCGATCTGCACGAGGTCTCCGTCGAGCAGGTACTCGAGCTCGGGGGCGTGCCACGGCCAGTCGGTCGTGATCAGCGGCGTGCGCGATGCCAGGCAGTCCACGGCGAGCAGCCCGACGCGGCCGGGGTTCACCACGGCCTCGGCGCCCAGCAGCACGGCCGCCTTGTCGGCCGGGCCGCCGTAGCCGAGCAGGCTCACCTGGCCGCGCGCGACGGCCCGATCCAGGTACGCCGACTGATCGCCCCGACCGAGCACCACCACGTGCACGCGCGAGCCGCGCCGGTGCAGAACGTCGAGCGCCTGCGCCAGAAAGCGGATCCTCTTGCTCTGGTCGAGCCCGCCGATGTACGCGAGGTACGGCCCGTCGGGCACCCCGCGCTCGCGCAGGATCTGCCGCGCATCCGAGAGCGACAGGAGCGTCAGCTCGTGCTGCAGCTCGTCGGTGTCGATCGTGTTCATCACGGTCGTGATGTGGTCGGGGTCGACGCCGGCACGCCGCGCGAACTCGGCACCGCCCGGCGTGTACGCGAAGACCTGGTCGGCCCGCCGCAACTGCCATCGTTCGATGGCCCCGTCGATGAAGTTGAGCGACGACGTGTACGGCGCGATGTGTCCCCACACCCCCACGCGGGCACGGCCACGGCGGAACGACGCCGAGACGGCATCCAACGACGAGCCCTGGTGCGGCACGATGACGGCGTCGGACCGCCCCCACAGGGCTCGCGACGACGTGAGCGACAGATGGCGACTGCCGATGGCGACCACACGGGATGCCACGGTCTCGAGCCAGTCGGCCGTCGCCGCATCGCCCCGCGCACCCTGGCTCTTCGTCGGCTCGCCCGCGATCACGCGCAGACGCACGCCGTCGGCGCGCAACGTGCGCGCGAGCCCGTCGAAGAACGCGACGCGATACCGCGGCACATAGGGCTGGACGATCGACAGCTCACGCATGGCGCACCCCCTCGCGCGCAAGACCGTACTCGTGCTCGAGGGTCGCCGCGACGGCCGCGATGTCGAGCTCGGCTTGCACATATTGCTGCGCCCCCCGACGCAGCTCCTCCGCGCGCGTCGGCGACGCGCGCACCTCTTGCACGGCATCCGCCAATGCGGCGACCGAGCCGTCGGTCACCACAGCGGCGCCGTGGCGCTCGCACGCCGGCGCGATGCCGAGCGACGACGTCGTCACCACCGGCGTGCCCGCGAGAAACGACTCGAGCACCGACATCGGGAACACCTCGTTGACCGACGGCAGCACGTAGACACGAGCGGATGCCACGGCCCCCGCCGTCTCAGACGGAGGGAGGGGCCCCGACCACACGAGGCGGTCGCCCATGCCCGACGCGGCGATCGCGGCCGAGACCTTCTCTCCCTCGCCCTCGTCGGGGCCGATGATCCGGAACGTGGTGGTCGGAAGACGGTCCGACAGCGCCCGAGCCATCTCGACGAACGCGAGCGGGCGCTTGCGCTCGTGCAGACGGGCGAGAAAGACGACCTCGTCGCGCCGACCGTCGTACGGCGGCATCGGCGCAGGCTCCACACCGTTGGCGATGTGCGTGACCCGCGCGCCCTCGGCCAGGGACGCCAGATCGGCGCGCTCCTTGTCGGTGAGCACGAGCCATGCTCGCGCTCCCCGCAGCGCGCGTCGTGTGGCGGTCGCATCCAAGGCCTTCGCGAGCAGACGGTCGGACGCGTCGATCATGCCGTGGGTCTGCACCACGTACGGCACCCCGTGCGAGCCCGACAGCAGCGCCGCCGGCAGGGTGACGAGGTCGCGCGCCAGGTGGACGTGCGCCACATCGGTGTCGGCGAGGTCGCGCCGCAGCGCGTGCCGCATCCCCTCGGGCCAGAGCGTCGCGAACCCGCCGAACGGCGCGATGCGTCGGACCGGGAACGTGCGCAGCCGGTACCCGTCGCGCCGCAGGTCGACCACCTCGTCGCGCGGGGAGCCCGCATAGACGGTCACCTCGTGCCCCCGACGGGAGAGGGCCTTCGCCTGGCCCAGTGCGACCCGGGTGGGGCCGCCGAACGCCCCGTCCGACGAAGAGTAGGTGACGACGTGCGCGATCCTCACCCGTTCACCGCAGTCGACGAGAAGCGCGCAGACACGTACGCGAGAGGGTTGCCGCCCCAGACCTCGCCGTCGGGCACGACGCCTCCGTCGACGAGACTCAGGGGGCGCACCAGCGCGCTCCGGCCGACACGACTGCCGCCGAGCACGACGCAGCGCGACGTGACCCACGCCCCGTCGCCGATGTGGATCGGACGCGTGATCAAGGCCATGTCGCGACGATGGGCATGGCTCCCCGTCGTCAGGAACGTCTCTTGCGAGAGCACGGCGTCGTGTCCGATATGGATGTGGTCCTGGTTGTGGAGCCACACCCCCTCGCCGATCCACGCGCGATCGCCGACGTGGAGCTTCCACGGGAACTTGACGCGCGTGCGCGGACGGAAGACCACACCGCGGCCGATCTGGGCACCGAACGCACGAAGCACGCGGACACGCAGACACGAGCTGATCTGCCACGGATTCGTGACGAAGACCAGCTCGCACACCGCCCACAGGTACACCTGCCAGGCGGGACGGTCCCACGCGGCGCGTTCGCCGGGGGCTTTCGATAGGTCGATAACGGGGATCTCAGACATGGGCACCTCCGAGATGATTGAGTCGAGAGCGTCGGCTATGGTTCGACCCATGTCGCGTTTCACCCTCGGAGTCACCCTAGTCGGAGTGAACTATCCCCCGGAACCCACCGGGATTGCTCCGTACACCGGTGCGATGGCTCGTGGCCTGGCGCGGCGCGGGTATCGCACACACGTGGTGACGACGCACCCCCACTATCCGGAGTGGCGGGTCGCGGATGGTTACGGGCAGTGGTCTCGCAGAGAACGTCTGGACGACGTGGATGTTCGGCGTGTGCGCCACTACGTGCCCCGCAAGCCTTCCGGCGTGCGACGGCTTCTGTCGGAGATCAGCTTCGGCACCCGCGTCGTGTGCGCGCCGTGGCACCGCGCCGACGCGATCGTCGCGGTGTCGCCGGCCCTCTTCGCGTCGGCGATGGCCGCGGTGCGACACCGTCTCACCCGCCCCCGGGTGCCGTTCGTCGTCTGGGTGCAAGACCTGTACTGGCTCGGCCTGTCCGAGACCGGACAGGGCTCGGGTCGCGCTGCCCGGGTGATCCGCCGGGTCGAAGGGTGGCTGCTGCGGCGCGCCACCCGTGTCGTCGTCATCCACGACCGGTTCAAGCGACGCGTGATCGAAGACTTTGGGGTCGATCCCCGGCGCGTCGTGGTCGTGCGCAACTGGACGCACCTGCCCTCGATCCCCGAGATCGACCGCCGGTCGGCGCGCGCGCGTCTCGGCTGGGGCGACGAGACGGTCGTGCTGCACGCCGGCAACATGGGGATCAAACAGGGGCTCGAGAACGTGGTCGAGGCGGCGAGACTGGCCGCCGACCAGCGAGCCGACGTGCGATTCGTCTTGCTCGGAAGCGGCGGCGAGCGCGAACGTCTGATCGAGGCCGGCCGGGGCATCCCCCGTCTGCAGTTCATCGCCCCGCTCCCCGACACCGAGTTCGCCGAGGCCCTGGCCGCCGCCGACGTGCTGCTCGTCAACGAGAAGGTCGGCGTGTCAGAGATGGCCGTCCCCAGCAAGCTCACGTCGTACTTCTCGACGGGGCGTCCGGTTCTGGCCGCGACCGACGTCGACGGCATCACCGCCGGAGAGATCCGCTCGGCGGGCGCGGGGGTCGTCGTCGAGGCCGGACGACCCGACCGCCTGCTCGACGCGGCCCTCTCGCTCGGCACCGACACGCAACGGGCGACCGAGCTGGGCGAGAGCGGACGCCGCTACCGAGAGACCGTGCTCGACGAGGCGAGCGCGATCGACGGGTTCGCTAGGCTTCTCTCGCTGCTTGCCGACGGTGCCGACTCGGGGCAGCACGACATCTCTCGCCGACGACCTCGTGGCGATCACTGAACAGGGGCCTCTCAGTTGACCAAGCGCGCACTCATCACCGGGATCACCGGTCAGGACGGCTCTTACCTCGCAGAGCTGCTGCTGGCGAAGGGCTACGAGGTGCACGGGCTCATCCGTCGTGCCTCGACGTTCAACACCCACCGCATCGACCACCTGTACGTCGACCCGCACGACCCGAGCGCCAAGCTCTTCCTGCACTACGGCGACCTGTCCGACGGCGCGCGCCTCGTGACGCTCATGTCGGAGATCAATCCCGACGAGGTCTACAACCTCGCCGCGCAGTCGCACGTGCGGGTCTCGTTCGACGAGCCCGAGCACACCGCCGACACCACCGGGACCGGCACCATCCGCCTGCTCGAGGCCGTGCGCCTGTCGGGCGTCCAGACGAAGTTCTACCAGGCGTCGACCTCCGAGCTGTACGGGGCCACTCCCCCGCCGCAGAACGAAGAGACGCCGTTCTACCCCCGCTCGCCGTACGCGGCGGCCAAGCTCTACAGCTTCTGGATCACCAAGAACTACCGCGAGGCGTACGACATGTTCGCGGTCAACGGCATCCTGTTCAACCACGAGTCGCCCCGCCGCGGCGAGACCTTCGTGACGCGCAAGATCACGCGCGCGGTCGCCCGCATCAAGGCCGGCGTGCAGAAGGACATCTACCTCGGCAACCTCGACTCGATCCGCGACTGGGGCTACGCCGCCGAGTACGTCGAGGGCATGTGGCGCATCCTGCAGGCCGAGACGCCCGAGGACTTCGTGCTCGCCACCGGCACGGGATACACGATCCGCGACTTCCTCGAGACGTCGTTCGGCCACGTGGGCCTCGACTGGCAGGAGTTCGTCAAGTTCGACGAGCGCTACCTGCGCCCGACCGAGGTCGACGCGCTCATCGGCGACCCGGGCAAGGCCGCCGACCGGCTCGGCTGGGTGCCCACGATCGACGGCAAAGAGCTGGCCAAGCTCATGGTCGACGCCGACATCAAGGCGCTCGAGAACGGCCCCGACTGGATCGACACCGTCGACCTGCCGACGTGGAGCAACGCCGGCATGCTCGGAGACCGCGCGTGAGCACCGCCATCGACGGCGTCGAGTACACCCCCGGCGAGCTCGACCGCGACGCGACCTTCTACATCGCCGGACACCGCGGCCTCGTCGGCTCGGCCATCCACCGCAAGCTCGAGGCCTCCGGGTTCACTCGCGTCGTCGGCAAGACGTCGGCCGAGCTCGACCTCAAAGACCGCGACGCGGTGTTCGCGTACATGGGGCAGGCCAAGCCTCGGTACGTCGTGCTGGCCGCGGCGAAGGTCGGCGGCATCCTGGCCAACAGCACGTACCCCGTCGACTTCTTGAGCGACAACATGCGCATCCAGGTGAACGTGTTGGATGCCGCCCTGGCGAACGACGTAGAACGTGTGCTGTTCCTCGGCTCGTCGTGCATCTACCCGAAGTTCGCAGAGCAGCCCATCCGCGAGGACTCGCTGCTCACCGGCCACCTGGAGCCCACGAACGACGCCTACGCGATCGCCAAGATCGCCGGCATTTTGCAGACCCAGGCGGTGCGCCGACAGTACGGTCTGCCGTGGATCAGCGCCATGCCCACCAACCTCTACGGGCCGAACGACAACTTCTCGCCGAAGGGCTCGCACGTGCTGCCGGCGCTCATCCGGCGCTACGACGAGGCGGCTCGAAGCGGCGCATCGAGCGTCACCAACTGGGGCACGGGCACGCCGCGCCGCGAGTTCTTGCACGCCGACGACATGGCCGACGCGTGCCTGCACCTGATGGAGCACTACGACGGACCCGACCAGGTCAACGTCGGCACGGGCAGCGACGTGACGATCCGCGAGATCGCCGAGACGATCGCCCGCGTGACGGGCTTCGAGGGCGACACCGAATGGGACACGTCGAAGCCCGACGGCACGCCGCAGAAGCTGCTCGACGTGTCGAAGCTGGCCGAGGCGGGCTGGACCGCCAAGATCTCGCTCGACGAGGGCATGGAGCGCACGGTCGCCTGGTATCGCGACCACGTCGGCAGCATCCGCGAGTAGATGTTCCGACACGTCGTGCTGTTCCGGGTGCGTGACGACGTCGCCGACGCCGACCTGTCTGCGGCCGTCGAGACGCTGCGCGGCCTCGGCGTGCTGCCCGGCGTGACCGGATGGAGCGTCGAGCCGTCGCTCGACACCCGCAAGGGCCGCATCGTCGTCGAGGATGCGACGTTCGCCGACCGCGCGGCCTTCGAGGCGTGGCGCGTCAGCCCCGTGCATCGCGCCGCGGCCGAGCGGATGAGCGGGATCGCCGACTGGTGGGTGGGCGACTGGGAGGCGTGACGCGTCGGCGCGGCGACCGCGGCCCCCGACGACCGCGCCCCTCGGTCCGCCGAGAGAGGGCGGACCGAGGGGCGCGATGACGGCGTGTGCTCAGGGAGCGCCCGAGCAGATGGCGAAGGCGTACGAGCCGGTGTCTTTCTTCTCGTCGAGCACCTTGCCGTTGTAGGTGATCTTGCACGACACCGTTCCCGATGCCTCGCCGCCCTCGGCCGACACCGCGAAGTAGGCGAAGCCGTAGGTGCCGGGGTCGACGTCTTTCTCGAACTTCCACGGCGACGGCACCCCGTCGACGGTCTGCGTGACGGTGTCGCTGCCACCGCTCACCGAGTAGGTGACCGTCTGGACCGTGCCCGAGTCGCTGGTGACCTCCAAGACCACGGTGCCGGGCTCGGTCGAGCCCGAACCGGGGGACGACGGGATCGACGAGGCCGCGTCAGAGATGCGGTGGGCGGCGTCGTTCGCGACCGCGATCACCGTCACCACCGACACGATGATGGCGACGATGAGCGCCACGGCGCCGAGGATCAGACCAGAGACGGCCAGACCGCGCGTGCGGTTCTTGCGCACCAGGCCGACGATGCCGAGGACGATCGCGGCGATCGCGGGCAACCACGCACCGAAGCTCACGAACGGGATGAGGGCGACGATGAGCGCGGCGATGCCGACGATGAGCGCAGCGAGGCCGACGCCGTTCTTCTGCTTCTCACCCTCGACGCCCGGGGCATAGGGCGGCGCGTACGGCGCGCCGTAGGCGGGGGCGCCGGGCTGGCCCACGGGGGCGTATGGCGGCGTCGGACCGCCGGCGGCGGAAGGCGGGGTCGGGCCGCCGGGCGCCACGTAGGGCGGAGTCGGCGCATCGGCGCCGGGCGGGGCGGATGCCGGGGCCGTGTACGGCGGAGGCGTGCCCTGGGGCGACGCGGGCGGCGGCACGGCGGGTCCGAAGCCCTCGGACGGCGGGGCGGCCGGCGGCGGGACCGCCGGGCCCGACGGCTCGTGCGGCGGCGTGGTCGGCGACGCGGGCTCGGAGCCCGGTTCGTGCGACGGCGGGACGGAGGGGCCGGTGCCGGGACCCTCGGGGGGAGGAGGAGTGGACATGGCGAGCTTCCTTCTGATCGGCGCCCGCATCCCCCACTGGACGGGGCTCGAACGACCAGACTATCGATCGGCTGGGAGCTCGCCCAGAACCCGCCGTCATCGCACCGAAACGCACGGTGACTTGTCCGACATGTTGTGCTGCCAAAGTTCACAGCAACCCCCAAGGATCGTGGGCTCGACAGCCCCACGCGAGTCCGCTCCCGCACACCCGAACCCGAGGAGCACCACTCGCACATGCCTGCACTCACGCCTCGACAGCATCCACGGCTCCACCGTCTCGTCACCGCCCTCGTCGCCGCAGCGATCGTGGCGGTCCCGTTCTGCGCCGCCCCTGCGGCGGTGGCCGCCGCGCCGACGGCCACCCTCGCGATCAGCGCGACGCCGGCCTCCGTCGCCGTCGGCGACACCGTCACCGCGACGATCACCGCGACCGGGGTCACCGATCTCTACGCCTACGACCTCGACCTGACCTTCGACCCCGCGCTCCTGCGCATCGACGCCTCCGGAGCCACCGGACCGCAGGGCGGGTTCACCACCGCGACCGCCGGCAACGGCACGGCGACGGTCACGCACACCCGACTCGGCACCTCGCCGGGCCTGTCGGGCGCCCCCCTGACCCTCGCGGTCGTCACCTTCACCGCGCTCGGCAGCGGAACGGCGACCGTCGCGCTGCCCACGGCCCGCCTGGTGTCGTCGACGCAGGACGTCACGCGGCTGACGCCCGCGGCATCCGCCGTCGTCCGCATCGCCGCGCCGTCGGCGGCCAGCCCGACACCCGCCCCGAGCGTCAGCGCGTCGGCGACCGCCGCTGCCGCCCCCGCAACGGCCGCCCCCGCCGCGGCGGCGACCCCCGATCTGGCCGTGACCGGACTCGACGCCGGGCTCTGGCTCGTCGCCGGCGCCCTCGGTGTCGGTGTCGTCGCGATCGGCGCCGTCCTGATCGCCCGCCGCCGCCAGGGAGCGCGCTCGTGATCCGCCGCCCCGCCTCCTCCCCGTCCTCCCCTCACCGCGAAGGCATCCGCATGACCCCTCTCGTCCGACGCCTGCTGGCATCGACCGCCACCCTGGGGGCGATCGCGGCGACGGCGATCGCCGTGCCGGCCGCCGCCACGGCCGCACCCACCGCGACCCCGTTCGCCGCCCCGTACTACACCGAGCTCGACCTGACCGGCGATCAGCAGGTCACCACCGCCGACCTCTCGGTGCTCGCCCGCCACCTCGGCGCCACGTCGACCCGGCCCGGGTGGGCGGATGCCAGCCGCTTCGACCTCGACCACGACGGTGCCGTGACGGCATCCGACCTGGCTCTGCTGTCGGGACGCATGGTCTACGACGACGGCCCCTTCCAGATCGTCGAGGCCGATGTCGTGTCGATGCAGGCCGCCATGAACGCCGGCGTCATCACGTCGGTGTCGCTCACGCAGCAGTACCTCGACCGCATCGCCGCCTACGACCGCGCCGTCCGCGAGACAGGCGGACGCCCGCTGAACTCGATCATCACCACCAGCTCGGTCGCGCTGCAAGCGGCGGCGAAGGCCGATGGCATCCGCGCGCAGAAGGGCATGACGAGCATGCTGCTCGGCATCCCCGTGGCCGTGAAAGACAACTACAACACCGCCGACATGCCCACCACGGCGGGGTGCGGCTGCTGGAACGCGAACCAGACGACCACGGATGCCACCATGGTCGCCGACCTTCGAGCCGACGGCGCGGTGATCATCGCCAAGGCCGGCATGGACGAGTTCGCCATCAACATCACGTCGCAGTGGTCGGCCTTCCAGAAGCCGGGCACCGCGCTCACCATCTCGAGCCCCTACAACACCAACCGCACCGCGGGAGGCTCGAGCGGCGGCACCGGCGCGGCCATCGCGGCGAACCTCGCCGGCATCGGGTTCGGCACCGACACGGGCGGCTCGATCCGGGTGCCCTCGTCGTACAACCAGCTGGTCGGCGTGCGTCCGACCGTGGGGCTCACGAGCCGTGACGGCATCGTTCCGCTCGCCCTGTCGCAAGACACCGGCGGCCCCCTCGCCCGGTCGGTTCTCGACGCCGCCGTCGCCCTCGACGCGGTCACCGGGGTCGACCTCGCAGACCCGGCCACCAGCCGGCAGCAGGGACTCGTGCCCGAGACCTACACGGCATATCTCGATCCGAAGGCGCTGAAGGGCAAGAAGATCGGCTACATCTCGTCGATGCTCGGCTCGGGCACCTCGACGCGCCTGTTCGAGCAGGCGACGACGGCGCTGACCGCGGCCGGTGCGACCGTCACCGAGGTGACCGCGCCCGACGGGTTCTCGGCGATCGTCGGCGAGGGCAGCGGCAGCGGCCCCGAGTTCAACCACGACCTCAACGCCTACATCGCCAAATACCTGAACCCGGCCGTGACGACCCGCAGCCTGCGGCAGATCTCGCAGTCGGATGCCATCGTCCCCGGCCGTGCGACGAGCCCCTACGGTCAACGCGCCGCCGTGACAGAGGACGCGTACCAGGCGTGGGCGGGACCGCAGGGCTCGCACACCCTGCAGCTGGCGAAGGGCAAGGCGATCATGACGACGCTCATGAACGACCTCGGGCTCGATGCGATCATCTATCCCACCACCAACGCCTACGCCCCGATCGGCACCAACCTGCGCCTCAGTCCCAACACCGGTCTGCCCGCCGTCACCGTGCCGATGGGCCAGGCCTCGGCCAGCGAAGCGATCCCCGGCGCCGGTGTCAACCTCGAGTTCCTCGGGCGTGACTTCGGCGAGGGCCCGCTGCTCGGCCTCGCCTACTCGTTCGAGCAGGCCACGCACGCCCGCACGAGCCCCGAGGCCTACGGCCCGCTCGGCTGACACCCGACGCCGTGCCCCGTCGCCTCACCGGCGGCGGGGCACGGCGCGATCTGCGAGACGCGTCCGCGTGCCGCACCGGGAACGCGGCCTCTGCCATACGAATGTCGCCCCGAAGAAATCGGGGCAGGAAATACCCCCGAGAAAAATGACCCCGGACGTAAGCGTGTATTTTCCGACGCAGTCCAGAATGTCATTCGACATCGGTCTCGGATATGCTCCGTGCGCTTCCGCCTATACGCCGCCGGGATTCGGGATCACTCCCATTCGCACGAACAGGTCGCGGCATCCGGGCCACAGCGGTTGCGGAAGCAGATCGGGCGAGAAGTACTCGAACGCGAGCGCTTCGCCCCGCGGTCGGGCGACGCCCGCGACCTCTACGACGAACGACAGCCCGATCGCGTGCTTGCGAGGATCGTCTCCGAACGCGGTGCCGTCCACCGGCGCGAGACCAGGCGGAAACCACTGGTAGACGTAGGCGGGCTGGGGGTCGACCCCCACCACGGGCACGAGCCCGATCGTCTCTGTGCAGTGGCGGCGCAGGGCGTCCGCGAGGGTCTCGCCGCGCAGGACGCGGCCGCCCAGGTGACACCACACCTCGCCGTGCGGCGACGCCCGACGGATCAGCCCGAGCCGCCCGTCTCGCACCGGCACGAAATCCACGCACGCGATCGGCATCGACGCTTCGATACGGCCGTAGAGGTCTGCTGACAGAAAATTCATAGCCACCCTCCGTGCGACACCAGGTGAAATAAGTCTTCACCCGGGTGGTGATTTACCGGGGCATGTTCACGGACATGACACATTGCCTCAGTATGGTGGTGGTCAATGTGGCAACCGGCGCTCGCCGGGCACTGCACGACCTGGCCGCTCATCCCGAAGGGCGCCCACCGTCGCACGACGATGACGGTGCCACACGACGAACGACAGGTGCCGCCGCGCACCGCTGTCGCTGGGGAAAGGCCGCTCACTCGTCATGGCGAAGTTTCGCAGAATCACCCACGCCTACAGCTACCCGACCGGCTGGGTGCGTGTGCCCCGCCGCTCGCTCACGCCCGAGCTGTCGTACAAGCTGCTGCTGCAGGGCTACACGATGGCCCGCGTGCGTCGCGGACTGTTCGGATCGCGCGAGCTCTCGCTGCGTCAGAACCCGCCGCGGGGCTGACCGCCCTGAAGCGACGCAGCCGCTGCGCGTCGCACGCTGCGCCCCGCCATGTCGGTCTCCGCCCGCACGGGACGGCATGTCGTCGACGAATTTTCAAGCCCGTCGTGACGAATCGGCGATCCGGTACGTCTATCCAGTAAGCGAACTCCGCTGCACCCGGGGAATCATCCCGGGTCTGGACGACTGGAAGGACATTCCGATGGCTGCTGACAACCAGGCCACGGGGACGGCCGCATCGCGCCCGTCGACCCCGGCCACGCAGGGCTCCCGCGTGGACCGCACGTTCTCGGACTCGCACGGCGCGAGCGGCGTCGACGCCCCCGGCAAGACCACGATCTCGGACTCCGTCGTGGCGAAGGTCGCGGGCATCGCGGCCCGAGAGGTCGCCGGCGTGCACGCGCTGGGAGGCGGCGGCGCACGTGCCTTCGGCGCGATCCGCGACGCGATCAACGCCACCGACCTGACGCAGGGCGTCAAGGTCGAGGTGGGCGAGACCCAGGCCGCTGCCGATCTCACGATCGTCGTCGAGTACCCGGCCCCCATCCAAGAGGTCGCCGACCAGGTGCGCGCCCGCGTCGCCGGTGCGATCAGCCGTCTCGTCGGCCTCGAGGTCGTCGAGGTGAACGTCGACGTCAACGACATCCACATCCCGGGTGACGATGACGACGACTCGACCCCCTCGCGCGTGTCATGAACCCGACACTCACCGGCGCCCTCGTCGGCCTCGTCCTGGCCGCCGCCGCACTGATCTTCGGTTTCTGGGGCTTCATCCTCGTCGCCCTGTTCATGGCCATCGGCGCGGTCGTCGGCCGCATCGTCTCGGGTCAGATCGACATCCGCAGCCTGGCCAACGCGTTCACCGGGCGGAGCACGTCATGACCACGGCCACGCTTCCCGGGGTGGCGACAGCCGCCCCGGGGGGCCGGGTCGCGACGGTCACCCCCGGCCGAGTGGACATCTCCGACCGTGTCTTCCGCAAGGCCGCCGAGCAGGCGGCCGCGGAGGCGATCGGCGTCGACCGCGGCGACGTGTCGATCGACATCGCCGCCTCGCGCGACACCGTGGTGGTGCGCGTCCAGGCGCCGTTCCCCATCCCGCGTCTCGACGACACCGAGGCCGTCCAAGCGGCGACCCCGGTGATCGAGGCCGCCCACGGCATCCAGGCCGACCTGCACGACCGCCTGACGCGCCTCTTCGGCCGCCCGGTCTCGCGCGTCGACCTGACCATCGCCGGGGCGACCGTCCCGCAACGAAGGAGAGTGCGATGACCGACTCCGTCCTGCGCACCGTCGTGCGTCGAGAGACGCACTCGCCCCGCACCGTCGCCATGCTCGTCGTGGTGGTCGTGCTGGTGCTGGGGCTCGCCTACGCCGCCGTCGAGATCATCCTGGCGCTCGCGGGCCGAGGGCCCCTGCTTGTCGCCCCTGGCACGGCGTTCGACGCGGTCGCGGCCCTGCCGACGGCCCTCACCCCCGCCGCGATCGTGACGATCGGCGTGGTCATCGCCCTGATCGGACTCGTCGTCGTGCTGCTGGCGGTCAAGCCCGGACGACTCTCGAAGCACGAGATGACGTGGAACGACCGCGCCGTCGTCGTCGACAACGGCGTCGTCGCCTCGGCCCTCGCGCAGCATCTGAGCAACGAGTCGGGCATCGCGCGCGACAACATCGTGGTCGGCGTGGCCCATCGGGCGGTCGACGTCACCGTGCGCCCGCCGCTCGGCATCGCCGTCGACCAGCAGCAGCTGCGCTCGATCGTCGAGACCGAGGTGGCGTCGTACCGCCTGACCCCGAGCGTCCGGACCCACCTGAAGGTGGAGCACCCGGCCGAGGCCGAGAGAGAGGACTCACGATGAGGAACACCCACCGCGCGCTCAACCGCACGCTGCTGCTGATCATCGGACTCGTCGTGCTCGCCGTCGGCGCGGCGCTCATCGCTCTGGTCGCCGTGCCGGGCGCCGCCGACCTGTGGAAGAACGGCGCCGACGGCGTACGCGCCTGGGCCGACGGCGTCGGCGAGCCGGCCTTCGGCATCGGCACCGTCGCGGTGATGGTGATCGTCGCCGTGGTTCTGATCGCGCTCCCGGCGAGCGCCGTACGCGGAAGCAGCCGCGTGCCCCTCGAGTCGACGGGCGCCGAGAGCGCCGCCGGGCGCATCGTCGTCACCGACGGCTTCGCGTCGGAGGCGCTGAAGAACTCGATCGCCGAGCGCGACGAGATCCTCGCCGCCCGGGTGAGCTCGAACGAGGTGCGCAAAGAGACCGTGCTGCACGTCAGCATCACGCCGCGCCAGAACACCTCGCCGCGCGAGATCGCCGCATACGTCGACACGCTCGTGTCGAACCTCGCGACGCTCACCGGCCAGACGTTCCGCACCTATATCTCGGTGCACTCCAGTCTGCGGGCCCGTCTCGCACACGATCAGAGACGTCTCAGCTGACGCAAGGCCCTGGGCGCAGCGGCTCGAACCTGCTGCACTGGGGAACAGCACATCGACAAGGACCAGAAAGGGGATGCCATGCGCAACAAGCTTCTCGTCATCGGCGCCGTCGCCCTGATCGCGTACGTCGTCGGCACCCGCACCCCGCGGGTGCAGGTGAAGAGCCGCGAGTCGGTGGGGCATCAGGTCGTTCGCCTGTGGAACGACCCCCGGGCGCGCAAGCGTCGCCACAGGGCCGCGCGCGAAGCCGCGAAGGCGGCGGAGAAACGGGCGAAGAAGACCCTCAAGCGCCTGCGGAAGTAGCCCGACACCAGGCATCCACCCGACTAAGACCAGACTGCGGGATCCGCGACACAGCGGCTCCCCCCACGACTTCCGGGACTCCGGAAGATCTTGGCCGTGGCACTCGCCCACGACCCCACGGAAAGGACGACATCATGGGATTCTTCGGTTTCCTTCTTCTCGGACTGATCGCCGGCGCCATCGCCAAGCTGATCCTTCCTGGCAAGCAGGGAGGCGGCTGGTTCGTCACGCTGCTGCTCGGCGTCGTCGGCGCTCTGCTCGGCGGATGGCTCGGTTCGCTGCTGTTCAACGCGCCTCTGCAGGACTTCTTCTCGCTGCAGACCTGGCTGCTCGCGATCGGCGGCTCGATCATCGTGCTGCTCATCTACGGCTTCCTCGTGGGACGACGCTCCACCAAGTAACGCCGCGGACGACGGATCGGGGGAGGGGTGCCCAGGCGCCCCTCCCCCGATCCGCTTCCGCCCGAGTCGAGAGGCCCCCTCATGACCGACATCGCCCCCACCCCCGACGCCCGAGAGCTGCTCGGCGTCGCCGCCCGTGCCGCGAGCACCGTGGCCGCGCTCGTCCCCGGCGTGCACGCGCTCGGCACGGTCGTCGAACGCGCTTCGCACCGGGCGCGCGAGCGCGTCGGCCTCGCCGCCGCCACCCCCGGCGTGCGGGTCGAAGAGAAGGGCCCGGCGGTGTTGACCACGACGGTGTCGGTGGTCGTCGCCTACCCCGCCAAGATCCTCGAGGTCGCCGACGAGGTGCGCCACGACGTCGTCTCGGCGTTGTCGTCGATCACCCCTCGTCGCATCGACGTCGACGTGATCGTGTCGGACGTCCACGGCCCGCTCGACGAGCCCGACATCCAGACCGTCGTCTCGGACGCGGTCGACGACGCGACCGTGCAGCCCGACGACGCCGCACCCCGAGCCTGACGTCGACCTGCCCGCCACCCCCGCGCGGGACTCGTCCGCACCCCGCACGCCCCTGTGGACACCGCTCGGCGCCATCTCGCATGCGCATGTATGAATGATCGTCATGACGACCGAGAGCCCCCCGCTGACGCCGGGCGCCGCCCACACCCCGATCCGCCACGACGACGACACGATGCACGGATTCGCGCCACGCTGCGCCGCGTGCCTGATCTCCTTGACGGCGACGGCGATCCGCAGCGTCGCGTGCTGGGAGTGCACGGGGTGCGGACTGGTGCGCATCTCGTGACGGCCACCCCTCGGGGCCGAAGCGCCCGTCCCGCACGCGAACGTCTGCGTCGCGCGCCGTTCGCCGCCGGCGGCCGCATGCGGGTCGTGGCGCAGCGGCCTCCGCCCGTCGACGACAGCCAGGGGCTACGCTGACCCCGTGCTCACCCAGGTCCTCACCGCCATCGCGGCGATCGTGTCGGCCGTTCTCGTGGGCTTCGTCGCCAGACGTGTCATCGGTACGCCGGTGGGCTGGCCCCGCAGCATCGTGGTCGGGCTGATGGTCTTCGTCGCCGGAGTACCGTCGGCCGGCTGGGTGCTCGCGCAGACGTCGCTCGCGACGCCCGGTCGCGACGTCTCCGGCAGCGACCTCTGGCTCGCCCTCGTCATCACCGCCCTGGCGATCGCATGGGTGTTCGCACTGGGGGTCGCCGCCCTCGTGGCGAGCGAAGCGATCTTCCCCACCCGCCCCCTCCCCCATCCGATCGACGTCGTCCGCGCCGCGCTCCGCCAGCGGAAACGCACGCGCCGCTACCTCGAGATCCTTGCGATTGCCTCGCGCCACGGCGTCGGCTGGATGTTCCACGGAAGCCGGTCGCCCGTGGCCCGTGAGCTCAGCACCGCCGAGGAGCGCGCTCGCGCGATCGTCGCGACCATCAACGACGCCGGCGTGAGCTTCGTCAAGCTCGGACAGGTGCTCTCCACTCGCCGCGACCTCATTCCGGAGCCCTACCTCGGCGCCCTTGCATCGCTGCAGACGAACGCCACCACTCTGCCCTGGGACACCGTGCGCCGGGTCATCGAGAGCGACCTGGGCGCGCCCATCGGCGACGTGTTCGCCGACGTCGACCCGATGCCCCTCGCGGCCGCGTCCGTGGCCCAGGTGCACCGCGCGACGTTGCGCGACGGCACGGCGGTCGTGGTCAAGGTGCAGCGCCCCGCGGCGCGGGCCCAAGTGGAGGCCGACGCCGACATCATCGGCCGACTCGCCCGAAGAGCCGAGACCCGCACCCGTGTGGGACGAGACCTGCGCATCGGATCGGTCGCGCGGGGGTTCACCACGACGCTGCTCGAAGAGCTCGACTACCGCATCGAGGCCCGCAACACCGAGATGATCCGCGCGACGCTCGACCGCGTCGGACGCGGCCGAACGACCCGACGCGACCTGGTGACCGCTCCGCGCGTGTTCCCTCACGCCTCCAGCACCCGCGTCCTCACCATGGAGCTGGTCGACGGCACCCCGCTCAGCGACTCGGCCGGCCGGCTCGCCGCCCTCGAGAACGAGCAGCGCGAGGCGCTCGCGCAGACCCTCATGTCGACCGTGCTGGAGCAGATCCTGGTGCACGGCGTCTTCCACGCCGACCTGCACCCCGGCAACGTGCTGCTGCGCGACGACGGCACCCTCGGCCTGATCGACTTCGGCGCAGTCGGGATCATCGAGCGCAGTCGCCGGCACCACCTCACCGCGCTGCTGCTCGCCGCGCTCAGCGAGAACGACGTCGCGGCCACCGATGCCCTGCTGCTCATCGTCGACGCGCCCGACGACATCGATCTCGAGGCGTTCCGGCATGACATCGGCGTCGTGCTCACGACCGAGCATCTGGGGTCGAGCGTCACCGGCTCGATCTTCACGCGCATCGTCGACGTCGTGCGGCAGCACCGCATCGCGCTGCCGGGCGAGCTCGCCTCGGCGTTCCGCAGCTTCTCGACCCTCGAAGGCTGCCTGCGCGTGATCGTCGACGACTTCGACATGGTCGGGCATGCCCTCGCCTCGATGCCCGGGATATTGCGGAACACCCTCTCGGTGCGACAGGCCGCCACCGACGTCCAGGCCGAGACCACGATCATGCTCGCCCGGCTCCGCCGACTCCCCCGCCGGCTCGACGCGCTGCTCAGCGGCGTCGAGAAGGGCTCGATCGGCGTCACCCTGCGTTCGGCGGACGGGAGCGACGCCGGTGGGATCGTCGAGGGCGTCACGGGTCAGGTGGCGTCGACTCTCGTGTCGATCGCCGCGGTCGTGATCGCCGTGGTGCTCATCCTCGCGGGGGGGCGGCCCCGTGCTGGGCGGCGCGGTGACCCTCTTCTCGGTGCTCGGCGCGGTGATCGGCTTGTTCGGGTTCTTGGGGCTGCTGCGCGTCGTACGTCGTTCGTTCGCCCGCCGCGGCTGAACGGCCGCCACCGCCGGCTCACCGCCTCACGACCCGCGCCGATCGCCGTCGACCGCCGACCGCAGCTCGGCGTCGGCGGACAGAAGCTCGCACAGGGCGCGGGCGCCGGCCGCCGAGATGGCGAAGGAGGTCGCGCCGCCCGCTTCGATCACCACCCACGCGTGCGTGTCGTCGTCGCGCCGCAACACGCCCACCTCGATGACGGCATCGTCGTCGACGATCCGCCCGTCGACGCTGATCCGGGCCGTCAGCGAGCGACCGGAGCTGCGATGGACCTCATCGTCGGGGTGCACCGTCGCGCCGTGAGGCGTCGTGCACCAGGGGTAGGGGCAGCCCGTCGTCGCCGCGTGCGGGCGACCCGTCGTCGGACCGTGATGGTTCGCGCCCATGCCGAACACCTCTCTTTGGGGACCGCCCTCGCTGGACGGCCCGATCGTCGGTGGGCACGCGGCGAGTAAACCGTGAACCTCCGACATCGGGGACCGACGGGTCCGCACGTCGTGCACGGATCGTCTGGCGCGGCGCGGCGGGCCCGCCGTGCGACCGTCGCAACGACGCTGAGCGATCGCACGCCGGCCGAGCACCGACGGTCGCCGACACCGCGGCAGCGGCCCGCGGCTTCGACACCGAAACGGGACGTCCACCCCCCCCCCGCTCGCCACCCTCGGCGCCGCGACCGTGCGGGTCCGTTCCCGGTCGCCTCCGCACATGAGAAATGTATACATGCCTCACGCCGTGGCC
>Ga0308167_1000409_pt1 | contig 79631 bp, 78 predicted proteins | sample PhyCR1_2_FD_202138 | JGI IMG/M metagenome (GOLD analysis project Ga0308167, IMG submission 202138) | Phyllosphere microbial communities from UC Gill Tract Community Farm, Albany, California, United States - DLSLRC.R1 | ecosystem: Host-associated > Plants > Phyllosphere > Unclassified | place... | reverse complement strand
CAGCTGGCACCGCGCCTCCAGTCCGTCTGCCCGCGCCGTCAGAGCGCGGCGAGCGCTCCGGAGACCAGTCCGGAGATGCGCATGCCCATGTCGTGCGACAGGTGCTTGCCGTCGGACAGGACGGCCGTGCCGTCGATGACGGGCGGGCACGTTCCGTCCGGTCGACAGAACCACGGCCGTGTGTCGACGACCGAGACCCCCGGGTCGGCTGCGTCGCGGGCCGCGGACTCCTCGGCGGTCACGCGGACGTCTGTCCGATCGCTCTCCTGACCGAGGCAGCCGGCGAGTCCGGTCGGGACGGTGGCGCACTCGGTGATGTTCGCGCCGGTCGGTGGCGGTGACAGGAAGGCGACGCGGTCGGCGTGCCCGGCGAGACGATCGATGAGGCGCTCCGAACCGTCACGCCATTCCGTACCGGCAGCAGGTCCGGTCGCACCGCTGTCGAGCAGTTCGAGGATCCGGTCCGTCGACGACACGAGGACCAGGTCCGGCTCCGCGGCGACCACACGGTCGATGGTCGCGGCGCTGCGAGCGCTGCACTCCGCAGGGAACGTCGGGTCGTGGTTCCAGTTCCGGACACGGACGTCGACGACCGGGCAGGCCGCGTTCGAGACGACGTGCAGGTTCCAGTCGGACCCGAGGGCGGCCCGCACCGAGTCCGCCCACGCGGCGGCGGTCGAGTCGCCGACGAGCCACGCGTCGCGCTCCGCACCGGGTTCGGGCGCGTCGCAGACCGTGGGTTCCGACTCGGCCGTCGTGTCCACCACGCAGGCACTGATCGACGATCGTTCCCGCTGCGCGACGAGGGCGTCGATCGTCCCGGCGTCGACGTGCGTGCCGCCGGACTCGGCCAGGGCCGTCCGGAGCGAAGCGGCGTCGAACCGCTGGTCACCGGACGCGGCGACGGCCGAGGCCGGGACGAGCCGTGCAGCGAGCGTCGCGGCATCGAACGCAGCCGGGACCTTCCACTGCACGGTGGCAGCGCCGAGGACCCCGACCGCGAGCACCGGTGCAACCAGGACCGCGACGAGGCGGTGCGGGCGGGTGGCGGGGAGCTCCACCGACCGGAGCCAGCCCGAGTCTCGGACCGGGGCCTCGATCCAGTGGTGACTGGCCACCGCGAGCAGCACGCTCACCGCGATCGCCACGAACGACTGCAGGAGTCCGAAGCCGAACAGCATGCCCCCCACGACGATCACCGGGAAGTGCCACAGGTACAGCGCGTACGAGATCCGGCCGACGTAGCGGCTCACCGGGTTGGTGACCACGACGGTCGCCGCACCGGCAGCCCGGCCACCGACGAGGGCGATGAGAACCGTGCCGAGCACTGCGGGGAGGGCGCCGGGCCACGGAACCAGGTGCTCGTCCTGCAGCACGATCGCCGAACCGACGACGGCGACGAGTCCCAGCAGGAACCCGGCGGACGCGATCGGTCGCGGCACGTTCCGGACGAGCGGCATCGCGAGTGCGGCGAGCCCTCCGAAACCGAGTTCCCACACGCGACCGACCGTGTCGAGGTAGAGCGCGCCTGGGTTGCTCTGCACTCGGACGAGGCAGTAGGCGATCGACCCGACGACCGCGACCACGATGACGGCAGCGACCAGCGCTCGCACCAGTCGGGGCCGCCGGCACGCCTTCGCGATCAGGGCACAGAGCGCGATGACGATGGGCAGCGCGACGTAGAACTGCTCCTCGACACCGAGGGACCAGTAGTTCTGCAGCGGTGATGCTCCGTCGGTCGCCGCGGCGTAGTCGGTCTGCGTACGCATCAGGTGCCAGTTCTCGACACCGGTCAGCGATGCGAGCGCGTTCTGGAACAGCGCCGCGCGACCGGGCGCGAACAGCATCGGCGCGGTGACCGCAACGGTGCCCAGGACGACCGTGACGGCGAGCGGAGCGAGCCGTCGGATGCGGCGGACTGCGAAGGCACCGAGCCGCACCGTCCCGTTCCGTTCCACGTCACGGAGCAGGAGCCCGGTGACGAGGAAGCCCGACAGGACGAAGAACACGTCCACGCCGAGCACGCCGCCCGGCAGGATGCCGAACGCGTGGGTGAGGACCGGGAGCGCGACGGCGACGGCGCGCAGGCCCTCGATGTCGCCGCGGAATCGGGTTCGCATGATCCTCCTGATCGGACTGGTGTGCTGACCATAAGAATATCAGTCGATTGTGTTTTGCGCACCCTCAGCGATCACGCGGACTCGGCGAGCGTCGACTGGCACCATGGCGGGATGGCCGAGCAGTCCCTCCCCGGAGCCCCGCGACCCGGGCGCCTCCCGCGGCCGCGCGTCCGCAGCCTGGCGCAGCACGACATCCGCGATGCCCGCGCACGGCTCCGCGGCACGATCTACGAGGACGTCACGCCGGACACGCGGCCACGCGAGCAGTACTCGCCCGTGCAGATCGTCGACTTCTGCCTCGACCTCGCCGAGGTCATGCTCGCCTCGGGTGCGGACACCCGCAGCGTCGAGACGGCCGTCGTCGCGGTGTCGACCAAGTGGAACCTCGCGCCGCTCGACCTCGACTTCTCCGGCAGCTCGGTGACGATCCAGTACGCGCCGTCCGACACCCCGCCGCTCGTCAAGGTCCGCACCGTGCAGTCCGACGGCTCCGACCTCGATCGGCTGGCGCGGGCGAACCAGATCGTCGACGACCTCGTGCATGGCGAGCGCGACATGACGTCGGCGGTGAACGCGCTCGTGGCCGTCCTGCGCCTGCCGCCGCGGTGGCCCCGGTGGCTCGCCGACGTCGGCCTCTCGATCCTCGGCATCTCGATCGCGATGCAGGCCGGTGGTGGCTGGCGAGCAGGACTCGGCGCCTTCGTCCTGATGCTCGGCATCATCGTGTCCGGACGCTGGCTGACCGGACGGGGCTTCCCGCAGTTCTTCGTGTCCGGCGCGCAGGGAGCGGTCGCGTCGGCGCTGGGCACGTTGGCGATCTGGGCCGGCGTCCTCCACCCGGCCGGCGCCGCGACGATGGTCGGTGCGCTCGTGGTGCTGCTGCTCCCGCACCCGTCGCTCGTGACCTGGGCACAGGACGCGATCTCCGGCTTCCGGGCGATGGCGGTCGCCCGGGCGTTCTACATCGGACTGATCATCGCCGCGATCGTCGTCGGGGTGCCCGCCGGCATCGCGGTGACGCAGGGGCTGCACATCGAGGTCGACCCGTCCGGCATCGTCCTGCAGACCCTGCCGCTCTGGGCAGCACTGCTGCTCACCGTGGTCTCCGCAGCCGCGAACTGCTTCGTGCAGCAGGCCAGCGCCCGGGTGATCCCGGTCGCCGTGGTGTTCTCGGTCCTCTCCGGGGCCGCGCTCCGGATCCTCCGCGAGCTCGGCATGCCGCTGCTCGGTGCGACGTTCCTCGCCGCCGTGCTCCTCGGTGTCCTGTCGACCATCGCCGCGGCCCGGATGCGGACGGCGGTCGCCGCCATCGCGGTGCCGGCGTTCTGCGGCGCCCTGCTCCCCGGCGTGGCGGTCTCGAGCGCACTGCTGAACTTCATGTCCGGGTCGTCGAGCGCGGCCCTGGACTTCGTCGCGGCGGTGTCGGTCGCGCTGGCAATCGGCGCCGGACTGGTGCTCGGCGGGCTGTTCGCCACCCCGGGCGCGCGGCGGGCACTGCGCCGCGCGCGGAAGGTCGTCGTGCACTCGGTCCACAACGACACGACAGCGCTGCGGGTCATCCGCGACTCTGGTTACGACCCGGGCGACGGATCGGTGCCACGCGGTCCGCGACCCAGGTGAACTCGGGTCAGAGCTCCCAGCCGCCGTCGCTCCAGGTCGACAGACGCCGTGCGGCCTGCGGCTCGTAGCGCTCCATCCACCCACGCTCGAGGCGGGCGACGGCACGGTCGAACGCCGGCACGAGGTCGAGGTCCGAACGCAGGAGTGCCTGCAGCTGCAGCCCCTCGTACAGGGCGATCAGCTGCTCGGCACCGCGACGGGGGTCCATCGTGTGCGGTGCCCGACCGACGGCGATGTCGTGCTCGAGACCGCGCTTGATCTGCGCGTAGAAGAGCTGGTACCGCGACCGGAGGTACGTCGCCATCGGGTGCTGCGGGTTGCCCGCGACCGACAGCAGTGCGACCAGGAGCCGCATGAGCGCCGGGTCCTCGGCGTTCGAGGCGACGATCGCGCGGAGCAGCTGGACGGTCGAACCGTCGCCGACCTCGCGCGTCACCTCGTCCATCCGGCCGCCGTTCCACCGGTCGACCGCGGCGAGCACGAGGCCGTCCCACGACGGGAAGTGCTGCCGGAGCTCGTCGACGGAGATGTCGAGCCGCTCGGCGACCTTCGCGGCGTCGGCCTCGTGGAAGGGCACGTCCCGGAGCAGGTCGACGGTCGCACCCACGATCGTGATCCGCAGGTGCAGGGTGGCGGCCGCGGCGGCTGCCGCCTGCGTGTCCGCGCTGGTGTGTTCGAGCATCGTGCCCTCCGTCGGTCCCCGGACGTCCTGTCCGCGTCGCCCACTGGGGGCAGGTCCATCCAAACGGAGATCGGGGGACACCAGAATCCCCGGTCCGGGTGTCGGCATGTCGGGGGACAAGACCGGCGTTCGCAGCGCGCTCGCGGCGTTCCGTGTGACGATGCCGCCATGACCCCGAACGACCCCACCGCCCAGGGACTGGCGACCATGGCCTCGGCCGGCTTCGAGTTCGGCGGTGACCCCGACCAGGTGGCGCACGACGTCCGGACGATGTGGGAGCAGCTCGGCCGGCCCGTCGGTGCGTTCGACGCCGCTGCGCGGGCGATCGCCGTCCTGCCGCAGCGACCGGAGGTCCCGATCGCGGACCAGGCACGCCGCCAGGCGTTCGAACGCGCAGTCGGCATCAACCCCGTCGAGGTCGAGCTCGTCGCCGCGATGTCGGCTCGCGAGCTCCTCGAGCGGATGGCGCGCACCTGCAGCGCGCCGTGCTGACGCGTCGCTGACGCGACCGGACGACGGACGGGAGGCACGGTGCCAGCTGGCACCGTGCCTCCCGTCCGTAGTGGGTTGCGCTGGTGTTACTTCTTGTTGATGTCGTTCTGGTCGCCGGAGTCGGTGACCTTCACGTCGGCGTTCTTGGTGGTGACGATGTTGCCGTTGCCGGTCACCTCGAGGGTCTTGACCTCGCCAGCGGTGACGCCGGAGATGGCGCCCTTCACGACGAGCTTGTCGACGTTGCCGAGCTTGACGACGGCGTTCGAGGCCTCGACCGTGACGGTCTTGCAGTCACCGAGGGTGACCTGCTTGTTGGCGTCCGTGATGGTCGCGGCGCCGTTCTCGCACTTCGCAGTGACCTTCTCGAGGCTCGCGGCACCGGTGGTCGCCGAGGCGGACGGCTTGGTCGAGTCCTTGGCGTCGGGCGTGCTGCCGGCGGTGCAGGCGGTGAGGAGGAGGGCGGCGGCACCGGCGAGCGTGGCGGCGGTGGCGATGCGACGGGTGATCGAGTTCATGGGTGGTCCTTTCGCGGGCTGCTGCGGTGTTCCGCGTACACAACTGTACGTGAAGTATTTTAGATGGTCAATGGTCGGTCATCTGGGAAGTTGTCGAGGATGGCTGCTTGTTTCCGCTCGGACCGCCGACGAACGACGGTGACGATGAGCGTGAACGGGAGCACATCGAGGAGGAGTCCGGTCGACGTTGTGTCGATCGCTGCGATGACGAGGCCGCGGGCGCGCTGGCGGACGGGACGGTAGTGGAGCATGACGATCCAGGCGTGCAGCGGCGCGGTGCGGTGACTGGGTCACTCACCGCACCGCACCAGTCGGGCGGGTGGTGTCCTACTCGACGGTGAAGATGACCTTCGTCGTCTCCAGACCACCGTTGACGCTGGTCCGCAGCACGGTGAGCGTGTACTCGTCCTTCGCGAGGTCGACGAGCGACTCGGCGGTCCACCCACCGTTGTTCTGCACCGCGGTGATCGCGACGATGCGCTTGGCGCCCTTGTACTCGATCGTGGCGCCCGCGTCACCGGTGCCGGAGAACACCGGACGCGACCCCTGGACGGAACCGTTCTGCTCCGGGGTGGTCACGACGACCGCCTCGGCTGCCGCGAACTTGATCGTGAACGGGTTCGACGCCTGCGACGCCGGCGCACCGGCTCAGCAACGCCGAATGCGGCGTGGCAGCCGAGGCTGCCACGCCGCATTCGTGGTGTGGATCGTCCTTACTTGACGGTGAACTTCACGGTCGTCTGCTCCATGTCCCCGTTGAGGGCGTCCTGGGCGACGGTGAGGTTGTAGACGTCCTTCGCGAGGTCGATCGTGGACGTGGCGGTCCAGGTGCCGTCGTTCTGCACGACCGCGGTCGCGACCGTGCGGGTCGCGCCCTTGATCGTGATCGTCGCACCGGCGTCACCCGTGCCGGTGAACGTCGGACGAGGGCCGGCAACGGTGGAGTCCGCTGCCGGGCTCAGGACCTGGAGCTTCTCGGCCGCCTTGTAGGTGATCGTGAAGGGGTTCGTGTCGGTCGACTGCGCCGCCCCGTTCGCAGGGGTCTGCAGTGCGCGCAGTGCGTACGAGTCGTTCTCGAGCGCGACGTTGGACTTGACGGTCCAGGTGCCGTCGGCCTTGACCGTGGTCTCACCGACGGTGCGGACCGTGCCGCCGACCTTGATGTTCGCGCCGGGCTCACCGGTGCCCGAGAAGGTCGGGGTGTTGGTGAACACGGTCGAGTTGCGCGCCGGACCCGTGAACTGCACGGCCTTGGCGACGGGGGTCGTGTTCTTGACCTCGAACGAGATCTCCGACGACGACTTCACACCGATGCCGGTGCTCTGGAACGCGTCGACCGTGTAGGTCTGCGCCGGGAGCGCCATCGTGGACACGGCCGTCCAGGTGCCATCAGCCTTCACCGTGGTGGTCGCGAGGACGCGGCCGGACTTGCCCTTGACCTCGACCGTCGCACCGGCCTGACCGGTACCCGTGTAGGTGACAATGCCCTTGTCGTCGGCAACGGCGTTCGTGGCGACGATCGCAGCGCCGAAGTCGACGGTCACCTTGGTCGGGTCGGACTCGTCACCGTCGTCGTTGCGCTCAACGATCTCGAGGTCGTGCTTGCCCGGGCCGAGCGTCGGCGGGACGGTAACGTCCCAGTTGCCGTCAGCGTCCACGACGTCGCGGCCGATCTCGTTGCCGTCCTCGTCGCGGACGATGATCGTCGCGCCCGGGGTGCCGCCGGAGCCGATGAGGTGGTTCGAGCCCGGGGTGACCGGGTTCACGACCGGCGGGTTGACGTCGCCGTCCGGGTTCAACGTCACCGACGCGGTCGTGACGTTGTTGCCCTTACCGGTCATGGTGGCGACGTAGGTGGCCTTCTTGCCCGGGATGGTCGTGTCGAGCGTCCAGATGCCGTTGTCGAGCACCGGAGCGGTCCCGATGACACCCTGCTTGCCGCGCTCACGCAGCTCCACCGTGCCACCAGGGACACCACGACCCTGGAACCGCAGCGCACCACCGTCGTGGATCATGTCGTTCACCGGGGTCACGATCGACACCTGCGCACCGAAGTCCGCGGTCACGGTCTTCACATCCGGGGCGGTCTCACCCTGCAGGACCTGCTTGACCGTGTAGGACTGCATCCCGCCGGCGTTCGGCGCAGGGATCTCCGCCGTGTACGCACCGGTCACATCAGCGGCCGGAACCGTGACGAGCTTCGTGGTGCCGTTCCAGATCTCGACGTTCGCGCCGGCCTGCGCCGTGCCCGAGATCGTCAGCGGCTTCGTGACATCGGCCAGGAACACCGCATTCGCGGTGATCGGCGCGACCGCCAGGTCTGCCACGACCGACGCCTCACCGGTCTTGTTGTTGGCGCCCTCGTACTGCTCGACCTTGATCGTGTTCTTACCCAGCTTCAACCCGGTGATCGTGTACGACCATTTCCCGTCCGCACCAACCGGCACCGCGATCGTGTCATTGATGATCACCGTCGAACCCGCAACAGCGAAACCGGTCAGATCCGCAGTCCGCGCACGGAGATCGGTCGACGAGACCTCCGCCCGGAGTGCCGCGAGCTTCCCAGCAGCATCCCCGTCCAGGGCCAACCCGGGCTGAGCAAAACCAAGGGCGTCGACCGCGGTGAACCCGCTTGAGCCACGTGTGAAGACCTCGCCGAACGGCTCGCCGTAGCCCTTGTTGTAGAGCTTCCCGCCGAGGGAACGGAACTTCAGCGCATCGGCATCTGAAGAGCAGCTCGTGGCCCCGCGTGCCGTGTTGAGCAACGGCCGGTTCGAGTTGTACGCGCTACCAGCCACCGCGAGGCAGCCAGTACCCGCCGTGCTGTTGGCGATCTTGTACCAACCGTCTTCGGTGGGCAGGACGTAGTACGTCGTCGCACCCGCCTTCGCCTGCGCCAACGTGTCGAAGGTCTTCGTGTAGGTGCCCGTGTAAGTCGTCTGCACCGCGTCCGTGGCGGCGGTGAACTTCGACCCGTTCGCGAAGATGAGCTGCGTCGGCGCCAAGGCGTTCGCTGCACGTGCACCGCTCTGCGCCGGAGCTGCGGTGGCGGCGGGACCGAAGGACAGACCGGCGACGACGGTCGCGAGGGCGAGGGTTCCGGCGCCGAGGCGCGCGGAAGTCTTCTTCATGTTCATTTGGGAGGGGTTCCTTTGATTCGGGAGGCGGCGCTGACACACCGCGTCGAACATCGCTCCGGCGCTGACACACCGGGCGACTGCGGCGCTGACAACACCGCGATGAACCAACTGTAACACCGAATATTTTAGATGGTCAACTACTCACCATCTTGAATGCTTTGTGGTTTGGTGGGATCATTGAGGGACACTTCTCCAACCCGGAGGGAACCCCGTGGTCCTGCAGCAGCCCGAGCTCCACCCCGTCGACGCGCACCCGAGGCGCACCAGCGGCCTCGTCGTCCACGAGTGGATCGAGCGCACCGGCGGCGCCGAGAAAGTCCTCGACGCTGTCGCCGACGCCTTCCCCGATGCCGACATCGCCTGCCTCTGGAACGACGCCCCCGGCCGCTACCCCGGCCGGAACGTCATCGAGAGCTCCCTCGGCCGCGGTCCTCTCCGCGGCCGCAAGGCCCTTGCACTCCCGCTCATGCCCGCCGTGTGGCGGAACCTGCAGCGCGAGCCGCGCCTCGCCGGCTCCTACGACTGGGCCGTGATCTCGTCGCACCTCTTCGCGCACCAGGCGACCCATGCCTCCGTCCCGGCGGACCGCACCTTCGTCTACGCGCACACACCGGCGCGGTACCTGTGGACCCCGGAACTGGACGAGCGCGGGAAGTCCCTCGCGGTCCGGAGCGTGGCACCCGCGTTCCGCATGCTGGACCGCGCACGCGGGTCGCGCCTCCAGAACGTCGCGGCGAACAGCCGCTTCGTCCGCGATCGCATCCGCGACACCTGGGGGGTCGACGCACACGTCGTCCACCCTCCGGTGGACGTCGCGGGGCTGACCGCGGTGCCCGACTGGTCCACCCGGCTCACGCCGGAGGAAGCAGCCGTCCTGGAGGCACTGCCCACCGCGTTCCTGCTGGGTGCGTCACGCTTCGTCCCCTACAAGCGACTGGACCACGTCATCGACGCCGGTTCGGCGGCCGACCTGCCGGTCGTCATCGCGGGCAGCGGCCCCGAAGAGGCGGCGCTCCGCGCCCGCGCTGCCGAGGCGACCGTCCCGGTGACGTTCGTCATCGAGCCGTCGGACGTGCTGCTCCGCGCGATCATGCAGCGCGCGCTCGCGTACGTCTTCCCCCCGGTCGAGGACTTCGGCATCATGCCGGTCGAGGCCATGGCACTGGGGACACCGGTCGTCGTCAACGCGCTCGGCGGGGCGTCGGAGTCCGTCGTGGACGGCCTCACGGGCGTCGCCGTGCACCCGCGGCTCGATCCCGCCGAGACGGCCGCGGCCGCGCTGCGTGCCGCCGGGATGTCAACGCTCGACTGTGTCCAGCGCGCCCGCGCCTTCGACACCGCGATCTTCCGTCGCACGATGACGGACTGGGTGCTGCTCGGCCAGGACCCCGCCCCCGTCTGAGCGATCCCGTCTGCCCCTGCACTGGGGCCACCGCGAGACCCTCATGCCCTTCCGGCGTGGGGGTCTCGCGCGTATGGTCACCATCAAGCCATCCGGAATAGGGAACCGGGTGGTGTGCAGATCAGGACAGGCGGCCAGCGCTCATGCAGCAGAGCACCGGCACGCGCATCTTCGTGGTGCTCGCGTGCACATTGACGACCATCATCGGCGCGGTCGGGATCACCCCGGCGAGCGCCGCCACACCGAGCACGACCGCGACGTACGTCGACTGTCGCGCGGCCAGGAACGGCGACGGGAGCGCTGCGGCGCCGCTGAACACGCTCGCCGCGGCATCCGCTGCGACGGCGTCGATGGCCCCGGGCGGCCGGATGTACTTCGCCGCCGGCACCACCTGCCGCGGAGTGCTGGACGTCCGAGCCTCCGGCACGGCGAGCGCCCCGCTCGTGTTCGCCACGGACCCCGCGGGTCGGGCAGCCGGCGGGCAGCGGGCCGTGCTGGACGGTGCGGTCCCGGGCAGCGGCGACCTGGTGGACACGATGAAGATCGTCAACCAGAGCTTCGTCACGGTGACCGACCTCACGCTGACGAACTCGACACCGCGTCCCACGAACGGGCAGGAGCCAGAGCTGCACGCGCTCCGTGTCGTCGCCCGTGATCCCGGTGACGGCGGCACCACCCCGATCACCGTGCAGGGCATCACCCTGTCCGGTGTCACGGTGCAGGACGTCGGGTGCTCGTCGGCGGACGCGTCGACCTGCTTCCGGACCACCCGCAGCGACGTGCGCGGCCGTTCGATCGCCGCGGTCGACTTCGGCGCGTGGAAGTCCTCGGCGCGGGCCACGGCACTCCGGGACATCAGCGTGCGCGGATCGACGTTCCGGAACATCGCCGGAACCGCGATCCGCACCATGAACGAGTGGAGCGAGGACGGAGGCACCGGCACCCGAACGACGGGCTACTCGCTGCTCGACAACACGTTCGACTTCACCACCGGCGCGGCCTGGACGATCGGGGCGACCGACCGCGCGGTCGTCCGTGGGAACACGATGAACCGGTTCTCGATGGGCCCGTGGTTGACCTCGGCCGGCGGGTCGCTGCACTACACGAGCCGCACCCTGATCGAACGGAACACGGCGTCGAACGGTGCGAGCTACCCGTACACGAAGTGCCTCGACCTGACGTCGGGGACCGGCGGCTGCAACGTGGACGGTCAGGCGTTCGACCTCGGCGAGGGAGTGCAGAACACGATCGTGCAGGACAACGTCAGCACGGACAACGGACGTGGGTTCCTGATGTTCTGCACGGCGAGCGGTGCGAACGGCCCCACGAAGAAGACCGCGCACACACTCATCCGCGGGAACATCAGCCGGAACGACCACCTGTACGGGATCCGCCAGGTCTGTGGCGAGGGCCAAGCGGACACGGTGATCACGCAGAACACCTTCTCCACCGACTTCACCAGGACCGACCCGAAGCTCGACCGTCGGTTCGCGGTGTTCGCGAACGTCGACATCGAGGCACCCGACAACGCCGCCCCAGGCGGCCCGACCTGGACCACCGCGTCGGCGTGGAACGCGCAGTCACGGCTGACACAGGACCAGATCATGACGAACAACCTGGTGGTGAACGCCAGTCCGACGAAGGCAGACGTGATGACGCTGCTGCGGTACACCGGCAAGCAGATCTGCACCACGGGGTGCTTCACGCAGCGTGGGTACCAGGCGGCGGGCAACGTGTTCCAGAACGTCCGGGACCGCACCTTCGCCGGCTCGCTGAACGCCTCGGCGGTCAAGCTCGTGAAGCAGACGATCACGAACACGGCGTTCGTCTCCCCGACGTCGTCGCTCCGCGCGACCACCGTGTCCGGGTTCGCCCTCCGGAAGGGGTCCGGCGCGATCGGTCGGAGCACCACGACCACGACCGGGCTGCGTCCCGCACAGGGCGGCGTCGCGACACCGGCGCTGTGGCCGGCGATCGCGACCCCCACCGGAACCGACCTGTTCGGCACGAAGCGGAACGGGTGGTCGTCGTTCGCGGCCGGCGCGTACAACGCGCCCGGTCGCTGACGGAACGGGACGGGACGACGGACGGGAGGCACGGTGCCGTCCCGCACCGTGCCTCCCGTCCGTCGTCCGTCGCGTCAGGCGGAGGTGAGCCGCTCCGCCCAGGCCGCGATGGGCGCGAACGTGGCGTCGAGCTCCGACGCCATCGTCCGGTAGACCGCGTCGTCGAGTCGGTACGGGTCCGTGACGTCGTCGTCCTCCGCTGCCGTCGCCCGGTGCAGCGCCCGGGCATCGGCCACGTCGCGGATGCTCGGCACCGTCGCGGGAGATTCCTCCTGGAGTGCAGCGACGATCCGCGCGAACTCGCGGATCGTGAAGGTCCGCTTGAGCAGCACCGGGCGCAGGTCGAGCACCGCGGCCCGGTGCGCCCGCGTCGCCGTGAGCACGAGGTCGACGTCGGCGAGCACGGCTGCGGTGAGGCGACGGGCCTCGTGACCGGTGCCGTCGATCCCGCGCTCGGCGAGCATCGACTCGATCATGGGCGTCGCGGGCTCGCCGATCAGCGCTCGGGTCCCGGCGCTCTCGACGGTCACGCTCCCACTCGCGGCGACGGCGGACCGCAGCCCGCGCTCCCCGTACGGTGAGCGGCAGACGTTCCCCGTGCAGACCACGAGGATCCGCAGCGTCGCGGTCACGAGCTGCGCCGCATCGGACCGACGCCGGCGGCCTTGCGGGCCTCGGCAGCGTGCTGCACGGCGGTCGTGCTCTTGCGGACCCGGCGGTCGCGCTTGTTGCGCGGACGCATCCGGGGCTGGGCCTCTTCGAGGGGCGCGTACTCGTACGTCGCGCCGTACCCGCCGTACCCGTAGCCGCGCTTCTTCACCGGCACGCGGTTCAGCACGAGGCCGAGCATCCGCGCCTCGACGGCGTCGAACGTCTCCAGGGCGAACTCGAGCTGGTCACGGTGCACGCGGCCGTCCACCGATGCGACCATGAGCACGCCGGACGCCAGGGAGCCGAGCACCGCGGGGTCGGTCACCGGGCCGGTCGGCGGGGCATCGAACACCACGGCGTCGTACTGCCCCTTCCACTCCTCGAGCAGCCGTCGCATCGCCGCGGAGCCGAGCAGCTCGCTGGGGTTCGGCGGGATCGCACCCGAGGTCAGCACGTCGAGCGAGTCGTGTCCGCCCATGCGCTGGACGGCGTCGGCGAACTCGATGCGGCCGGCGAGCACGGTGCTCAGGCCGACCGAACCCTCGAGGGAGAGGTAGTCGGCGACACGCGGGCGCCGGAGGTCGGCGTCAACGAGCAGGACCCGCATGCCGCCCTCGGCCATGATGAGCGCGAGGTTGATGGACGTGGACGACTTGCCCTCGCCGGGGATGCTCGACGTCACGACGAGGCTCTGCGACGAGTTGTCGAGGTTGGTGAACTGCAGGTGCGTCCGGAGCTGCCGGAACGCTTCCGCTCGGGTGCCGTACGGGTCGGTGAGGATCGCGAGGGGGCGCTTGTCCAGCCCGGGCTCGAGGGCGATGGCACCGAGGACGCTGGCGTCCGTGAGCTCGGCGACGTCCTCGCGGGACCGGATCCGCGTGTCGAGGACCTTGCGGGCGAGCGCGATCGCGAACCCGAGCAGTGCACCGCCGGCGAACCCGAGCGCGATGTTCCGCTTGACGCTCGGGGACACCGGGACCGTCGGTGTGGTCGCCTTCTCGACGACGCTGATCGTGATGCCAGCACCCCCGGTGGCGTTGTCGCCGCTCTCGACCTCGGTGACGGTGTCCTTCAGCTGGTCCGCGACGGCGTCAGCGATCCGGCGTGCGGTCTCGGGATCGTGGTCGTCGGCGGCGATGTCGATGAGGACGGTCTGCGACGGCGTGGAGACCGTGAGCATGCCGGCGAGGCCGCTCGCGGACATCTTCAGCCCGAGTTCGTCGATGACGGGCTCGAGGACCCGCGTGCTCGTCGCGAGCTTGACGTACGAAGCCACTCGCCGCTCACTGAAGCTGTTGCCCTGCGCGAGGTCGGTGACCGAGTCGCTGCCGCCGACGGACACGAACAGTTCGCTCTTCGCACTGTACGTCGGCTTGACCAAGAGAGAGGCTGAGCCCGCGCCGGCGGCGCCGACCACGGCGCACACCAGGATGACGAGCCAGTGACGGCGGACGAGGGCGAGATAGTCGCGGAACTCCACGATGCTGCCTGCTTTCGGTTCGGGACGGGTTGTGCTGCGTTTTCATCATAGCCGCTAGTATTTTAGACGTCTAGATGATTAACTATATTTATGACGACACCGACTCGAGAACTCGCTGCGGGCGAGACCCCGGCCGGCGACCTGCCCGGTCGCGCCGTCAGTGGGGGCCTCGTCACGGCGGCGGGGACCTGGCTCCGGTTCGTGCTCCAGCTGGGCACGGTCGTGGTCGTCGCGCGGCTCCTCGGCCCGACCGAGTACGGCGCGGCGGCACTCGTGCTGGTCGTCGCACTGGCCGCCGAACTCATCCGCACCTCGGGCGTCGCAACGGTGACCATCCAGGCACGCACGCTCGACGACGGCCTCGCCTCGAGCCTGCACTGGATCAACGCGGGCGTCGGCGTCCTCGTCGGCAGCGCCATCGTGATCGTGTGCTCCGCGACGGACGTGCTCCCTGCGACACTCGCAGGCACCGGCTGGATGCTCGGTGTCGTCTTCGTCGCGGCCGGGTTCGGAGCGGTCCCCGCAGCGCTCCTGAACCGGGCGCTGGAGTTCCGCTTCCTCGCGATCGCCGAGGTCGCCGCGATGGCCACCGGATGCGTCACCGCGCTCACGCTCGCCGCGGCCGGGTTCGGTGCGCGCGCCCTCGTCTGGCAGGCCCTCGTGTTCGCGGTGGTGCTCTGCATCGTCGTCACCGTCGCCGCGAAGTGGCGGCCGACGCGTCCTGCCCCGTGGGCCACGACGGTCGTCGCCCTGCGGTCGGCGGGGAACGCCCTCGTCGTCCAACTCCTGAACTTCGCGACGCGCAACGTCGACAAGCTGATCGTCGGCGCCGCGTTCGGCCCGGCCGTCACCGGCCTGTACGCCCAGGCGAGCCAGCTGCTCGTCCTGCCCCTGGAGCAGATCAACGGGCCGCTGCAGCGCGTGGCGGTCCCGGTGCTGAGCCGGGTCGCGACCGAACGGGAGCGCTTCGCCCGGTACTACCGCGAGATCGTGTCGATCGTCGGTTTCGTGCTCTGGCCGCTCTTCGCAGTGCTCGCGGTGCTGGCCGTCCCGCTCGTCGTCGCGGTCTTCGGCACCGAGTGGGAGCCGTCCGCGAGCATCTTCCAGATCCTCGTCATCGCCGGGTTCGCCCAGGCGCTCGGCTACGTGAACGTGTGGCTCTTCATCGCCACCGGTCGGTTCAGCAGGCAGACGGTGTGGGCGTTCATCACACGGCCGATCGTCCTCGCCTCGTTCTTCGTCGGGCTGCCCTGGGGTGTGCACGGCATGGCGCTGTCGTTCTCGATCTGCTCGCTCGTCATGGTCATTCCTGGCTTCGTCGCAGCGACCCGAGGGACGGCGATCGGGCCGCGCGACCTGTTCGCTCCTCTGCCGTGGCCCCTGCTCGTCGCGGGTGCCTCGGCACTCGCTGCCGCCGCGGTCAGCCTCCTCGTTCCCGGAGGACACTGGGCACAGCTCCTCCTGGGCGGTCTGGCCGCCCTCGTCGTCTACGGACTCGCGATGACGCTCCTGCCCGGACCACGACGCACCGTCTCCCGGATCCGCACGCTCGTGCGGGACCGGAACAACCCGATCAGCACCCCCGACCCGGAGGACGCCCCATGACCGCAGCACGCCGATTCGTCTACCTGGGCTGGCACGGCTTCGCCAACTTCGGCGACGACCTGCTCTTCGAGACCTGGCGCGACGCCCTCGACGACGCCCTCGACGTCTCCGCCCCGCTCTCCCGTCGCGACTACGCGAAGGCGGCACCACGCTTCCTCCGCGACCGGCTCCGGCTGCTCGGCAAGGAGCGCGTCGTGCTCCTCGGCGGCGGCACCACAGTCGGGTTCGGGAACTGGGCCGGCCACATGGAGCGCGCGCTCCGCTTCTTCGGAGCGCGTGGCGCGATCGTGCCCGGCGCCGGTGCGGCGGAGTCCGCGGACTCCTACGCGCTCGCACTCCAGGCGCACGGGTGGGCCGACTGGCGTGCGCTCGAGCGCGTCGCCCTGCTCGGCGTCCGCGGTCCCCTGACCGCCGCCGAGTGCGAGCGCAACTGGAAGCCCGCGCCCGTGATCGGGGACCCGGCACTCCTCTGGCCGGTCGGCAGGGACCTCCCCACTGCCCAGGCCGACGGCCCCATGGGCGTCTGCGTCGGCTCCGACCCGACGACGCGCTTCGAGATCGAGGACGTCGCGGCAGCGGTCACCGCGTTCGCGGGTGAGCAGCGGATGGGTTCGATCCGGGTCTTCCAGCTGTCGGACGCCGATGCCGCTTCCTCGAAGCAGCTCGTCCGGGCACTCCGACAGCTCACCGATCTGCCGGTCGAGATCGTGCGGTACGCCAACTCCGTCGACGAGACCATGCGGAGCATCGCCGAGTGCCGCGGGTTCGTGTCCGAACGCCTCCACGGTGCGATCGCCGCGGTCTCCGTCCGGGTGCCGACCGTGATGCTCGCGTACGCGTCGAAGTGCGACGACTTCTGGGCGAGCGTCACCGGCGACCGCGCTCCGATCGGCGTCGGACACTCCGTCAGTGACCTGCTCGACGAGCTCCGCCGATCGGTGGAGCCCACGGTGCGCTTCGTCGTCGAGGAGAGCACCGCCCAGCTGCAGCACCGGCTCGCCGGAGTCGCGGAGCAGATGAACGCGTGGTCCCGGGGCGATCTCCCCACGTCGGCGCTCCTGACCGACACGACGGTCACGTCTGCACCGGAACGCGCATGAGTCGGGTCGCGATCGTCATCCCGATCGGTGGCGACATCCGACACCTCGACGCGCAGATCGATGCGCTCCTGCCGCAGGTCCGTGGCCACGAGGTCGTCCTGAGCTGCAACGGCATCGACCCCGCTGCCGTCGCCACCCAGGTCGGCCGGCTCCGCGAGGCCGGCGCCGTCGCATCGGCGCTCGACTCGTCCGCCGTTCGCGGCCCGAGCCACGCCCGCAACGTCGGCTGGCGCGCGGTCACGGCCGGTCGGGTCCTGTTCTGCGACGCCGACGACGTCGTCGGCCCCACGTGGGTCGCGGCGCTGACGGTGGCACTCGACGAGCACGGGATCGTCGGCGGCAGCCTCCGCTTCGACGACGTCAACGACGCTGCGCTCGCGAGGACCCAGGACGGCACGACCACGGAACTCGCCCGCAAGTTCGGGTACCTGCCGTTCGCCCCGAGCTGCAACCTCGGTGTCCGTCGCGACCTCATGGAGCTGCTCGACGGGTTCGACGAGTCACTCCCCACCGCCGAGGACACCGACCTCTGCTGGCGTGCCGCACGGGCCGGGTACCCGATCGCGTTCGTCCCGGGCGCCTCGGTCTCGTACCGACTCCGTGCCGACGTCCGATCCACCTTCCGACAGGCGCGCGCCTACGCTCGCGATGACGTCCGACTCCTGGCACTCCACCGTGACGCCGGTGCGAGGTGGAGTGTCCGCGACGACGCGCGCGTGCTCCTCAGCGCCGCGAAAGCAGTGCTGCTGGCACCCGCCGGACGTACACAGCGACTCCGCGCGGCGGAACGGGTCGGTCGCGCCGTCGGCCGCGTCGACGCGGTGCGGCGCGGCGACGCAGGTCACTGACCGACGCGACCAGGAGACGGACTGGAGGCCCGTGGCGACACCGCCACGGGCCTCCAGTCCGTCTCCACGAACCTCAGCGCCGTGCCGTGAACCCCTGGACCCGTCCGCGGAGCTGCGCGACCTGGAACCGGACGCGGTCCCGCCGGCCACGGAGCGCCGCGACCGCGACGGCGACACAGGAACGACCGATCCAGTAGGCAGCCTCGCCCCAACGGCGGTGCTTGCGGAGCACCCTCCCGAACCCGCGGTTGTACCGCGTGACCTTGGCGAGGACCTCGTCCTCGGCGCCCTCGTCGCGCCACTCCGGGTGGAAGACCTCGAGCGTGGGCAGGTACTCGAGCCGGGCACCGGTCGCGAGTGCTCGCAGGACGTAGTCGGTCTCCTCGCCCGCGCCGAACGGCGTGCCGGACCCGGACCCCAGCGCCTCGTCGAACCCACCGACCTGCTCCACGAGCTCGCGGCGCAGGAACAGCGTGGCGCTCGTCACCGTGCGCGGGATGCGCGCCGGCGTGACGGTGGCCCGCTCGTCCATCCAGCGGAGCATGTTCGCCTTGCCGGACGGCGCGCTCAGCCGTGTCGTGATGCCGTCGAGCGAGGTGTCCTCCAGCGTCGCGCGCACGTCGGCGAGCAGACCGGACGGGTACCAGCAGTCGTCGTCGGGGAACGCCACGATGTCGCCGCGGAGCTGTGTGAGTCCACGATTGCGGCCACGGCTCAGTCCGCGGACGACCGGCTCGTGGAGGTACTCACCGTCACCGCGTGCGACCCGTCCCGCCATGAGCGGCTCAGACGATCGGGACTCGGACTGCTCGACGAGCGTCACGAAGACCGACTCGTCCTGCTCGTCGAGCGAGGTGAGGAACTGTTCGAGTTCTCCGGATCGGCCGATCGTGCTCATCACCAAGTGGAACGTGTGCTGCATGGGAGTCCTCGTCTCGGGTGTCGTCGGGACCGTTTCCGGTCGACGGGGTCGTGGAGATGCGGGCGGTCTGCCCGTGGAAGAGTCGTTCGACGACGTGCAGGAGCAGGCCGATGTAGACGACGAAGAACATCGCGATCCAGGTGTCGCTCCGCCCGAAGGTGAGGAGCTGCGAGTACGCGACCAGGGCGACGAAGGGCAGTGCACGGCTCGTCGCGATCAGGAACAGCACGAGTCCGAGGATGAGCAGGGCGAAGCTGAGCTCGACGGGAACCGCAGTGTCGATGATCTGCGCTTCCGCGAACGGGCTCGAACCGACACCGACGTCCGCGGTACCCGTCTGGAAGAACGCGAGCGCCATGTTGACGGGCTCGGTGATCCGCAGCGGACCGGGAAGCAGGTACTGGGCACGCTCGAGGAACGGCCCTGCGAAGTCGGGCGAGACGTAGTTCATCGCGAGGGAGAAGTGCATGTACTGGGGCAGGATGAACTCGTGCAGGGAGTCGTAGATGTCACCTGTCTTGAGCACCGGCTGCAGGAACATGAGGACCACCAGCCCACCGAACACCGCCAGGACCTTCCGCGCACCGCTCGTCGCGACCATCAGGCCGACGGCCGCGGCGACGAGCAGCAGTTCCTTGCGGCTGCCGACCAGGGCGAACGGCGTCCAGCAGAGGACCAACGCCAGGACGACGGGGATCTTGCGGTCGGCCCAGACGGCCCAGACCGCTGCGATGATGGAGAGCGTCACGATGACGACCTGCACGTTGTGGTCCGTGGTGAGCAGGAGGTTGTTCGCGAACTCGCGGCGGGATCCCCCGAGCACGGCACCGATGCCGAGCCGGACGACCCCGACCCAGTCCACGAGTCCCACGACGAGCAGCGGCAGCAGCACGACGAGCCGCGCCGTCGGTACGTCCGCGAGCCGGAGGAGCCGCTCACGGCTGCGAGTCCCGACCGACCGGACGACGTCCGACAACCGTCCGAGGCCGACGACGAGCTCGACGGCGAGGTACGCGGCGATGACGGCACGGAGATCGGTGAGCGTCACCGACTCGATCACCGCGAGGGTCGGGAACGGCGGGAAGAAGTGGTTGCCGTACTGCGCAGCGAGCCACGCGACCGTGCCGTACGCGGAGATGCACACGAAGAACACCGCTGCGATGCGCGACCGACCCCGGACGAGCAGGACGACGAGCCACGTCGCCCACAGCGCGGCGGTCGAGGGCAGGCCGATGTGGTCGCTGACGAGCAGCAGTGCCGTCGCGACGCCGAGACCGACGATCCGCCAGGTGGCATCGCCGTGCGCGCGGCGCAGCACGGACGAGGCGCTCGACCGACGCGCCGCGCTCCGGGTTCGGGAGCCGACGCGGGTCACTGTCCGGGTCGACGCCGTCACGCGCGGGTCTCCGCGACGGAACGGCAGACCTCGAGTGCGGTCGCAGCCGAACGGTCCCAGTCGAACCGGGTCCGCATCTCGGCCACGTCGAGGAGCGGGACCGAGGCGATGTCGTCGACGACACGCTCGAGTCCGGCGCGGATCGAGGACGTGGAGCGCGGGTCGACCGTGGCCATCGCACCTCCCGCGATCCACGTGAACGCAGGGATGTCCGACGCGACGAGCCGCGCCCCGGCCGCCGCCGCCTCGACGATCGGCAACCCGAAGCCCTCGTCGAGACTGGGGAAGACCACCGCACGTGCGCTGCCGTAGAGCGCAGCCAGTTCGGCGTCGCTGACGTAGCCGAGCTCCAGCACGTCGGCCGGCAGCGTGATCCCTTCGTCCCCGAAGGCTGCGTGACCGCCGCCGACCACCACCAGCGGGAAGGCCCGGCGGACAGCGGGTCCGAGCTGTGCGTGCGCGTCGATGAGTCGTCGCAGGTTCTTCCGGGGATCGCGGCTGCCGACGGTGAGCAAGTACCCGTCCTGCGCGAGGCCGTGCCGCGCGAGGACGGCGGCAGCGTCGTCGGCGGTCACCGCACCGAAGACGGCGCTCGGGGCGTTGGGCACCACGGTGACGGCAGCCGACGTGAGACCCGAGGCCCGGACCTGTGCGGCGACCGGCTCGCTCACGGCCAGGACGGCGGCGGCACCCCGGAGCGAGGTCCGCAGGACCGGGGCGTGCGTGCGGACGTACCCGCGGGAGTACCACTCCGGGTTCGTCAGGACGAACAGGTCGTGCACGGTGACCACGTGGTGGGGGTGCCCGAGCGGCGCACGGCTCGTGAGGGAGAGCAGGACGTCCCGACGCGCGCGGAGGGGCAGCGCGGCGAGCGTCCAGGCCCAGGCCGTGGCTCCCCGTCGTCCGACTGCGGCGCTGGGACGGACACCCGTCGCGTCGGGCGCGCAGAGGAGGCGGTCGGCGATCTCCGTCGCGTACCGCTGCTGGCCCGTGACGCGCTGCGGACGGAACGCCTCGTTGACGCGGATCATGCCTGACCTCCTCCGGCCGGTGCTGACGGCCTGACTTCGGGACTTCGGGTCTCGAGTGCTGACCATAAAGCCATGTTTGACTATCTGATCATAACGCGTTTAATATTTATTCGGCAAGCACCTGACATGAGAAGAGGCGGACATGACCATCCTCATCACCGGCGGGGCCGGGTACATCGGATCGCACGTCGTCCGCCTCCTCCGCGGGCGCGGCGACGACGTGGTCGTCGTGGACGACCTGTCCAGCGGATCCGCCGAACGGATCGGCGACACCCCCTTCGTCGCGCTCGACCTCGCCGCCGACGGTGCGACCGAGTCCCTCGAGACGGTCATCCGCGGGTACGACGTCGACGCCGTCATCCACTTCGCGGCGTTCAAGCAGGTCGCGGAGTCGGTCGCCCACCCCACGCGGTACTTCGACTGCAACGTGGGTGGGTTGACGAACGTGCTCGCCGCCGTCGAGCGGACTGGTGTCGGGCGACTCGTCTTCTCGTCGTCGGCCGCCGTGTACGGGGAGCCCGACGTACCGGTCGTGACCGAGGACGTCGCCTGCACCCCGATCAACCCGTACGGCCAGACCAAGCTCGTCGGGGAGTGGATGACCCGGAACGCTGCGGCCGCCACCGGACTCCGGATCGCGAACCTGCGGTACTTCAACGTCGCCGGCACCGGGTGGGACGACCTCCGCGACCGCGGCGCTGCCAACCTCATCCCGTTGGTGATCGACGCCGTGCTCGACGGTCGCGCGCCGCTGGTCTTCGGCGACACCCACCGCACGGCTGACGGCAGCTGCGTCCGCGACTACGTGCACGTGCTCGACCTCGCTGCGGCACACCTGGCAGCGCTCGACCACCTTCGCGACGACGTTCGTCCGTTCTCCGAGTTCAACATCGGCACCGGGCAGGGATCGTCGGTGTTCGAGGTCATCCGCGCTGTCGAGCGCGCCGCGGGCCGACAGGTACCCGTCGAGGTCGTCGGACCGCGCGCAGGCGACCCCGCCTCGGTCGTCGCCGAGGTCGCACGGGCGAACGCGACCCTCGGGTGGCACGCCTCGCTCGGACTCGACGACATCGTCCGTTCCGCGTGGGAAGCAGCCCGGCACGCCCGCAGCGCACTCCAACCGGCGTGAGCTTCACGAACCTACATCTTGTATTTCGCATGTGAAAATGCGAGAATGTGAACAACCCGAAACCCGAGGAGCCACCATGCCCGCAGCACGCCGTCTCGTCATCAGCCCCTCGACCGAGAGCCCCGACCTCCGACGCGATCTGCTCGTCGAAACCCTCCGAGCGGTTCTGCCGCACGACGCCCTCGTCGTGAGCGGCCGCGGACTCCGCGGGCGCCTCGGACTCGTCGGCAAGGAGACCGTCACGCTCTCGCTCGGCGCTCCCGCCGGCGCAGACGCGATCGCCGTCGACGCGCTGGCTCCGCTCTGGGTGCGCGACCACGCCGTCAGCCTCGACGGCGGCCCCTCCGTCCTCGCCGTCAGCACCGGAGCCGACTCGCCGATCGCCGCGGACGACCTCGCGGCGGCGGCCACCGCGGTCGCCGGTGAAATCGACCTCGGGGCGATCCGGATCGTCCAGCTGGCCGACCGGGACGCCGCGGCGACGAAGCAACTCGCTCGTGCGTTCCGACGGGTCACCGACCTCCCCGTCACGGTCGTGTCGCACACGGGTTCGGTCCCGGACACCGTCGCGACGATCGCCGCGACCAATCTCTTCCTCAGCCACGACGACACCGCCGTCGCGGTCGCACGCTCGCTGCACACCCCCAGCGCGTCGATCGTCGGCCAGCACGACCTGACGAGCCTGTACCTCACGATCCGTGCCGCGGCCGAGCACACCGACACCGCAGCCGACGACGACCTCCGTGGCGCACGTGCGCTGGCGTTCGCGCTCGACGCGTGGGCGCGCGGCCGCATGTCGACGGAGGACCTCCGCGCCGCGGTCACCAACCCGTCGCGGATCGACGAACTCGTCGGCGCCTGACGCCGCCCGCCGCTCGAGACGCACACACACACACGACGAGACACCGCCGGATCCGGCGGTGTCTCGTGCGTTCGGCGGTGTCTCGTGCGTTCGGCGGTGCCTCCCGCCGCCGGCCGCGCTACGGCGTCGGCATGCCCCCGTCGACGTGCAGGGTCTCCCCCACGACGTACGACGACTCGCCGCTCGCCAGGAACACGTACGCCGGCGCGAGCTCGGCCGGCTGTCCCCAGCGGCCGAGGTAGGTCTGCTCACCGGCGGACGGCAGGTCCTCCGGCTTCTGGCCGCCGGCGGGCTGCAGCGGCGTCCAGATCGGCCCCGGAGCGACGGCGTTCACGCGGATGCCCTTCGGCGCCAGCTGCGCCGCGAGGCCCTTCGCCAGGTTGTTCACGGTCGACTTCGTGGCCGCGTAGTGCACGAGGTGCGGGGACGGCGCGTACGCCTGGATCGAGGTCGTGTTGATGATCGTCGACCCCGGCTGCAGGTGCGGCACGGCGGCCTTCGTGATGCGGAACGTCGCGTAGACGTTCGTCTTGAAGGTCTCGTCGAACTCGTCGTCCGAGATGTCGACGATCGAGTCGACGTTCTGCTGCTTGCCCGCGTTGTTGACCAGGATGTCGAGGCCGCCGAGCTGCTCGACGGCGTCGGCCACGAGCTGCTCGCAGACCTGGAGCGACGTGATGTCACCGGGCAGTGCGACGGCCTTGCGGCCGGCCGCCTGGACGAGGGCGACGATCCGGTCGGCGTCCTCCTGCTCCTCGGGCAGGTAGGAGATCGCGACGTCCGCGCCCTCGCGGGCGTAGGCGATGGCGACGGCCGCGCCGATGCCCGAGTCGCCGCCGGTGACGAGCGCCTTGCGACCCTCGAGCCGCCCGGAGCCGCGGTAGGTGTCCTCGCCGTGGTCGGCCGCCACGTTCCGCGCCATCTCGGCGTCGGTGCCGGCGCCCGGGAGGTACTGCTCGTCGGGCTTCTTGTCGGCGTACATCGTCGTCGGGTCCTGCATGCTGTACTGGTCCGTCATGCCGTCGACGGTACGCAGGCGGTCACCTCCGCCCGTCCAGGCGCCTGTCCCCCGGTGCGCGCAGCGGCCTGGAGGCACGGCGCGGGTCCGGCGGGCTGCTCAGGCCGGGTGCGCGGCCAGGAAGGCATCCGTCTCGGCTCGCGTGGGCGCGGTCGCCGGACCGGGTCGCGAGACCGCGATCGCCGCGGCGGCGTTGGCCCGCCGGACCGCGTCGAGCAACGCCTCGCCACGGGACAGCGCCGCGACGAGCACGCCACCGTGTGCGTCCCCGGCACCGTTCGTGTCGACGGCCTCGACCGCGAACCCCGGCACGAGGACGGGCCCCTCGGGCAGCGACGGGTCCGCCACCCAGCAGCCCGCACCGCCGTCCCGCACCAGCACCGTGCCCCGCGCGACCGCGGCCATGGAGGTGACCGCCTGCCGGAGGTCGGCCGACCCCGGGGACATCAGCCGTGCCTCCCGGGCGTTCGTGGACAGGACGTCCGCACGCGCCGTGACGGGCGCGACCACCTGTGGGTCGAGCGTGGCGACCAGCGGCGAGGGGTCGAACACCACCCGCACCGGTGCCGGGATCGTCGTGATCCACTCCGCGATCGCACGGCCGTTCACCGGGTGGGCGAGACCGTACCCGGACACGAACAGCGTGTCGTCGTCGCGCAGGTCGACGCGGGCGAGCTCGTACGTACCCAACCGGCCCTCGGCGCCGACGCTCGTGACGAAGGTGCGCTCGGTGGAGGCGTCGACGAGCGCGACGCAGTAGCCGCTGTCCTGGTCCGGCAGACCGGGCTGCAGGACCTCGACGTCGGATTCGGCGAGCGCGGCGCGGACGACGTCGCCGAACGGGCCCGTGCCGTACTGCCCGGCGAAGACCACCTCGAGACCGTCCCGCCGCGCGGCGACCATCGTGTTCAGCCCACCGCCCGCCGTGATCGCGGACGACGACGCGATGACGTCGCCACCCGGGTCCGGCAGTTCGCCGACGCGCATCACGATGTCGACGATGACGTTCCCGACGGAGACCAGGCGCGGCATCAGGCGTGCTCCGTCGCGGGGAGCGGTGCCGACTCGTCGGCGGGGGCGTGCAGGGCGCCCCTCGGGCCGCCGGTGAGCACGTAGACCGCGGCCGCGACGAAGAACGTGACGATCCAGCCGAGGCCGTTCGCGCCGATCCAGGTGCTGGCGAACGTGCCCACGAACACGGGATCCGCGTCGCCGACCTGCACGCTCGTGAACAGGAAGCCCACGACGATCGCGACGGCCCAGGCGATGACCGCTCGCCACGCGATGCCGCCCGAGTACCAGTACCGGCCGCCGGCGCGGAGGTCGAGCAGCGCCTCCGGGTCGTACCAGGTGCGGCGGACGATGTCGGCGATGAAGACGCCGAGCCAGGCGGTGATCGGGACGGCGAGCACGGAGATGAACGTGATGAACGGTGCGTAGAAGCCGTCCGCGACGAGCATGAAGTACATCGCGCCGAGGAACGTCACGACCACGTCGACCGTGACCGCCCACACCCGGGGCACCTTGATGCCGAGCGTCAGGGTGGTGAGGCTCGCGGAGTACACCGACAGGTGGTTCGACAGCAGCAGGCCGCCGAACGCCGCGATCAGGTACGGGACCGCCATCCACCCGGGGAGCAGGTCGCGGATCGCGGCGACGGGGTCGCCCGCCTGCGCCAGGGTCGGGTCACCGGCGGACACGAGCGCGCCGAGGCCGACGAGGACGACGAGCGGGATGCCGGCACCGGCAGCGCTCGCACTGACGAGCTTGCCGGCGCGGACGCTGGTCTTCGAGTACCGGGCGATGTCCGCCCCCGCGGTGGCCCAGCCGATGCCGGTGCCCGCTGCGATCGTGCCGATGCCGATCGCCATCGCGGCGAAGGGTCCGGCGGGGGCGCTGCCGACGACGTGCCAGTCGACGCGGACGACCAGGAACACGGCGACGAAGACGTTCAGTGCGCCGAAGACCCAGGTCGCCCACTTCTGCACGGCGACGATGAACGCGTGGCCGAGGCCCGAGATGAGCACGGTCGCCACGACGAACACGAGGATCGCGACGATGGTCAGGACGGGGTTGTGCTTGGCGTCACCGTCGGTCCCGAAGATGATCGTGAAGAGGGACAGGAGCACGAAGGCCGCCGTCGTGGTGTTCACGGTCTCCCACCCGAGGCGGGACAGCAGCGACACGAACGTCGGGCCGATGTTGCCGCGGACGCCGAACACCGCCCGGCTCAGGGTCAGACCCGGTGCGCCACCACGACGCCCGGCGATCGAGATCACCCCGACCACCGCGAACGACCCGGCGGCGCCGATCACGGCGACGAGCAGGGCCTGCCAGATGTTCAGGTGCTGGAACGCCACCAGGGTTGCGCCGAGGGGCAGGCCGAGGATGGAGATGTTGGCGGCGAACCACACCCAGAACAGTGCGCCGGCCTGTCCGGTGCGCTCGGCGGCGGGCACGGGTTCGATGCCGCGCTGCTCGATGCTGGTGAGGGTTCCCGAGCTCGGGGTGTCGGTCATGGTTCCTCTTACGTCGTCGGAAGGGCTTCTCGGGGGGCGGGCGGTGGCTCGTGGGGGATGCCACCGACCGGGGCTAGTGGGCGCTCGCTGCTCCGCGTTCGCGCAGGTCCAGGAGGGGGGACACGACGTCCGCGAACCGGATGTCGTTGACGGACTCGACCTGCGCGACGGCCTCGGGCGACCACGCGGACGCCCCGTGCACGGCACCGAGCACGGCTCCGGCCATCGCGGCGATCGTGTCGGTGTCGCCGCCGATGCTCGCCGCCGTGCAGAGGGTCTCCCACGGTTCGAGGCCGAGCGACACGAGGGCGAGTGCCGCGACCACGGACTCCTGGCTGGCGACGCTCGTGCCGATCACGCCGTCGATCGCGTCGATGCGGTCCGGCCCGGGCACCGTGGGCAGCCATCCGCGGGCCCACGCGGTCTTGTCGGCGATCGAGGCACCGGCGATCCAGTGCCCGCGCCGTCCGCCGGTGCGGGCAGCGGCCACGGCGACGTCGAGTGCTTCGGCACGCGAGGCGCCGTCGATCCCCGCGCTCACCGCGGCCGCGATCGCCGATGCCCCGGCGATGCCGAGCCCGGTGTCGTGGGTCACGCGGGAGGCGTCCTGCACCGCGTCGACGAGCACGTCGAGGTCGTCGGCGGTCGTGGTGATGCCGACCGGGGTGATGCGCATGGCGGCGCCGTTGGTGGTGCCCGTCGAACCCGCCTCGGACGCGGGGACGCCGTCGAGGATCCGCTGCACGGCCGTCTTCGTGCTCGGGCCGAGCAGGTCGAGCGACCCCTTCGCCGCCATCCCGCGCTCCCACTCGATGAGCGCCTCGGCGAACCGTGTCGGGTCGAGTCGGCCGGCACCCTCGACGAGCAGTCGGGCGACCAGCACGGCCTGCTCGGTGTCGTCGGTGATGCTCGCGGCGGGCATGCCGTGGGCGATGCGCTGCCGGGGCCCGGCGTCGACGAAGCCCGTGATGCGGCCGTGGTCCTCGCGGATCTGCTGCAGGGACATCGACTGGGTCGGCATCCCGAGGGCATCGCCGATCGCGAGGCCCTGGAAGGCGGCGAGGGCGTGGTCGTTCTTCTTCTTCGTCATCGTCATCGTCCTTGTCCGTGCCCCTGTCCGAAGCGCATGTGGATGCGGAACCGCTCGGGGTCCAGCAGGCTGTCGACGGCCTCGACGAAGGCACCGTCGGCCGTGCGCGAGACCCGGCGGCTGTGCAGGAAGGGCGTACCGGGTGCCCGGTCGAGCACGGCAGCCTCGGCGTCGTCCAGCGGACGGACGTCGATCCACTGCTCGGCCCGTGCCGGCACGAGCCCGGCGGCCTCGATCGTGGCGCTCAGCGAGCCGTCGACGAGACCGTCCTCGACCGCGCGGTCCAGCCGGCCGATGCGTGGCACGAGGCTCCGCTCGTAGGACACGTGCGGACCGTCCACCACGGAACGCACCCGGTCCACGGCGACGAGCGCGGGGTCGGCGTCCACGAGGCTCGCGAGCTCGGCGTCCACGACCCGCTCGATCCGCAGGGTGGACGCGCGCACCTCGGTGCCGCTCCCCGCGATCGAGCGTGCCCAACCGGCGCGCGGGTCGAGCGCCGCACCGTCGAAGGTGACCACCGAACCGATGCCGCCGTGCGTCGCGATGTACTCGTCGTCGGCGAGGTCGGCGAGCGCCGCACGGACGGTACCGCGGCTGACCGCGTAGCGCTCGGCCAGGTCGTGCTCGCCGGGGAGGCGCTCCCCGGGGACGTACCGGCCCGTCGCGATCGCGTCGCGGAGGGCGTCGGCGACGAGGCGTCGCTTCGATGAGACGGGCATGACAGTGATGGTACATGTACAAGACCTGTCCAGTACAGATCGACCGCGCCTCAAAGGTCACGGTCCGGTCACTGCCCGGCCCCGATTCGGTAACACCCGTCGTCCAAGCAGCCTCGACGTCGTACCGTCGAGGGGTGACCTTCCGGACCGTGCTGGCGTTGAGCGCCGCCGTGCTGGCCTTCTCGGCCGGCACGTTCGTCGTCGACGGCGCGTCCGGCGTCGGCGCGGCACCGGCCTCCGCGGCCGAGGTCGCACCCGACGGCACGACGCACCAGGACGCCGCCCGGGTCACGACCGCCAAGCTCAAGCGGGTCGACTCGATCGAACTCGACGCCGAGTCGCTGGTGTTCCGCCGGGGCGAGAAGACCGTCGTCGAGGCCTCGATGCGGGACTCCCGCACCACCGTGAGCCTGCTCAACCGCCTGCTCGGCACTCCGTCCCGCACCCAGACGGCCGAGGGCGACGGGGGCGCGTGCTTCCCGTCCGGCACGACCTACACATGGGGCGGCGCAATCCGCGTGGCTGCTCTCACCACCCCGGCGCAGGCCGGCAACGGGGTCGAGGTCCGGGTGCTGCGCGAGGACGTGCGCTCCCGCTTCGGCGACGACGTCGAGCTGACCGGGCCCGACGGCGTGCGGGTCGGCGACGACATCCACGACGCGATCGCGGATGCCCCGAAGTCCGACCGGATTTCGTTCGGCTCGGACGACGCGAAGGCCTGGCAGCTCCTGCTCCAGGAGGGCTGGGCACCCGAGGACGACTCCGAGACCGAGGGCACGAACGGCGTCTCGGCACTCACCGACGACACCACGGTCACGGTGCTCGGCTCCCCGATGCCGGTGCACGCCCAGCGCAGCTGCTGACCGCAGCTCGCCGCACGCAACGCGGGCCGCTCAGATCCGCAGCGTCGCCACCACGGGGAAGTGATCGCTGGCGAACCACGTCTCGGGGCCGTCGTGGTCGATCACCACGCGGTCCACGCCCGCGATCCCCCGCGTGAACACCCAGTCGATCCGCTCCCCCGACGCGACCGGCGGTTCCCAGTCGTTGAACGTCGCCGTCCGGTCGTCCGGGTCACCGCCGAGCACCCACGCGTCGTCGTAGCCCGCGTCCGCCAACACCGCTGAGGCCGGCCCCGCCCCGGCCGGCTCGTTGCAGTCCCCCGCGACGACGACCGGCCCGTCCGCGGTGCTGAGCCGCTCGACGATGAGTGCCGTGCTCTTCGCCCGGACCTCGTCGCCGTGCGGCCCGACCTCGTGGTCGAGGTGCGTCGTCAGCAGGGTGAACGCCTCCCCCTCGGCGTCGAGGAAGCGTGCGTGGTTCGCGACCCGGGGGAACAGGCTCTCCCAGGTGTTCGAGACGGGTTCGTCCGGGGTGTCCGACAACCAGAACGTCCCCTCGTCGACCGGTCGCAGTCGGCTGCGCCGGAAGAACACCGCGGCGTGCTCACCCGCGGTGCCGCCCTCACGACCCTGTCCGACGTCGCCGTGGTCCGGCAGTCCCGCACGGAGGTCGTCCATCTGGTGGGCGAAGGCCTCCTGCACGCAGACGAGGTCGGGGTCGTGCCGACGGATGACGTCGAGCAGGACGGGGAGCCGGGCCGGCCAGTCGTGCGCGGGATCCGGGTTCTTGATGTTGTAGGTCATCAGGGTGATCGGACGCGCTGCGTTGCTCACCCCTCGAACCTACCGACGTCGACCCTCAGGGCACCATGACCCGCCGCAGCGCCAGGACCCCGTCGCGCGCCCGTGTCTTCGCGGTCCCGACCGGGACGCCGAGCACCGACGCGACCTCGGGCCCGCTCATGCCGACGAGGTGGCGCAGCACGAGGGCCTCCCGCTGCCGCTCGGGCAACGACGTGACGGCGCGGTGGAGGGCGTCGCGGTCGAGGACGCTCTCGGCCCGTTCGGTGCTCGAGTGGTCGACGAGCTCGAGGTCACGGGCACCGATCCGCAGGTCACGGTCACGGTCGGCGCAGGCCTTCCGTACCCGGTCGATCGCTCGGCGCTGCGCGATCGTCCGGATCCAGGCGATGGCGGAGTGCTCCGGATCGAAGCGGTCGGCGATCTGCCAGATCTCGAGGAAGACGTCCTGCACGACCTCTTCGGTCTGCCAGGGGTCGACCAGCTGGTGCCGGACGTACCGTTCGACGAGCGTGCGGAACCGTCGGTACAGCTGGTCGAACGCCCGGCGGTCACCGGCGGCGACGGCGAGCAGGAGGGCGCGTTCTTCGTCGCGCCGAGCGAGGAGTGCATCGTCCATGACCTGCATTTCACATGTACACAAATGTACTTGCAAGTACACTCTGAGCATGCGCCCGGAACACGCCCCGAACACCCTTCGACGCACGACGCCGAAAGGACTGGCCACTCGCAACCGGATCGTTGCCACGGCCGCCGACCTCATGCTCACCCGGGGGATCGCGGGGACCACGCTCGACGACATCGGTGCGGCAGCCACGGTCGGACGGTCGCAGATGTACCACTACTTCACGGACAAGAGCGAACTCGTCCGTGACGTCGTCCGGCAGCAGACCGAGGCGATCATCGCGCACCAGGGTCCGGACTACGAGGACCTCACCTCGTGGGAGGCCTGGCAGCGCTGGCGCGACCACATGGTGGCCGACTCCGAGGCCGGCGGGTGCGTCGGTGGTTGTCCGCTCGGGTCACTCGGCACCGAGCTCGCCGAGCGCGACGTCCAGGCCCGCGAGCTGGTGGCCGCCGGGTTCGCCCGCTGGGAGCTCGGGTTCCGGAACGGGATCACGACCATGCGGGAGCGAGGTCTGCTCGGTCCGGACGCCGACCCGTCGGCCCTCGCCACCACGGTCATGGTCGCGCTGCAGGGCGGGCTGCTGCTGGCCCAGGTGCAGCGGGACGTCCGACCGCTCGCGATCGGCCTGGACACCGCGATCGCAGCGATCCGTCGCCACGCGACACCGGTGTCTCGCGAGATCGGTACACCGCCGACGCCCTGACACGCAGCCCCGGACGCGAGACACCGCCACTTCCGGCGGTGTCTCGGTCGATCGGCGGCGTCTCGCCATCCAGGCGGCGCCCCGCCAGGCGGCGCCCCGCCGGGCGTCAGTTGATGCAGACGCCTTCCTTGCCGTAGCTCTTCACGTCGGTCGACGACGGCTTCGGCTCGGAGGACGAGGACTTCGACGGCTTCGGCGCGGACGACTCACCGGTGGCCGGCTGCGACGCCGCCCCACCGGGCGCGGCCGGGGCACTGACGGTCTTGCCGTCGGTCCCGAGCACGAGCGTGACGCCCGTCACGGCGGCGGTCCGGACGGGCACGGCACCCGGTACGACGGCGGCGAGGGCCTTGGCCTGCGCCTCCTGCCCCGCCGGGTACTGGATCTGGGTCGTCTTCGTGGTGTCGGACGAGCCCGGGGCGCCGACCAGGAAGCCCCGTGCGGTGAGGTTCGTCCCCGCAGCGGCCGCCGCACCGGTGACACCACTGCCGTTCAGGACCGTGACGGTCGTGGCGGCGGGCTGCGCGGCCGTCGCCTTCGTGTACTCCTCGGGCTCGCCGACCAGGCTCTGCACGAAGGCGGGGAGCCCGACGGTGTCGATCTCGACGATGGACAGCGCCGAGCCGTTGACGTAGATGGTCGGCGTGCCGAGCGTCGGGATGGTGGCCGACTGGATGTTGCCGGGTCGCAGGTTCCGCATCTGCGTGGCGAGGTTGACCAGGTCGGTGTCGGTCTGGATCGAGCCACCCACGGCGCCGAGGATGTTGTTCATCTTCACCGGGTTGAGCAGGGTGCCGGCGGAGAGGACCTTGCGGGCCTCCTGCGACAGGAAGTACTGCTGGCGGATGTTCCGGTCGAGGTCGCCGTTCGGCAACCCGTGGCGCTGGCGCACGAAGGACAGCGCCTGCTTCGCGTCGAGTGTGGACTTCCCGGCGGGCAGGTCGACGCCGGAGTACGGGTCCTTCGCGGCCTGGTTGAGGCAGACGTCGACCGGCCCGAGCTCCTTGACGACCTGGTAGAAACCGAGCAGCGAGACGCGCACGTAGTGGTCGATCGTCAGGCCGCTGAGGTTCTGGATCGTCTGGATGAGCAGCTTCGCGCCGCCGGTGTCACCTCCGCCGTTGAGCGTGCCGTAGTAGAAGGCGCTGTTGAGCTTGCCCTTGCCGACGCCGGGGATGGGGACGTACGAGTCGCGGGGGAACGAGATCATCGTCCCCTGGGTGCCGTCGGCGTTGATGTGCAGCACGATCATCGTGTCGGTGTTCGTCGCGCCGCCGTCGGACTCGGTGCTGAGCTCCGCCATCTCCTCCGGCGTCGCGTTGTCCGGTCGGTGGTCGTCGCCGACCAGCAGGATGTTCTGCGCCTGCCCGTCGACGTCGTCCTTGTCCGACTTGTTGCCGGTGATCGCGTCGATCTTCGTGATGCCGGTCGAGAGCCGTCCGTACGCGAACGCGGCGTAGCCGCCGCTCAGCAGGAGCCCCATGGTGAGCACGCCGGCGACGGCGGGCAGGATGACGCCCCCGCGCCGTTTCTGGCGGCCGTGGCGAGGCGGCGTGTAGCCGCGGCGGCCGTTGCCGGTCGTCTGCTCAGGGTCGTTGCTCACCCGGAAACCATAACGGCCGTGCATGAAGTGGACATGAAACGGCCCTGGTAGGTCGCCGCGATTCCGCCGCGCTGAGACGGCCTGGAGGCACGGTGCCAGCTGGCACCGTGCCTCCAGGCCGTGGAGTGGTCGCGTCTACGACGCGAGCTTCGCCTTGTTCGTCTCGCGCGCACGCAGGACGGTCACACCGGTGATGGCGGCAGCCGCCATCACGTAGAACGCGGGGGCGAAGGTGTTGCCCGTCGCGGTGATGAGCCAGGTCGCGAAGTACGGCGTGATGCCACCGAACAGGGCGACGCTGACGTTGTACGCGATGCCCATCGAGCCGTAGCGGATCGCCGTGGGGAACAGCTCCGCCATCGCTGCGCTCACGGCACCGTCGAACGCCGCCATGAACAGTCCGAGCAGGACCATCGCCCCGGCGGCCGCCCAGAAGTTGCCGGCGTTCATGAGCATGAGCGTCGGGTAGGTGAGCACGAGGAACCCACCACAACCCGCGAGCATCACGGGCTTCCGGCCGATCTTGTCCGACAGCAGGCCGAAGAACGGCACGAGGCCGGCGATCACGATGAAGCCGATGACGACGACGCCGTAGGACACCAGCGGCGAGTAGCCGAGGTCGGCCTGCAGGTAGGACGGCATGAAGGTCTGCAGGATCCAGTGACCCACGGCCTTGAGGACGACGAAGCCGACGCAGAACAGCAGCGCCTTCCACCCCGTCCGGAGCGAGCGACGGAGGGGCTTGTCGGCGAGCTCACCCTTGGCCTTGAGGGCGCGGAACTCCGGGGTGTCCTCGAGCTTCGAACGGAGGTACAACCCGACGAGGCCGAGCGGCAGTGCGATGAGGAACAGGACTCGCCAGCCCCACGACTCGAGGGCCCCGTCGCCGGCGATCGCCGTGAAGAGGAACACCAGGCCGCCACCGACGATGAAGGCCGCGAACCCGAAGACGTCGATGAAGCTCGTGACGAAGCCGCGTCGGTTCGACGGGGCGAACTCGGCGAGCAGGGTGGTCGCCCCTGCTCCCTCACCACCGGCGGCGAAGCCCTGCACCAGGCGGACCACGACGAGCAGGATCGGCGCGAGCAGGCCGACGCTCTGGTACGTCGGCAGGATGCCCATCACGGCGGTGGCGCCGCTGGTGATGAGGATGACGGTCGCGAGCGTGGTCTTCCGGCCGACGCGGTCGCCGAGCGAGCCCCAGAACAGGCCGCCGAGCGGGCGCATCACGAATCCGGCACCGAACACCGCGAACGCGGAGAGCAGCGCCACCTGCGGGTCGCCCTGCTTGAAGAAGTACAGGGAGATGACCGTCGCCAGGGTGCCGTAGAGACCGAAGTCGAACCACTCGACGAAGTGCCCGACGCCCGCGGCGACGATGACCTTCCGCATGCTCTGGCGGCGGGCGTCGTCGCCGAGTGCCGCCCGGACGTCGGGGCTGGTGGCGGCGTCGGCGCTCGTGCGCGTTCGGGTTCCGTCGCTCATGGGTTGACCTCACACTTCGTTGTCGAGAGTTCGTTGACGATAGCACTCGTCGGGCACACTTTGCCACACAGTGGGAAAGTGTCGCCAGCAAGTGATACCGTCGCCGCCATGCAGTCCCGTGAACAGCACCACGACGTCGTGGTCGTCGGCGGCGGTCTCGCCGGCGTGAGCGCCGCCGTCGCCGCCGCCCGCCTCGGCTCCAGCGTCGCCCTCGTGACCAACCGCCCGGTCCTCGGCGGCAACTCCTCGAGCGAGATCCGCGTGTGGGTCGTCGGCGCCACCGCCCACGGCACGCAGCGGTTCGCTCGCGAGACCGGGATCATGGGTGAGCTGTTCCTCGAGAACCAGTACCGGAACCCGCAGGGCAACGCGATCTACTGGGACCAGGTGGTGCTCGACCTCGTGCGCGCCGAACCGAACGTGCACCTGCACCTCAACACCGACGTACGGACCGTCACGACCTCCGGCGACGACGACGCGACCCGGATCACCTCGGTCACGGGCTGGACGATGGGCTCCGAGATCGAGACGACCTTCACGGCGCCGGTGTTCCTCGACTGCACGGGTGACGGCCTCGTCGGCGCGCTCGCCGGCGCGTCGTACCGGATCGGCCGCGAGGGACGCGACGAGTACGGCGAGGAGTGGGCACCGGAGCACGCCGACGACGAACTACTCGGCAGCTCGATCTTCTTCTCGACGCACGACACCGGCCGCCCCGAGAAGTTCGTGCCGCCGTCGATCGCAGTCGACCTGGCGAAGACGCCGATCCTGGCGAACCGGGCGATCAAGACCGGCGACAACGGCTGCAACTACTGGTGGATTGAGTGGGGCGGCGAGCTCGACACCGTCACCGAGAACGAACGCATCCGCGACGAACTCTGGGGCGTCGTCTACGGCATCTGGGACCACATCAAGAACTCCGGCTCGTTCGACGCGGACTCCCTCACCCTCGACTGGGTCGGCGCGATCCCCGGCAAGCGCGAGTACCGCCGGTTCGTGGGCGACCACACCCTCACGCAGCAGGACCTGTTGTCGCAGCGGACCTTCCCGGACACGGTCGCGTTCGGCGGCTGGTCGATCGACCTGCACCCCGTCGAGGGCGTCTACGCCGAGACGGCCGGCGCGCAGCAGCGGTACACCGACGGCACCTACGACATCCCGTTCCGCTCCCTCTACTCGGCAGACGTCGCGAACCTGCTGTTCGCCGGCCGGAACATCTCGGCGTCACACGTGGCGTTCGGCTCCACCCGCGTGATGGCCACGTGCTCGACCCAGGGTCAGGCCGCCGGGACCGCCGCACACCTCGCGGCCCGGCACGGCATGTCCCCGCGCGAGCTCGGCGCCGAACACGTCGCGATGCTGCAGCAGACCCTGCTCCGCGAGGACGCCCCGCTCATCGGCGTCCGGGCCATCGACGGAGCCGACCTCGCGCAGCGCGCCCGGATCAGTGCGAGCAGCGAACTCACCACGCTCGACACCACACCGTGGACGACCGACGACACCTTCGCGCTCGACCGCGACGTCGCGATCGTCCTGCCCGTCGACCCGGCGCTCGGGTCGTTCACGCTGCGCACCCTCGCCGACGGGCCCACCGACGTGACCGTCGAGCTCTGGACGACCGGGAAGCCGCAGAACTACGCCCCGATCGAGCACGTCTCGACGCACGGTGCGACGGTGCCGGCGGGCGCGGGCGAAGCGGTCGTCGACCTGGCCTTCCACCCCGACGAGCCGTGCAACGCGGTCGTCGTGGTGCGGCGGGCGCCCGGCGTGCGACTGCTCCTGACCGACGGGCACCCGTACGGGGTCCTGGCGCTCCGGGCCCGGTCGGCCGACGACGAGCAGTTCGACGACCACATCCCGGAAGAAGCCGACCAGCCCGTGACCGACTGGGAAGCGCGGGCCCTGCGCGGACGCTCCTTCGCGTTCACCGCAGCCGGGGCGTCGGACGCGTGGCGCGCCTCCAGGGTGGCCGACGGCTACCAGCGCCCCTACGGCGGACCGCACCTGTGGTCCAGCGAGGCCGGCGACGGCGCAGCCGTCCTGACGCTCGACTGGGACGAACCCGTCGACGTGCACCAGGTGCGCCTCGTCTGGAACGACGACGTCGACGCCGACCTCATCAACCTGCACCACCACCGCACGCCGTGGGACGCCGTCCCGACGCTCGCCCGGGACTACCGGGTCGAGGCGTGCGTCGACGGATCGTGGCAGGAACTCGCGACCGTCGCCGACAACCGCCACCGGCACCGCGTGCACGACGTCGCCGCGACGCGGACCGCGTCGCTCCGCGTCGTCGTCACCGCCACGAACGGTTCGCCGTTCGTCACGGCGAGCGCCGTGAAGGTCTACTGACCGCACCACCCGCAGCACCACCAACGATCAAGGGAGATCGCCATGCGCCTGCGCGCCATCACGATCGCGACGACCGTCGCGATCGCACTCAGCACCGTCGGGACGGGAGGCGCGGCTGCCGTCGCGAGCACCGCCCCCGGTCCGTCGGCGGTCACCGCCGGCACCGCCGCGATCCAGGCGAACCCGGGCAACCCGACGTCCCCGACCGCCACCGCCCACTCGGTGTCGGTCAACGGCACCGTCGTCCCGGTGAAGGCCGAGTCGGTCAGCGGCACCTCGCACGACGTCGCGATGTTCGCCAAGGGGACGGGCACCGCGACCGTCAGCGTGACCATGCCGGGCCTCGCCGCGTCTGCCACGCCCGTCGTCACACCGCGGACGCTCGCCATCGCCACCAGCAGGTCCGGCGACACCGTGACGTTCACCATCCGTGACGCCCACCCGCTCGTCATCGAGACGCCCGGTGTCCGCGCGCTGTTCCTCTTCGTCACCCCGTCGGAGACGGCGGTGCCGTCCGCCACCGACCCGAACGTGCTGTACTTCGGGCCGGGTGAGCACGACGCCGGCGTGATCCGTCCGGTGTCGGGCCAGACGGTCTACCTCGCGCCGGGAGCCCTCGTGCACGGCCGCATCGACGGCGACGGTGTGACCGGGGTGCAGGTGCTCGGGCGCGGGATACTCGACGCCGGATCGGACACGTCACGGACCGACAAGACGATGGCGATCCGGTTCCACGACAGCTCGGACATCACGGTGTCCGGCATCGGCGTCCGCAACGCCCAGTGGTGGCAGACGCTGTACATCCGCTCCTCGGGCATCCACGTCTCGTGGCTGAACCTGATGGGCACGCTCATCAACAACGACGGCATCGACACCGACGGCGTGCAGGACATGACCGTCGAGCACAACTTCGTGATGAGCGGCGACGACGGCTTCGGCTGGCACGCCCTCGACGCCGCCACGAACGGCGAACCGGACACCCGCGGCCTGCACGCCACCGACACCACGTTCTGGAACGTCACCGGCGGCAACCCCGTCCGGTTCGGCTCGTCCATGGAGACCGAGGTGTTCACGGACATCTCCATCACGCAGTCGTACGTGCTCCGCGCGAAGGAGGTCGCCCTGAAGTTCGACGTGCAGGACTGGGCGACGGTCTCGGACGTCACCGTGGACGGCTTCCACGTGGAGTCGCAGCCGGTCGGCAAGCAGGCCATCGTGCTGCAGGTCCTCAAGGGGCAGTACTCGAACGACACCGGGTACCGTGACGAACGCGGCCGGATCACGGGCATCACGATCCGCGACTTCACCGACGTCACGGCCGACCCGGTGACGCTGTCCGGGTGGGACGCCACGCACGGGATCGCCGACGTCGCCTTCGAGGACGTCGTGCTCGGCGGCGCACCCCTCACCGCGGCACAGGTGCGGGCGAACGCGTTCGTCAGCGGTGTCACGGTGTCCTGATCGACTCCACGGGACAGAATGGGCGGATGGCCACCACCCCTCCGAACCAGAGCATCGAGCGCGCCGCGGCTGTCCTCGGCGCGCTCGGTGCTGCCGACGGGGCGATGCGCGCCTCCGACATCGCACGGGCGATCGGCCTCGGGACCTCGACGACCGGACGACTCCTCGCCACCCTGGAGTCACTCGAGTACGTGCGGCGTGACCCCGAGTCCCAGGGGTACTCCGTCGGCCGTGCCGTGCTCGAGCTCGCCAGCCAGGGGCTCAACCACAACCCCGTCCACCGCGAGAGCCGCGCCGCCGCCCAGGAGCTCGCGCACCGCATCGGACTGACCGCCAACGTCGGCGTGCAGGACGACACGGCGTGCATCTACCTCTGCCACTTCGAGGGGTCGCTCGCCCCGAAGTCGCACACCATGATCGGGATGCGGCAGCCGTTGCACGCGTCGGCGCTGGGCAAGGCGCTCATGCTCGACCTGTCGCAGTCCGAGCGCGAGGCGTTGCTCGGAGAGCAGCCCGCGCGCTACACGGACCACACGATCACGTCGCACGACGCGCTGACTGCGGACCTCGAGGCATCGGCGAAGCGCGGCTGGTGCGTCGAGAACCAGGAGGTCGCGCTCGGCCGGTTCTGCATCGCGGCGCCGATCCGGAACGCGTCGGGGCGCATCGTGGCGGCGCTGTCGATCTCGGGGCGCGTCACACAGCTGCGGGACCGGGACACGGCCTCGCTCGCCGAGGACCTCATCGAGGTGGCCGACCGCATCAGCGTCGGCCTCGGCATGATCAGCGCGGTCGCGCACTGACACCGGCCGATCGAGGCCGGTCGCGTTCGCGGTGCAGGCGGTGACCCCATGACGGTCTGGAGGCACGGTGCCAGCTGGCACCGTGCCTCCAGACCGTCAGCTGGTCGCGCTAGGAGCGCGACGGGAGCAGGTGGATCGCCTCCATGGCGAGCTCGGCTGCGATCGGGTCCTTCGCGAGGACGGCGTCCTTGAGCTTCGCGAGCTCCGGCAGGACGACGTCGGCCGGGACGAGCTCGGCGAGCTCCGGCACGCGGAGCTTGAACGCGAGCCCGTCCGTCGTCGACTTGCAGAGCTGCTCGAGCGACGGGTTGCCGCAGTGGTCGGCCCACATCGCGTAGATCTCGGCACCGTTCTGGGCGACCTCACCCTGGTGCTGCTTCTCGACCTGTGCGACCACGTCGTCGAGCATCTTGACGACCTTCTTGCGCTGCGCGTCGGTGAAACGCGGGGTCGCCAGCCGGACGACACCACCGTAGATCACGCCGAGCGTGCGGTACGCGTCGAGTAGCTCGTCCTTCGCGGGAGCGGCGACCCGGGTGTACCGGTTCGGCGCCATCTCGATGAGGCCGGCGCGGGCGAGCTCGGCGAGGGCTTCGCGGATGGGGGTCCGGGAGACACCGAGCCAGGCGATGAGGTCGTCGTCGTTGAGACGCTCGCCCGGTTCGAGGGTGCCGTCCATGATCGCGTCCCGGATCTTGTCCTGCACGGTGTCACGGAGGAGCTTCCGCTCGGCGGCGGGCTGCGTCGAAGGAACTGGCATGTCCCCAGCGTGTCACATGTGATGGTCTGCGCGCGACAGGCGCGACGGCCACCACGCACGTCGTCCCAGGTCGTGGGCCAGCGCCGGGACGAGCAGCGACCGGACGACGATCGTGTCGAGCAGGACCCCGAACGCCACGACGAACGCGATCTGCACGAGGAACAGGATCGGGATGACCCCGAGTGCCGCGAACGTCGCGGCGAGCACCACCCCAGCCGAGGTGATCACGCCACCGGTGGCCCCGAGGCCGCGGAGGACGCCTTCGTGCGGACCGTGGCGGAGCGCCTCCTCGCGGACGCGGGTCATGAGGAAGATGTTGTAGTCCACGCCGAGCGCCACCAGGAAGACGAACGAGTACAGCGGCACGGACGGATCGGCCCCGGGGAAGTGGAACACGTGGTCGAACACGAGCGCACCGACCCCGAGCGCCGCGGCGAACGAGACGATCACGCTGCCGATCAGGACGAGCGGCGCGACGATGCTCCGGAGCAGCAGCATCAGGATGAGCAGGATGACGACGAGCACCACGGGGATGATCAGGGTGCGGTCGCGGATGCCGGTGTCGTTCGTGTCGACGGCCGTCGCGGTGGCACCGCCGACGATCGCGTCGGGGTCGACCCGCTCGACGGCCGTGCGGAGGTCGCGGACGGTCTGCTCGGCGGCGTCGGAGTCCGCGGGATCGGACAGGGTCGCCTCGAGCAAGACGTCACCGCGGGACACCGTGGGCGTCGCACCGCCGGCCTGGCCGAGGGCGACAGTGCCCGACGGGGACTCCTTCGCCGCCGCCACGACGCTGTCCACGCCGTCGACCGCGGTGACGGCATCGGCGAGCGCGTCCACCTTCGTCGCCGAGCCGATGACCTGCGCCGGGCTGCCCGACCCGCCGGGGAAGTGGTCGGCGAGCACGTCCTGGCCGTCGCGGGCCTGCGAGCTCCCGATGACGAGGTCGCTCTGCGGGACGCCGTCCGCCTTGAGTCCGACGAGGCCGGTGCCCATCGCGAGCAGCCCGACCGTGCAGACGATCCAGACGACTCGGGAGCGCCGAGCCACGAGCCGCCCGACCCGTGCCCAGAGACCACGTGCATCGGGTCCGGTCAGGACGGGGTGCGCGCTGCCGTACGCCGGGCGGAGCGGCCAGAACGCCGCACGCCGGAAGGCCAGCAGGAGCGCGGGCAGCAGGGTGAGGGCGGCGAGCAGGCTGAAGGCGATGCCGATCGCCGCCACGGGGCCGAGCGCCTTGTTCGAGTTGAGGTCGGAGAGCAGCAGGCAGAGGACACCGACGATGACCGTGCCGCCCGAGGCCAGGATCGGCTCGAGACTCCCCCGCAGCGCGGCCTTCGTCGCTCCCCAGCCGGTGCGGTGGTCGCGCAGTGCCTCACGGAACCGTGCCGTGTAGAGGAGCGCGTAGTCGGTCGCGGCACCGATGACCAGGATCGAGAGGATGCCCTGCACCTGCCCGTTCACGGTCACGATGTCTGCCTTGGCGAGCCACCACACGACGAGGATCGAGGCGCAGAGGGCGAAGGTCGCGGTACCGAGCACGAGGATCGGCAGGAGCGGTGATCGGTAGACGACGATGAGGATCACGAAGACCGCGGCGAGCGCCACCCCGAGCAGGATGCCGTCGATGCCTGCGAAGGCCTCGGTCAGGTCCGCCGTGAAGCCGGCCGGTCCGGTGACGTACCCCTGCAGTCCGGACGGGAGCGCGTCGTCGACGTCGGCGCGGATCGCCTCGACCGCGTCGCCGGTGTCCGCGTCCTGCGTGAGTGTCGCGACGATCTCGACCGCGTCGCCGTCCTCGCTCGGGATCGCCGGGCTGACCCCCTGCACGTCGTCGCGCTTCCCGAGGTCGGAAACGAGCGTCGCGGCGGTGGTGCGATCGGCAGTCGTGAGGCCGCCGTCACGCGACAGCACGACGATCGCGGGGGCTCCGGAGGCCTGCCGGAACTCCGACGCGCGCTCCTGCACCTTGGTGGCGTCCGCCGAGGCGGGGAGGAACGAGGTCTGGTCGTTCGTCGACACCTCGGAGATCTTCCCGAAGTAGGGACCGCCGACGGAGGCGATCGCGAGCCAGGCCACGATGACGAGCGCGGGGAGGACGATGCGGAGGAAGCGGGACACGTCCGTGAGCGTACTCCAATCGTCAGCATGCTGATTACTAGACGGAACGCAGCACCCACGCCCGTAGACTCCGACCATGCACGACGCCCCGGACGGATGGCCCCTCGGCCGACTCCTGTCGGCGGCCGCACGGGCCGTGGAGCGGGACTGGGACGAGCGACTCCGGGCGATCGGCCTCCCCCACGCGGCGCTCATCGCCATCGACATCCTGATCCGCACCGGTCCGACCGGTGCCGACACCCTCGCCCGGACGGCTCGCGTCCAGCCGCAGACGATGTCGCGGACGCTCGAGCGCATGGAACGGGACGGCCTGGTCGAGCGCTCCCCGCACCCCGCCGACCGTCGTCGGCGCATCGTCACCGTGACGGACCACGGTCGCGAGGCCTGGGAGACGGCGCGGCACATCGAGCGTGACGTCCTGCCGGACGACCCGGCGCTCCGAGCCACCCTGACCGCCCTGCTCGCACGGAGCGACGACAGCGCCAACTGATCACCTAGCGGTTGATATACATCATGCAGTAGACTTGTGGAGTCGGTAGCAGGACCGACCCGATCCGCAGGAGCCCCGATGTCCGAGCGCCGCGCCGCCCGTCAGGCCGCCGAAGCAGCAGCAGCCAGTCCCGTCGCCGGGCCGAAGAAGCGGAAGCGCCCCTTCCTCGTCGCGCTCATCGCGACGCTCGGCTCGCTGGTCGGCATCGCCGCGGTGATCGCCGTCGTCGCCAGTGTCTTCGTCGGCGGCCTCGCCCGCAGCTACGACGACGGCAAGGACGTCATCAAGGACCCGTTCCCGACCGGGTCCCGCCCCGCCCCGTCGAAGGGCGCGCAGAACATCCTGCTCGTCGGTTCGGACTCACGGTCCAACTACGACCCGAACGGCGACCGCGCCGCGGGTGGTCGCTCCGACACCCTGATGCTCGCGCACGTCCCGGCCGACCGTAAGGGCGTGTACCTCATGTCGATCATGCGCGACTCGTGGGTCGACGTGCCAGGACACGGCATGGCCAAGATCAACGCCGCGTACTCGTGGGGTGGCATCCCGCTGACGGTGCAGACGGTCGAGCACCTCCTCGACGTCCGCATCGACCACGTCGCCGAGATCGACTTCGCCGGCTTCAAGGACATGACCGACGCCCTCGGTGGCGTGACCGTCCAGTCGAGCAAGGACTTCACCACGCGAGAGGGCGCGCACTTCACCCAGGGCGCGAACCGCCTGGACGGCAAGCAGGCACTGGCGTTCGTCCGCGAGCGCTACGCCTTCGCCGACGCCGACTACACCCGCGTGCAGAACCAGCAGGCGTTCATGCGCGGGATCCTCGACGGCGTCATGTCGAAGGGAACACTCACGAACCCCGGCCGCATCCAGGACTTCGTCACGGCGACGAGCAAGTACCTGTCCGTCGACGAGGGCCTGACCTTCCAGACGCTCGTCAGCCTCGGGTGGTCGTTGCGCGACGTGCGCCCGTCCGACCTCACGACCTTCACGATGCCCACCGCCGGCACCGGGACCTCCCCGGGCGGCCAGTCGATCGTGAACGTCAACACCCTCGCCGTGCAGTCACTGTCCCAGGCGCTCCGGTCCGACGACATGCCGAAGTGGCTGCAGGAGAACCCGCAGTAGCCCGAACGACGACAACGCCCCGCGACCGAGGTCGCGGGGCGTTGTCGCACGGATCGTCGGAGCGATCAGGCGGGGAGCTGGAGCTCCTGGCCGGCGTAGATCAGGTTCGCGTCGTCGATGGTCGACGTGTTCGCGGCCCAGAGCTTGTTCCAGCCGCCGTCGATCTTGAGCTTCGTCGCGATGCTGTCGAGGGTCTCACCCGAAGCGATCTTGTACGTCTTGCCGCTCGTCTTGACGGGTGCGGGCTTGCTCGGCGCAGCGGGCTTCGGTGCGACCTGCGGTGCGGCCGGCGTCGTGGACTGCTGCGGCGCGGCCTGCTGCTGCGGGGCGGCCTGCTGCTGCGGCGCCGCGGGAGCAGGAGCTGCCGGCGCGGCGGCCTGGGGAGCCGCACCAGCGGTGCCGCTCAGGCCGAGCTTCGCGGAGCAGGCGGGCCATGCACCCCAACCCTGCGACGCGAGGACACGCTCGGCGACGGCGATCTGCGCGCCACGGCTCGCGGAGGCGGGGTTGCCCGCGCCGCCGTTCGCCTGCCAGGTGCCGAGGGTGAACTGCAGGCCACCGTAGTAGCCGTTGCCGGTGTTGATCGCCCAGTTGCCGCCGGACTCGCACTGCGCGAGGGCGTCCCAGGTCGAGCCGGATGCTGCGTTCGCGGGTGCTGCCGCGAGGCCGACACCGGTCGCGGCGATGCCGGCGAAGGCCAGGCCGCCGACGATGGTGCGGGTACGGGAAAGCTTCTTCATGGTTGATACTCCAAGCAGTTGCGGGAGCGCCACCGAGGGTGGGGGTCTCGTGCCGGGGGCGCCTCGGTCGGCCACCATAGGAAACTCTTGACTGTTATCAAACCGAGACCAACGGTTCTACCCATCGATGCTATGTACCCCGAGCGGTAACCTGTACGCGTCGATCGCCGCAGGCGCAGCGATCACGGCGTACCCGGGTACGCCACCTTGGCAATTCCCTGGCAATGACGGCCTGGAGGCACGTGGCGGCGGTGATCCGCGCCTCCAGTCCGCCGTTCTGGTCACGTCCGTGACAGCAGCGTGACCGCTTCCAGGTGACCCGTCTGCGGGAACATGTCGAGCACCCGCGCGCGCCGCAGGCGCAGCGACGGCATCCGCGCGAGGTCCTTCGCCAACGTCACCGGGTTGCAGCTGGAGTAGACCACGTGCTGGACGTCGGACTCCTCGAGCCACGTCGACAGCGTCTCGCCGATCCCGCGCCGCGGCGGGTTCACCACGACGAGTTCCGGCAGCGCCTCGGGACGGGAACGGAGCGCGTGCTCCGTCGCGTCGTCGGCGGCGAAGCGGAGGCCCTCGAGCCCGGCTTCGCGCGCGGACTGCTTCGCCGACCGGATCGCCTCGCGGCTGGTCTCGATCCCCGTCACCGCACGGCCCGGCCGAGCCGCGTGCAGGGCGAACCCGCCGACGCCGCAGTACAGGTCCCACATCGACGCCGGCGACACCTCGTCGATCCACGCCGACGCCTGCGCGTACAACTCGGTGGCGACCGACGTGTTCGTCTGGAAGAAGCTCTGCGGGCGCAGGTGCATCGTGACGTCGCCGAGCCGCATCGACAGGGTCTCCTGCTCGGTGAGCACGATCTCGCGCTCACCCTCGGTGACCGCCTTGTGCTCGGGCAGCAGGTTCGCGGTGACGACGACGGCGTTCGGCAGCACGCTGCGCAGCGCACCGAGCTGCTGCCGGAGGCGCGGGAGCTGCCCCTCCGAGCGCAGGACGAACCGGACCATGAGCTCACCGTCGGGGGATTCGGTCACGAGCACGTACTTCAGCTCGCCCCGGCGTGCGGCGACGTCGTAGGGGATGAGTCCGGCGTCGGCGATGAAGTCGGCCAGGACGGGCAGCGCGTGCTGGATGCCCGGCGTGCAGATGCCGCAGTGCCGCAGGTCGACACCGCGCTGCCGGTGGTCGAGGATCCCCACCGTCGGGCGCTGCACCGTCCCACCGACGACCATCTTCGCCTTGTTGCGGTACGCCGACTCGGGGCTCGTGATCGCCGGGAGCCACTCGACGGGGGTGCCTGCGGCGCCGACTGCATCCCGCAGGAGCTCCCGGGTCCGGATCTCCTTGTCGAGCACCTGCTCGGCGTACGGCTGCCCCATGAGCGTGCACGAACGGCACACCCCGCGGTCGAAGTAGTCGCACTGCATGGCCGAGTCAGGATACGGCAGCGGCGTCCGTCGTCGTGGTCGTCCCGGCGTGAGCCCATCGCGACCATGCCTCCTGGCAGACTCGCTCGGCACGTGCGGAGAGCGCGCGCGTCTCCGCTCGATCGGCCGAGGTCGCCGCCTCGATCGCAGCGCACCACGACTCCACCGAGCCGTCACCGAGGTACCGGGTGTCCGGGTACAGGTCGGCCATGCTCGATCCCGCCGGGCCGACCGCGGGCGTCCCGAGCTCGAGTGCCCGGATGGCGATCCCGGACTGGAAGAACCGCGCGTACGGCACGAGCACCGCGTCGGCCGTCGCCATCAAGTCGTCCAGGCACTCCTCGGCGACGAATTCGTCCGTCACCGTCCAGCCCTCCACGGCGGGCCACCGCCGGCCGACGATCTCGAGACGGTGGGTGCCCCCGAGGCGCGAACCGATCGCGGCGAGCAGCACGAGGTCACGGTCCGGTTTGTACTGCCCGAGCACCCGGACGACCCGACGCCGATCGGCAGGGGGCGCCGGGGGCGTCCGATCACGCGGAACCACCGGATGTGGCAGCAGCGAGGGCACGAGGTCCGGGCAGTCCTCGGCGAGGACAGCTGCTGCGGTCGCACTGTGCACGACGACCTCGACGCGGCACCGCTGACCGATCAGGCGAGCGACCCGACCGTACCCGCGTGCCCGCACGAGCGGCCGCGGGTCGTGCAGGACGAGCGTGGACTCGACGCCGCGGCCGAGCAACCCACGCATGAGCAGTCGATCGAGGTGCCCGAGGACGGGCCACGTGACGATCACCCGCGCGCCGGTCCGGCGAGCGACCCGTCGTGCTACCACCAGTGCGCGAGCGTAGCGACGAACCCAGCCGAGACCGCCTCCGCCAGCCACACTCGGCTCGTCGACGTGGTCGACCGAGACCTGCACGCCCGAGTGACCGATGGACGCGACGAGTCCCGACGTGTAGTGCTTGAGGGCCCCACCGAGCGGGTTGACCACGATCACGTCTGCGATGCTCACGGGCACACCTCGCTCGGCCGGGTCGCCGCGTCGGACACGAGACGGGCACGCGCCCCGTGCAACCACGCATCGGCGACCAGTCGGCCGTCCGTGTCGGGCAGGTCGGCACGGACCTGGTCACGATCGAGAGGGGCACGCAGGACGCGGATCAGTGTCCTCGACAGCCGGTGCGAGAACGAGGCGTCAGCGTGGTCAAGCACTTCGTGGCCGTGGTCGCGCAGCCACCCGGCGAGCCCGGTCTGCTCCGTCGTGACGACCGTCACGCCGGCGGCCAGCGCCTCCTTGATCGGGAGGCCGATCTGCTCCCTCCAGCGCCCGTCCGGCACCGAGGGTGCGACCAGTGCCGTGGCCGACTGCAGGATCGCGAGCGCTTCGTCGTGCGGGAGCCCGTCGAGGACGCTGCGACTCGACGGCGATCCGGCAGCCCAGGCGGAGACCTCGTCGACGAGCGAGCCCGGTCCGACGAGGACCAGCCGCGACCCCGGCACCGCGGCCTCGACCGACGGCCACGCAGCGATGAGTTCCCGAACGCCCTTGCGGCGCTCCATCGCACCGACGAACACGCACGTGAGCGGTGCGGCCGCTGGTGCCTCCGCGACCGGTCGGGGGAGCTCCGTCCCCACCGCGTGCTCGATGCCGTCGACGAACGGCAGCCCCAGGTACACGGCCCTGGACGCCTCGCTGGCGAACGCGATGCGGTCGAGCGTCAGGCGTGCGGTGACACCGATGAGCGTCCCGACGGCGCGGACCACCCATGCAGGTGCACCACGGCGCCCACCGACCAGGGTGGCGAAGTCGTTGTTCTCCATCGCGTACGTCACGACTCGGTGTGCTCGACCACGGAGGACACCGGCCACCTTGAAGCCGACGACGAGCGCGACGTGCTTCGGCCAGAACCGCATCCACAACGGCTCCGGGACCTCGAGCGTGGTCGCACCCGTGCGTGCGAAGCGCCGGAGCGCACCCATGAGGCTCACCCGGTGGATGCCGTCGGCGAGGGGCGTCCCGGCGAGGTCGTAGTTCTCGTCGAGGTACAGGAGCTCGGCGGCGGTACCGAGCCGGTGTCGCTCGATGTGCGCGGCCCGGAGCTCCGGCACGATCCGCATGCTGTCCACGGGGGCGTTCACGCGGCGACCTGCTCGGCGAGCGCGGGACGGACGACGCCGACCGCGTTCACGAGCGCCCGCTCGTAGTCGCTGCAGACTCCGGCCCACGTGTAGGCGGTGCGGGCTCGCTCGACGACCGCGGCACGGAGCGCGTGCTGCCGCACCGGGTCGGCGAGGAGAGCGAGGACGGCATCGGCGATCGCGTCGGGACGAGGGGCCACGAACGTGCTGCCCGTCCCGGCGAGGACCTCGCGGTTGTAGACCGTGTCGCGCGCCACCGCCGGTGCGCCGCAGTGCATCGCCTGGACGAGCGCCGGGTTCGTCCCGCCGACACTGTGTCCGTGGAAGTACGCGCCGGCGTGCTGCCAGAGCGCGAAGAGGCGAGCGTCGTCGGCGACGTGACCGAGCCAGTGCACGTTCGGGTTCGACGCCGCGAGCACCCGTGCCTGCTCGTCGAGGTCACCGCCGTACCCGGACGACCCGACGATCACCACGGGGTGCTGCTGCGCGATCCGCTCGGCGGCGACGAGGAACTCCGGCACCGTGTTCTCCGGGACGAAGCGCGCCACCACGAGGGCGAAGGACCGTCCGACGAGGTGCGCGTCGTCAGTATGCAGGCAGAGGCCGTGGGTCTCGGTGCCGCCGTACGGGATCACCACGCCGGTCTTGGCGAACTCGCGTCCCCAGTACTCGCTGATCGCGTCGGCGTCGAAGACGAGCCGGTCCGCGAACCGGGCGGTCGCCTTCGCACCGGACTTGAAGACGGCCTTCGCCAGGCGGCCCCACTTCGCCCGCTCCCACTCGATGCCGTCGACGTTGACCACGGTCGGGATGCCGGCGAGCTTCAGGAGCGGCAACCAGAACCCGTTCGCGCAGTTCATCACCAACGCGACGTCGGGTCGGCGGCGGATCGTGTCGAGCACGGCGGTCAGACCGTGGGTGAGCGTGCTCAGCGACTTGGACTCCAACCCGCGAGTGGTCCGACGGGTGATCCGTGCGTCGAGCGTCGGGTCGTCCCGACGCTCCTGACCCGGGCGGCCGTACACCGTCACGTCCCATCCCTGGTCGGCGAGGTGCGGAGCGATGTGCCGCACCGCGGTCTCGAACCCGCCGTAGTACGACGGGTAGCCACGCGTCCCGATGATCGCCACACGCTTCGTCATGCTCGCTCCGATTCCCTGGTCACTGCAATGAAATACTACATTGCAGTTCCAGGAATCGGAAGAGTGGGTTCTAGAGCGCGGCGTCCCTCGTCGTCGTCGCGATGCGGTACACGGACGTCGTCGCAGCGAGGAAGAGCGTCGTGCCGTCGTCCCCGCCGAAGCAGAGGTTCGCGACCGTCTCCGGCACCGCGACCTCGCCCAGGCGCGCTCCGCTCGGGTCGAACACGATCACCCCGCGGTGGGACGACGACCAGACGTTCCCGTGCACGTCGACGCGGATGCCGTCCGGAGCGCCCTCGCCCGGCCCGAGACGTGCGAACACGCGGCCGTTCTTCAGCAGGTCCCCGACGCGGTCGTAGGCGCGGATGACCGGCTCCTCCGACGACGAACTGGCGATGTACAGGACCCGTTCCGTCGGGTCGAACGCCAGACCGTTCGGTTCGTCGAGGTCGACCGCCACCGGCCGGAGGTCCTCGCCGTCGGGGCCGCAGCGGAACACCCAGTGGTCGCCGTACTCCCGCTCACCGGGGTGCCCCTCGCGCGGCTGTGTGATGCCGTACGCCGGGTCCGTGAACCACACGCTGCCGTCACGGGCGACCACGACGTCGTTCGGGGAGTTGAACCGGACGCCGTCCCACACGTCGACGATCGGCGTCACGACCCCGGCTCGGTCCCGCTCGACCCGCCGGAGCCCGTGGGAGCACTGCACGACGCTGCCGTCGCGGTCGAGGGTCCGGCCGTTGGTGAACTCGACCGCCTCTGCGTAGGCGTCGACGACCCCGGTCTCCGCGTGCCACTGCAGGATGCGGTCGCCGGGGATGTCGGACCAGCGCAGCGTCCGCGTCGCGGGGATCCAGCACGGGCCCTCCGCCCAGGTGCTGCCCGTGGCGATCACGTCGAGCGCGGTGGGATCGGGAACGAGGTCGGTCAGCCCACTGGGCACGTCGTCATGCACGGCGCCAGCGTATGCCGTTCAGTCGATCTCGGGCTCCCGGAACCGCTCGAGGAAGTTGCCGTGCGTCGGACGGTACAGCTCACGGAGCGCCTCCCGGGCAGCGTCGGGGTCGTCGGCGACGAACGCGTCGTGCACTGCCTCGACCCCGTGCCAGAGCCACTCGACGTCGACGGGCGTCGCGGCGTCACCGGGAGCGAGGAAGCGTGCGAGCTCGGCGTCGATCCGGCGCACCTGTCGATCGAGTTCGGGATTGCCGACCCGGGTGGTGAGGACGTCGAAGAACGCCCCGATGCCCCGGGCGATCCGTGGCCCGTCCCCGTTCTCGACGCCGGCCTGCACCTCCGCACGCTGGACGGCGAGGTCGTCGACGATGCCGTCGGCCCGGGTGCCGATGAGCCGTCGGACCGCGTACTCGTTGAAGATCCCGGACACGAACAACGCCCGGTTCGTCCGGTCCGGTGCGAGTTCGGCGACCGTGGTCTGGCGCCCCGCGGCCATCTCGATGAGCCCGGACTCGGCGAGGCGGATCAACGCGTGCCGGATCGGCGTCCGCGACATCCCCAGCCAGTCCATCAGCTCCTCGTCGCGCAGCACCTCGCCCGGGACCAGCTGGTTCGTCTGGATCGCCTCGAACAGGGCGTCGTAGGCGCGGTCGCGCAGGAAGGTCCGGCCGGCCGGCTGTGCGGCGGCTCCGGGGAGCGGCATCAGATCGTCTCCTTGGCAACTGCGTCGAGCGCGGTTCGGGGATGGGGGTCGTGGGCGTCGAACCACCGGCGGATCACGGACTCCACGCGGTCGCCGTCGCCGTCGGTCACCGCTGCGACGAGGGTGTCGAGGTCGAGGTCGTCGACAGCCGGGGCGTGTTCCGGTGCGATCGCCCACGTCCGGAGCACGTGTGGCGCGAGCTCGTCCCACGCCTGCCGCAGCCGCGAGTTGCCGACGACGCCGACGACGACGTCGAACACCCCGTCGGGGGCGACGAGGTCGGCCGCCGAACGGACTGTCCGGGCCCGGCGCGCGATCGCGTTGCGCTGGGACGACGTGCTCACCGGGACGACGACGCGCGAGGAGACCGCGAGCAGTTCACCGAGCAGCGAGAACGCGGAGGCGGCGCGGGCCGGGTCGAGCTCGGCCACGAGCGTGCCGCGCTGCGGGAGGACGTCGATGAGCCCCACGGCAGCGAGCCGGTCGATCGCTTCACGCACCGGCGTCCGGGAGGCGTTGGCCCACGCCTCGACCTCGGACTCGTTGATCGTCTCGCCCGGCCGGAGTTCGCCGCTCACGATCGCGTCGCGCAGTTTCGCGAACACGACGTCGCGGAGCAGGAGTCGCTTCGCCGGGCGGGTCGGCTTCGGGATCGGCATGAACACAGCATAAAGCCCTCATCGGATATCAGATACCGCGGAGGATGCCTGGCGTGTCGGATCGCGCATCAACCATTCGGTCATCGTTCGCGACCACTGCGGCGGACGCACTGATCGGCCCTCGGCGGCGACGCTGGGGACATCAACCGCTCCGGAAGGAACACCATGCGACTCTCCCGCACCCTCATCGCCGTCGCCGCCACCGGCACCGCGCTCCTCGGCCTCACCGCCTGCACCGCCGGCAGCACCACCGACGCGAGCTCGGCCTCTGCCAAGCCCGTCGCCTCGGTCAGCGAGAAGACCGTCGTCGACGCGAAGCGCCTCGGCGACGACGCCGCGATGGACGCCGCGAAGGCCGCCCTCGCCAAGTGCAAGGCGGACGGCTTCGGCTTCGTCAGCGTCTCCGTCGTCGACCGTTCGGGTCAGCTGCAGGCGTTCGTGCGCGGGAACAACGCCGCCGCGCACACCATCGAGGCCTCGCGCCAGAAGGCCTACACGGCCGCCGCGTTCGGCGCGCCGACCTCCGAACTCGCGAAGCGCGCGACCGGTGACAACGCCGGCCTGAAGGACCTGCCCGACACGCTCTTCCTGGCAGGCGGCGTCCCGGTGAAGGCCGGCGAGGCATCGGTCGGCGGCATCGGCGTCGGTGGCACCCCGTCCGGCGACCAGGACGAGACGTGCGCCTCCGCCGGTCTGGACGCGCTCACCAAGTGACGACCGGGAGGCGCGGATCACCGTGACACGGTCCGCACAGGCCCGCCATAGGGTCGCCTCCTAGATTGCCTGTCGGGTTCCTCGCCGGGTGCGTGATGCAGATCACGCACCCGGCGCGTTTCGTCTCAGCCCCCGAGCGCGATCAGTCCGCGCCGGCTCGCCTCCGCGACGGCGCCCGTCCGCCCGTCGACGTCGAGCTTCACGAACACCCGGATCAGGTGCGTCTTCACCGTCGACTCGCTCATGAACAGCCGGGCCGCGATCGCCCGGTTCGTCAGCCCCTCGGCCAGGAGCTCGAGCACGTCCAGCTCCCGTCGCGTGAGGACCTGGTCCGGACGCTGCACCCGGTCGAGGACCCGAGCCGCCACGACCGGCGAGAGCACCGCGGTGCCCGAGGCCGCCGACCGGATGCCCGCGACGAGGTCGCCGTGCGAGGCGTCCTTGAGCAGGAAGCCCGTCGCACCCGCGTCGAGCGCCCCGATCACAGCCCGCTCCGCACCCGTTGCGGTGAACACGAGCACGCGGCTCGTCTCCGACAGCCGCGGGATCAGATCGACGCCGTTCGCGGTACCGAGCCCGAGGTCCAGCACCACGACGTCCGGCCGCAGCTCGGCGGCGAGTGTCAACACGGTGGACGGGTCACCCGTGTCGCCGACCACCTCGATGTCCTCGTAGGTGCCGAGCACCGCGGCGAGCCCCATCCGCAGGACGGGGTGGTCGTCGACGAGCAGCACGCGGATCACCGGTCCTCCATGGGGATCGTGGCAGTCAGGGACGTCCCCGCGCCCGGGGCGGTGTCGATCGTGAGCGTGCCGCCGAGCAGGGCGACGCGCCGGCGGATGATGGCGAGGCCGTGGCCGCCGTCGGGGCCGGCGGTGACCTCGGCGTCCGGGGCGAAGCCGCGACCGTCGTCGGACACGGTGACCGACGCGCAGCGCTCACCCCGGTGGAGGGCGAGCACGATCGTCGACGCGCGCGCGTGCCGAACGGCGTTCGCGACCGCGGTCTGGGCGATCCTGACCAGCGCGTGCGTGGCCTCGGGCCCGATCGGCTGCGCGTCGCCGGACACGTGGAGGGTGGCTCCGGCACCGGTCGCGACCGCGCGGAGCGCCGTGACCAACTCGAGGTCCTCCGATCCGTCGCGCTCGAGGCGGTCGACCAGGCCACGCGCATCCGCGAGGGCCGCACGCAGGGCGATCCGTGCCTCCAGCCCGGCCGGCGACAACGAGGGTGCCGTGCGCTCCGCGGCCTCGACCAGGAACAGCGCGCCGGCGGCCGACTGCACGACCGTGTCGTGGAGTTCCGCGGCGACCTCCTGCCGGGCGGCCAGCGCGCTCGCCTGACGCTCGGCGACGAGCACGCGCGAGCGTGCGGCCACGAGGTCCCGCAGCAGGCGGCCACGCTCGATCAGCGCGGACCGGAGCGCTGCGAGCGCGGTGACGAGGACCACCCCGGCGAGCAGGCAGCCGATCAGGAGGCCCGGATCACGCACCGTCGTCAGGCGCGGCACCGAGACCGCCGCGGCCACCACCACGATCACCGAGACAGCGGTGGCAGCGCGGACCCCGAGTGCCGCGTGCAGGACGACCAGCACGGGGACCGAACACCAGGCGAAGCTCGGCGCGATCACGACCAACGGGAGCCAGACGAGCACGACACCGAGGACACAGACCCGCCGAGCAGCCGGCCAGCCCAGCGACGCGCCGGCGACGAGGACCACGACCGTGGCCAGCACGAGCACGATGGATCGGTCCGAGGCGGTCCGGTGCAGCGCGTCGAAACGCACCGCGCAGACGACGGTCAGGACGATGACCGCCAGCGCGGCGAGGCCGGCCGACCGGCGTTGCAGGAACGCGGGCGACCACCGGAACAGGGCACCCCGCACCGTGGTCAGCGGATCAGTACGCGCCGTGCGAGAACAGCACGCGCGGAACGGTCTTGGCCAGCAGGACGACATCGGTGCCGACCGTCCAGTTCGCCGCGTACTCGAGGTCGTGCTCGAGCCCTGCTTCCCACGAGAGGTCCGAGCGACCGTTGACCTGCCAGGGGCCGGTGATGCCGGGTTGCACGGTCAGTCGACCGAAGCAGTGCTGGTCCCACTGCGCGACCTCGCGGGGCAGCGCGGGGCGCGGACCGACGAGTGCCATGTCCCCGACGAGCACGTTCCAGAGCTGCGGGAGCTCGTCGATCGAGGTCTTGCGGAGGAAGCCGCCGAGCCGGGTGACCCGCGGGTCCTCGCGCAGCTTGAAGAGGGGACCAGCCGCCTCGTTGCGGTGCATGAGCTCGGCGAGCCGCTTCTCGGCGTCCGTGCTCATCGTCCGGAACTTGAGGATGCTGAACTCGACGCCGTCCTTGCCGACACGCTGCTGCCGGAAGAGGACCGGGCCACCGTCGTGCAGCCGGATCGCGAGGGCGACGATCGCGAACACCGGGGACAGCAGGGTGAGCGCGAGGATCGCGACCGAGAGGTCGAGCGCACGCTTGGCCCGGTGGTGACCACGCGAGCGGTGCGCGGCGGCCGGGGTGCGCGGGATCGGGTTGGTGGAGACCGCGACGTCAGGGCTGGTCGGCACCGTGACACCGGCGCGGCTCGGGAGGACCGGTCGGACATGGACGGGGTTGGACCGCGTCTCCGCACTCGTGATGCTCATCGGTTCCTCCTCTGCTGATCTCGGGGGTGCCAGACTGATCGTCTGGGCATCTAAAATATTCGCATGTAGGGTGAACAACGTCAAGTCTGAGTCGTCAGGAGCACCCATGTCCCAGCCAGCCGCGCACCTCGGCGTGATCACGAAGCCCCTGCTCGCGGACGCCGTGCACGATCGCCTGCTCGAGAGCGTCATCCGTGGCGACCTCGCGCCCGGGGCGCGGCTCAACGTGGACTCCCTCGCGGAGTCGTTCGGCGTCTCGCGCACCCCTGTCCGCGAAGCCCTTGCCCGGCTCGCGCACGCGCAGCTCGTCGAGATCAGCCGCAACTCGAGCACGGTCGTGGCGCAGTGGGGCCCAGCGGACATGCGCGCCCGTGCACGCTTGATCGGCGACATCGCCCGCGGCGTGGTGCTCGACGAGTCGAACGACCTGTCCGGCCTGGTCGTGCCGACCACCGGCGAACCGATCGAGCGGTTCACCGTGACGGCGGAGCGGATCGCCAGCCGCGCGGCCGCCACACTGCTCGTCGAGATGGTCCGGGAACTCGCCGCACCCGTGGCGATCTACCTCGACGCGGACCGCTCCGGAGGCCGAGGGGCACCGTGCCGTGACCGGGCAGACGCGGCACTCGCGTTCCTCGCCGAGACCCTCACCGAACCGGCACACCCCGACGGCCGCGACCGGATCGCGGATGCCGTCGACGACGTCACCGCCGTCTTCGTCGACGGGTTCGCGGAGGGTCGCAGCGCGGACCGCTGACGACCCGCCGAGGGCTCAGCCCCGCTCGACGATCTCCTCCATGGCCGCCGCAGCAGTCGCTGCGTCACCCGCCGCGATCGCCCGCGCGACCGCGACGTGCAGCCCCACGTCGTGCAGGTCCGGAACGATGCCGGCGCGCTCGTCGAGCGCACGCCCGACCACCCCGCCGAGGCGGCGGAACACCGCGTTGCCCGACAGTCCGAGGATCCGACGGTGCAGCTCACGATCGGCCTGGAGGAACGCGGCAGCGTCATCGGGACCCGTTGCGGCGGCGAGACGGTCGGCGGCGGCGAGCAGCGCCTCCAGTCGGTCACGGCAGGACGCGTCGGACGCGCGCTCAGCGGCGGCAGCGGCCGCCGCGGGCTCGATCGCGCGCCGCAGCGCGCGCAGTTCGGCGAGCGCCTGCTCGCGGTCCGGACCGGCCAGTCGCCAGCCGACGACGCGCGGGTCGGTGACGTCCCACATGTCCGCCGGGACCGCGATGACGCCGACCTTGCGTCGTGCCGACAGGAGCCCGAGCCCGACGAGGACCCGGACGGCCTCGCGCACGATGCTCCGACTTGCTCCGGTGCGCTCCACGAAGTCGTCGATGCTGCGGCGTTCCCAGGCCGGGTGTGCGCCGGACACGACCGCGGACCCGAGCTCGTCGAGCACCCGGTCGAAGGTGCTCGTCACCGCTGCGAGACCGGGCTGACGACGAGTTCGTCGATGCGCACGTTCGCGGGCGACTCGAGCACGAACGAGACGGTGCGGGCGATGTCCGACGGCTGGAGCATGACGGCGCGCGCCGCGGCATCGGGCACCGAGGGGCGCTGGTCGAGGAAGTCGGTCGCGACGTCGCCGGGGCAGAGGTGGGTGGCGCGGACCCCGTGCGGGGCTTCTTGCTGGTTGAGCGTCCGGACGACGGAGCCGAGCGCCGTCTTGCTCGCGGAGTAGGCGACCCCGGCCCCCGGCTGGAAGGACCACCCGGCGTACGAGGACACCACGACGACCACACCGCCGCTCGTCCGCAGTGCGGGGAGTGCGGCATCGACGACGGTGACGACCGCCGTGAGGTTCGTGTCGACGATCGCCCGGAACGACGGCAGGGTCTGGTCGTCCCACCGACGCCCAGGCGCGTTCAGACCGGCCGCGAGCACGAGGCCGTCGAGGCGTCCGTGCCGCGCCAGCAGGGTGTCCCGGGCGGCGGACACGGCGTCCGGGTCCTTCGTGTCGAGGGGCAGCACGTCGGCGGCGCCGCCGTCATCCCGGACCGTGGCGGCGACCTCGCCGAGCCGGTCCGCGCGGCGGCCGCTCAGCACGACGGTCCACCCGTCGGCAGCCGCTGCCCGGGCGGTCGCAGCTCCCATCCCGCTGCCCCCACCGGTGATCCAGAGCACTCGTGCGTCCGTCATGCTGGAATAGTATGCCTATTGCAGGTCGCCGAGGACCTGCACCACGAACGGGAGCACCGATGCACCTCGACCTGACCGACCGCGTCGTCATCATCACCGGAGCCGCACGCGGCATCGGGCACCGGATCGCCACCCGGTTCGCCGACGAGGGAGCACGCGTCGTCGCCCTCGACCTCGCGTTCGAACAGGACTTCCCGCTCGAGCACGTGGTCTGCAACGTCGCCGACCCCGCATCCGTCCGAGCCGCGGTGGACACCGTCGTCGATCACCACGGCACGATCGACGTCCTCGTGAACAACGCCGGCATCAACGTCGAGGGCACGGTCGCCGACCTGGAGTGGGACGCCTGGCGACGCTGCATGGACGTCAACCTGGGCGGCACGTTCCTGATGAGCCAGGCCGTCGCCCCCGTGATGCAGGCTGCCGGGCGCGGCCGGATCATCAACGCGGCGTCCTTCGCGGCGATCGTGCCGAGTGTCGGCAGCGCTGCCTACGCGGCCTCGAAGTCGGCCGTCGTGGCGTTCACCCGGGTGCTCGCATCGGAGCTCGGCCCGCGGGACATCACCGTGAACGCGTACGCGCCGGGCATGGTGCCGACGGCGATGAACGGCTTCGCGACGATGCCGCCCGACGTGCAGGACCGGCTGCTCGACACGCTGTCGCTCAGGCGATGGGAGACCCCGGACGACGTCGCCGACCTGCTCGTGTTCGTGGCGAGCGACGCCGCAGGCTACATCACCGGGACGCTGCTCGACGTGTCTGGCGGCAAGCTCGCGACGCAGATCCCGTCCCGGGCACACGGGCGCTGACCAGCGCCGGGGTCAGCGCCCAACAGCGCCCGTCAGCGCAGCATGCGTTCGAGCAGGTCGCGGAGCACTTGCCGGTCGTCGACCGGCAACCGCGTCGTCAGGGGCAGCAGCGCATCGCGCATCGCCGCCTCGAGCGACCGCGCCACCTCGAGTCCAGCGTCGGTGATCACGACGTCGACCGCGCGGGCGTCCTCGGCGTTGGGCTCCCGCGCGAGCAGTCCCTTCGCCGACGCCCGCGCGACGAGTCCGGTCATCGTCGACCGCTCGAGCCCGAGGTAGTCCGCCAGGTCACCGATCCGCAGCCGCCGATCGCGCAGGATCGCGAGCACCCGCAGCTGCGTCAGGGAGACCCCGGCGTCGGCGGCGATCCCGGTCAAGGCCCCCATCGTGCGGAACGCGGTCTCGCCGAGAGCGTCGACGAGCAGTTCGTCCTCGGTCATCTCCTGCATGCACCCAAGCCTACTTGACTCGTTTCGTGTTGCGAACTACTTTGTTTCGTAACACGAATCACCTGGAGGACACCATGCACGCAGCAGTCGTCACCGCCTTCGGCCACGCCCCGACCTGGCAGGAGTTCGCGGAGCCCACCCCGGCGGACGGCGAGGTCGTCGTCGCGGTCGTCGCAGCCGGCCTCCACCCACGGGTCCGCTCGCAGGCCGACGGCTCGCACTACACGAGCGAGGGCGCACTCCCCCTGATCCCGGGCGTCGACGGCGTCGGGCGCTTCCCCGACGGCTCGCTCCGCTACTTCGCCGTCGGCAGCGACACCCGCGGGTCGATGGCCGGACGCGTCGCCGTCGACCCGCGCGCGAGCGTCGTCCTGCCCGACGGCGCGGACCCGGTCGCGATCGCCGCTGGGGCCAACCCGGTGATGTCGTCCTGGGTCGCCCTCCGCCGTCGGATCACGTTCGAGCCCGGCAGCCGTGTGCTCGTCCTCGGTGCGACCGGGGCGTCCGGCACCGCCGCCGTACAGGTCGCGAAGCACCTCGGCGCATCGCACGTGGTCGCGAGCGGCCGCGACGCCGCCCGGCTCGCAGCACTCCGCGACCTCGGCGCCGACGTCGTCGTCCCGCTCGACGACGTCGAGGGCGTCGCCGCCGCTGCCGCCGACGTGGACGTCGTCATCGACTACGTCTGGGGACAGCCCGCAGCGGACGTCATGCGGGCACTCGTGACGGCCCGCTCCGACCGTGGTCGCCGCCTCGACTGGGTGGCGATCGGGTCGACGGCCGGCCAGGAGGCACGGATCCCCTCCGCCGCGCTCCGTGCGTCCGGCCTCACCATCGTCGGGAGCGGTCAGGGCTCGGTCGGACGGGCCGCGTTCGTCGCGGAGCTGCCCGCGATCGTCGCGGCGATCGTGGACGGCACGATCCGCGTCGACGCGACGGGCGTGCGGTTCGCGGAGGTCGAGTCGGCCTGGGCCGGACAGGGCGGGACGGGTGCGGGCAGAGTGGTCCTGCAGGCCTGATCCTCGATCGGCCTCCCTGTCCGCCCACTCAGGTTCTCCACACCGCACGCTTCGTAAGCTGTGAGGGCCCAGTGAGCCGGACTGCAGCCCGACCCCGAGGAGGTGCCCGATGGTCACCGTCCTCGTCGCGTTCGCGGTCATCGCACTGATCGTCCCCGCCCTGACCCCCGTCCTCGGCCGCCGCGTCTTCTTCGTGGCGGCCCTTGCACCGGCAGCGGCCGCGGTCCTCACCATCGCGCAGACCGGGGCCGCGTTGGACGGCGGCGTCACCGAGCGGTTCGGGTGGGTGCCACAGCTCGACCTCGCGATCGCGCTGCGGATGGACGCCCTGTCGTGGGTACTCGCCCTCGTCGTCTCGGTGGTCGGTGCCCTCGTGCTCGTGTACTGCGCGTCGTACTTCGGCCGCGACGAACCCGGACTCGGTCGGTTCGCCGGTGTCCTCACCGCCTTCGCCGGGTCGATGTACGGGCTCGTGGTCGCCGACGACGTCATCGTCCTGTTCGTCCTGTGGGAAGCCACCACGGTCTTCTCCTACCTGCTCATCGGCCACGACTCCGTGAAGCGCGCAAGCCGTGCGGCCGCGATGCAGGCCCTCGTCGTCACCACGGCCGGAGGGCTCGCGATGCTGGCCGGGCTCGTGATGCTCTCGGTCACGGCGGGCACCACCTCGCTCTCCGGCATCATCGCCGACCCGCCGACGGGCACGATCGTCTCGGTCTCCGTCGTCCTCGTGCTGCTCGGCGCCCTGACGAAGTCCGCGATCGTCCCCTTCCACTTCTGGCTCCCGGCCGCGATGGCCGCGCCGACCCCGGTCAGCGCCTACCTGCACGCCGCGGCGATGGTGAAGGCGGGCATCTACCTCGTCGCCCGCCTGGCCCCCGCGTTCGCGCTGCTCGAGGGGTGGCGCGAGACCATCACCCTGCTCGGTGTCGCAGGCATGCTCATCGGCGGGTACCGGGCGCTCCGGCAGACCGACGTCAAGCTCCTGCTCGCCTACGGCACGGTCGCGCAGCTCGGGTTCCTCGTGCTCGCCGCCGGGTGGGGAGCACCGGCGGTCGCCCTCGGCGGGGTCGCCCTGCTCGTGGCACACGCGGCGTTCAAGTCGACCCTGTTCCTCGTCGTCGGGACGATCGACCACGTCACCGGCACCCGCGACCTCACGAAGCTGAGCGGACTCGGCCGGAAGCTCCCGTGGCTCGCGGTGGTGGCGGTCCTCGCGCTGCTGTCCATGGCCGGCATCCCGCCGACGATCGGGTTCGTCGCGAAGGAAGCCGTCCTCACGGGGTTCATCGAGTCGCTGCACGGCCCGGACGCCGGCTGGACCTGGTTCGCCCTCGTCGGCGTGACGATCGGTTCGGTGCTGACGGTGGCGTACTCGCTCCGGTTCCTCTGGGGTGCCTTCGCCCGCAAGCCGGGCGTGCCCGACACGGAGCCGCACGCCCTGCACGGCCTCGGCGTCGTTCCGTCCGTCCTCGCCCTGACCGGCCTGGCCCTCGGGATCGCGACACCGCTCGTCGCACACGGACTGGAGCCCGCGGCGCACGCGGCCGCACTCCCCGGCGAGGTCCCGCACCTCGCGCTCTGGCACGGCCTCGAGCCGGCGCTCGGCCTGTCCGCGATCACCCTCGTCGGCGGTCTCGCACTGTTCGCGCTGCGCCGCCCGGTCGAGGCGCTGCAGCACCGCCTGGCGGGGTTCCCGAGCGCGTCGAGCATCTACCGGCACGTGATGCGCGGGCTCGACCGTGGCGCGACCGCCCTCACCGCCGGGGTCCAGCGCGGTTCGCTCCCCTACTACCTGACGGTCATCCTGTCGGTGTTCGTCGCGGGCGCCCTCGTCAACCTGGTGATCGGCGGCCCGTGGGCGTTCCACGTCCGGTTCGCCGACTCGTGGGGCCAGATCCCGGTCGTGATCGTGATGTCGGTCGCCGCGATCGCCGTCCTCACCGCGAAGACCCGGTTCGCGGCGGCGGTGCTGGTCGGGGTGACCGGGTACGGCATGTCCGTGCTGTTCGTCCTGCACGGCGCGGTCGACCTGGCGCTGACGCAGATGGTGGTCGAGACGGTGACGCTCATCGCCTTCGTGCTCGTCCTCCGCCGGCTCCCCCCGCGCATCGCGACGACGAACCCGTCCCGTTTCCGGATCATCCGGGCGCTGTTCGCCGCGCTCGCCGGTCTCACGCTGGCGATCGTCGTGGTCGTCGCGGCCTCGGCCCGCACCGCCGAACCGCTCTGGCCGGACCTCCCGGCGCTGACGAGCTCGTTCGGCCACGGCCTGAACGTGGTGAACGTGGCGCTGGTGGACCTCCGCGGCTGGGACACCCTCGGCGAGCTGACCGTCGTGGTCGCCGCGGCCACCGGTGTCGCGAGCCTGATCTTCGTGAACTCGCGGGAGGACACGCTCCCCCGCCTGCGTGACCTCCCCTCGACGGTCACGGCCGACAAGCACCGCCCGGACGGTGAGCCCCGCGCCTGGCTGCCGACGAGCGCCGCGATCCCGACCGGACGCTCGGCGCTCCTCGACGTCGTCGTGCGCCTGCTGTTCCACGGCCTCATCGTGCTGTCGGTGTACCTGCTGTTCGCCGGGCACAACGCCGCGGGCGGCGGCTTCGCGGGCGGCCTCGTCGCGGGCATCGCGCTCGCGGCCCGGTACCTCGCCGGTGGTCCGGCCGAACTCGGCGCCGCGGCTCCGGTCCGCGCCGGACGGCTGCTCGGGCTCGGGGTCGCCACGGCCGCGATCACCGCACTCGTGCCGATGTTCTTCGGCAAGGACGCCCTGTACTCGGAGTTCTTCGAGGCGACCGTCCCGGTGCTCGGCCACGTGGAGTTCGTCACCGCGACGTTCTTCGACATCGGCGTGTACCTCGTGGTCGTCGGCCTCGTGCTCGACGTCCTCCGGAGCCTCGGGGCCGAGGTCGACCGACAGCGCCTGGCCGATGCGTCGACCCCCGTGCAGGACATGCTCGAAGCCCCCACCCCGGAAGGGAGCGCCACGTGACCGTCACCCTCGTGCTCGTCATCGCGATGGCGGTGCTGTTCTCCTGCGGGGTCTACCTGCTGCTCGAACGGTCGCTCACGCGGATGCTGCTCGGCTTCCTGCTGCTCGGCAACGCCCTGAACCTGCTGCTCCTCGTGATGTCCGGCGCCGCAGGGGACCCGCCGATCGGCAAGACGTCCGAGGGCATCGCCGACCCGTTGCCCCAGGCCTTCGCCCTCACCGCGATCGTCATCACCTTCGCGGTCAGCGCGTTCCTGCTCGCGCTCATCCACCGCTCCTGGAAGCTGTCCCGCGCCGACGAGGTCGAGGTCGACGAGGCCGACGTGGCGATCGGCCGCGAACGCGACGAGGCCGCCGACGAGGACCCGGAGACCACCACCGACGCAGAACAGGAGGCGACCCGATGACCTGGCTCGTCCCGCTCCTCGTCCTCGTCCCGCTGCTCGGTGCCGCGGTCGCGCTCGGACTCCTCAACCACCAGAAGCTCCAGCGGGCGATCACCGTCGTCGTGCTCGTGGTCGCCCTGGCGGTCGCCACGACGCTCATGGTGCTCGTGGACCAGCACGGCACGATCGTCGTGCAGGTCGGCGGATGGCAGGCGCCGTACGGCATCTCGCTCGTGGTCGACCGGCTGAGCGCCCTGCTCCTCACCGTGAGCGCGAGCGTGCTCCTCATCGTCCTGCTGTTCTCGATCGGGCAGGGGCTCGCCGCGGACGACGGCGAGGCACCGGTGACGATCTTCTACCCGACGTACCTCGTGCTCGCCGCGGGCGTGCTCGACTCCTTCATCGCCGGCGATCTCTTCAACCTCTACGTCGCGTTCGAGATGCTCCTGGTGGCGAGCTACGTGCTCATCACCCTCGGCGGCAGCGAGCAACGCGTCCGGGCCGGCACGACGTACATCGTGACGAGCCTCATCGCGTCGGCGATCTTCCTCGCCGCGATCGGACTCGTCTACGGCGCGACCGGCACCGTGAACATCGCGCAGATCAGCGAACGCATGGCCGGACTGCCCGAGCACGTGCAGCTGCTGCTCCACACCATGCTGCTCATCGGCTTCGGCATCAAGGCCGCCGTGTTCCCGCTGGCGTTCTGGCTGCCCGACTCGTACCCGACGGCTCCGGCACCGGTGACGGCCGTCTTCGCGGGCCTGCTGACGAAGGTCGGCATCTACGCGATCATCCGACTCGAGACGATCATCTTCCCGCGGCCACAGCTCAACACCGTGCTGCTGGTCGTCGCGGTCCTGACGATGGTGGTCGGCGTGCTCGGCGCAGTGTCGCAGACCGACGTCAAACGCCTGCTGTCCTTCACGCTCATCAGCCACATCGGCTTCATGGTGATGGGCGTCGGCCTCGGGTCGGTCGTGGGCACGGCCGCCGCGGTGTTCTACACGGTGCACCACATCGTCGTGCAGACCACGCTCTTCCTGGTCTCGGGGTTGATGGAGCGGGTCGGCGGGACCACCTCGACGAGATCGCTCGGCGGCCTGCTGAAGGCGGCCCCGCTGCTGGCCGCGCTCTACCTGGTGCCGGCGTTCAACCTGGGCGGCATCCCGCCGTTCTCCGGCTTCATCGGCAAGCTCGGCCTGTTCCGTGCTGCAGCCCTCGACGGCTCCCCGCTCGCGTACGTGACCATCGGCGCCGGGGTCGTGACGAGCCTCCTGACCCTCTACGCGCTCATGCGTGTCTGGGACGCCGCCTTCTGGCGGCCGCGCCCGGCGGCCGAGGCCGCGGCGCCGCACGCGAGCGTGGCCGAGCCGCACGCGCACCTGCGGTCACCGGAACCCGCCCCGCTCACCGTGTCCGAGGAGACGGGCAAGGCCTTCCACCCTGGAGGCTCGGTGACCGTCACCGACGCTGCTCACGCGAGCAGCGCCTCCAGTCCGCACACCGCCCCCACGGCCACGCAGGGCGGCGTCGGTGAGGCGCCCACCCGCGTGAAGCTGCCGCGCATGCTCGTCGGCGTGACCACGGTCGCGGTCCTCGGGTCCGTCGCCCTGACGGTCGTCGCCGGACCGCTGTACGGCTACGCAACGCGCGCGGCGGAGTCGCTCGAGTCCCCCGACCGCTACGTGCAGGCCGTGCTCGGAGGGACGACCCGATGACCGACAGCACCCGCCGCATCACCAACGCCCGCCGGATCGCCGTCGCCTGGCGCTACGACGTCCCGCTCGTCGCCGGACTCACCGTCCTGTGGGCGCTGCTCTGGGGGTCGTGGACGCCGCTGACCCTGCTCTGCGGCGTCGTCGTGGCGCTGCTCGTGACGCAGGCACTCCCGCTCCCGCCGGTGCCCCTGTCACCGCGGTTCTCGATCGTGCACTTCGCGTGGTTCCTCGTGGTGTGGTCCGGGCTCGTCGTCCTGGCGTCGTTCCGGGTCGCCTGGGTCGCGCTCCGGCCGCGCGGGGTGCGACGCAGCTCGATCACCCTGCTGCAGCTGCACACCACGTCCGAGATGACCTTCACCCTGGCGACGCTCGCGATCTCACTCGTGCCGGGGTCCTACGTCGCCGACGTCGACCTCCGCCGACGGAGGCTGCTGCTGCACGTGCTCGACACCGAACGCATCGAGCAGGTCGACGCCGCTCGACGCGAGGCCCTCGGGATCGAGGCCATGGTCATCCGCGCCCTCGGGTCGAAGCAGGACCTCTCCGAACTGTCCGAACCACTGCCGGAGGTCACCCGATGAGCGCCGCCGTCGTCGTCATGGGGATCGGGATCGCCCTGGTGCTCGCCCTCCTCGGGGCCGCCCTCGCCCTCGCGGTCTTCCGGATCGTCCGGGGTCCAACCATCCTCGACCGCATGATCGGGTCGGACATGGTGCTGACCACCGCGCTCATCGTGATCGGCGCCGCGATGGTCGTGCGGCAGGACCTCACCGGGGTGCCGGTGCTCGTGGTCATCGCCGCGACGAGCGTGTTCGCCACGATCGCCGTCGCCCGAGCCGTCACACCGTCGTCCGACCCGTCCGACGAGGGCCTCACCGTCACCACGCCGGAACACGCCTCGGAAGGGGACCGCTCGTGATCGACGTCATCCAGGGCTTCATCGACGGCGCAGGGGTCCGTGCGTGGATCGCGATCGGCCTGCTGCTCGTCGGGGCACTGCTGTCCCTCGGCGCCGGCATCGGCATCGTGCGGTTCCCCGACCCACTCGTCCGCCTGCACGCCATGGCGAAGCCGCAGGTGCTCGGACTCGCGTTCGCACTGGCCGCGATCGTCGTCGCCGTGTGGACGTGGACGGCGCTCTGGGTGGTGCTGCCGATCATGGTATTCCAGCTGTTCCTGGTGCCGGTGTCCACGCACATGATCGCCCGGGCGGGGCTGCGGTCGAACGACTACCGGCACGAGGACCTGCTGGTCGACGACACGGAGTAGACGACACGGAGGAGTAGCGCTCACGGCGTTGATTCCTACCCGTGCACGGGTCGTTCTACCCTGCTGTCGAGGCCCGTCCCGTCAGGAGTTCACCCATGCCCGTCCCGTCCCCCGAGGCCCCTGAGCGCACCCTGCTGCGGGACCAGGTGCAGCAGCAGGTCCGCGCCGCGATCCTCGACGGCACCCTGCACCCCGGTGAGCGGCTCAACGACGACGACCTCATCGGTTGGCTGGGGGTGTCCCGCACGCCCATCCGCGAAGCCCTGGCCGCCCTGGCGAAGGAGGGCCTGATCGAGATGGTCCCGAACCGGTACACCCGCGTCGTGCAACCCACCGAAGACGCTGCCCGGAACGCCGTCCGCGCGCTCGGGATCCTGCTCGGCAGCATCATCCGGATCACCCTGCCGTCGATGACCGACCAGCAACGCCAGGTGGTGCTCCACCGGATCGACCGGCGCGTCGACGAGCTGCAGGCCGGCGGTACGGGAGCGATCGTCCGGACCGTGGACGAGGGCTACCACGCGTGGATCGACCTCTGCCCGAACCCCGCCCTCGCCGACGTCGTCCGCCAGGGCGCCCGCGGACTCGCGTTCGCGTACCGGGTCGCCACCATCGACCAGATCATCCCGGTCGGCTCGCTCATCACCCGACTGGGCGCCTACCGGGACGCCATCGCCGCCGGCGACGCCGAGTCGGCAGCCCGGGCGATCGAAGCCGCCCACACCCCCGCCGCCGATGTGGTCTGCGACGCTCTGGCGGCGTGACACCCACGCGGAACTCCGCACACTCACCGGGCGATCCCGCGGCGCCCACCCTCGTGCGTTCCGCGTCTTCCGGGTCGTCGGCAGGGTCGAACACAACGTCAGCCCGTCCGGGGCCGTTCCGGGTGGCGAGCACCGCTCGCACCGGGTCGCCCGGGACGGCAGAGGCCGGCGCGACCCGAACGCGCCGCACCCGTACCGCGCTTCCCGTCCGTCAGCTGGTCACGCCGCGACCCGACGCGACAGCACCAGGTCGACCACCGCTGCGAGCACCACGATCGCCGCGGACGCGGCGGGCAGCAGCATCGCCGCTGCTGCTCCGTGCTGCTCCGCGACGTCGCCGGCGATCGCCGACGTGAGCGACTGCCCGACGATCACGGCCGACCCGAGGATCGTCATGGTCGTGGCCGAGCGGCCGACGGGCGAGCGGTCCGACCCGAGGCTGTACTGCGCGACCAGCGTCGGGCCGATGCCGACGCCCATCACGGCGAGGACGATGCCGACGGCGAGCACGGACCCGGCCTGCGAGAACGCGATCGCCCCGCCGAGCAGGATGACGCCGAACACGAGCCACCGCCAGCCGAGGGCGAACCGGGTCGGGAAGGCCGCCGATCCGAGGGCGAGACCCGCGGAGCCGATGCCCATCAGTCCGTAGAGGAGCCCCGCCTGCGAGGGCTCGCCGTGGGTCTCCATGAACGCCGTCAACGAGGTGAGCGTCGACCCGAAGAACATGCCGACGCCGAGGATCCCGATCACCACGACGACGAGTCGGGGGCGGAGGAGTTCGCGGGCGGGGGCCTGCACGAGTTCCTCGTGGTGGCCGAGCACGAGCTTGCCGGTCGGGTGGAGGGCGAACGCGGTGACGAACACGAACGTCAGCGCCGAGGCGCCGGCGACGGCGACCCACGGGGCGATCGCACTCGCCAGGAGTCCGACCAGGAACGGGCCGATGATGAAGACCGTCTCGTCGGCGGCCGACTCGTACGCCATGGTGCCGCTGAGGACCTTGCCACGCCGGGCGGGGGCCATGCGCTGCCCGATGATCGCGACCAGCCTCGTGCGGGACATCGGAGCGACCTGCGGTGCCGAGGCGCCGATGCAGAACGCCATCGCGAGCACGGCGAGGTCGGGGGCGGAACCGGTCACGACGACGGGGAACAGCCCGAGCAGCGCGGCGTTGACCAGGCCGACGGGGACGAGCACGGTGCGCTGGCCGAACCGGTCGGCTGCGGCGCCGACCATCGGACCGAACACCGCTGCACCGATGCCGACGGAAGCGGAGTTGATGCCGCCGAGTGCGACGGAGTCACGGGCGGAGACGACGAGCGTCAGGACGCCGACGACCATCATGGCGAACGGGAGCCGGGCGATGAACGCGACCGGGAAGTACCAGCGCCCGGCGTGGGCGATGAGCGATCGGTCGTCCGCCGCGGGGACAGGCGGAGCAGAACTGGTCTGGAGCATGGGGTGTGCCTTCTCGGCCCGGCCCGGTGGTGCGGGGGCGGACCCATCGGGTGCCGCCGTTGTCCGCGCGGGGTTGCCGGCGGCCGGTAGATACACACTGCGTGTCGGTGGAGCCCGTCCAGGGTACCAGCGGTAACGGTTCGTCACCCGGGCCCCACGTGACGAAGGGTCCTCATATCGTGGCGCGCATGGAACAGCGACGCATGGGGCGGACGGGGGCTCCCGTGAGCGCGCTGACCCTCGGGAGCAGGGCGCTGGTCGCCGTCGCGGAGCGGGACCCCGACGACGCCGTGCGGCTCGCCCACGAGGCGCTCGCCCGTGGCGTCACCTCGGTGGACGTGTCCGACGCGGACGGTGCCGGGCTCGCGGAGAGCGTCGTGGGAGCGGCGCTCGGCGACCGGCGGGACGACGTCTTCCTGTCGGTCCGGTTCGGCGACCCGGTCGACCGGGATCCGTCGCACCACGGCAACGGCCGACGCTGGATGTTCCGCGCGGTCGAGCGGAGCCTGAGCCGGCTCGGCACCGACGTCATCGACCTGTACCAGCCGGCGCACCCGGACCCGGCGACCTCGCTCGACGAGACGCTCGACGCCCTGGCGGACCTGGTGTCGCAGGGCAAGATCCGCGCGTTCGGGATCCCGGGCTTCCCCGCCGAGGAGCTCGTCGAGGCGCAGTGGCTCCGGTCCGGTTCCAAGAGCGTCACCGCGACGCACGCGCCGTACTCGATCCTCACGCGCACGGCGGAGCGCACGACGTTCCCGGTCGCCCGCCGGTTCGGCCTCGGCGTGCTCGCCGCGGCACCGCTCGCCGGCGGCTGGCTCGCCGGCGCGTACCGGAACGGCACCGTGCAACCCCGGTCACCCCGGGTGGTCGAGGAGCCGCACGCGTACGACATCGGCGCTCCGGCGAACCGTCGCAAGCTCGACGTCGCCGACCGGCTGGGGCGACTCGCGGACGAGTCCGGGCTGACACTGCTGGAGCTCGCGGTCGGGTTCGCGCTGACGCACCCGGACGTGTCGTCGGTGGTGATCGGGCCGCGGACGGTCTCGCACGTCGATGCCTACGTCCAGGCGTCCGAGGTGGGACTCGACGACGACGTGCTCGACGCGATCGACGCGATCGTGCCGCCGGGGACGCACGTCCTCGAGGGCGACACGGGCGTCGCGCTGCCCGGGCTGACCCGGGAGCGGTTGCGCGGACGCGTCCTCGCCCGCTGACCCCGCGATGCGGAACGGGCCCGTCGACCGGATCGGTCGGCGGGCCCGTCAGCTCGTGGTCAGCGGTACGCGACGGTGCTCAGCGCCGCGTGCAGCACCATGACCGGGACGGCCACGGCGTGCGGCAGCCGGGCGGCGGAGCGCTCGAGGCCGCCGAGCAAGGCGTCGAGCGCCAGGTCGGTGCGGGCGGCGGTGGTGGCGGGCTGCATGATCGTGGTCATGGTGTGGACCTCCGGGTCAGGGAGCCGATCCCTATCGGCTCGCATCACAAAAAATATTGCACATCGGATGGTCTGTCAACTGTTATTTTTCCGGCGGCGGCCATCGACCCGCCGCAGCCGGTCAGGATCGGAGAAGCGCGCCCGCCCCCACCGCGGCACGATGGCCCCACACCGACCGGGAGGACCAAGACCATGGCCACCACGAAGGACACCCGCACCACGAAGACCGGTACCGCCTTCACCGAGGAGGAGCGCGCCGCCATGCAGCAGCACGCCGCCGAGGTGAAGCGGGCACGGAACACGAAGGGCACGAAGGCCGAGAAGGCAGCCGCCGAAGCCGCAGCGGTCGTCGACAAGATCGCCGGGATGCCCGAGCCGGACCGCGGGCTGGCGGAACGCATCCACCGGATCGCCCTCGAGACCGCTCCCGAGCTCGCCCCGCGCCTCTGGTACGGCATGCCCGCCTACGCGAAGGACGGCAAGGTGGTCTTCTTCTTCCAGGACGCCGCCAAGTTCCGGGCCCGCTACGCCACGCTCGGGTTCCAGGACCCGGCGAAGCTCGACGACGGTTCGTTCTGGCCGACGTCATGGGCGGTCACGCCCGAGTTCTCGGCAGCCGACGAGGCGACGGTCGCCGACCTGATCCGCCGCGCGGTCGCCTGACCCCAGCACGCCTAGGATCTCGACCATGGTGGAGATCCCGCAGCCGAAGCCGACGGACCTGCTCACGATCGGCGAGGTGGTCGAACGCACCGGGGTCGCCGCATCGGCGCTGCACTTCTACGAGCGCAAGGGGCTCATCCACCCCGAGCGCACGGCCGGCGGCACACGGCTCTACCCGCGGCACGTCGAGCGGCGCATCGCGATCATCCAGGTCGCCAAGCGACTCGGCATCCCGCTGAGCGAGGTCGCCGAGCAGTTCGCGACGCTCCCCTCCGACCGCATGCCGTCCCTCCGCGACTGGAACCGGCTGAACGAGCGGTGGCGCGCGCGGCTCCGTGCCCGGCAACTCGAACTCGAGCGCCTGCAGCAGGAGATGACGCAGTGCATCGGCTGCGGGTGCGTCTCGCTGAACGCCTGCCTGGTCATGAACCCCGGGGACCAGCTGGGTGCCGAGGGGCGCGGGGCCCGGCGGTTGCTGCCGATCGAGGACGAGGCGCCGGACGCGACCGGGTGACGGCCTGGAGGCGCGTACCGGCGCCGCCACGCGCCTCCCGTCCGTCACCGGCTCGCGTCGCGCAACCCGTCGTCGACCCGCGTCAGCAGTGCGAACGTCGCGGCGACGTCGCGCTCGTCCCCGGCGAGCGCCGCGCGGAGCGCGCCGGCCCAGTGCGCGTGCAGCCGTTCGATGCTCTGCCCGGCGAGTTCGGTCGAGAACAGCTGCACGGTCCGGGCGTCCTCGGGATCGGGACGGCGCTCGACCATCCCCTTCGCGACGAGGGACCGGAGCGCGACGCTGAGGTTGCTGCGCTTGAGCGCCGTCGCCTCGGCCACCGCACTCGGCGCTGACCCCGGGTTCCGGTCGATCCAGCGCATCACGAGTGCCTCGGTGCCGGTGAGCGGCACGATGTCGAGCGACCGCGCGCCGTTCGGGTCGATCTCGCGCGAGATCCGGAGCACGACGTCGGCGAGCTCGGCGAGGAGGTCGTCGGACACCGCGGGTTCCATGCGGTCACTGTACCGGCGCGGACAATGAGTTATGATTTCATAATCATGACGACCGACACCGGCTCCATCCGCGCGCACGCCGCGCCACCCACGACCCGCCAGCAGGGCATCACGACGGGGCTCCTGCTCGTGCTCGGCCTGCTCAGCGCCGTCGCACCCTTCGCGACCGACCTGTACCTGCCGGCCTTCCCGCAGATGACCGGGGAGCTGCACGCCTCGGCCACCACCGTGCAGCTCACGCTCACCGCGTTCCTCGTCGGGGTCACGGCGGGGCAGCTCGTCTTCGGACCGCTCTCCGACCGCTTCGGCCGCGTGCCGCCGCTCCTCGCCGGTGCCGCGCTCTGCGTGCTCGCGAGCGCGGCAGCCGTGCTCGCGCCGAACGTCGGCGTGCTCGTCGTCGCCCGACTGCTGCAGGGGCTCGGCGGCGCGGCCGGCATGGTGATCGGTCGCGCGGTGATCTCCGACCTGGCGACCGGCAAGCCCGCGGCCCGCGCGTTCTCGCTCATGATGATCGTCGGCGGGGTCGCTCCCGTGGTCGCTCCCCTGCTCGGTGGACTCCTCACCGGACCGATCGGCTGGCGCGGGCTGCTCACGATCGTGCTCGGACTGTCGGTGCTCATGCTCGTCGCGGTGCTCGCCGTCGTCCGTGAGACCCACCTCCGGTCGCGCCGCGATGCCCTGCGTGCCGAACGCCAGGGATCCGGTTCTCCGCTGCGTGCCCTTCGCTCCCGGACGTTCCTCGGCTACACCGCCGTGTTCGGCTTCGCCTTCGCGGTGATGATGGCGTACATCTCGGCCTCGCCGTTCCTGTACCAGGACATGCTCGGGCTCGGCACGGTCGGCTACGGGCTGGCGTTCGGCCTGAACGCGCTCGCACTGATGGGCATCAGCATCCTGTCCGCGAAGCTCACCGCGACCCGATCGGTGACCGGGGTCCTGACCGTCGGGATCGCCCTCGTGCTCGCGTCGACCGTGGCGTTCGCGCTGCTCGTCGTCACCGGCGCGCCGGTGTTCTGGCTCGCCGTGCCGTTGTTCACGGCGGTCGGTTCGCTCGGCCTCGTGCTCGGCAACGCGACGGCGCTCGCGCTCGGTGCGGTGCCGTCCGCGGCCGGGAGCGCATCGGCCGTGCTGGGCGCACTGCAGTTCGGGCTGGCCGCGCTCGTCTCCCCGCTGGTGAGCATCGGCGGCGAGGGCTCGGCGGCACCGCTCGCGATCGTGATGCTCGCGTCGGCCGTGGCCGCCGCGGTCGCGCTGGCGGTCGCCCGCGGCCGGACTCGGGTCAGCGATCCAGGCGCGACCGGGGCCGCAGGAACGGGATCTTCGGCATGAGCCAGTCCACCCACACCACCCGCACACCGGGTGCCACGGCGAGCGCCCACACGATCGAGGCGAGTGCGTCCGTCGGGTAGTGCACGGCGTCGATCGACACCGAGAAGAACACGATGACGATCGCGACGATCCCGAGTGTCAGCGCCAACCGGTGCCACCGGGTGTCCCGCAGCAGCCAGATCAGGGCGATCACGAACGCCGTGATGTAGACGGTGTGGCCGCTCGGGTACCCGGGGTCCGGCTGCACCGGGAACGGGTGCGGCAGCACGGCGACGTCGGGTCGCGCACGGTGCACGATCTCCTTCACGACCGCCGACGGCACCCAGGTGATCGCGATCGTGCCGCCGAAGGCCAGCGCCGGACGGAGGTCCCGGGTGCGCCACCAGATCACCGCGACCACGAAGACGGTGATCCCGATCGCCGGACCGGGGCTGATGACGTGGTAGACCGCGGTGGTGAACGCACCGAGGAACCCGGTGTGCAGACCGTTCAGCGCCTTGGAGAGGCCGAGGTCGACCGTGCCGAGGGTGAACCCGACGATCGTGATGACGATCACCGCGGCGACGGCGATGGCGACCGAGGCGAGCGGGTACGGGCTGCGGTCGAGGATCCCGTTCACGTCGGACTCTCGTCGGCGGGGGCGGAGTGCTGCGTCGGACATCCGCCCATCGTCCCAGCACCGGCTGCGTCCACGGCTCCGGCGAGCCTCTGAAAGCACTCAGTGCAGCCGCCTCCGAGTAGACAGGACGCATGACAACCGTTGCCGAGAACATCGTCGCCACCCTTCGTCAGAACAACGTGGAACGGGTCTACGGCCTCCCCGGTGACTCCCTCAACGGCTTCACCGACGCGCTGCGCAAGGACGGCACGATCCGCTGGGAGCACGTCCGGCACGAGGAGGCCGCCGCGTTCGCCGCCTCCGCCGAGGCCGAGCTGACCGGCGAGCTCGCCGTCTGCGCCGGCAGCTGCGGCCCCGGCAACCTGCACCTCGTCAACGGTCTGTACGACGCGAACCGCTCCCGCGTGCCCGTCCTCGCGATCGCCGCGCACATCCCGACGGCCGAGATCGGCTCCGGGTACTTCCAGGAGACCCACCCGCAGGAACTCTTCCGCGAGTGCTCGGTCTACGTCGAGTACGTGGCCGACCCGGTGCAGATGCCGCGACTGCTCGAGATCGCGATGCGCGAGGCGATCGAGAAGCGCGGGGTCGCCGTCCTCGTGATCCCCGGCGACGTGCTGCTCGCCGACGCCGTCGCTCCCCGTACGACGCGCATCGAGCGGACGGCCTCGCGCGTCATCCCGTCCGACGCCGAACTCCAGCGGACCGCCGAGCTCCTCAACGGTGCCGACAAGGTGACGATCCTCGCCGGAGCCGGTGTGGCCGGTGCCCACGACGAGGTCGTCGCCCTCGCGGAGCGCCTGCAGGCCCCGATCGTGCACGCGCTGCGGGGCAAGGAGCACATCGAGTGGGACAACCCGTACGACGTCGGCATGACCGGGCTGCTCGGCTTCGCGTCCGGGTACCGCGCCATGGAGGACGCCGACGTCGTCCTCATGCTCGGCACCGACTTCCCGTACCAGCAGTTCTTCCCCGCGAAGGCGAAGCACGTGCAGGTCGACGTCCGGGGCTCACAGCTCGGTCGACGGCACCCGGTCGACATCGGGCTCGTCGGCACGGTCAAGGACACCGCGCTCGCGCTCATCCCCTTGCTGAGTGGCTCGCACCCGACGAAGCACCTCGAGGACGCCCGCAAGCACTACGCCAAGACGCGTGCGAAGCTCGACGACCTGGCGGTCCCGGCTGGAAAGCACAAGCCGCTGCACCCGCAGTACGTCACCCGCGTGCTCGACCGGCTCGCCGACCAGGACGCCGTGTTCATCCCGGACGTGGGCTCCCCCGTCGTGTGGGCGTCGCGGTACCTCACCATGAACGGCGACCGCCGGCTGATCGGGTCGTTCGTGCACGGCACGATGGCGAACGCCGTGCCGCAGGCGATCGGCGCGCAGGCCGCGTTCCCGGAACGGCAGGTCATCGCGATGGCGGGCGACGGCGGCCTGACCATGCTGCTCGGCGAGCTCATCACGATCGTGCAGAACAAGCTGCCCGTGAAGATCGTCGTGTTCGACAACTCGTCGCTGAACTTCGTGGAACTCGAGATGAAGGCCGCCGGGTTCGTGAACTACGGCACCGAACTGCAGAACCCCGACTTCGCCGCCGTGGCCGACGCGATCGGCATCAAGGGGTTCCGGGTCGACGAGTCCGCCGACCTCGAGGACGCCATGGCCGCCGCACTCGCGCACGACGGGCCCGCGCTCATCTCGGTCAAGGCGAACCGGCAGGAGCTCTCGATGCCCCCGGCCGTGACCGCGGAGCAGGCGAAGGGCTTCACGCTCTACGCGATCCGCACGGTGCTGTCCGGCCGCGGTGACGAACTGCTCGACCTCGCGTCGACGAACTTCCGCCAGTTCATCTGACCGGCTCCGGCGGCGCGGACCGTCTCAGGACTCCGCGCCGCCCTGCTCGACGATGTCGCCGGCCGGGTCGATCGACGCCCGTACCACCGCGTCGAGGGCGGTGACGATCTGCTCGAGTTCGAGCGATGGTCCGTCCCCGGCGATGTCCGGTGTCGCGGGGACGTGCACGAACCCGGCGCGGAAGCCCTCGCGGTCAGCGAAGGACATCAGCTCGTAGAACACCTGGTTGCACGTGAACGTCCCGGCCGTGTTCGACACCACCGCGGGCACCCCGGCAGCGCGGACGTCGCGCACGATCCGCTTGATCGGCAGCCCGGAGAACGCCGCCGGGGCACCGCAGGGGTCGATCGGCTCGTCGACCGGCTGTGCACCCGCGTTGTCCGGGATCCGGGCGTCCATCACGTTGATCGCGACGCGCTCCGGGGTGACGGCGGCCCGCCCGGCCGCGAGGCCCGTCGCGATGACCACGGTGGGCCGGTGCTTCGCGATCGCGGCCGCCAGGCGCGCCCGTTCCTCGGCGAACACCACGGGCAGCTGTTCGACCACCAGGGTCGCCGGCCCGTCCCACGTCTCGGCGAGCCGCTGCGCGGCGTCCCACGACGGGTTCCGAGCGTCACCGCCGAACGGCTCGAAGGCAGTGAGCAGGACGGTCGGTCCGGTCGCGTCAGCCATGCCCCAAGGCTATGTGCCGATCCGCGCGTCGGCAGCCGTTCCGCGCGTGGGAAGCGGAATCGCTCGTAGGAAGCCGAATCGCGCGTAGGAGGCAGGAAGAAACGGCTCGGTACGCGCGAAACGGCATCCCAGGTCACGCGAAATGGGAAGGAACGACGGGAGGCACGGGGCGGGCCCGACCCGCGCCTCCCGACCGTCACGTGGTCACCACCCGAGCGGCGCGCCGTCCTCCAGGAACACGCCCGTCGGTCCGTCCGGGCCGGCGGCGGCAGCCGCCGCGACCGTCGCGGCGCTGACCTCCACCGGGCGCCCGTGCGGATTCTCCACTCCGCCGAACTCGGTCGCCGTGTACCCGGGCTCGACCGCGACGACGTGCACCTCCGGCACCGCACGGGCGTACTGCACGGTCAGCATCGAGACCGCGGCCTTGCTCGCTCCGTAGACGATCGCCTGGTACCGGGACGCCGGCTTCTCCGGGTCGTGGTTCGCGGCGAAGGAGCCGAGCGCACTCGAGATGTTGACGATGACCGGGTTGGCGGACCGGCGGAGCAGCGGCAGTGCCGCCTCGGTCGTCCGGACGATGCTGACGGCGTTCGTGTCGAAGACCTCCAGGGCTTCCGGGCCGTTCAGGGCGACCTTGCCGATCCCGGCGTTGTTCACCAGCACGTCGAGTCCGCCCTCGGCCTCGAGCACGGCGAACGCCGCGGCGACCGAGGCGTCGTCGGTGACGTCGAGCTGGACGGCCCGCGCTCCGATGGAGTCGGCGACCGACCGGCCGGTCTCGAGGTCCCGTGCGCCGATCCAGACGGTGTGCCCGGCGGCGACGAGCTGGCGGGCGGTTTCCTTGCCGAGGCCCCGCGTGGCCCCGGTGACGAGTGTCGTTGTCATGCCACCAGCGTCGGACGGTCCGGCGGCCGCGGGGAGCCGTCCGGTTGTCGTAGGACTGGCGGACCCAGGACACCGGCGCTGCACGGTCGCACACTGGAGACGTGGAACACACCGAGTTCGGCCGGACCCTCCGTCGGCTGCGCGACCACGTCGCGCCCGAGGCCGTCGGTGTCGTGGCCGGAAGCCGACGCCGCGCGACCGGGCTCCGCCGCGAGGAGCTCGCCGCCCTCGCCGGGATCTCCGCCGACTACCTCACCCGACTCGAACAGGGTCGCGCGACCTCGCCGTCCGCCCAGGTGGTCGAAGCGCTCGCCCGGTCCCTCCGGGTCGCCGACGCCGAGCGCGCACTGCTGTTCCGCCTCGCCGGGCACGCGGTCCCCGGCGCGGACGTCGTCCCGTCGCGGATCCCGCCGAGCGTGCAACGGCTGCTCGACCGGCTCGCCGACACCCCGGTCGCGGTGCTCGACGCCGCCGGCACCATCCTCGTCGCGAACGCGCCCTACGACGCGCTCATGGGCCCGGTCGGAGCGCTCCGCGGACACGAGCGGAACACCGCGTGGCGGCACCTCGTCGGCCCCGGCAGCCGGGCGGTGCACTCCGACGCCGAACAGCGGGCGTTCGAGCAGTCCCTCGTCGCGGCACTCCGGCTGACCGTCGCGCGGTACCCGCTCGACCGGGCGCTCGGACAGCTCGTGCGGGACCTGCGGGCGGCGAGCCCCCGGTTCGTCGTGCTGTGGGAGTCGGGCGACACCGTGGTGCCGCGGGAGTCCGGCCGGCGCAAGGTCATCGACCACCCGGCCGTCGGACGGATCGCGCTCGACTGCGACGCGCTGCAGATCGCCACGGACGACCTCACCGTGCTCGCGTACACGGCCGAGCCGGGCACCGAGGACGCCGAACGCCTGGCGCTCGCGATCGTGCTGGGGACGCAGTCGCTCGTCCACTGAACACGCCACGTCAGGGTGCCGTGTCGACGATGCGTCCTGTATCCACAGGGCTGGGTGCGAGAGCCAACTCCGTGGAAGGCTTCTCGGATGCTCATCGCCTACGTCGATGAATCGTACGATCGCGACTTCTACTACATCGGTGCGGCACTCGCCACGTTCGAGCAATGGGAGATCGTCTCAGAACGATTCGCCATCATCCGCGCCCGGACGACGCTCGAGCACGGAACGTCGACACGGATCGAGTTCCACGGACATGAGCTGATGGGAGGGACCGGACCGTGGGCCTGCCTCCGTGGCCGTCATCGCGAGGCTGCCGGCATCTCGCTCGCGGTACTCGCCGCGGCTGCGGAAGCCGGTGTGCAGTACGTCTTCCGCGGCGTGGACGTCGGACGGTTGAACGCGCGCTTCCGGTATCCGCGGACACCTCACGCCGTCGTGTTCGGACACTTGCTCGAACAAATCGACCGCTTCGCCGCCGCGATCGATCCCGACGAGCAGGCGATCGTGGTCGCCGACGAGATCGCGACACAGGCGGAGCACCAGCGGGCGTTCGCCGGGTACCAGGAGTTCGGGACGACGAGCGATGAGCCGTCGCGGCTCGCGCACATCTCACCACCGATCAACTTCGCGTCGTCGAAGTTCAGCGATGGTTTGCAGGCCATCGACGTGGCGGTCTACGTGCACTTCCGTCGGCAGCGTGTCGACAATCCGCATCCAGCTGCGCGTCGGACGCTCAATCGCCAGTGGCGGCTCGTCGCGCCAGCGATCGTGCACGACGAGAACTGGGTCCCTTGACGCCGTACCCGGACAGAACGAAGGCCCCGCGAGCGGGGCCTTCGGCTGGCGACGTTCCGGGAACCGGCCCGTCGTCCGTCCATTGTACGTGACGACGAGGCTGCGGGTCGGACTCAATGCCGCCCCACCCGCAGGAGCGCTCGTAGCCTCAGTCGTCGATGTCGAACACCACGACCCGCGCACTCGCGCCCCGGATGAACGCCGCGACCGGCTGGTGCTCCTCGTGCGGCAGGTACCCCTCGAGCGCCGCCCGGTCACGGAAGCGGACGACGAGCATCCAGCCGAACCCGCCTTCGAGTCCCTCGGTGCTGACGCTCTCCCCCGAGCGCACCGACTCCACCCCGTCGATGCGCGGCAGGTGTTCGCGGCAGAGCGCGTCCGCTTCCGCCGACGCTCCAGCGTCGCTCCACTCGACCAGGACCACGTGCGTCGTTCCTGCCACGGTTGCTCCTCGCGCGGCCGGCTCGGTCGGACGGTTCCGCTCCGTCGAGCCTGGCACGTCGTGCGCGACCCGGCCACAGACGGACGGGAGGCGCGGTACCAGCTGGCACCGCGCCTCCCGTCCGTCACCGGCCGCGTCTAGAACGCGGGCGTCCCGCCCGCGATGGTGATCGTCGAACCGGACTGGTAGCTCGACTCCGGGCTGACGAGGTGCACGTAGGCGGCAGCGAGCTCGGCGGGCTGACCGGGGCGACCGAACGGCGACTGCTCGCCGAAGTGCGACACGGTCTCGGCGTCGTCGGACCCGGGCTGGAGCGGCGTCCACACCGGCCCGGGCGCGACCGAGTTCACCCGGATGCCCTTCGGTGCGAGCTGCTGCGCGACGGCCTCGGTGAAGAGCTTGATCGCACCCTTCGACACGGCGTAGTCGATCTTGTCCGCCGACGGGGTGGAGGCCTGGATCGACCCGGTCGTGACGATCGTCGAACCGGGCTCCAGGTGCGGCACCGCAGCCTTGGTCAGCCAGAAGAGCGAGTAGATGTTCGTCTTGAACGTCGAGTCGAACATCGCGGTGTCGAGCGTCAGGATGTCCTCGTTGCTCTCCATCCGGCCGGCGACCATGACAAGGGTGTCGAGGCCGCCGAACTCGTCGACCGCCTTCTGCACCAGGTCGCCGCAGTACTGCTCGTCGGAGATGTCACCGGGGAACAGCACCGCGCGACGGCCCTCGCCCTCGAGCAGGTCACGGACCTGCTCGGCGTCCTCCTGCTCGTCCGGCAGGTAGGAGAGGACGAGGTCGGCGCCCTCCCGGGAGAGCGCGATCGCGGCCGCACGGCCGATGCCGGAGTCGGCGCCGGTGACGATCCCGCGGAAGCCCTTCAGCCGACCGAGGCCGACGTAGCTGTCCTCGCCGTGGTCGGGCTTCGGGTCCATCTTCCACGCGGCACCCGGCAGGGACTGCTCCTGCTTCGGGTACGGCGGAGCGGGGTAGAGGGTGTTCGGGTCGCGCTTGTCGTACTGGCTCATGCGCCCCACGGTGCCCGCGGAGTCCTGGACGGTGGTCCAGGCCGGAATGCGCGCACGCTGCAAACCGGTGTGGGGCGCGCTCCGAATGCGCTGTGGACGTCATGAGCGCCCGGATCGTCGCAGCAGAGCGTCGGTCCTCTCCGGAAGAGAGGTCTCACCATGACCAGCAACGCAGTCAGCAACCGCGTCGGGTACGGATCGAC
>Ga0308167_1000408_pt1 | contig 79682 bp, 82 predicted proteins | sample PhyCR1_2_FD_202138 | JGI IMG/M metagenome (GOLD analysis project Ga0308167, IMG submission 202138) | Phyllosphere microbial communities from UC Gill Tract Community Farm, Albany, California, United States - DLSLRC.R1 | ecosystem: Host-associated > Plants > Phyllosphere > Unclassified | place... | reverse complement strand
GTGACCTGCTCCCCGTTGATTAGTACACCCCGATGTTAGTAATGTCTTCATAAGCCACATGAGGACACCCCCATGAAGAAGCGTTTTTCCGACCAACAGATCATCAGTATTCTCCGCGAGGCTGAAGCCGGGGTATCCGCCCGGGAACTCTGCCGCAAGCACGCTATTTCCGATGCCACGTTTTACACCTGGCGTAAAAAGTATGGCGGCATGGAGGTGCCCGAGGTTAAGCGCCTGAAGTCGCTTGAGGAAGAGAACGCACGACTCAAGAAGCTGCTGGCCGAAGCCATGCTGGATAAGGAGGCGCTTCAGGTGGCCCTGGGCCGAAAGTACTGACGACAGACCAGAAGCGCGAAGCCGTGGTGTTGATGTGTGATGCGACCGGTCTGTCGCAACGTCGTGCCTGCAGGCTGACAGGTTTGTCCCTGTCGACCTGCCGTTACGAAGCGCAGCGTCCGGCATCGGATGCGCATTTATCCGGGCGCATCACCGAACTGGCGCTGGAGCGCAGGCGTTTTGGTTACCGCCGCATCTGGCAGCTGCTGCGCCGCGAAGGGCTTCATGTTAATCACAAGCGAGTATACCGGCTCTACCATCTGAGTGGACTCGGCGTAAAACGCAGACGTCGTCGTAAAGGGCTGGCAACAGAACGTCTGCCGCTGCTCCGCCCGGCAGCGCCGAATCTGACCTGGTCGATGGATTTTGTCATGGATGCGCTGGCCACCGGTCGCAGGATCAAGTGCCTGACCTGCGTGGATGACTTCACGAAGGAGTGCCTGACGGTCACCGTTGCCTTCGGGATTTCAGGCGTGCAGGTCACGCGTATTCTGGACAGCATTGCGCTGTTTCGTGGCTATCCGGCGACGATAAGAACCGATCAGGGCCCGGAGTTTACCTGCCGCGCGCTCGATCAATGGGCCTTTGAGCATGGCGTGGAGCTACGGCTCATTCAGCCCGGCAAGCCGACACAGAACGGATTTATTGAGAGTTTTAACGGACGCTTTCGCGATGAATGCCTGAATGAACACTGGTTCAGCGACGTCAGCCATGCCAGGAAAACCATCAGTGAATGGCGTCAGGATTATAACGAGTGCCGCCCGCACTCCACGCTGAATTATCAGACGCCGTCTGAGTTTGCGGCGGGCTGGAGAAAGGGTAATTCTGATAGTGAAGGATCCGACATTACTAAGTGAGCGTTGTATCTAATCCTGGGGGCAGGTCAGGAGATGTCTATGAAACTTCTAAAAAACGAATTCGATTACAAAATGTGGATGACCTACGATCTTCTGCGCCTTGATGATTCTTTAAGTCCTTTGTTTGATCATGATTTGCTTGATCGTGAGCTTTTATCCCAAATGCCCCGTGAGTTTCCTTGCATTGCATGCATCATTAGAGGGGAAGGCCCATTTGAGCCGGATGTAGCAAAGTTTCTTTACCGAGAAGAGGTTGAGGAAATTGCAAAAGGTATGGGAATCAGAGATATGCATAATGGTGCGGCTACAATCTCGTTCGTTAAATGAATGCCTGCTATCTTATGTAAAACATCACATGAGAGTATTGGCATGAAGCTACTGAATAACGAATTTGAATATCGAGAATGGATAGTAAAAGGTTACCTTCATTTGGATGAAGAGTTCCCTTCGATTTTCGAACCTGACGAGCTTGAAAGAGAGATTCTGCGTCAGGCACCCAAAGAATTCCCTTGCCTTGCACAAATTGTAGAAGGCGAGGGCGGTTACTCCCTGCAGTCTGTTCAATTCATATATCGATCCCAGATAGAAGAGTGGGCAAAGCTGTTCGGCATTATTAGTTAGAGAAATCAATTATTCCAATGGGCTGCCTCCGGGCGGACCTTTTTTATGCCCTCAATTCGGTTGTGAGGACACCTACAGCAATAAGGGGTTTATCAATGTTCGATCCCGTATTAGCTAGAGCGACTGCGGAAACTTTCTAAGAAGTCCCAGCTGGTTTTGTAGATTCAGTAATTATGATACGTTGAAGTTGTTGCGGTGAATCCTACCTATGCGGTAGGGCTAATCAGCTTACCCTCGTAGAGAATACAGCGAACCGAGGTCGGCTGGCCAACGGTTCACCGGGAGGCACCCGGCACCGTAACGTTAAAAAAAACAAAGCTTTCCAGTCTGCGAAGATGGGATAACCCGGAGTGATTGGAAAGCACATTCGCATGAGCGTTGGGATTTCATCAACATCACGTTGTGACCGCACCGTTTCAGCGCTCAGCCGAATGTAAACCCACCGCCTCATGCGGGTTTTCTCGTATTAAGGGCCGCCAATTGGCGGCCTTTTTTATTCCAAAGAAAAGCCCCGGCATCTGCCAAGGCTTATTTGTTTGTGGAATGGGCGGCGTACATAATGCTGATAACATCGTGTACGCCATTAGCCCGTTAGTTGGTCACGAGCGAACCGAGGCCCATTGCTGATGTGCACACAGCAAATGGAGCCTATCAAAAAGGGCGTCTCTGATCTATGAAAAATACTGTGAATTTAAACAGTGTAAATATTATTTGTGCTGACTCACTCCAATACATCAAAACCTTACCTGATAACTGCATTGACCTGATAGCCACGGATCCTCCATATTTCAGGGTTAAATCATGTAAATGGGACAATCAATGGCCTGACGAGTCAGCTTATCTGGCATGGCTTGACGAGATGTTTGCGGAGTTCTGGCGCGTACTAAAACCATCTGGCAGCCTGTACGTCTTTTGCGGTTCGCGTTTGGCTGCTGACACTGAGTTACTGATGCGTGAGCGGTTCAAAATTCTGAACCACATCATCTGGGCCAAACCTTCCGGGCCGTGGAACAGGCAGCACAAAGAAGACTTGAGGTCGTATTTCCCAGCCACTGAGCGGATCCTCTTCGCTGAGCATTACAGCGGGCCTTATAGAGGTAAGGCATCAAGTTATTCCACGCAGTGCAAGGAGCAGCGCAAAAATATGCTCAAGCCTTTGGTTGATTATTTTAGTGATGCCCGTAAAGCCTTGGGGATAAGTGCTAAAGAAATTCATCAGGCAACTGGTAAGCAAATGGCTTCTCATTGGTTCAGTGATAGCCAGTGGCAATTACCCAGTGAGAAAGACTATCTGGCGCTTCAAGGCTTATTTGATCGCGTCGCCCGCGAAAAGCATGCCCGGCAAGAGCTGGAACTTCCTCATCATCAGTTGGTAGTTGAATATCATTCATTATCCCGACGTTATGCGGATCTGATGGATGAGCTAAAGCTGTTGCGGCGGCCTTTCACAGTAACGAGTCTCGTACCGTTTACTGACGTGTGGACGTATAAGTCAGTTCCATATTATCCCGGTAAACATCCGTGCGAAAAGCCGGCGTTGATGATGAGAAACATCATCAACACCAGCAGCCGACCGGGTGATGTAGTGGCTGATTTTTTCATGGGATCAGGTTCCACAATAAAAGAAGCAATCAAGCTGGGCCGTTTCGCGCTGGGCGTGGAACTTCAAGAGGAACGGTATAAACAGACATTGGGAGAAATATTTCCGAATGATGGCTATAAAAACTCATAATCTTTTGGCTAATATGTGGCAAAAAAAAAACCTCACCTCTGCTCCGAACAGTAGGTGAGGTAGCCAATTTTCGGCCAACACCAGGGAAGCAAAAACCATACAACTTTAGTGGATAATAGTTAAATATTTTTTAAGTGAAATTAAGGGCTGCCAATTGGTGGCCCTTTCAGCATTTAGCGGCCAGTCAATCAGCTTCCCATTCAACTTTCGCAAAGTGACTGAGCCGCTAATTCCTTCTTTTATCACGACTGCGCACCCAACCGGCTGACCGGAGGGGGAGACTATGAAAATGGACAAATTGACTACAGGCATTGCGTACGGAGCATCCGCCGGTAGCGTCCTGAACGGCCTGTTAAATGCATTTAGTCCGGATCAGTGGAACGCTATAGGTGTGCTGGCAGGTATATCGGTCGCGCTCCTCACATACCTGACGAATCTGTATTTCAAAATCAAAGAAGACCGCCGCAAAGCACTCAGGGGTGAATGATGGCATCTCAGCCGGGAGTTAAAAGCAAACTCAGCAAAGCTGTAATCGCTCTGATCATTTCTGGCGCTGGCGCATCGGCTATCCTCGGACAATTTCTTGATGAAAAGGAAGGTAATAGTCTGACGGCTTATCAGGATGGCGTGGGGATCTGGACAATTTGCCGCGGCGTTACCCGCATTGATGGGCGCCCTGTTTACAAAGGCATGACATTGACTGCGGCGAAGTGCGCAGATGTGAACAAATTGGAATCCAATAAGGCGATAGAGTGGGTTAAAACTAATGTCACTGTCACGCTGACTCAGCCGCAAATTGCCGGTATCGCATCATTTTGCCCCTACAACATTGGACCGGCGAAATGCTTCACTTCAACGTTCTACAAAAAACTAAATGCCGGAGATAAACGTGGTGCCTGTGCTGAAATAAAGCGGTGGGTACGCGATGATGGGAAAGACTGCAATGCCCGGGAAAATAATTGCTTTGGGCAGGTGATACGCCGTGATCAGGAAAGCGAACTAACATGCTGGGGTCTGGATGAATAACAATTTACCGATTGTGCTGGCCTTCTTGGCTGGCGCTGCTCTTACCTGGTGGATTGAAGGGCTCCGCTGGGACGCTGATGTTTCCAAACTGAATGAATCCCACACCGCCGCGCTGAAGAAACAAAGCGATCAGGCCGTGATTGACCTGACCAACCAGCAGAAGCGCACCGAAGCGGCACAGTCCGCCCTGGCGGCGCTGGATGCTAAGCACACGAAGGAAATGGTAGATGAACAGGCCAAGAATGATAAGTTGCGCGCTGATGTTGCTGCTGGTACTAGCCGGGTGCGAATCGCCGCGGCAAACCTTGCAACCTGTCAGCTCGTCGGGAACAGCACTTCCGGCACCGGCGGCGTGGGCGATGCAGCACAAGTCGAACTCTCTGGCGCTGGTGGACGGGCTGTTTTCGATCTCCGAGCCAGCGCCATTAAAGACGATCAAGTGATCCGATATCTTCAAGACTACATCCGAAAAATTTCTAAATGAGGGATGATCTTTAAGACTTTTTGCAACTTCAATTTTCCAACCTCTGACTAAACTTAAAGCGTTAGGTTAGGGAGGAAACATATGGCAGAGAAAGATGCATATTCCATCTTATTGGAAGCCTCACATGGGAAGTTGAATTCGAGTGATCTATATAAAGGAAAGCCAGTCAATTCAGTGATTGAAGTTGCTCTAGATGCGATAAACGAGCTTGAAATGGAGATTCAAAGGCTAAATTACATTATCCGACAAAAAAATAAGCAACGTTAACCGCCTTTAGGCGGTTTTTTTATAACTGCAATTAGGTGCAGCTAAATGACTAACAAAATTCACTTGAGCTATAACCGTCTTTACACGTTGAATGATGGCGATTGTCACGGTGCAATGCATACTTAAACGGTTAGCCACGCTGTAAAGCGCTGCGTGATCCTGAACAAGATTCATGCAAAAATGGCGCTTTATTTAAGATTTTTTCCAACTTTGAACTCCTCAAGCTACACTTTGTATAATTATATTGAACCAGCTTTCCTGACTTAGTAAGATGTAGAAAAGACATTATGAAAAAGGAAAATCAATATACCTGAACACAGTCAGGGTGTTCACCTTAGGCTTATTTGCCGTTGCGAACGTTGTTCGCTTTTTAAGAAGGGTATATAAATGAGTACAGAAGATGATTTGAAGGAAATCAAAAAAAGTTTACACCGGATTGCTTATGGTGGTCCATCTATTGGGAATCTTTGGCTTATAGTTGCCGAAGTTATTGTATTCAACCTGTGCCTTGTGTTCATGACAGTTGAGCATGCAAAGGTGTCTTTTGGGTTAACTTTTGCGCTAGTTTATGGGGTCTCTGCTGTCTTATTGCTTCTGAGTAGACTGAACCTTATACCTCTTTTCATATGCTATACATATGTCAGCCTTTGTTGGTCCGTAATTCCTTATGGTGGATTTATGGACGCAAGACTTCCTGTAATTGCATGGATTAGTGCTGCTGCCGTATTTGTCTTCTCTATGTGGATTCACATCTTTTATGTAACTGAGGATGCGTTTAATGGAAAGAAAAAGTCTAAGCGCATAAGTTAAATATATATTTAGTTTTATCCAAGGCTCGCTTCGGCGGGCTTTTTTATTGGAGCTAATATGCAGGTCACTATTGATGGTGTCCCGTATGTGTCTGCGTGCAATTCAGGCTCTCAGATTGGAATTGCCATCACGACCCACAACCGGCCCGCTGTTCTGGCGAAAACGATTGAGCAACATCTGAAGTATCTGCCGGCTGGCGCTAAGTTTATCGTGATAGATGATGGTTCAGCGCCAGCAGCCACCGCCGCCGGTATCGAAATAATCAGGCATGAGAAATCACTGGGGATCGTGGCTTCGAAGAACCGGAGCATCGAGGCTCTGATTGATGCGGGGTGTGAGCACCTTTTCCTGTGGGACGATGACGCTTATCCGATCAGCGATAACTGGCACGTCCCATACGTCGAATCACCTGAGCCGCATCTGGCTTACCAATTTCTCGATCTGGCTGGCGCGCAGAAGCTGAAAGATATGGCGGTGCTGTATCGGGATGAACAACATATCGCTTACACCGGCCAGCGTGGGTTGATGCTGTATTACCACCGCAGCGCAATTGAGAAGGTCGGCGGCTTTGACCCGGTTTATGGTCGTGGTATGTACGAGCATCCCGATCTGGCGCTGCGCATCCATAACGCTGGCCTTTCGACGTGGGCGTTTGCTGATGTAACGGGTTCGGAAAAGCTGATTTATTCGCTGGATGAGCATGCGGCTGTCGAACGTTCTGTTCCACGGCCTGACCGTGAGGCGCTGGTAAAGCGCAATGTCGGGATTTACAACAGCAGGCGTGACAGTGGCTATACCGGCTTTGCCCCTTATCGGTGTGAACGTGACGTGGTCATTACCACCTTACTGACCAGCCAGCCAGACCCACAGCGCGCCGTGCCGATGAAATCAGATGAATCCGTGCTGTCTGCCTGGTCGTCTTCGATTCGCGGCGCCGACGCTGTGGTGCTGGCTGATCAGCTCAGTGTTGCACCTGCGGGCGCTTCGCTGGTTATGGTGCCCGCGGTTCAGATGAGCCCGTACTTTGCTCGCTGGGTTCACATCTACCAACACCTCAGAGCACATCCTGAATATCGGTTCGTCTGGTGTACGGATGGCACTGACGTTGAGATGTTGCGTGAGCCTTGGGCTGACATGGTACCCGGCAAGATATACGTTGGCTCTGAGCATAAGACTTACGCCGACGGATGGATGAAGGCCAATCACCACGGGCGCGCATACGGAGAATTCATTGATCAGCACCGCGATGACCCACTGCTTAACGCCGGTCTCCTCGGCGGCTCGCGCGCTGACGTGATGGAGTTCGCACACCGGATCGTCAGGCTGCATTACCGCATTGAGAGCCAGCGGTTCTGGAAGATGGAAACAGCGCCAGCGACCGCGGTTGATATGGGAGCATTTGGGATGGCTGCAAAGTCATTCGGTGACCGCATCGTTACCGGGCCGAAGATCCACACCGTTTTTAAATCTGATGATGGTATGGGTAAGGAGTTCGCCTGGTGGAAGCACAAATAAAGGTTGTGGTGGTCGGCCATCATTCCCGGCGGCATCAGGCCAGCCAGCTTGCGCACCTGCTTGATGCTCACCTGCTGATGGATGAAGGGGACAATGGCGCCAACTGGAATCATCGGCGCGCTATCGGGTGGGCCAGCCAGCAGGAATGCCGTGTAGTGATAATGGAAGATGACGCGCTTCTGCTGCCTGGCTTCACCGATTCAGTACGTGAATGGGTGACCCGGTTCCCCGATCACCTCATCAGTTTCTATCTGGGTACCGGCCGCCCGCCACAGTATCAGCAGCAGATAGCAGCCAGCCTGATTGATGCCGATAAGCACCGCAGAGATTACATCACGATGGACCGCCTGCTTCATGGTGTGTGCTACAGCCCGCCAGTCAGCGGACTAAGCCGCATTATCCAGAACTGGAACCGAACCAAAGCGGCTGACTATGCGGTAGGTGACGCTCTGGGCGGCAAGGTCATTTATCCCTGCTACTCGCTGGTCGATCATGCCGATGGCGCGACAGTCGAGCGACACCCGGACAACCAACCAAGGATTGAACGCCGCCGTGCGTGGCGACTTGCAGGAGGTACCGCATGGCAAAGCTGACGACGCTTAAGCCCCGGTTACAGGCAGTCACTACACAACGATTGAAGCCAATGGTCATCGCTGACAGCCGCATTACTGGATGGAAGTTACAGGCGCGGCGTAAACGAATGTGGGCAGCCAGTCCATGTTGTGCAGTCTGCGGACGACTTACTGAGTACCCGAATGGATTTGAACTCGATCACATTATATCGCTCTATCAGGGTGGCCCTGATACCGATGATAACTGTCAGATCCTCTGCAATGGTGATGACGGCTGCCATCGGAAGAAGACGCGGGACGACATGAAGGGCAGGTGAGCGCGCCCGAGAGGGGTGGGGGGGTAAGGGAAAGCTTCAACCCCTCTCGCCCGCGAAACCGCGCTCCCTCTCACGCGCAGAAAATTTCCCCCTTTGGAGGGTGTAAACATGTTAACAGCGCAGAAGCGAAAATTCGCCATTGCGCTGGTTTCCGGTATGTCACAAAAAGACGCGGCAATTAAAGCTGGATATTCTGAAAAATCCGCTCGTTCCAAGGGGTCGCAGCTCGCTAATGACCCGGAAGTCATCGCATTTATTAAACGAAAAAAGAAAGAAAAAGTTGAAGTCGATGATGTACCGACGTTCGGAAAAAATGTTAACACCCCAGCAGTAACAGCTACCTCTCCACGACCTGAAGAAAATGCCGGAGGTATAGGCGTTTATGAGGACCCGCTGGATTTTCTAAAAGCCGTGATGAATAGCGCCGCTGAGGACATCGACATTCGAAAAGATGCAGCAAAGGCTATGTTGCCTTATGTTCACAGCAAAAAAGGCGAAGGCGGAAAGAAAGATGCGAAGCAGGCAGCAGCAAAAGCGGTTGCCAGCAAATTTGCGGGTATGGCCCCGCCACAGCTTGTGGTCAACAACGGGAAACAGTAAATGCCTGAATGGTCTACTGCATGCACTGACTGGGCTTCGAAGCTTGTTAACCGTGAGTCAATCATCCCGCCACCGATATTCCCTGACTCTGGTCAGTATGCTCTGTCGATATTCAAAGAGCTGAAAGTGACCGATGTGCCCGGCAAACCGACGTTTGGAGAGTGCTCGGAACAGTGGGTGTTTGACTTCGTGCTGGCAATATTTGGTGGGTATGACCAGGCAACCGGAAATCAGATGATCCGAGAGTACGGACTACTGATCAGCAAAAAGAACACAAAATCCACTATCGCGGCGGGCATTATGCTCACCGCTCTGATTATCTGTTGGCGCGCCGATGAAGAACATCTGATTTTAGCGCCAACAAAAGAAGTGGCAGATAACTGCTTTAAGCCAGCGGCCAGCATGGTGAGGGAAGATGAGGAGCTATCAACCATCTTCCATATTCAGGATCACATCAGAACCATAACCCATCGTATAAACCGTAACAGTCTTAAGGTTGTGGCCGCTGACAGCGACACCGTGTCCGGGAAAAAGGCGGGGCGTATTCTGGTTGAAGAACTCTGGCTTTTTGGGAAGAACGCAAAAGCTGATGCGATGTTCATTGAGGCATTAGGTGGTCAGGTATCACGTAATGAAGGTTGGGTAATTTACCTCACCACACAAAGTGATGAGCCGCCTGCCGGTGTTTTTAAAAAGAAACTCGATTACTGGCGAAATGTCCGTGATGGCATCATCAAGGACGGCAAAACGCTCGGGATTTTGTATGAGTTTCCGCCAGAAATGGTTGAAACTGAGGGTTTTAGAAATCCAGACAACTTTTATATTACCAATCCCAACATGGGGCGTTCGGTAAGCAAAGAGTGGCTGGATGATGAATATCTGAAACGCTCCCAGGAAGATGAAGGCAGCCTGAGGAAGTTTCTGGCGAAGCACCTGAATGTCGAAATAGGCATGAATCTTCGTAATGACCGATGGGCCGGTGCTGAATATTGGGAAACTCAGGCCGATCCGGCCGTCACCTTCAAGCAGATACTGAGCCGTTGCGAAGTGATAACCGTAGGAATTGACGGCGGTGGCCTTGATGACCTTCTGGGTCTTTCGATAGTTGGAAGAGATAAAAATACGCGGGAATGGCTGACCTGGTCACACGCCTGGGCGCATGAAAAAGCCCTCGAGCGTCGGAAAAGCGAAGAGAGCAAACTGAGGGATTTTGAAAGGCAGGGCGATCTGACGATAGTCAAAACAATGGGCGATGATGCCGATGAAGTCGCGATGTATGTTTCTCAGATTTATGAGGCCGGTCTGCTCGACAAAGTTGGCATGGACCCCGCCAGCGTGGGCGTGTTGCTCGATACCCTGATTGAATCAGGTATACCACAGGATTCTGTCGTTGGCGTGAGTCAGGGCTGGCGACTGGGAGGGGCATGCAAGGCAGCAGAAAGGAAGCTGGCAGAAGGTGTGCTCAAGCACGCTCTGCAACCGCTGATGAACTGGTGTGTGGGTAACGCAAAAGTAGTGATCAGCGGCAATGCCCCTCTGGTGACAAAAGGAGCCAGCGGCATTGGTAAAATCGACCCATTAATGGCGCTCTTTAACGCCATTTATCTGATGGCGCTGAATCCAGCCCCGACAAAAAAAGATTACGGCGTTTTCTTTATATAGAGACAGCGTCTTCCATGACCCGCCACGGCGGGTTTTTTCGTTTCTGGAGATCAGGAAATGAAGCAACAGCATGCCGTCAGTCTTCTGAAGGTGAAATCGGTCAATGAGGAGACGCGGGAGATCACTGGCATTGCAACCACGCCGACACCTGACCGGTATGGAGACATCGTAATGCCGGAAGGGGCAGAGTTTCAGCTTCCGATCCCGCTTTTATGGCAACACGACCATCAGGCCCCGATAGGAGAAGTGACAAGCGTTAAGGTCACCCCCGAGGGGATTGAAATTAAGGCAAAACTGGTTAAGGCAGATGCCCCGAGCCAGCTGGCCGCCAGACTTGAAGAAGCCTGGCAAAGCATTCGCCTCGGGCTGGTTAAGGGCCTGTCTATAGGCTTTCGTCCGATCGAATACGCCTACATCGACGAAGGCGGCATCCGCTTTACGAAGTGGGAGTGGTACGAACTCTCAGTCGTGACGGTTCCGGCTAACGCCGAGGGGACGATTCAGGCAGTCAAATCTATCGATGAGAAACTGCGCGCCGCGTCAGGCACAGGGCAGAACGATTCGAAAAACAACAAACGCGCTGGCGCTACAGCATCAAAAACCAATTCGATTAAAGGAACAAAAATGAACATTTCTGAGCAAATCAAATCGTTCGAAACCAAGCGCGCAACGCTGGAAGCGACCCGTGAATCCGTGATGGCGAAATCTTTTGAAGAAGGCCGCACGCTCGATCTTGAAGAAGAAGAGAAATATGACGAAGTTTCTTCAGAAATCAAAAGCGTCGACTCCCACCTCGCGCGCCTGCGTGACATGGAAGCCACCAAAGCTGATACCGCAAAACCGGTACAAAAAGCCGCAGGTGGTCAGGTGATCACTACTGCAGGTAATCGCGCGCCGGGGATTATCCGCGTGGAACAAAAGCTTGAAAAAGGTATCGGGTTTGCCCGATTCGCCAAATGTCTTGCCGCTGCAAAAGGCAGCCGCAGTGATGCACTTGAAATTGCAAAAGCAAAATACGGCGATGACGCCAAGCTCCACCACGTACTGAAGTCAGCCATTGGCGCTGGCTCAACAACCGATCCCACCTGGGCAGGCAGCCTTGTTGAGTATCAGGAATACGCGCAGGATTTCATCGAATTCCTTCGCCCTCAGACGGTGATTGGTCGTTTCGGTCAGGGGGGGATTCCTGCGCTGCGCAGCGTGCCATTTAATGTCCGCATTCCTGCACAGACGTCAGGTGGCTCAGCTAACTGGGTCGGTCAGGGCAAAGCCAAGCCGCTGACAAAGTTTGATTTTGAATCCATCACTTTCGGCTTTGCTAAGGTGGCGGCCATTGCCGTTCTTACCGATGAGCTGATCCGCTTCTCCAATCCCGCTGCGGATGCACTGGTGCGTAATGCGCTGGCAGAAGCCGTAATTGCCCGGCTCGATACCGATTTCATCGACCCGGCGAAAGCAGAATCGGCGGGTGTATCTCCGGCATCTATCACCAATGGCATTGCCGCCATCCCTTCGACCGGAAACCCGGATGATGATGCTGCCGCAGCGTTTGGCACCTTTGTCGCTGCGAATCTGCAACCAACTGGCGCTGTATGGCTGATGTCCAGCACCAACGCGCTGGCGCTGTCCATGCGCAAAAACGCGCTGGGGCAGAAAGAATATCCAGAAATGACTTTACTGGGAGGCACATTCCAGGGGCTTCCTGTCATCGTTTCTCAGTATGTCGGTAACCGGCTGGTGCTGGTCAATGCGCCTGATATTTACCTTGCAGATGACGGTGGGGTGACGGTGGATATGTCGAGTGAAGCCTCACTGGAGATGGAAAGCGACCCAACGGGCGACAGCCTGACTCCAACACCGGTCGAAATGGTGTCAATGTTCCAGACGAACAGCGTGGCCATCCGTGCCGAGCGCTGGATCAACTGGAAACGTCGCCGTACTGCCGCGGTGTCCGTGATTTCCAACGTTAACTATGGTGCCAATGCAGGCAGCTAAATGCTGGCAGATCAGGAGGTGCGGGGGGAAACCCCCGCAGATTTTGTATGAAGCAAGTCCGCTATCTGAAAGATACCCACGATGCGTATGCTGGCGAAAAGCGGTTTATTCGTGACGATTATGCAGAAGTACTTCGTTTAACGGGCCATGTTGAAATCATTGACACGGTCGAGAAAAAAACGAAAAAGCGAAAAAAAGAATAAAACTCAGGAGAGGCAGCGATGTTAAGTTTTTTCCGCAAAAGACCAAAAGAAGAAAAAGCGCTGCAGGCTGCTAACGGGGGATCATGGAGGAGAATATTTGAATCCTTCACGGGTGCCTGGCAACGAAACATAGAGGTTGATAGCGCAACCGTTCTGGCTTATCACGCCGTGTTCTCCTGTATTTCTTTGATATCCGCCGACATCGCAAAAATGCCGCTGCTTTTGAAAAAAAAGGTAAGCAGTGGGATCTGGACTGAGCACGCCGATCAGAAAATTTCTCCTTTGCTGAGAAAGCCGAATAGCTTTCAAACACGAATGCAGTTCTTTGAGTCATGGATGAACTCCAAGCTGTCGGATGGCAACACATACGCACTAAAAATACGGGACGCCGCTGGAGCAGTGAAGCAACTTCGCGTGCTTGACCCCAACAAGGTGACCCCATATGTGACGGATGATGGAGAAATTTTCTATCAGGTTCGACCAGACAACATTAATGGTCTGGAAGCTGAGGTAATGGTTCCTGCTCGCGAGATGATTCACGACCGGTTCAACTGTTTTTTTCATCCTCTTTGCGGATTATCTCCTATCTACGCCTGTGGCCTGACGGCAATGCAGGGCGATGCAATCCTGACGAATTCAGCCAACCACTTTAAAAATGGCGGTAAGCCCGGCGGGGTGATCACTGTGCCCGGCGCGGTTGATGCTGATAAGGCGAGGGAAATTAAAAACGCATGGGATGAGGGCTATTCAGGGGCAAACGCCGGTAAAACGGGGCTTTTGGCGGATGGCGCAGGGTTTATGACAATTGCGATGACGGCGGTCGATGCTCAGATGGTTGAACAACTTGACCTGACTGCCAAAATTATCTGCTCAACTTTCCATGTTCCACTTTACAAGGTCGATACCGCGACGACCCCGTCTTATAACAATATTGAGGCGTTAGATCAGGGCTACTACTCCCAGTGCCTTCAAACGCATATCGAGGCTATTGAGCTATTGCTGGATGAGGCGTTCGAGCTTGACCCACAGACCGGTATTGAGTTTGACCTCGACGTCCTGATACGGATGGATACAGAAGGGCGATACAAAACCTATAGCGAAGGCATTGGTGCTGGTTTTCTTACGCCGAATCAGGCGCGAAATAAAGAGAACATGCTTCCACTTGAAGGCGGGGATACGGCTTATATGCAACAACAAAATTACAGCCTGTCTGCGCTTGCTAGGCGAGATGCTCAGGAAGATCCCTTTAGCTCGGGCAATAAATCTCAAACCACTATCGCACCGACGCCAACACCGCCCGCAGAGAATGAAAGCAATAAGGCTCTGTCCGAGCCTGAGCAATTCATGGTCAGGGCAATGCTGAAAGGACTGCTTACTCATGAATGAACGTGACATGTCACTGCTAAAGGCTGTCGGAGAGGCGGTCAAAGAACAACTGGCTGTGGTGCAGCAAAAGTATGAAAGTGCGCTGTATGCGCAATCTCAGGAAATTGAAAACCTGAAAGAAAAGGTGAAAATGCTTTCAGCGGCATCACCTGATGAAGCTGCCATTGCCAGGGCTGTTTTAGCGCAGATTGCTGTCCCCGTCGCGCCTGAATTGCCAGACATCCAGCAGCTGGTGAAAGATGCGGTTTCAACTATTCAGCTGCCAGAAGCTCCGAAAGCCCCTGAGTTGCCTGATATTGAGGGCATGATAAATAAGGCCGTCGATCGAATTCAAATTCCGCAACCGGCTTTACCCGATGTTGAGCAGTTAGTTAAAGATGCAGTCTCTACTATTCAGCTGCCTGAGGCCCCGAAAGCACCTGAGCTTCCTGACATTGAAGGCATGATCGAGAAGGCTGTTAACGGAATTCAAATCCCGCCCCCGAAACTGCCTGACATTCAACAGATGGTAAAAGAAGCTGTGTCTGCTCTTCCTTCCCCAAAAGACGGTGATCCGGGAGAAGACGGCAAAGATGCGTTGCAGTTAGAAATAATGCCCTGCATCGATGAAGAAAAATCATACCCACGCGGCAGTTATGCAATACATCACGGTGGATTATGGCGCTCATACCAGAAAACAACCGGGTTGAATGGCTGGGAATGTCTGGTTGATGGCATTTCCTCCGTTGATATCAGCCAGGCCAATGAGCGTGAATTTACCATCACTGCTCAGCTGGCCAGCGGCACTAAGACCGAGAAATCCTTCAGCATACCGGTAATGATTTACCGCGACATATTCAAAGACGGTGAAAAGTATTTACCCGGCGACAGCGTCACATGGGCAGGGTCGGTCTGGTATTGCCACGCAGAGACAACCGATAAGCCAGGTGAGCCGTCCTCAAAAGGATGGAAACTTGCGGTTAAGCGCGGGCGGGATGCGAGGGCAAAATCATGATCGGGCTGGTTACGCTTGACGAGGTGAAGTCCTATCTCCGTATTGATACTGATGCTGCTGATAATGATCTGCAGGAGGCGATTTATCAGGCCAGTGCTGTGATTTTGGATTACGTGAAGGGCTCACGCTCATTGATCATTGATGATTCCGGAGAAGTCATAGAGGGGGAGGCTTTACAAAGAGTCAAACGCTCAACTCTCATTTTGGTGGGCATTTTCGACCGAGTAAAAAATGGAGAAGAGGAACAGCGTTACTCTCAGGGCAACCTTCCTTTTAGCGTGACTGCTTTCATTTATACCCTCCATACTCCAACGGTTGTTTAAGGATGATTTTATGACAACGGGTCTCGAAGCCGGCAGGCTCACTGAACAGATAACGCTTCAAGTCATAAATATATCGACGGGTCCCCTTGGCGAACCTTTGCCAGACGTTCCTGTCGATGTTGCAAAAGTCTGGGCGGCAGTTGAAATGAAATCCAACAGAAAGATCAGGACGTTGGACCAGCAACAGGTTGTCGAAACCTGGCATTTCACCATTAGGTCCGGGCGCGCCGTGAGTATCGACTGGAAGGTGAAGTGGAAGGACGCAAGCTACACCGTTGTGTCGGTTGACCACAGCCTGAAAGACCGGCTGATCCTCAAGGCTGAGAGAGATACACGCCATGATTGAAAATGCCATCCTCAAGGCACTCGGCGGACTTTCCGGCCTGCCAGTCTATCCTCTGCTACTCCCTGATCCGGTCCAGCAAGGGATCACTTTCCAGCGCATATCCGATCCTGAGGTAGGTGGTGGGTTGGTGCGTACGGGCCTAATCGCAGGACGGTTTCAGATATCGATTTATAAGGTTAATGATTATACCGCTGTCGTGGAACTGGACCGTGCCATATGGGAAGCATGGCGCGATATAAGGCATGGAAAAATCGCGAATTATCCAGTCCAGTACGTTGAGCGCGGTGGCATTGTTCAGGACTGCACCACATTGCCGAGCAACAGCGTGCAATACCGGCTTGTAAGGGACTACATCATTTATTTTTATGAGGATTCATCATGATCAGAATGGAGGTAAAGGGACTGCAACAACTTGAAAGGCAACTTGCAGCTATGGGTGAAAAAATAGCTGTGAAAGTGATGGCTAATGCGGGTAAAGAGGCGATGCAAATTGTCAGCGCCGATATGCAGCAGCAAGCCGGTTATGATGAGAAAAGCCCCGGTCCGCATATGCGTGACAACATCAAAACCACCTCCCGTAATCGAATGAAAGATGGCCGGTATCTTACCGTTGTCACCATCAGGGTTGGTCCATCCAAAGCACATACACAGAAAGCGCTGGCGCAGGAATTTGGCACTGTCAAACAGGTCGCCAGCCCTTTTATGCGGCCTGCGCTGGACTTTAATCGTTCCAAAATACTGAGCATTCTTGCGGTACGTCTCCGTGAGGGTATCGAAAACAATCGTTAAATGAGGCAATAAAATGGCAGATAAAAGCTCTCCGGAATACGCAATGCTCCCCGCTGGAACAGTTGTTCTGTGGGGGGGGATCGGCGATACCGTGGCGGAAATGCAGCCGCTTATTAACTGTAAAGCGCTTGGGGCAACAGGTGCCACGGGTTCCTTTGTTGACTGCACGACCCTGATTGATAAACAGAAACAGTTTATTTCTGATCTGCCGGAAGGCCCTGAAAAATCACTCGGATTTGTCGATGACCCGTCTAACACCAGCTTTACAGCTTTCATCAATGCTGCAGAACAGCGTCAAACCGTGCAGTTTTACATCCAGCTGCCGAACGGGCGTACCGCGACAATGGTAATGGCACTGTCTGGCTGGCAGTTGAATGAAATCACAGCCCCGGCCAGTGATGTTATTCAAATCACTGTCAACGGTAAACAGAACAACATCGACTGGGGCTATACGGCGCCGGGCAGTTAATCACCATCCTAATAACCTTTGAGGCCGCCATATTGGCGGCTTTTTTAATGGAGAATTTTAATGAAAGACCTTAAATCCCGCTTGTTGTCCCCCGAAACTGTCGCTCATCCGATCGTCTTATTGGGTACGGAGCTATTTATTCGCCGACTCACGGCCTACGAACTGGCCGATTTTGAAGACAAAGCCGCTCAACTTCGCGCTGATGGTAACACCCGGGACATGGCGCTCGCCGGTGCCTCACTTGTCCTGAATTCCCTGGTCGATGAAAATGGATTGCCAGCTCAAGACCTTCCGGCACCGGATGAGTTGATGAAGTCCCATTCCTATGCGTCGCTCATTGAGGCGTTGACCAAAGTTCAGCGTCACAGTTACGGCACGCTCGAGGAAGCGAAAAAAAACTAAGGGACTCCCCCTGGCTGAGGCTGGTCTTTTCACTGGCTGAGCGCTTCGGGGAGTCTGACCCACGGAAAATTGCCAACTTACCGGCTGAAATTCTTTTGCACTGGGAGGCCTGGTTCTCTCTTTCCGGTAATGCCGAACCGCCTGACCCGGCGGCGCCGGTTGTTGCCACCAATACCCCTGCTGACCGGCAGTGTGCCGATGTTATGAGGATCCTTGGACAATGAGTGATGTCGCAAGCCTGTCAGTTGCCCTGCATCTCAATTCGGCAACCTTCAAATCTCAGATTACAGATGCGTATCAGAAGGCAGGGCAAGCCAGCAAGAAATTCAACGAACAAGCGACGTCTCAGGCAAACGAATTGTCTGACGCCATTGCAAAGACCGTCACGGCGGCAAAAAATATTAGCGGCCAAAGTGCAGGTGCCGACCAGTTTGCCGGAGCGACCCGTGGCGCCGGCCAGCTTAACTTTGTGCTTCATGAGGTGGCTGCTGGCAGCAATGTAGCCAGCAGCACGATCATTAATGCACTGATCCCGGCCGTTCATTCACTGAAAGGCCAGCTTGATGGTTCAACCAGCGGCTGGCAGGCGCAGCAAGAAGCCGCAAAAAACGCCGCTGCTGAGTTGGCAACAGTCGCACAGGCACAGATAGCGGCGGCTCAGGCAGAAAAACAGGCAGCCATTAACCAGGCCGCTATTGCTGAAAAAACGATTGTGGCCGCGCAGGCGCAGCGCGATCAGGCCATCGCGCTTGATGAGTATTACGCCAAACAAACCGAAGTTAACAAGCTTTACGGTCTCAGCGTCAGTTATCAGGATGAACACCTGAAAAACGAACGAGCGATCATCGAAGCAAACCGTCTCGAAGCCAGCGGACTGGATAAGTTGAAAGCGGCAAAAGCGTCTGCGATTGCTGCGGATCTGGCTGAAACGGAAGGCAAGGCGGCTTTGGTTGGCGCAACGGAGGCGGCGGCGGCGGCAAATACCCAACTTTCCATTACGCAGCGTATTGCCGCCACCAGCAGCCGCGCACTGAGTGGTGCGATGAGCCTGCTTGGTGGGCCGGTCGGGATTGGTCTGAGCGTGCTGGCCGCGGGCGGCACACTGCTTTACACCGAATTCAAAAAAGCAGAAGAGCAAACCAAGAAACTCAATGCTGCCGTGCTCGACCTGAGCACGTCATCCCTTGTATCAGCTTCGGACCTTAAAAAACTGAATGGTGAACTGGGGAACACTGATGTAGCGGTCGATGCCATTACAGCATCGGTTAAAGGGGGTTTTAGCGGACAGATGTTAACGAACGTCGCGACTCTGGCAAATGCCTATGCTCAGGCCGGTGGCAGTGCTCAGGACTTGGTTAATTCTCTGACGTCGCTTCGTGGTGAGCCTGTAGCCGCGATGGAAAAACTGACGGCATCAGGAATTGCTCTGAGCAGTTCAGTCATCAGCCAGGTCATGGCGTTAAGCCAACGCGGTGAAGCTGCGCAGGCCAGTCAAATTCTGATCGAGGCGGCAATTCAGGCAGAAAAAGAGCGTCTTGCAGAACTGGGGATTGAAGTCGATAAGACAGCTGAATCGGTGAAGAACCTCGGGATAATGTGGGGAACTACCGGGGAGCAATCCTCAATAGCGCTCGGCGGGGCAATTGATAAAGCGAAGGTTGCGCAGCAGCAGTTTGATGATGTTTCGCGTCGTTTCATTGCTTCCAGTAAAGCCGGTTATGCGGAAGCACAAAATGAAAGGTTAAAGAATTCAGCAGGCCTGAAAAATTATCTGGCCGAGGGTACCAGCGCTGCTGAGAAGCGCGCGACAGCTATCAAAAAACTCAACAACAGTATTTATTCGTCCAATTCATCTGAGTATCAGAACATCCTGAAGGGGATTAATGATGAATACGATAAAGCGACCAAAAAGAATAAGCCGCGGTCAACCTCTGGTGAGAGCGAAGGCCAGCGCGCTCTGGAACAGGCTCAGCAGCGAAATGCTGTGTTGCGTGAGCAAGCACAAACAACTGATGCGCTGACCGACTCGGAACGTCAACTGGCAGCGTTTGATCAAAAAATTGCGGGGCTGAAAGGCCAAACCCTGAATGCCAGCCAACAGAGCCTGGTCAACATGCAGGGGCAGATTCGTGCGCAGATGCAATCAAATGTCCAGTTAGAGAAAGAAGCCGCGCTGCGGAAGGTTTCGCAGAAGTACCAGGACGAAAGCCGTAAATGGACGGAAGAAGCGGATGCAATGCAGCGAGAAGCCGCGATTAATCTCGGTAAATACAGCCAATCTGACAGCGAGTCCGCAGATGCTGATGCGCGAAACGCAATCATAAACCGGTTCAACCAACGCCGGATTGCTCTTGAAAAAGACTTCACTGATAAATCGTCAACGGAATATCAGGCCCGTTTGGCAGATCTGGAGAATGCCAAACAACAAGAGCTGCAGATCACTGAGCAAACCAATCAGGACAAACTCACCGCTGAACAGGATTACAGTTCGGGTTTCCGCCGCGGTACGCTTAACTGGATTGACAGCGCACGTGATGCAAATAGCCAGATTGCCACTTTCTCATCTGGCCTTTTCGACAGCATGACTGATTCTCTGGCGACTTTTGCCACAACAGGGAAATTCAGTTTTAAATCATTTACTACATCTGTTCTTTCCGATTTGGCAAAAATCGCTGCGAGGATCGCTATGTCCAGCGCACTAGAGGGCATCTTTGGGGCAGCAACTAGCCTGTTTGGTTCCGGCGCAGCGGCTTCTGGAGCTGGCACAGCAGCGAGTGGTTTTTCAACCGGTGCCTATAGCAATCTTTCATTGAATGCAAAGGGCGGTGTTTATAACTCACCGAGTCTGAGTGCATACAGCAACGGCATCGTAAGTTCGCCGACCATGTTCGCTTTTGCGAAGGGGGCCGGATTGATGGGCGAAGCGGGGCCGGAAGCTATCATGCCGCTAACGCGGGGATCTGATGGTTCGCTTGGGGTGCGCGCGGTCGGTGGGAGGTCTGCGGGCACGACCACCTCTGCTGCACCTCAGGTGTATATCACCATCGACAGCAGCGGCGATTCTTCATCGCAATCCACTTCTGGCTGGGAACAGTTCGGTTCGCAGATCGCTAACTACGTTAACCAACTTTATCAGCAGAATAAGTCGAAGGATTTACGCCCAGGTGGCGATATCTGGAATGCTATAAAAAGCAGGTGATAAATGGCTATTGAAACATTCACATGGTATCCGCGGGTGAACGCTGAGGCGGATGTAAAACACCGCGTAAGAAAGGCCAGTTTTGGCGATGGCTATACACAGGTCGCGGGGGATGGGATTAATCCGCGCACACAAGAATGGAACCTGAGTTTCATCGGCACAGAAGACTACATTCAGCCCATTCTGGACTTTCTCGATCGTATGGGCGGGACTAAATCATTTCTCTGGAAGCCACCACTCAATCCGTTGGGTTTTTGGCGTTGTTATGAATATAAAGCGGTCCCGATGGGAGGAGATAACTACACACTCACAGCCACTTTTGAGCAGGCATTCAAACCATGATAAACAGTGATTATCAGAAATTAGAGCCGGGGGACACTGTCCGCCTGTTTGAAGTGGACGGCACCGCTTTTGGCACGGGCGAAGTGCTTCGGTTTCACAATTACAATCTGGCATACACCGAGGCAGAAATCGTGGCCGCCGGTGGCGATGAATCGAAACTGCCAGCGAAATCCATCTGGTGGCAGGGTAACGAATATTCAGCCTGGCCGGTTCAGATAGAAGGTATTGAGGCTTCAACAAGCGGCAGCGGCGCACAGCCGAAACTGACTGTGGCCAATCTTGATGGGTCGATCACCGCATTGTGCCTGGCTTACGATGACATGCTTCAGGCCGTGGTGACGATTCACGATACGCTGGCGCAATATCTCGACGCCCGAAACTTTGCGGGCGGGAATGCCACGGCGGACGCCACGCAGGAAAAGTTGCAGGTTTTCTACGTCGACAGCAAGAGCATGGAAACCAACATCTCTGTTGAGTTCACGCTGAGCAGCCCGATGGATTTGCAGGGATTGATGATCCCGACGCGGCAACTTCATTCTCTTTGCACCTGGTGCATTCGTGGAAAATACCGTTCAGGGGATGGTTGTGATTACGCCGGTACCAACTATTTCGATAAGCATGGTAATCCGGTTAGCGATCCCTCGCTCGACGTATGCAACGGCACGCTGAACTCTGGTTGCAAGCCCCGCTTCGGGGCAAACAACGAATTGCCGTTCGGCGGCTTCCCGGGCACCTCTCTGATTAAGAGCTGAATATGCGAGATAAAACCCTGCAGGCTATTTTTGAACATGCCCGGCAGAGCTACCCGTACGAATGCTGTGGCGTGGTTGCACAGAAAAGCCGGGTAGAACGTTACTTTCCATGTGCAAATATGGCAGCCAACCCTACAGAAGATTTTCATCTTGATCCTGTGGGATACGCTGATGCTGAGGATTGGGGAACAGTTATTTCTATCGTTCACAGCCATCCTGATGCAACGACGCAGCCCAGCGAACTGGATAAGGTGCAGTGCGATGCAACCGAATTACCCTGGCACATTGTGAGCTGGCCGGAAGGAGATTTTCGTACCATCCAGCCGCGCGGTGAACTCCCTTTGCTCGAGCGACCGTTTGTACTCGGGCATTCGGATTGTTGGGGGTTAGTCATGAGCTATTACCGGCAAACGCACGGCATCGAACTGAGCGATTACCGCGTGGATTATCCGTGGTGGGAAGATGACTATCCGGATAACTTTTATCAGGACTGCTGGTATGAATGCGGGTTCCGAGAATTTAGCGGACCAGCAATGCCAGGGGATTTGGTGATCATGCAGATTCAGTCCAAAAAGTGGAATCACGCGGGGATCCTGCTTGAAGGCAACATGGTACTACACCACATGTACGGCGTGCTCAGTAACCGGGTACCTTACGGCGGGTACTGGCAGGAACGGACAATGAAAATTGTCAGGCACAAAGATCTGATGTAGGCGCGTTGCCTTGCTGAGTGGTGTTGCTATCATTCTTCCATTAACTCAGAGGGGTGAAGATGAAAAAACTACACATAGTAGTGCTGGCGCTCGGGCTGGCGGGGTGTGCTTCTATAAGTGAGATGCGGCAGGGAGAGCCTGCATTTTCTGCATCTACCAACAAATCTTCGCAACAAGTTTCGCAGTGTATTCTTTCTGGTTGGCAAGAGAAAAGCGCGAGATACGGCGATGTATATTTGCAGCCTTTTGGCGAAGGTTTCTCTGTATTGTCGGCTGGTAGTGTTGAAGTTGCTGATATAACACCTATCGCTTCGGGTACGGATATCAAGTTCTACCATAAGTCAGGGATTTTTTCGTACCGAACGGATGCAAGAGTTGATGTCATAAAACACTGCATCTAATCTCAAACTAATATTCTCAAGGCCGCTTAATTGCGGCTTTTTTCATTGGTGGAGAAATAAATGTCTAACTCTCTTAATACAACACCACTCCGCAATGTTCGATTAGGCGGGGCTTTAGGAAAGCTTTATGGAAAGAAGCACCGCTTTGCATTGCAGCATCCAATTGAAGCGATTAAGGCTTTAAGAGCGAATTATGATGGCTTTGAGAAATACATGAACAGCAGTAGCCGCCGAGGCATAACGTACGCTGTTTTTAGTGGAAAAAGAAACTTACAGCTTGATGAACTGGAAATGGATAAAGGGACTGAAGACATTTACATCATGCCTGTTGTTATTGGCAGTAAGCAGGCGGGTTTATTTCAAACAATTTTGGGTGTCGCGCTCATAGCAGCAGCAACGTTTTTCACTGGTGGGATCGCAGGAATTGCAGCCGGCGGTGCCTGGGGAATGGTTGGTGCGGTTGGTATTTCAATGACCCTGGGCGGCGTCATCCAAATGCTTTCCCCGCAGACAACCGGCCTCGCCAGTAAACAGGATTCGGATAACAAGGCTTCTTATGCCTTCGGCGGCGTTACGAATACGGCTGCTCAGGGATATCCGGTACCGCTTCTTTATGGAAAACGCCTGATCGGCGGCGCGATTATTTCCGCCGGCATTTATGTAGAAGACCAGCAATAACCTCATCACATCATCCTTTCTTCTAAGGTCGCTTCGGCGGCCTTTTTTTATGGGCGCAATATGGCAACCGCAACCAAAATAAAAGGCCGCAAAGGCGGCAGTTCTTCATCTCGTACGCCTGTAGAACAGCCGGATGATCTTCAGTCCATCGCGAAGGCAAAACTGCTTATCGCTTTGGGTGAGGGGGAATTTGGCGGCGGCCTGACTGGGCAATCAATTTTTCTGGATGGAACGCCGCTTCTGAACAGTGACGGTTCGAGCAATTTCAGCGGGGTAGCGTGGGAGTTCCGCGCCGGTACACAGGCACAAACCTACATTCAGGGGTTGCCGGGCACCGAAAATGAAATCAACGTAGGTGCTGAGGTTAAAAGTGCCGTTGCCTGGACCCACACTTTCACTAATACCCAGCTTTCCGCTATACGTCTTCGACTTAAATGGCCGTCACTATTCAAACAAGAAGATGACGGTGATCTGACTGGCTACTCGATCAATTACACCATCGAACTGCAGACCGACGGCGGCGCATTTCAGACAGTTGTTAATACAGCTGTTACTGGGAAAACTACGTCGGGGTATGAGCGTAGCCATCGCATAGACTTACCGCCGGCCGGTACCACGTGGACAATTCGTCTCCGCAAAATTACGACAGATGCGAACAGCGCCAAGATTGGCGATGCAATGACGATCCAGAGTTATACAGAAGTCATCGATGCAAAACTGAGATATCCGAACACCGCGCTGCTGTATATCGAATTCGATTCCAGTCAGTTCAATGGCTCCATTCCGCAAATTTCATGCGAGCCTCAGGGCCGCGTTATTCGTGTGCCTGACAATTATGATCCGGTAACACGCACGTACAGCGGTACATGGACCGGCGTTTTCAAATGGGCATGGTCAGATAATCCTGCGTGGGTTTTCTATGACCTTGTGGTCACTGACCGCTTTGGATTAGGCAACCGTCTCAGCGCGGCTAACATCGACAAATGGGAGCTTTATCAGGTCGCACAATATTGCGATCAGATGGTTCCGGACGGTAAAGGCGGCAACGGCACAGAGCCGCGTTATATCTGCAATGTTTATGTTCAAAGCAGAAACGACGCATATACAGTTTTAAGAGACTTCGCGGCCATATTCCGTGGCATGACGTACTGGGGAGGGAATCAGATTGTTGCCCTGGCAGACATGCCTCGCGACATCGATTACAGCTATACCCGTGCCAACGTCATCGATGGGCAGTTCAGTTACTCGAGCAGCACAACCAAAACCCGATACACCACGGCTCTTGTGTCATGGTCTGATCCGGACAATGCCTACGCTGACGCAATGGAACCCGTTTTTGAACAGGATCTGGTTACCCGTTACGGATTTAACCAATTAGAACTGACGGCTATTGGCTGCACGCGCCAATCAGAGGCTAACAGGAAAGGGCGCTGGGGGATCCTGACCAATAACAAAGACAGGGTGATAACTTTCGCTGTCGGTCTGGATGGCATGATCCCACAGCCGGGTTACATCATTGCGGTTGCCGATGAAATGCTGTCGGGTAAAGTTATGGGCGGTCGCATAAGTTCGGTGAACGGCAGAGCCATATCGCTGGACCGCGCGCCGGATGCTGTCGCCGGCGGCCGGCTTATTTTAAACCTTCCCTCAGGTGCAGCTCAGTCACGCACAATTCAGTCGGTGTCGGGGAAGATTGTCACTGTCACCACGGCTTACAGTGAAACCCCAGAGTCGGAAAGTGTTTGGGTGGTTGAATCAGACGAGCTGTACGCGCAGCAATACCGCGTGCTCAGCGTGGCTGACAATAACGACAATACCTTCACTATTTCTGCGGCGTATCACGACCCGGATAAATATGCGCGAATTGATACCGGCGCGATTATTGACGAACGTCCGATCAGTGTAATCCCTCCGGGCAGTCAGTCGGCACCGGCCAACATTCAAATCGGTTCCTATTCCGTGGTCAATCAGGGGATCAGCGTTCAGACCATGCGGGCGACGTGGGACGCAACGACGAATGCTATCGCCTATGAGGCCCAATGGCGGCGCAACGATGGGAACTGGGTAAACGTGCCGCGCAGTTCTACCACTTCCTTTGAAGTGCCTGGCATATACGCTGGCCGATATCTTGTACGTGTGCGTGCTATTAACGCTGCAGAAATATCAAGCGGGTGGGGTTATTCCGTAGAAGTGACTCTGACCGGCAAAGAAGGTAACCCGCCGAAACCGGTAGGTTTCACGGCCACTGGCATCAACTGGGGTATTCAACTGAACTGGGGCTTCCCGGAAAACACTTCAGACACGCTGAAAACAGAGATTCAGTACACGCCTAATTCTGATCAGTCTAACCCGTTGTTGCTGTCTGATGTCCCCTATCCGCAGGCAATTTATACGCAGCTGGGATTAAGGGCAGGTCAGGTTTTCTGGTATCGCGCGCAGCTGGTGGATAAAACTGGGAATGAGTCAGGATATACCGACTGGATCAGAGGGATGGTGAACGATAATGCCGATGATTATCTGGGCGATATCGCTGATGACTTCCTGAACTCAGCCGACGGTGACCGACTGACGAGTGACATTGAAACCAACATAGATGCCATTCTGCAAAATGCTCTGAACCTCAACTCAACCGTTGATCACCAGTTCGCCCAGAACGGTGAGGTGCGCGCTGATATTTTAACGGTGAAAACGACTATCGCTGATGTCGATCAGGCGATGGCGGATCTGACGACTCAGGTGCAGGCGCAGATTGGTGACGTGACTGCGGCGCTCGAGGACAAACTAACGGCCGTGGTTGATGCCAGTGGTGCTTCAGCTATTTACACCCTGAAAACAGGCGTGCGGATCGGTGGCGTCATGTACAACGCCGGTATGTCGATTGCCGTGCTGGCGCAGGCTGGTCAGCCGGTGGTGACGCGTGTAGGCTTTAATGCGAATCAGTTTGTGCTGATGTCAGGTTCTGGGGATACGCAGTATTCACCCTTCGCCGTGATTAACGGGCAGGTGTTTATCAGCGATGCCTTTATCCAGGACGGGACGATTACCAATGCGAAGATCGGTAACTTCATACAGTCGAATAACTTTGACGGTTCAACGCAGGGCTGGCAATTAAGTAAATCCGGTACGTTTATCAACCTTGGGAATGCTGGCGGGGCTGGTGCAATGAAACAGACGAATACCACGATCAGCACCAAGGATGATAACGGAGTGCTTCGCGTGCAAGTCGGTCTAATTACGGGGGTCTGGTAATGGCTAACTGGGGGATCCAAACGTGGGATGCAAGCGGCAACCCTAATAACACCGGTATCGTGCCGGTGTTGGTTGTGGCAACCGTGTATTTAAGTGCCGGGCAGGTTTCCGGCACGTATTCCTATACCGTCCCCTCAGGGTTTCGTGTTGAAGCAATCCAGTCTCCAATAACAGGAGATGCTTATTCTGGGTCACGCCGGAAAATTACGGGGTCAGGCGGAACGATATCGATCAGTGATGCGAATGGCGACTACTCAGCTGGAACATATACCGCTGATGAATGTTGGTTAATCATTTATTTGGTAAAAGCATAATGGCAAATTGGGGAGCGTTAATTTCAGATCAGTATGATAATCCGTGGGTGACACCTGATACGACGCCAATGTCTCTTGTACAGAAAATAGTTTTGAACCCTTCTGCAGCCGGTTCATACACCCTTCCGGTAAATTCTTCGTCACCTTTCATAATCGGCTGTCATGCAACTGTGGGCAATGTGCTGTTCTATATCAGAAAGATTGATTCCACTTATACCCTGAATTATAAGGTGGCGGGGACTGGCGGCAGTCCGGGAACTGTCACCATTTACATTTTTGGATACGTCATACCGCAACCGCTGCCTAAATGGGGAGTTGCCATCTGGAATGCTGCGGGGCAGTGCATTTTGACCAATGAAACTAAGGTGATGAATCCACCGGTTGGCTACGGGACCATAGGCTCCACAACCGACATCGGGTATTTAGTTGATAAAACTGTCAGTGGAAAATGGGCCGTGTTGCCCAGAGTGGTGGGTGTTGTGGTGGGCGTTATGGGCACCACCCAGCCACGCCCGTGGTCTTCTCCCATTGATACTTCAGCATACTACGAGGGTTCTTATACTCGCATCAGGGCCGGTCAACGCGATGCGCCAGGTGAAGAGCTACACAATGTCGGCTATTCAAACTCGCGCGATCAGATATTCGCGATTGATGTTTCACGTTATTAATCAATAAATAACGAGAACGATCGTTTTAAACGATCAATATCAATATTTTGATCTATATAACCAATTATCCCCGCTCAATATTCATTGTTAATGTCTTTTTATCTACGTTGATAGGGACATAAACATGAAGAATATTTTAATGGTTCTTGCCATTGCTTTGATGGTTTCCGGTTGTGCAGGAATGCTTGAAAAGCAGGAGCCCATTTGTGATGGCGTTGCGCTGGTCGCAGGGCAGGAAACCAATGTGCAGATTTATGGTGTTCGTAAGGTAGCCAGCCAAACCCAGTATAAAGCAGGTGATCCATTCGGCTGGCGCTGGGTAAGTAAGACGAATTTCATCAGCACAACGTGCGATAAATAACCACACTATTTCACATGAACCCGCTTTGGCGGGTTTTTTTATGCCCGGAGAAAAGCATGTCAGCAGGCACAATCGCATTAACAAATAATTCAGCAAACGTGACCGGTACCGGTACCGCCTTCACTACCGATTTAAAAGCGGATGATTTCGTGGTCGTTATTGTCGGCGGCGTGACATACACGCTGGGTGTCAAAACAATAACCTCAGCTACTGCATTAACTCTGGTCACTGCTTATGGCGGACCGACCGCAACGGGTAATGCATGGACTGCGGTACCGAATGCGACACTGGTTGGCATTACTTCTCAGGTCGCCGCCGATGTTGCAAAAGCTATCCGGGGATTAAATCTGGATAAGGCCAATTGGCAGCAGGTGTTCAGCGGCACCGGAACAATTACGGTCACGTTGCCAGATGGTTCAACGTATAGCGGGCCGGCATGGAGCAGCATTACAAACTCCCTAGCCGGCAAAGCAGATAAGGTTAGTGGCGCTGTACCTGTTAATCAGGGCGGGACAGGATCTACCACGGCACTTGGTGCAATTACAAATCTTGGCGGTTTCGGTACTGCTGCCGGAACTTTTACCCAGGGGAATGACAGCCGCTTGGGTACAGTGAATGGGAAGAGCGGGGGGACAGTAAGTTCAAGCCTTAACGTCAGTGGCTCGGTTACTGGGGCCGCCGGCGCAGGCCTTGGCGTTGCCGCGTCAGAGCAGAATAGGGTAGAGGTTAATAACAGCATAGCAGGTGGTACAGCTGCGGGTTCGCCTATGGGTTGGGTAGTTTACCGGTGGTATTCAGAATTAGCCCAGACTGGTATTCGTAGGGCAGGTGACACCACCATTCAGTCATATTTCGTGACGTTGTCGGGCGGCGGTACTTGGGAATTTCTCCGAGGCGGCAATGCGACAGCATCCGGCACATGGACATCTGGATCTGACGAACGTCACAAATTCGACATTGAGCCAGTCAACAACGCCTTGGCGGCGGTACTCACTTTCCGTGGCGCAACTTACGGGAAAAAAGATGGAGGTAGAGAGGTTGGACTGATTGCGCAAGATGTAGAACGCGCCTGTAAAGAAGCGATTACTTACAACGGGGATCGGAAGTTCAGCGACGGAACCGTCATCCCAGATTTCAAGTACCTGAATACTTCTGGCGCTTCAGCGGCATTCCACACTGAAGCCATCAAAATACTATTCGAACTGGTTCAGCTCGCAATTGATAAGCCGGATGATGCAAGGACACTGATCGCTAACATCAAAGCGCAATCAGAAGTTATTAAAAACACCGCGATTGAAAATGAAGAACCCTGGAAAGAAGATCCGCCTGTCTTTGATGTGCCCAGCACAGAAGATTATGAAGAACCTGCATCGTAACTTTCTTTCCTTATCAAACAGTCGCACCAAATTGCCCTATTTAAAGTCATCCTATGCTAGGCTCACGAAAACTATTTCGAGGTGCTTATGCTTACAGATGAAGAATATTCACAAATACGGCAGGAAATTGGTGAAGCAGTTATAACGATACTTGAGGAAGGTAAGATAGTAAGCGTCGAAACAATCATTACTCAGTTGGAGAAAAAGCACCAAAAGGTAGTTCATCTGCATCACAAGGATAGATTTTGGAAAGCTATTGACCTGCTTATAGGTAAATCTTAAAGAAAGCTTAGCGAGGAAGGTTAGTGGATCTGGATAAAAATTTAGTTCGGAACCATCTAAAAACTCTATCGTAAACAAAATATTATGAGTTTAATTTACATCCAGAAATATATTGTAAAAGTTTACAATTATCCGAACCCCTTCAGCATTAACGTTTACCATCCAATCGGCCGACAAAGCTCCCTACGATTTGGCGACTTCGTTTTACCTGATTGCCAGCAATGACCCGGCTAGAAAGGCATCTGATGAAGGTTTGCTTCGATATTTGATGATTAACGACGGTTCAAAAATTTAGTCGACTGTATGCTTTAAAATAATCCGCTTCGGCGGTTTTTTTTTTGCTCAATAGTCATCATTCGTATCATCGGCACCCGATTTCATAACCCACCAAATCAGCCCAGCAACAATCGCCAGAACGATGAGTATAAGCAGTATGATTTTCACAATGTTCTTAGTCCTCAGAAATTTATGCAATCTTCCGCTGAATACCCTTAGGACTCCAATGGTAATTACCGATCGAAACGCAACTATTGATCGTTATTACCGATCGAAAAACCAATCGTTCTTTATTTTCTATCTGTGCCATATAGTTATTGTGGTTGGAGTTTGAATAACAACCTTCATGAGTTCCGGCTTAGGTAACCTACAAGGGTGTTCACTCAGGTACAGTAAAAAAGCCCTCGGGAAGAGGGCCAGTGAATCATCACAAAAAATTTAGTTCGGAACAGGAGTGTTACTCCTTTGTTAACAATAGCTGATAAATAAAATTTGGGTTAAGTAACATTAGTTTTGTAGTTAAAAAAAAGCCCGCGTTAACGGCGGGCAAATATCAAGGTTATCAACATTACTTAGTACTGGTAGGTAGTCACTCCATCCATTTTCAATTTTAGTCCAGGGCGAAGAAAAAGCTATCTATGGGTAAAAAAGAACCCACGTATAAGGTGGGTTATCAGAAGATAGGCATGCATAGCCTTGGCAGGCTTGCTGTTCTACGTCAGCTGATATGAGAATAGTGCAGGGCGGTGATTTTGCCAGATTACAGGCACAAAAAACCCGGCTCGGTGGCCGGTTGCTGTCATGACGGAGAAAATATAATTTTGGTTTTTTTATGGCGTCAATATTGGCCTCAAATTTCATGAACCAGGCTGATACCAGTCCTCCGCGCTTTCCCACGTATTCTGCAGCATCACGTCGATCACTTCTTTATCCCGCGCCGTACCTCCCATCACAGAAAGTCCATCGCTATGAACACGCCGAACTGCGAACGTCGCGCCCGTGTAATGATCATCAAGCCTTTTCTGGAATTCTTCTTTCAATGCCTCGACGGCACCGGCGCTTTTTATTGCTTTGCAGATCAGCCCTCTAAGAATTTACCCGCAGTCTACCCTTCACAATCACAAGATCACGTGATTATACTGTATGCATAAACAGTATTTTGTGAGGTTGTTATATGAACATCTTTTACCCAATACCAGACCCATTGAAGCTTCTAATACCTTTCTTCCAAGACAAAGTGCAGGCAGGTTTCCCCTCACCAGCACAGGACTACATTGAGAAAGGTATTGATTTAAATGAGCTTTGTGTAAATCATCCCGCAGCTACATACTTCGTGATGGCGACAGGCATGTCGATGGTCGATGCTGGAATCTACGAAGGGTCTTTACTTGTTGTTGACCGAAGCCTGCAGGCTAAACATGGAGACATCATCATTGCATCATTGGCTGGTGAGTACACCGTGAAGCGTCTCTGCACTCATCCAGTTGTTCAGCTTGTGCCAATGAATCCAGATTTCCCGCCGATCGTTCTTCATGACGGTGGCGATGAACTTGAAGTGTTTGGAGTCGTCACTTTCAGTATTAATGGGTTCCAGTAATGTTTGCCCTTGCCGATGTGAACAGCTTCTATGCCAGCTGCGAGACTGTGTTTCGTCCTGATTTGAAAGGGCGGCCAGTGGTTGTTCTTAGCAACAATGACGGTTGCGTAATTGCTCGCAGTACAGAAGCGAAGAAACTAGGAATTAAGATGGGGGACCCGTTCTTTAAGATGCGTGATCTCTTTGAACGTCACAAGATAGTGACCTTTAGCAGCAATTACGCGCTGTACGCAGACATGAGTTCGAGGGTGATGACGGTGTTGGAAGAAATGTCGCCAGCCGTGGAGGTTTACTCAATTGATGAGGCATTTATGAACCTGCAAGGGGTTAGTAATTGCCAGAATCTGGAAGAGTTTGGACGCGAGGTGAGGGCTAAGGTTCTTCGGTGGACTGGTTTGACCGTAGGTGTTGGAATTGCACCGACTAAGACCCTAGCCAAACTAGCTAACCATGCTGCAAAGAAATGGACAAAGACCGGCGGTGTGGTTGATCTGTCTCTACTTGCCAGGCAGCGTAAGCTGATGGCATTGGTGGAAGTTGGGGATGTGTGGGGAGTTGGCAGGCGCATTTCCAAAAAACTTAATGATTTGGGCATTAAAACTGCGTTGCAGTTGGCAGACACTCCGACGCCGCTGATACGAAAACACTTTAATATTGTATTAGAACGAACCGTGAGGGAATTACGTGGGGAGCCATGTTTAGAACTCGAAGAATTTGCGCCGACCAAACAGCAGATCGTCTGCTCTCGTTCATTTGGTGACCGCGTTAGCGAATATGACCTGATGCGTGAAGCTATCTGCAGCCATGCAGTGCGGGCAGCAGAGAAGCTTCGCGGTGAGCACCAGTACTGTCGCCATATTTCAGCATTCGTCAAAACCAGCCCGTTCGCTATGAATGAACTGTATTACGGCAAAACTGCAGGTACAAAACTGCAGATACCTACTCAAGACAGTCGCGATATAGTAGCCGCTGCCACGCAGTGCCTGGATGCAATCTGGCAAGATGGCCACCGGTTTCAAAAATGTGGAGTGATGCTGGGTGACTTCTATAGCCAAGGGGTGGCACAACTGGGCCTATTCGATGAGTACAAGCCACGTACAAATAGTGAGCAGCTCATGGCTGTTCTCGATGGTATCAACCACAGTGGAAAAGGACGAGTCTGGTTTGCGGGGCAAGGTATTCAAAAGAGTTGGGAGATGAAACGTCAGATGCTCTCACCCGCCTATACCACGCGCTTCAGTGATTTGATGCGCGTGAAAGTCTAACCAGTGGGTCATTTATCGGTTTTATCAGCTCAGGCCCGTTGTTCCGAATGCTGCCGACCTTTTGCATAACTGGATGCCAGGTGAATTTTGAAGACGGCACGGACTCCTTCTCGGCTATTTCCAATGCGCGTTCTGGTAGAGTGTCACCATCCAGCCACTCCAGCGCCTGTGTGCGGTCAAGAACGAGCGGGCGTCTGTCATGGATATCGAGCAGTCCCTCATCACTAGCAGCGGTCACGATTACAAAGCCATCATCCTCCGGCGTTTCGGCTGCGTCAGGGTGATACTGGCTTATGGCCGCAAAGAACAGCGGGACATGTGATTTATGGTAGATGAAGTACGGCTGTTTGATCTTAGCGTTAGATTGGTCTTTCTTCCATTCGTACCAGCCATCCGCCATTACTAATGCACGCCCATGCTCGAATAGCGGTTTAAACATCCTGCTCGTTGCCACAGTTTCAACACGCGCATTGATCATCGGTGGCCGCTTTGATTCTTTCGCCCAGCCAGGTTGATATCCCCAGTTAACAGGATCGAGAAATATTTTATCGTCGCGCTGATTGAGCAAAAGGACGCGTGAACCGGGTGCGACGTTGTAACGGTCGAGCGGTATATCATCGATGCTGCTGGCGAACTCTTTATCAGGCGAGAGAACTTCAATGTAATGAGATCGGGGTTCGTACTGAGTGAAACGTCCGCACATATAAAATCCTCCATTGGTGGATCATAAGTATAGACCTTGAAGATAACTTGATGGGGTAGTAAGTCCTTCTGCACAACTAATTATATTATTCGTAAATTCATGTAGTTATAAACACCACCTTACACAAGTTAAAAATTGCAGAAACAGATGTATTTTCTTTGCTAATCAGAAAGTTAAAATAATTTCTTCGCGCTGCTGCTGCGTCATATGGAATGCGCAGAAAAGAGAGATAGAGGGAAAAACCTTCCCCAAAACGAAATGTAAGTGGTTGATCTAAATAGCATAAGATATACACTGCGTGCGACTGAAAAAGCGCAAGAAAAACACACTTAATACACTGTTTTTTATAAATAAAGTAAATATTTTAAGCATGTACTCGTAACGTAAACGACTGACCATCACAATCGATAACAGATAAAGACAGGCGCACACCGAGTAAGCGACGCCGGCTCCGGCGACATACATAAAACCGCCGAGCGCCGGGCCGACCATAGACGCCGCCTGACCTGAAACACTGTTAGCGGCCATCGCCCGCGCCAGTAAATGCGGCGGCACCAGCGCCGGAAGCATCGACTGTAAAGACGGCGCTTCCATGGCCTTGGCGGTCGAAATGATAAAAATCAGGCCGAGGATAATGACTTCGTTGACGTGATGCGTCAGTGACAAATACGCCAGGGCGGCAATCGCCACCCATTCTGCGATTTGTCCGAGCAAGACCACGCGGCGGCGGTCAAACTGATCCGCCACGTGTCCGGCGACCAGCGCCAGCGCGACAGAGGGGAAAAACTGCACCAGCCCGATCAGCCCCAGATCAAACGCCCTTCCGGTAATCGAGTAGATTTGCCAGCTCACCACAATGGAAAGCATCTGGAAACCAAAACTGGAGGCCGCGCGGGCTATCCAGAACGCCACAAACGAGCGGTGCTGTAACAGTGAATCCGGATTACCGGAAGAAGATGACATGACAAATCCCTGAAAAATGAAAGATGCCGTGTCTGCTGGTCGCATGCGACAAGTTAGCCCGGCAATTATTGTGGATACAAATAATTAACAAACAATCTTACCGGCCGTTTTACCATAAAAAATTCAACAAATCTTCCTATCACATTGTGAAGAAAGTGTGCAGTTCGTGTGCAAGTGCCTCTGGTTGCTCCTCGGGAATAAAATGCCCGCTGTTGGCGATAATAATTCCGGTGACGTTTTCTGCGAAATCTCGCAACGGTACGGCCATATCCGGGATAGAACCCTGATCGGCACTCACCGCCAGCAGCGGCATCTGCAATTTTCCCTGACGGTTAAGCTCACGGTTCTGCTCAGCAGAAACCGTGACCGAACGGTAATACGCCAGCCCGGCGCGCAACCCGCCGCTTTTGAGGAGAACGCGCAAATATTCGCTGATATCTTCGTCCGTAAAGGCATCAGGCGCTGCCGTTTTTCTGCGTAAAAACCAGTCCAGATAGATCCGTTCATTGCCGGTAATCAATGCTTCAGGTAAATCGGGAAGGGTATGAAACGCAAAGTGCCAGGTTTTCCATGATTTATCCGGCGTGACCGGCAGCGCATCCGGTAAGGTAATTCCGGGGATCCCGGCATCGAGCAGCGCCAGCCGTTTCACTTCATTCGGGTAGAGCGCGGCATACGGATAAGCCACCCAGGCTCCGACATCGTGGGCAACCAGAAAATAGCGTGTATGTCCAAGAGACTGCATCAGCCCGTGGGTTTTCTGCGCCAGACTCTGTGTGTCGTAGCCGGTTTCTGGCCGGTCGGAATCGCCCTGACCCGGCAGATCAGGGGCTACCAGCCAGAAAGTATCCTTCAGATCCTGCATAACGTGACGCCATGCAAACCAGCTCTGCGGGAAACCGGCCAGCAGCAGTAAAACCTTGCCGTCAGGATTTCCGCCACAAACGTAATGCATTCGCACGCCGTCCACTGTGGCGTAATGGTGATGAAATCCTTTCAGTGTTGGATCGGGTGTACCGAAAGGCGCGGTGGCAACGGAAGTGGAAGGCATATTCTGAGTCATGATATTTATCCTGTTAAAGTTTATTAGGAAATGTTGATTTCCTAAATGGCAAAAAATTTTTAATCGAGGATTTTTAGAGCCAGCTCCAGCGTGGAGTCAGCGTCCGGATTGTTTTCAACTTTGCCGGCAACACGCATTCCCAGCACGATATAAAGCATCAGGGTTGATGCGGCTTGTGCATCAATGGCCGTTGAGACTGAACCGTCACGTTGCCCCAGTTCGATCAGCGAAATCAGGAGCGCTTTATTGCGGGTAATCGCCTGGCGAACCAGCCCGGCAACTTCATCATCGAAGGTCAGTAACTCAACAGTGCCGGCGACAACCAGACAACCGCGGCGGCCTTCTATTTCATGGGAGGATTTGAGATAAAAGCGCAGCACCTGGGCAATACGTTCGCGCCCGGTCGTGACGCTCTCAATCTGCTGGCGCAGCTGAGCATTGCGCAGTGAGGTATAGCGCTCAAAAACGTTGAGAAACAGAGTACGTTTATCAGTGAAAGCCTTGTAGATGCTGCCCGCCGTCAGGTTCATCGCCCGACTCAGGTCGCTGACTGATGCGGCATGAAAGCCTTTCTCACGAAATACCGTCATGGCGTTATCCAGCGCCAGACCGGTGTCGAACTCACGCGGGCGTCCGCGTTCTCTGGAAGGGGAAGGTTGCATTGGAGTCGCCACCATTAGGAAACGTTAATTTCCTAATGGTGGCACTGCGTCGAGGAATCGGCAAGCTATTTTTCTAAAGCTGGCAGAATTGACGCAAAACGGGTGTTTATTTGTGACTGTTCGCCAGCAAAAGTTACCAGCGTAACTTACGACCAGAATATTCCACGAAATGATGGCCGCCCTTACCGGATAAGGCTTCAAACTGTTCGACAATACCGGTGCTACTTTCTTCAATTGTCAGGGTGGCATTTTCACCGCCCATATCAGTTTGTACCCAGCCCGGATGGACGGAAAGCAGCGTCACTTCCTGTTTTTCTGTCTGTTCCTGCAAACCACGGGTCAGCATATTCAGCGCGGCTTTACTGGCAGAATAAAGCGGATAGGTTGCCACTTCGTTCTCGTTGAGACTGGAAAGCTCAGACGTCATCAGCGCCAGCACGCCGGTGCGGTGGTTTAGCAGCGGCAACAATTCGGCGGCGCAGCGGACAGGGGAGATAGTGTTAGTCAAAAACAGCTGAAGAATTTCGTCATCGCTGGCCTGATGAATATCCTGATGATCCGGACCGAACACGCCTGCATTCACAAAAATCAGATCAAAATGGCTGGCGGAAAGCGCATCTTTTACCGCCTCCCTCGCTTCGGATTTATTGATGTCCAGTTTTACCCATTCAACCGACGCGGGGCTTTTATCAGGTACGGCATCACGCGTGGTAGCAGTCACCTGCCAGCCGCGCTGTGTGAGTACATCCACCACACCTAAACCGATACCGCGCGATGCGCCGATGATTAATGCTTTCTTAGAGTCAGTCATATTCATCCTTATGTAATCAATGCGTTAACATCAGTTTATTGTTTTCATTAAATCCGTAAATCTGCTTCGCATTAATTGCAGTATGAGCCTGTAAAGTTTGGGCAACAATGGGCTGGAGTCTGATTTTCCTTGTCGGCAGAGCGCCTGATGATGGACTTTGGTTTTATGGCTAGCGCTAGTGAATGAGGCGGTAAGTCTTTATTATAGGAGCGGATGAAGTATTCATGTTGTTTCCAACAGACAGGCAAAGGTGAATAAAAGCATGATCGCCATAAAATGGTTTAGCCTCGTATTTGTCCTCGTTTTACTGCTGTCTTTTGGATACAGCTATGCAAAAGCCTCGCAAACCCGTGAAGAACCCGCAGGGCAGAGCTGGTCTACGGCGCGGCGGGATTCCGCCGGAATTGCGCCGGATCCGGCCAAACTCAAAAGTACCGCCATTGTGCAGATTTATGCTGCACCGACCTATGGCTGGCGCGGACTGGTTGCTGTGCATCCGTGGATCATATTCAAGCGGGAAGGGGAAACACAGTTTACCCGTTATGACGTCATCAGCTGGGGCAGTACCAATGTGGTTCGCCGTAATTACGCTATTCCGGATGGCTACTGGTTTGGTTCGCAGCCACGTTTGCTGGTGGATCACCGTGGCGCGCAGGCGCAATTGATGATCCCAAAAATTGAAGCCGCCATTAAAAGTTACCCGTATCCGCACACTTATCACGCCTGGCCGGGACCAAACAGCAACACGTTTATGGCGCATATTGGCCGTGAAGTGCCGGAACTTGAACTGGATATGCCGTCTAACGCCATCGGTAAGGATTATCGCGGAATCACTAATCCGATTGGGTTGCCGCCTTCCGGGCGTGGTGTTCAGGTATCGTTGCTTGGGCTTCTGGGCGTTACGCTGGGCGTGGAAGAAGGTCTGGAAGTTAACGTGCTGGGGCTGAACCTGGGTGTCGATGTCAAAAACCCGGCGTTGCGTTTGCCGTTTGTCGGGCGCGTAGGATTTGATAATCCGGGAAAAGCAGAGCTTTAATCAAGACTTAACCGGCATTTCAACAAAAAAGGCCCGCCATTTCTGGCAGGCCTTTTGTCTTTCAGGAGGCGCTTACTTCACGCACTTCGCGCAGGTGCTTGCGTGGATTTGCTGGAAGAAATCGTTGCCTTTGTCATCCACCAGAATGAACGCCGGGAAGTCTTCGACTTCGATTTTCCAGATGGCTTCCATACCCAGTTCAGGATATTCCACACATTCCAGGCTCTTGATACTTTGCTGAGCCAGAACTGCTGCCGGGCCGCCGATGCTGCCGAGATAGAAACCGCCGTGTTTATGGCACGCGTCGGTCACCTGCTGGCTACGGTTACCTTTTGCCAGCATGATCATGCTGCCGCCGTTGGATTGCAGAAGATCCACGTAGGAATCCATGCGGCCAGCGGTGGTCGGGCCGAGAGAGCCGGAAGCGTAACCTTCAGGGGTTTTCGCCGGACCTGCGTAGTAAATCGGATGATCTTTAATGTACTGCGGCAAACCTTCGCCGTTATCCAGGCGCTCTTTCAGTTTGGCGTGCGCAATATCACGACCAACGATAATCGTACCGCTCAGGGAAAGGCGGGTTGATACCGGATATTCAGAAAGCTGCGCGAGGATTTCTTTCATCGGACGGTTCAGGTCAACCTTCACCACACCGGCTTCGCCTTGCTGACGCAACGCTTCAGGAATGTACTTGCCCGGATTTTCTTCCAGTTTTTCGATCCAGATACCGTCGCGGTTGATTTTGGCTTTGATGTTACGGTCTGCTGAGCAGGAGACGCCCATACCGACCGGACACGACGCGCCGTGACGTGGCAGACGTACTACGCGGATATCGTGGGCAAAGTATTTGCCGCCGAACTGTGCGCCCAGGCCAAGATTGTTGGCTTCAGCCAGCAGTTCCTGTTCCAGATTTACGTCGCGGAATGCCTGACCGTGTTCGTTACCTTCAGTTGGCAGACCGTCGTAGTAATGGGTGGACGCCAGTTTCACCGTTTTCAGCGTCGCTTCAGCTGAAGTTCCGCCAATCACGAAAGCGATATGGTACGGCGGACAGGCTGCTGTACCCAGCGTGCGCATTTTCTCAACCAGATAATCTTTCAGCTTAGCTGGCGTGATCAGCGCTTTGGTTTCCTGATACAGATAGGTCTTGTTCGCTGAACCACCGCCTTTGGCGATGCACAGGAATTTGTACTCGTCGCCATCGACACTGTAGAGATCGATTTGCGCAGGCAAATTGGTGCCGGTGTTCACTTCTTTGTACATATCCAGCGCAGCGTTTTGGGAATAGCGCAGGTTATCTTCAATGAACGTGTTGTACACGCCCTGAGACAGGCTGGCTTCGTCGCCGCCGCCGGTCCAGACGCGCTGGCCTTTTTTACCCATGATGATGGCAGTACCGGTGTCCTGACAGGTTGGCAGGATACCTTTGGCCGCGATTTCAGAGTTACGCAGGAATTGCAGCGCGACATATTTGTCGTTTTCGCTTGATTCCGGGTCATGAAGAATAGAGGCCACTTGTTGCTGATGCGCAGGGCGCAGCATGAAAGAGGCATCGTGGAACGCCTGCTGGGCCAAAAGGGTCAGCGCCTGCGGTTCCACTTTTAACACTTCTTCACCATCGAAGGTGCTGACAGATACGTGATCTTTGGTCAGCAGGTAGTATTCGGTGTCATCTTTAGAAACGGGGAAGGGATTTTGATAATAGAACGGTTTGTTCGACATTGTTTTCTCACTTTTTCCGTTTTTGCCGCCACGGATGGGACTGTTGACTCGGTATAGCAGAGGTATTCGGGGCGACGTTTATATTCGTTCTGTATGTTGCCAGCCAAGTACACAGGCTGGCAACGGGGTTTATATGTTTTCTTTCAGTAAATGCTCTGTTAATGCTTTGTGGGTGATTTTATCACCACAATCAGAACATCATCACCATCCACGGATAACCGATTACCAGTAAAGCAATCAGGAAGATGGCACCAAAGATCGTCCCGAGACGCCAGTAATCTTTGGTTGGCAGATAACCGCTGCCGTAATAAATCGGGCTTGGACCGGTACCGTAAGGTGTGATGATCCCCATAACACCCAGAGACGTCACCATCAGCAGACAGAATACCTGCATATTAATACCCGGAATGGCGGCACCAATAGTCAGCATAGCCGGTAACAGCGCGGTGGTGTGCGCCGTGGTGCTGGCGAACAGGTAATGCAGCAAATAAAACGCCAGCAGCAGGGCAATCGTCGCCGCACCCGGGGAGATACCGCCCATCAGCGCTGCGCCTTCTTTACCCAGCCAGGCGATGAAACCGGTGCGGGATAAGCCGTCGGCCAGTGCCACCAGTGTGGCGAACCAGGCAAAGGTGTTCCAGGCGGGTTTGTTGCTGGTGATGTCGTTCCAGTTCAGCACACCGGTCCACAGCATCAGTACCACGACCAGCAGTGCGGCCATTGCCGGTTCAATGAAGCTGGCTGCGAAAATCCACATTGCCAGCGCACAGCACACGAATACCAGCAGCAGGATTTCATGACGGGACATTTTGCCCAGTTTCGCCAGTTCAGCGGTCGCCCAGCGAGGTACTTCGTCATTGATTTTCACTTCTGGCGGGTAGAACCAGTACGCCAGCAGCGGCATGGTCAGCAGAAGCAACAGACCAACCGGCAGGAAGGCGATGAACCAGGTGCCCCAGGAAATGTTGATACCGGTTACGCTGTTCACGATGCCCAGCGCCAGCAGGTTTGGTGCCAGTGCAGACAGGAACATGGAACTGGTGATACAGGCTGCGGTAATCGCCACCCACATCAGGTAAGAACCAATTTTACGTGCGCTCGGGTCATTCGGTTTTGAACCGTACAACGGCGGCAGGTTGGCAATGATCGGGTAGATTGTGCCGCCGCTGCGCGCGGTGTTGGAAGGCGTAAACGGTGCCAGTAATAAGTCAGCGAAGGTGATGGCGTAACCGAGCGTCAGGCTGCGGCGGCCGAGATATTTCACCAGGATCAGCGCCAGACGGCGGCCAAACTGGGTTTTATCGTAGCCGGCAGCAAACATGAACGCGCCGAAGATTAACCAGACCGTGGAATTACCAAAACCACTGACCGCCCATTTGAAGGACTGTGCTGCGGTTTTGAATTTCGGATCCGCCAGCTCAGCCGGGCTGAACAACAACCACTGGCTGAACAGGGCGATGACCACTACACCGGTTAAGCCGATAACGGCACCCGGCAATGGTTCGAAGATCAGGCCAACAATGACGCCCACGAAGATGGCGAAGAAATGCCATGCATAAGGTTCAAGCCCGGCAGGCACCGGAACCAGCAGCAACAACACCGACACCAGCACGGGTAGTATCATAAAGATCCAGCGATTTTTTTTGCCGGGTTCGGCTTTTTTCGCTGGCTCTTTCACCGCAGTTTTTGTTATTTCGCTCATAATATTTATCTTAGGTAGTTAGGAATATTGTGATGATGCATAGGTAAGATGTAGTCTGGTTTTTTTAGTTACTTAATATTTTCTTTAGTTATTCAATAGTGGCATGTTCATTGCCTCATTATTGTTATTTTTGTCTGATAACTCTTATTCCCCGTAAGAGGGAGGAAATGTTTATATAATGCGATTTCCCTATTTTTAACTGTTGATCTTGATCAAGAAAATACGGGGCTGAATTGTTTTTTAAATCGAATAAAACAAAAGAACAGGCTTTATCTGATTAATTATGGCGAGACAGGAGGGCGACATCGTTTGCGGGCAGTATTCTGGAAGTGTTCGGGGAGTAGATCAGCAAAAACGGAGTAGGGCAAATGAGAGGCATTCACAGTGTTGAGCTACATCCGCAGGTTGTCTTCAGGCTTTCATGCGCCACTTGCCAGCGGCTGAACTTCATGATCTGCCGGAGGATAAGGGCGGCGGGATGTAATAATATTCTCATCAGTTAAATACAATTACGCCCGTAGTTTACAGGAATGTGATTATTTAATTTGTTAGTTAACATATTTTTAATATAACAGGCATTAAGTTAATAGATAAATAGTTAATTAACTAATGTTAGAGGTTTAGAAAGTAAAAATAAAACTATATTAATAAGCATGATTCCGGCTTTGAAATAATACAACGAATAATAAATAAACATTTCAACACGCTTCACAAAAATAGCGCGCCGGTGACGAATTCAGATTTAAAACCTTAAAGTTTGGAGTCACTATTATGAGCAACAACGATCTGCTATTGAGCCCGTTTACTTTACCGAATGGCACTGTGCTGAAAAATCGCATTCTGATGGCACCAATGACCACCTGCACCGGCTTTTATGACGGCACCGTCACCAGCGAACTGGTCGAATACTACCGTGCCCGCGCCGGTAGCATCGGTACGGTGATTGTTGAATGCTGTTTTGTAGATGACAAAGGTCTGGCATTCCCGGGCGCCATCGGTATCGACAACGACGCTAAAATCGACGGACTGGCGAAAATCGCTGCCGCAGTGAAATCTCAGGGTTCAAAAGCCGTTCTGCAGATTTATCACGGCGGCCGCATGAGTGAGCCAAAACTGATCGGCGGCCAGCAGCCTGTCGCGCCAAGTGCATTAGCAGCACCGCGTGAAGGCGCAGCCACACCTGTCGCGCTGACTGCAGAAGAAGTCGACGGCATGATCGCCAAATTTGGTGAAGGCGTGCGTCGTGCCATTGAAGCCGGTTTCGACGGCGTAGAAATCCACGGTGCCAATACCTATCTTATCCAGCAATTCTTCTCTCCAAATTCCAACCAGCGTAACGACAAATGGGGCGGCAGCCGTGAAAACCGCGCACGTTTCCCGCTGGCAGTGCTGGACATTACGCATGAGATGGCGAAGAAATACGCCGACGACTCTTTCATTATTGGTTACCGTTTCTCTCCGGAAGAGCTGGAAGAACCGGGTATCCGTTTTGCTGACACCATGTACCTGCTGGAACAACTGGCGGCGCGCGGTCTGGATTATCTGCATTTCTCCCTCGGTTACTCGCTGCGTCCTTCCATTGTCGATACCACGGATCCGACACCGCTGATCGACAAATACGTCGCAATGCGCTCAGACACACTGGCAAAAATTCCGGTGATGGGCGTGGGCGGCATCGTCAACAAATCCGATGCGGATATGGCGCTGGAACACGGCTACGACATGATTGCTATCGGTAAAGCGTGTATCGCTTATCCGGACTGGACTGACCGTATCGCCGCCGATCAGAAACTCGATCTGTTCATCGACAGCACACAACGCGAAGCGCTGACCATTCCTGAACCGCTGTGGCGTTTCTCGCTGGTGGACGCGATGATCCGCGACATGAGCATGACGTCGAAGAAATTCAAAGCCGGTGTGTTCCAGGAAAAAGTGCAGGCCCCTGCACATGAACTGGCGATCAGCGTGAGTCTTGAAACTGATCGCATTGCGGATATCGCGCTGGAAGCAGGTGCGGATCTGGATGTGGAATTCACCACCAGTTTTGAAATTATCCGTACCCGTATTCTGGACGCCAACAGCCCGCACGTTGATGCGGTGACTGGCGCGACCGAACAGAGCGAAGCGGTAAAAAAAGCGGTATCCAAAGCGATCGCTAAATCCTGCAAAGCGCAGTTGCTGGAAGAGGGCGGCAGTCTGAATGAGCCACAAAACTACGACGTTGTGGTGGTGGGCAGCGGCGGCGCAGGTCTGGCGGCGGCAATTCAGGCGTGTGACGAAGGGGCGAAAGTCCTGATTGTTGAGAAAATGTCTACCATTGGCGGTAACACCATTAAAGCGTCGGTTGGTATGAACGCCGCAGAAACCCGCTACCAGAAACTGAAAGGCATCGAAGACAGCAAAGAGCTGTTCTATCAGGAAACCCTTAAAGGCGGCCAGTTCAAAAACAATACTGTGTTGCTGAAAGAGTTCATCGAACGTGCGCCGCAGGCGGTGGAATGGCTGGCGGAGCACAATATTGAACTGAGCGACATCACTATTACCGGCGGGATGAGCATCGACCGTACGCACCGTCCGGCGGATCGCAGCGCAGTTGGCGGCTTCCTGATCAGCGGCCTGGTGAAGAATCTCAACAAACGCAACATCGACGTCATGCTCGACACTTCTGTCACTGAAATCCGTTATGCCGATGGCGCGGTGCAGGGCGTGAATCTGCTCAATGATGAAAACGAAGTGCTGGTGGTTAACGCCAAAAGCGTCATTGTCGCTACCGGCGGTTTCAGCGCTAACCGCGACATGGTTGTGAAATATCGCCCTGAGCTGGACGGCTTTGTGACCACCAACCACAAAGGCGCGACCGGTAGCGGTATCGCCATTTTGCAAGATATCGGCGCTGGCACGGTCGATATGGGTGAAATCCAGATCCACCCGACCGTTGAACAAACGACGTCTTATCTGATTTCAGAAGCCATCCGTGGCGGCGGTGCGATTCTGGTCAGCCAGGCGGGCAAACGCTTCTTCAATGAAATGGAAACCCGCGACAAAGTCTCCGCGAACATTATCGCGCTGCCGGAGAAATTTGCTTACGTGGTGTTTGATGAGCAGGTGCGTCTGAACAACAAAGCGGCTGACGAATACATCGCCAAAGGATTTGTGATCAGCGGCAATTCACCACGCGAACTGGCGGCGAAACTGGAGATGAACTCAGACGCCTTCCTGGCGACGCTGGAAAGCTATAACGTGGCCGTTGATAAGCAGGATGACGTGGAATTTGGTCGTCGCACCGCGCTGCGCCACCCAATCAATCAGGGGCCGTTCTATGCAATCCGTATCGCGCCGGGCGTGCATCACACCATGGGTGGCGTGACCATCAACACCGACACCTGCGTGCTGGATGCGCAGCAACAGGTACTCGGCGGCGCATTTGCGGCGGGTGAAGTGGTCGGCGGCATTCACGGCGGTAACCGTATCGGCGGTAACGCCGTTGCAGATATCATTATCTTCGGTATCCTTGCAGGACAAAACGCCGCGAAATTCGCGATGCGGTAACCGTTATCACGCAAGGTAATACAATGACGCCAGACGATCGTGTTTATGCTTATTCCGCTGTTTTGATGGGTTCGCCCATTCTTCTCAAGCTGTTTGAACATAACGAGAGTCTGGCGTCTGGCGTTTTCAGGCTGATCAAACATCAGGAAAACACCTTCACGGTGAACCGTCCGCACTCCGATATCATGGCGATTAACCATGCCGCAGGACGTGACCGTGTCACTGTCAGCCCACCGGTGTTTGAGTTAATCCGTCGCGCTAAAGCCATCAGTTGTCTGCCCGACAGCAGTTTCAATTTCACTATCGGCCCGCTGGTTAAACGCTGGAAAATCGGCTTTAGCGGTCACAGCATTCCGGCGGCTCAGGATCTCCAGACGCTGCTGGCGCTGACAAATCCCGAAGATGTGATCCTTGATGAACAAACCCGCTCGGTGTTTCTGCAACAGGCAGGAATGGAGATTGACCTCGGCGCGATTGCCAAAGGTTATATCGCCGATGTGGTGCGTGATTATCTGCGTGAACAGCAGGTTGAGAACGCGTTAATCAATCTGGGCGGGAACGTACAGACGTTAGGTGCCGGTGCAGAAGGGGCGTGGGCAATTGGCCTGAAAAAACCGTTTTCTTCGCCGGATGCGCTGATTGGGGTGATTAACGTCATCGGTAAATCGGTTGTGACTTCCGGTATTTACGAGCGGTATTTCGAGCTGGATGGCCACTGTTATCACCATATTCTCGATCCGAAAACCGGCTATCCGCTGGATAACGAACTGCTCAGCGTAACCATCATTTCAGAAGATTCGATAGACGGGGATATCTGGACAACGTTGCTGTATGGAATGGGCGTGGAGAAAAGTCTGGCGTATCTGAAGCAGATCCCGCACATCGAGGCGATTTTTGTCACCCGCGAAGGGCAGATTATTTTGTCATCTCAGCGGCAGTTTACCTTCACGCCGCTGGATGACAGTTACCGGATCACGACTTACTGACAATACTGTTTTAACAGCGAATAGTGATCGGCCTGCAAACGGTAGCGGTAAACCGGGCGGCCGGTGACACCGTAGTGAATGCTGGTAAACAGAATGTTCATCTGCGCCAGCCAGATCAGGTATTTACGGCACGATACCCGCGAAATATTCACCGAACTGGCCAGTTCATCCGTGGAGAATTCCATGGTCGGATGAGCATCAATCCACTGACACAACGTGCGCAATGTCTGCGGCGTTAAGCCTTTCGGCAGCTTTTTGGTGTCCGCAGCGGCAGGATTACTGCCGTGGATCAGCCGGTCAACGTCAGACTGCTCGTAATACTGCTGATTATCCATCAGCGTTTTTTTCTGCTGCCAGCCGGTCAGCGCTTCCTCAAAACGGGAAAACTGGAACGGTTTGATCAGATAATCCACCACGCCATAATTGAGCGACTTCTTGATGGTTTCCGCATCAGCAGCTGAGGAAATCACAATCACGTCGATTGGCCGGCGGGCGTTGCGCAGTTCAGGCAGTAAATCCAGCCCGTTGTCCTGCTGCATATACACGTCGAGCAGAATCAGGTCGATAGAAAGCTCTGAATTCAGAACCAGATCTTTCGCCTGTTGCAGCGTCGATGCCGTACCGCAGCACGTAAAACCTTCTATCTGGCCAACATAACAGCGGTTCAGCTCTGCTACCATGGCGTCGTCGTCAACTATCAGCACATTGATCAAGAACTTGTCCTCTCCGCATCCCAGGGAAGTTGTACAAAAAATTGGGTGTAAACGTCAGGCTCTGATTCGACATTAATCGAACCGCCCAGGCTTTCGACCTGCTGTTTAGCCAGGAACAGGCCCATACCGCGTTGATCGCCTTTTGACGACACCCCTTTTTCAAAAATGGTTTCAATATTTTCCGGCTGAATGCCCGGACCATCGTCACTCACGATGCACGCCAGCTGTCCGTTCTGATAATGCAGCAACACGCTGACTTCACCATCAGGCTGCTCACCGAGTGCGTCCAGCGCGTTTTCAATCAGATTGCCGAGCACGGTGATCAGCGCAGCCACCTGATCTTCATTATTGTTGTCCGGCAACAGGCTGTCATCGCTGAGCGTCAGCAAATGCCGGGTATCAGACGCGCGGTTAATTTTGCTCAGCAGGAAACCGGCAATCACCGGAGATTTAATTTTCAACAGCAGGGAACCGATTTCCGCCTGATAATTATTGGCCGTTTTGAGGATGTAATCCTCAAGTTGCGCGTAACTTTTCATATGCAGCAATCCGAGGATCACGTGCAGCTTGTTCATAAATTCATGCGATCTTTCACGCAACGAATCGGCATAGTTTACCATGCCGCTCAGACGCTGCATTAACTGGCTGACCTCGGTTTTATCCCTGAAGGTACAGATGGCGCCAATAATCACGCCATTATTGCGTACCGGCACCGTGTTGCTGAGCAGTAAACGGCCTTTGAAATTGATCTCTTCGTCACGGCGCGGCACACCGGTATTCACCACGTCCCGCAGATTGGCGATCAGCGGCAGAGTGCTTTCATCCGGTGTCACGTCTTTAGCGGTTTCCTGAAATATTTGCCGGGCTGTCTGGTTAATCAGCGTGACATGCGCCAGATCGTCTACGGCGATTACGCCTTCTTTGATCGACTGCAACATCGCCTGACGCTGTTCGAACAGCGTCGAAATTTCATAAGGTTCCAGCCCGAACAGGATGCGTTTGAGCATTCGCACCAGACAATACGTGCCAAGTGCGCCGACAATGATGCCGAACAGCACCGTCCACAAAATACTCCAGCGGCTCTTATTGATTTGCTCGGTGACTTTGACCAGCGAAATCCCGATAGCAACCACGCCGATTTGTTTGTGATTATTGTCGTAGACCGGCGTGAAAACCCGCAGCGCTTCATCGAGCGTGCCTTTATTGATTGAGACGTTCTCTTTGCCGAGCAGTGCCGGATTGATGTCATCGCCGATAAAATGATGACTGATCACATCCGCATTCGGATGCGAATAACGGATGCCGTCCATATTGGTGACTACGATAAACAGCAGATCGTTACGTTTTTGGACGGAGCTGGCGATCGGCTGAATGATATTGCTGTCAGGCGGCAGAAGCAGGGCGCGTTTGGTTTCCGGCAGATCCGCCATGGTGCGGGCCACGGCCAGCGCTTTATCTTTCACACCGTCGCGGGTGGTATCGCTGACTTGCACAAAATACAGCATATGCACAACCAGTAACACGGAAGCAATCACCGCGCTGACCATCAGAATGACCGATGTGCTGAGTTTCATGGGGTGCTTGCGCACGGGATGGCGTTGCTGCGAGTCGCTCATGGGATGGGAGCCCCGGAAAAAGAGCCAAATGCTCATTGATGATTTTGACAGTTCGCGTTGTTCGTCCGGCGGTCTGGCGTTGAACACTGCGTGAACCATCCCTGTTCACGCATAATGATATGACTATTTGTCTGATATTTCCGCTATTTAATACTTTCAAAAGTGGGATTCACGGGGAATCTTCATCAGAACCAGATCTCAGTTTGCACCCCGAAGTTCCAGTTTCCGCCTGCGGTGAAGCCTGCACTGCCAAAATCATCGTTCACCGCATAACGATCCAATTCTTTATCCCAGTTCATGTAGGTGACAAAGAAACGAATTTCAGGGCGCGCTTTGATATCGAACACGTCGCCGACCTTGAATGTCGGAGCAAAGGTCAGTTTGTAGAAATCTCCTTTTACAGCCTGATACGCATCAATATCTCCGTCATTGTTGTAGGTTCTGCCGTTAGGATTGAGATCCATATATTGCCACGAGGCTTCGTAAAGCAGCGCGAAGTTCTGCGTGATGGCCTGGGAGGCACGAAGGTTGAATGTTGCCCAGTCATAACGGTCGCCATTGCGGTAACGATCCTCACTGTGTTGTGCAATTACTGACGGCGCGATTTCCCAGTTTTTCGACACCGGCAGAATACCGTAAGACGCGAACCTGACTGACATGGCATCACGGGTCAGATCTCCATCGCTGCCCGGTTGCCGTGCTTCTGCACCAAGACCGTGACCGAACTGTAATGCACTTTCTGAGCTGCCCGGCAATACACCATAGAACCGCTCTTTATCATGATAAGCCAGCATCGCGTAATACCCATGTTGCGCGGTGTTGTCACTGCGCAGCGCGTAACTGCCGGTGGTGGAGGTGTTGTCTTTCAGCTCATCGTTACCCTGCGCCGCCATGCCGGTCAGCATCAGTTGCCAGTTATCATAGAAACTGTTAGCGGTAAGCATGACGTTTTGCACATCGTTGTCGTTATAGCGGTCACTGCCAAGATCGCCAAAATTGCGGGCATAAAGGGAGAAATCGTTTTTGAAGTGCGGTGTCCATTGCACGTCATTAATCCCGCCACCGGTGCCGCCGAGGAACATGATGTCGCTGTCGGTGAAGTGGATATCAAAATTATCCCGGTCGAACCTTTTGCCTGCCCAGAGAGTGGCGTTTTTAACCGGCCCGCCAAAACTGGGTAAATCCGCCATTTCGACATAAAGCTGACGCACATTCAGATGATGGCTGTCGTTATCCTGAACCCACGGATCGGGATTGTTTGCCCCGTCGGCCAACATGGTTTTAAACCGTGCTTTCGAGCCATCATCAAACTGAAGATGTTTGATAAAACTTAATTCTACGTAATTATCTTTTTCATTACCCAGACGCCCGACATGGGCATCGCCGCCAATAGAGCTGGCCGGAGACACGCCCGGTCCACCGCGGGCACCCCGTCCGTTACTATTGATTAACATGCCCGACCGCGCGTAACCGGAGAATTCAAATCCATTGTCTGCGGGGTTGGTCTTTGCGGACACCAGAGCGGTATCGTCGATTTTTTTGCCCGTTTCCGCAGTTTGTGCCTCAACGGCTGACGTGCGGTTTTCCAGTTGTTGCACCCGGTTTTCCGCCATCCTGGCACGGGCATCGGCATCACGGGTTTGCTGTTCAGCCTGTGTGGCGCGTAACTTCGCCTGTCTGGCATCATTTTCAGCCTGATTTAATCGTTGCTCCAGCAAAGCCAGACGCTGTTCTACCGTTAACGTATTTCCGGCTGCGAAACTGATTGCCGGCGATGCCATGCCGATAAAAAGACATGACATTCCTGCGTAAATTGTCGTTAAACGCATAGCGAACCTTTATTGTTATTTGAGGTTATTGTTGAAAGGGCAGTTTATTTTTATTTTAAAGGTTATTAACTGTTTGTGGTGCTACCTTTCGTCCGGAATTATTGTCGTTTTCAGTTTTTCTTTTATCCAGTTCGGATTTAATTTTCTCATAATTATCATCGAGCCGGTAATAACACCCTATCCAGAACATTGAGCAGAGAATAAGGGCAGCAGGGATATACAGATAACAGGCTTTGATGGCCAAAAGTGCCTGCGAGTTTTGCGCATGGTTAGCGACATACCCGCCCGCAGAGAGCAGGATGCCGCTGATTGCGCCTGCGCCAGCCATAGCCACCTTACCGAGGAATCCATTAATGGAGGTCAATATGCCTGCGGTGTTAATACCGGTTTTCCATTCGCCATAATCGACAGGATCAGCCTGCATTGAAAAATAGATCGCCGTGCGTTGCCCCGCACCAATTGATAATATTGTTGCCCCTGCAAGTAAGCCTGTAATGGCGCTGCCGGAAAATATCATAACTATCATGCCGGCTAAGTTAATCGCGCAGGATAATAAATAAACGTGCCGCTTTTTCATTCTCGCTGCCATAAAGGGCACGGTTAATGTGCCTAATAACGGAACAAAGGTTGAAATACCTGCAGCAATAGCAGTGATATTTGGATCACCGACATAATAATTAAAGAAATAGACCAGCGCGCCGGTCTGGAAAAAGAAAGCGCCCCACATCAGGAAAATATTAACGGCAAAAACAAACCACGGACGGTTATGTCGCAGACTGGTCCACGCCCGGCTAAGGGTCATTCTTTCGTTATGCACGTTGATGCTTTCTTTGACGTTGGCAAAGCTCAGTAGCAGGAAAAAGATGGCAATCCCGCCGAAGATCATCGCGGTATACAGGAAGCCGGACTGCTGATTGCCGTTGCCGAGCGAATGAACCAGCGGCAGGGTGGCGACGGCCACAATGGTTGAGCCAAGCGATCCCATGACAATACGCACCGCTGAAAGAGTGGTGCGTTCTCTCGAATCATTGGTGATAAAAGGCAGCATGGCGCAGAAGGGGATATTCACCAGCGTGTAAAGGAATGAGAGGCACAGATAGGTCAGGAATGCATACCAGAGTTTGCCTGTCAGACCGAAATCCGGGACATAAAATGCCATCACGCATAACAACCCAAAGGGCACTGCGCCAATCAGCAGATAAGGACGGCAGCGTCCCCAGCGGGTATAAGTGTTGTCGATCACCAGTCCCATCAGGACATCGGCGACACCATCCACCAGCCGCGTGACTAAAAACATCAGTCCGGCGTAGTAGGCGGGCAATCCCATAATGTCGGTATAGAAGAACATCAGATAGAGCGAGATCATTTGCCAGACGAGGTTACAGGACAAATCTGCGATCCCATATCCCAGGCGTTGCCGCCACAGGCAAAATGTTGTGTTTTGCATGGTTTATTCTCTTCAGGGTGGAGGTTATTGTTATTTTTTAAAACGTTATAACCCGTATTTGCGAATGAAATAAGCGGGGGTACAGCTCCATGCATGACAGTAGCTGTTAATCAGTTTGCTGCCATACGGAGAAAAGTCAGGGCGTTTCGGGTCATATAATTCCCAGAACGTATCCGCACCGGCCTGAACCATGCCGCCCCAATATTTTTTTATTTCCTGCACTGCGCGGCTTGTCTGCCCTACGCTTATCAGTGCATCAATGAAATGGTGCATCATGTAGGGGGTATTCATGCCGGTCTCCGGTGGTGTGGTCAGCAGATTCGCCATGATGCGGGCACGAAATTCCTCTTCCCCCACACCAGCCAGCACCAGCCAGACCTGAGAGGCACAGGAGATTTGCGCCTGAGTGCCGCTGACAAAAAAGCCTTTTTCTTCGTCCCACAGTTCATTTCTGGCCGCCGCATCCAGACGTCCGATTTGCTGATCCAACCAGGCGACACGGGGGTGATCACATCGCTGCGCCAGTTCCCGCCCTTTTTTAAGGCAGTAAATCAGCACGCCCTGTGCAGGCGCTTGTTTATTCAGTGATTCATGCCAGTCGATAAATGCCCACCAGTCTTCGCTGTCGTGCAGAATGCCATTTTTGCCGACACGTTCAAGAGCTAGTTCCATCTGCCGTACTGCGGTTGGCCAGAGGTCATTCTGGGTCGTCAGGTCGTCCGTTGCCTCTATGTAGTCGGCGAGCGTTGCGACAAAAAAGAGGGCGTAATCAAGTAAAAAAGTATCGTCTGCGATGATCTCGGGTTTCATAAACAAGTTCGATGAAACCATGCCATCTTCACGGGTCACTCCTGCGAACAAATACAGGCAGCGCCTGACCAGATCGTTCTGGCCGTAGGTCTGGTAATTGACCAGCGCCTGCAACCGTAAATCACCCAGCCATAACCTGCGGTCACGTTTTGGGCCGTCTTCAAACACCTCCTGCATACAATTACGTAAGGTAAGTACGCTGACCTGATCGATCTGACCCAGCAGGGCATCCGGATGGTTCAGATTTTCAAGTGCGGAGGGATCTGCTGACGTCACCGTCATGAGATGAATGTCGCTAAGGCGCAGCGAAAATTTAGCAGAGGTCGATATCACTTTAATTTTGACGTAGCGGCAGCAATAGCGGCGGGGCAAACGTACATGCGCGGGAAACACATCCAGATAGAGATCTTCCTGTTGCAACCAGCTACTGCTAAGCCAGCCATCATAGTCACTGAAGGGTTCGGCGATTTCCGCAGGTGTTTCACCAAAAATGAATTGCAGATGGGCCGGGGCGTCAGGCGGGCTTCCGGCGGCCTCACAGCGCAGGCTGAAGTAACCGACGCAATGCGTTCCGAAATCGACAACGATTTCTTCCCCCGGACCGAATTCCCGGTTTGCCAGTCCGGCCGGCGTACCGCAGGAATCGGTGCGCCAGCCGTGGATCTGCGAGGCATCGGGGACAGCATTTACCAGACTTAACGCCGGACAGCGATGCTGTTGCAACGCAGGTACGAGGCTGGCTGCGGTAGAAAGAAAGTGGGTGTTGCGCTGAAAAATCACTTCGCTGTTTTTTTGAATTCCCTGGGACATGCCTGATTCCTGATCGATATTGTGGTGGCAATCAGTGTGCACCCGGCGGGAGCGGCCAGCTATTCTGAGATTGCCAGCCAGAGGGCAGGGATGGCAGCCAGAGTGGGGTAGTTAAGGTAATGATCACAAATTCCGAAAACAGATTCGCCGCCCTGAAGGCAATAATTTATGTTGGCTGCCTGCCCGGATATGTTAACGAAAAGAGATAACGTGCCCTATGGAGAAGCTCAGAGTTGAAGCCTATTTTCCGTCTGCTGATGAGAAACTTTCGGTCTATTCCAGTGACCCGGAAGATAATAACAGTGAGCATTGTCATGATTTCAACGAACTGGTGATCGTGGATAGCGGGCACGGCCTGCACGTGATCAATGGCAAACCTATTTTTATTCAGGAAGGGGACGTTTTTTTTGTCAGGGACAATGACTACCATTTCTATGATGAGCTGGGCACGCTGAAACTGATTAATGTGCTTATCAACCCGCAAACTCAGTTCAATTATCTGACCAATACGGAAAGTTTATTGTCCCGCTTTTCAGCCAGCGAAGGCAGCCATTACGGCTGGCTGTTGCCTGACGTCAAAAATCATTGTCGCGGTCTTGTCGGTCAAATGTTTGCCCATAACCGGGAACAGGATCCTCAGGCGTTACAACAAGAGGGCCTTTTTTTTCAACTGATCATGAATCTGGTGAATCAGCAGGAAACCGGGGATCGCAATCATACCCAATACAAACTGCACCGTATGCTTGGTTATCTGCAGGAACACTGTTTCACCGAGATTAACTGGACAGATGTGGCGGATGAATTTTTGCTGACCCAACGAACGCTGTTCCGGCGCATTAAGGAAACCACGGGCATGACACCGGAAAATTACCTGAAAAGATTACGGTTGGTTTCTGCAAGGGTGAAAATTAAAAATACCGAAACGTCCATTACAGATATCGCTTTTATGTGCGGGTTCTCCAACAGTAATCATTTCACCACATCCTATAAGCAGGTCTTTGGCCTGACGCCTTCGCAGGAAAGAAAAAAGGCCTGAATCTCTTCAGGCCCTTATCTTTGCAATTCGCAGAGTCGTTTACTTGCGGATCACTGGAAGTAAATATCACCGTTTTCGGCTTTGAGGATTTTGCCGTCGGTATCGGTGATCAGCGCGTAGCTGCCGCCGATATAAGTCCAGTGGCTGCCTGCATCCGGGGCTGGTAAATGACGTTCCTGCCAGCCGACGATTTCGTAAGGCTTGGTGCGGTACAGCGCCGGAACCTGGTCACCGATCGCATACAGTTTGGAATCATCGTAGAACGATTTGATTTCATGCGAGTTTGATGCGGCAAACGCCGTATTGGCCAGAGGTAACATTGAAGAAACAACCAGAGCAGATAACATAACAATTTTAAAATGACGCATAGATTATCCCGTTTAAAACCATCAACTTAATGCGTGCCTCGGTGATATGCTGCCAGTCCGTTGTATGAGCCATAAAGCCAAAGCCTGTGCTTTTTCTGTAGGACAGGATAATAACGAGAAAGTGTCCGGATGACGGGACGTTTTTTTGTGTCGAAATGCAAATGATTTCAGAACTGTCCGTTAGTGCAAACGCCCGTCGAAATTTCTTCTAGCCTTATAGTTCACTCATTTTTCAAATAAGGAATGTTGATGAGCAATCAAAAAACGATTCCCGACTCACTCAATGCGCCACATGTGGACGCTTTCCCGACACCGCCGTTCGAACGCCAGAAACAACCGTTTCCCGGACTCGCCAGCAAAATGAAACCGGTTCCCGATCACGGCGAGAAAACCTATAAAGGCAGCGGGCGGCTGAAAGGGCGTAAAGCGCTGATCACCGGCGGTGATTCCGGCATAGGCCGCGCAGTGGCGATTGCGTTCGCCAGAGAAGGCGCCCAAGTGGCGATCAATTATCTGCCTGACGAAGAACCTGATGCGAAAGAAGTGGTTGAATTGCTTGCAGGTGAAGGGCTGAAAGTGGTGACGCTTCCCGGCGATATCCGTGATGAAAAATTCTGTCAGCAACTGGTGAACGACGCTGCAGAAAAACTCGGCGGCCTGGATTTGCTGGTCAATAATGCCGGTCGCCAGCAGTTCTGCGATTCTATTAAAGATCTGACGACCGAAGCGTTTGATGCCACCTTTAAAACCAACGTATATGCCATGTTCTGGATAACCAAAGCAGCGCTGGAATTTATCCCTCGCGGCGGTTCGATTATCAATACCTCCTCGGTTCAGGCATTTTTACCAAGCGATAATCTGCTCGATTATTCTCAGACCAAGGCGTCTATCGTGGCGTTCACTAAAGGTCTGGCTAAACAACTGGCGCCTGAGGGCATCCGCGTGAATTCAGTTGCGCCGGGCCCGTACTGGACGGCGTTGCAGGTTTGCGGCGGTCAGCCTCAGGAAAAGGTCGAATCGTTCGGTGAACAGGCTCCGCTGAAGCGTCCGGGACAACCGGCGGAAATCGCGGGTATGTATGTGACGCTGGCTTCGCAGGAAAGCAGCTATGCCTCGGGGCAGGTCTGGTGCTCTGACGGCGGCACCGGTACGTTGTAGTTTTCATTCGCTGCGATGACAGAAAAAGTCACCGGTGTCTGCCGGTGACGTCGTGGTTTAAAGGGAGCAATCTGCGGATTATTCCTATTTTTCATCACGCAAGCAAAGTCGCCTCGCGGACAATGTAAAGGAAGCTATGATTGATTCATCTGTACCACGCTACAGATAACCACTGCATTTAATCCTTGTGTCTGTCTGTGATTGCCCGCCGTCGTGCGGGCTTTTTTTTTGTGGGATTTCTGACCAGTTAACGAAAAAAAGCCATTTCCCGTTTGAAAACCCTGAGTTTTACTATGGACAATGAGAATTATCTAATTATGCTATATTTAACTTAAATATTTATTCTTATTGCCGGACCCGTCACATGCCAGATATCAGGATTGTCTGCGAACAATGCGGCTCAGACCGCTTCGTCGCCAGCGCAAATACACCTTTCGCTGAACAGGTGAATGCTATTATCTGCGCAGTCTGTTCGCATCCGGTCAGGGTGGATGAAGTTGTCATTTTCAGAGAAGGGACCTATATCAGCGGGATCTACGACAACTTCCCCGCTGGCATACCACGAATGAATGATTTCGATATCTGACGTTATAATCCCCGTGCGGCCCATTCCTCCGGCGTCAGCGTTTTGACATCAAACTGGTCACGTGTGCGGGTGTAAGTGTGACCGCCCATTCTTCCGATAGCATCCATTATCTGCTGGTCGATGTGCAGATTCGACGGGTCAACCGCATCGCTGCGGACATACACACCAAGCACTTCACCGAGAATAATTTCACGCGCCGGTCCCACCTGAAGTGTGGTGTGACGACGGCATTCCAGCGCCGCCGGTGCCGCGAGAATACGGGGACTTCTGACCATCAGCCCTGGCGTGGTATCCAGCCCCGCTTCTTTAAGCTCGTCCACCTCCGGTCCGAATTTAATGGCACAGATTTCCATCTGACTGACCAGCGCATCATCGACGATATGAACCGTAAATTCGCCGGTTTCACGGATATTGCGCGCGGTATCTTTAAAACGCATATCGGCATAATTTTCTACGCCTATCCCCACAATCGCAGGGTCATGCGTCAGGACATTGAAAAAGCTGAAGGGCCCGGCATTCGGCACGCCGTCCTGACTGACGGTCGTGACCAGCGCGACAGGACGTGGGATCACCGTGCCGATCAGGATTTTGTACCGCTCACGTTCCGTCAGCCGTGCAAAATCAAAATGAGTGTGCGAAGAAGGTCGGGTCATATCAGTTTCCTGCCGTAACGCGATGGGTTTCAAGTGGCGTGTGGCGGCTCAGATTTTCAAAACCGTCTTTAGTGACAACGTAACAATCACCGATATTACAACCTGCGGACAGCGGCTCAAGCCACTGAGTATGCAGGACAAACACCATGCCTTCTTCCAGTGTGTCGTAATTATGCGACGAAATATTAAAGCTGTTCTGCGCACCGGCCATGCCGACGGAATGTCCGAGATTGGGATTGTGCGGGCCATGCGTCGCCGGATAAACATGCATCAGCTTGCGCCCCTGCGCTTCCCAGTCGATATCCTGCACATACTGATGCGGTATCAGCCGCGCGTCGCCGTCCGGCATCGGTGCCCAGTTATACGGCATCGTTCGCGCCTCCGGTGAGGTCAGCATGCCGCGCTCAATCATCGGAACGAAGGCGGCATTGTTGATATCACGCATTAATGCACCCGGACGGATCAGCTTTTCTGCCCGTTTCACACCTTCGGTACAGGCGGCGAGTACGTCTTCCTGATGCGGTGTGATGTCGCCGACCGCAATCATTCTGGCCGTTTGCGCGGTATAACCCCGGCATGTCACGTTGGAAATATACAGATTAATCAGATCGCCCGGACGGACCACATGCCCGTAGGGTTTGCCGCAATGCGTGCCAAATTCGTTGATACCAATCTGATACCCGTCGCCGGTTTCGCCTCCGGCTGCCAGCTGAGCAAAAGAAAACGCCGCGTAAATTTCATGATCTGTCACCCCCGGTCTGGCGACATGGTAGGCGGCCTGTGTCCCGAGGCTGATCATCTGCGCTGCGCCACGGAATAACGCAATCTCACGCGGAGAACGGACTTTTTGCAGACGATCCAGAATGGCGTTATCGGCCACGTATTTGCATTTTGGCGTCAGCGATCCGAGTGCCGCCCAGAAGGTCAGGGATGTACGGTCACCGATTATGCCAATCTGCGCGGCGGTCAGTGCGAAACGGGCAAGTACCTGCGCACATTTTTCCGCTGTTTTAATCACGGAATCACCCGGACGGTCGGCGTATTCGCGCCCAATGGGCCCGATTTGCCAGATTTCATCCACCAGCACCGGTTCGCCACCCGGCGGCAGCAGCACGGATTGCGTGAAAAAAGAGAGCAATACCAGCGGCTGATGCGAATCCGTGGGAATGATCAGCACACCTTCGCGCATCCAGTCGCAGATATAACGCAGATACGCATTCGACGCATGGAACCAGCCGACGCTGCCGGCGTGAACCACGATAGCGTCGTGTCCGGCTTCGACCGCCTGACGGCGGATTTTACGCAGACGTTCTTCGAATTCTTCCACCGGCAGAGGAAGCGGGGCGGTGAAATCGAAATCTGGCTGGAAATCCGCCAGCAACTGTCCGATGCGGGAGCCGTTCGCCATCGTCGCATGAGTGTTCATAGGGTCTTCCTTACGTCAAAAAAGAGTCAGTGAGTTATGAGTTTTCAGGGTCAGGACGCGGTGCCAGAACCCGCCGGGCAACCAGCAGACCGAGTAATGTGACAGCAATCAGGATCCCGGAAATAGCCGCCACGCGGACATCCAGCGATTCTTCAATCAGCGCGAACATGCGCAGAGGCAGCACCGTGGTTTTGGCGTCTGCAAGGAACAGTGAAACCGACACGTTGTCGAGCGACTGGATAAACACCAGGAACGCGCCGGCCAGGATCCCCGGCAGCAACAGCGGTAACGTGACGCGGCGCAGCGTCATAAACCAGCTGGCACCCATGGTGGTAGAGGCTTCTGCCAGCGAAGGGTTGATCCCCTGCGCAACTACCGACGCCGCGCGGTACATCAGCGGGCCAAATACCACTACATGCCCGATCACCGTGAGCCACAGCGACGGCTGAAAGCCGATGAAGTTCGCCACAATCAGCGCCGCCAGCCCGTAAACCAGACTCGGCAATACCAGTGGCGCGAGCAGCAGCGGCTCGATAGTGCTGACGCTGCGGCGCTTCATACGGGTCATGCCGATAGTGGCGGGAACCGCGAACAGCAGGGCACCAAGCACGGCCAGACCGGCGATTTTCAGCGAGTTCCACGCTGCGGTCTGCTCCGTGGCAGAACGCACCGGATCCAGCAACGCTTCGTACCAGCGCAATGAAAAGCCCTGCGGCGGGTATTTCAGCGTCTGACCGGAGGTAAACGACATCATCAGGGCGATGACAATCGGTGCCACCAGATAAATGACGCACAGCGTGCCGAAGCCATACACGAACAGTTTGTAGAGCAGCGCCGGAAGCGGATTTTCTCGTTTTTTAAGCATGACCGACCAGTCTCCTGTGGCGTGAAATCATGGTGAGCGCCACCAGCAGGCAGCCCGTGGAGAGCAACAGAACCACGGCGATGGCCGAGGCCAGCGGCCAGTCGAACAGCGTACCGACTTCACGGTAAATCAGCTGCGGGACGTATACATTTCGCGCGCCGCCGATCACTGCCTGAGTGACGAAAGAGCTGCTGGTGCTGGCAAAAACCAGGATCCATCCCGCCAGCAGACCCGGCAACATCAGCGGCAGCAGCACGGTCACCAGAATGCGCCACGGCCCGGCGCCTGAAACCTGCGCCGCTTCGGTAAGCTGATACGGCGTGCGGGAGAGAATGGCAATCAGCGGCAAAATGATCAGCGGCAGATCAATCTGACACATCGCCATCACCAGCCCGAGTTCGGTAAACATCAGGCTGACCGGCATCCCGGTAATGCCCATCGCCATCAGTGCCTCGCTGATCGGCCCCTGACGCCCGAGGATCACAATCCAGGCAAACGTGCGCACCACGTTGCTGGTCAGCATCGGAATGAGGGTCAGGAATATCAGGATCTGCCGCAGATTGCGTCCGCCATGCCAGTAAAGCAGGGCAATCGGAATGCCCAGCAGAGTGGTGCCGATAACCGTTTCGATACCGAGCCGCGCAGTGTTGACCAGTACGCGGAAATTAAACGCATCCCCGAAGAAACGGGCGTAATGATCCAGCGTCATTCCGCCGTTGCCGGTAAAGCTGAAACCGACCAGCACGGCGAGTGGCGTCGCAAAAAATGCCACGGAAAGCAATAACATCGGTACGACGTAAGGGAAGCCGCTCTGCTTCATCATTCCACCTCAGCCTGCAACCAGTGTGTCGAACTGGCGGATCCAGTCATCACGGTTTTTGTTAATTTCTGCCCAGTCCGGATAGACCAGGGTTTTAAGCTGTTCGCGGGTGACATAGGCGGAAATTGCCGGGGTCAGTGCCACGTTTTTGTTGGTCGGGAACAGCTCGGTCGGCGGCTGTTCCAGTTGCTGCTGTGCAGACTGGGAAATGGCGGCATCCATATAGGCGTAGGCGGCGTCGAGATTTTTGCTGCCTTTGGTCAGATGAATATTAACCGGCGCGGCCGGAGAGCCAGTTTCCGGATGCACGAATTCTGCATTCAGCCCGAGGCTTTTCAGGCGCGCCACGTTGCTGGTGCTGCACATGAACACCGCGATTTCGCCCTGCTGGAACAGCGTCATCTGATGGTTGGTGCTGTCCACCACGCCTTTGAGTTGCTCAGGATGTTCCTTGAAAAGCTTAAACACGGCGGCCATATCCGCAGGCCCTTTGCCGTAAATTTTGGCGATTTCGGTATACGCCATCACGGCGGTATTCGAGGCAAAACCGGTCCAGGACACCAGCCCTTTGTAAGCCGGATTCTCAAATAAATCGCGATACCCTTTTGGTCGCGGCACCAGATCCGGGTTATAGGCGATACCGTTCACTTCCACGGTCACGGTCGGGCCGTATTCGCCCTGGAATGACGGGTCGAGCAGGCTCCAGTTTTTCAGTCTGGACGGGTCAATTTTCTGGATAAGATCGTTCTCAACCGCAATCGTCATTTGCCCTGGCGACATCAGCAAGGTGTCATAAGGCGGATTCCCTGGGCTGGCCATGATTTTAGCCAGCTGATCCTGCGCCATGGCAGGGGCGATGGTCAGGTCAAAGCCTTGTTTTTTCAGTACCGGTGTAAGAACGTTGCGATAGGCATCTTCCCAGTTTCCGGGGAAGGTGGCCGCAACCGCACTGCCGCCGGTAGCTGCACTCGCAGCGCGTAACGGAAAAGGCAGCATTGTGGAGGCCGCAACGCCCGCCATGAGATAACCGAACCGGCGACGACTGATTTCAAAGTCTTTCATAAAGCTCACCTCTGTTTATTCACTGATGAATTCCGGTTCAGCCGGAAAGGCATGACACCTTGCGGTATCGATTTCTGCGAAAAGTTGTGACCCTGGTTCAGGGATGAACGTCGACGGACCTCTGACTTCGGATGCGCGCAGGCTGGTTCCGTCTTCCAGAATCAGGTCGTGAACCAGCGACGGTCCGAGCGGCACCGAGACGGTCATCCGTGCGGGTTGGGTGTTTTCGCCCGGCAGCGCGGATAAACGCACTTCTTCCGGACGGAAGGTAATGGTGACCCGAGAACCCAGAGTGAAATTCAGACGGCGTGGCAGGCGAAGCTGCCGGTTATCCGCCAGGCCGATGACGGTGGAGTCGAGTTCAAAACGCAGCACCGTACCGTGCAGCAAATTGGCCTGCCCGATGAAAGTGTTCACGAACAGCGTCTTCGGACGGTCATACACGGTCATCGGCGTATCAATTTGTTCGACGTTGCCTTTGTTCATCAGCACCAGACGGTTTGCCAGACTTTGCGCTTCTTCCTGATCGTGAGTGACGATCAACGTGGTGATGCCGAGCGTTTTTTGCAAATGCAAAAGCTCCACCTGAAGATCGAAACGCAATGCACGATCCAGCGCGCCAAAAGGCTCATCGAGCAGCAGAAGTGAAGGACGACCGGCGATAGCACGGGCGACGGCGACACGCTGTTGCTGTCCGCCGGATAGTTCGCGCGGCAGCCGGTTGCCGAAATCATTCAGCCTGACCAGGGACAGCATTTCTTCCACACGCTGCTTACGGGCGGCACGGGAAATCCGCTGACAGGCCAGCGGATAGGCGATGTTCTCGGCAACAGTCAGGTGCGGGAATAACGCATAGTTCTGGAACACCATGCCGATCCCACGGCCTCTGGCTGACACATCGGCCAGATCCTGATCACCGAGCACGATCTTGCCGTTCTTCGGCTGGATCAGACCGGCGATTGCCCGCAGTACGGTGGATTTGCCACAGCCGCTCGGCCCCAGCAACGCCACAATCTCGCCTGCTTCTATTGAAAATGACACATCACTGATGGCGTTCTTTCCACCGTAACTGTGAGTCAGGCCGTGAACGTTCAGGCGTTTGCTTTCAGTGGTGTTTTGCATGTCTGGCATAAGGCTTCCCGGATCTGAGTCGTGTGCTTGAAAAAGAAATAGCAAACGGCGTGCCAGAATCGAATATGCCCAGCAGGTTAAAATTCAACCCGTTGAAAAACAGACGTTAAATAGAAATTTCGAGTTGCGCATGCAGATGTTTATGAAAATAAAGCATGATATTCGTATGTTTAAACACCCTGCTGTTACGCCATGATGGTGCATTGTGTTAACCATTTTGGTGCGAATGTTGTTATTTAAATACGCAATAACTTTCGAAAATGTTTGCGAATATATCGTGTTATTTATAACAGACTGATAACTAGATTTATTTATGGTGATCTCAGCGTATTTCTCTGTCATGGCATGTGATTTGCACTGTTTACGATGAATCTTTAATTCCTCTTTTTGGCAGTCACAGGCTGCGGAGTCATTTATGAAATTAGGCATCGACGGACAAAAACTCCCTGAAGTTAAGAAACGCGGGCCGCTGGGCAGCCTCGACCATGTCAGGGAACTGGGTCTGGAAGGGATATTTTTCAGTACCGTACTGGATATGAGCCCGACGCTGGACGCGGGAATGCTGCGGGAAATCCGGGCTAAAGCGGACGAATTAGGTCTTTATCTGGAAAGTGGTCTGGGCAAAATCAATCCTTATTGCAGCGCAGAAGCCCCGGAATTACGGGCGATTGGCGATGGCGACATTATTGCCGGTTTCACACGAATGATCGAAGCCAGCGCAGAGATAGGTTGCCGCGAGATGTGGGTGTCACCCGGTAATTTTAAAGGCGAGTATCGCGGACGTCTGGCCGTCGATCGTTTTCGAACCGATGTTACCTGGGACGAACAGTTGCAGGCTATGGGCAACGTGCTGCAAAAGCTGGCGCCGGTGGCGCGGGCGCATGGCGTACATATGAATATTGAGACGCATGACGAAATCACCTCTTTTGAAATCCTGCGCCTGATTGAAAGAGTGGGCGAAGACTGTGTCGGCGCGGTGCTGGATACTGCCAATATGTTGCAGCGCGGCGAGCATCCGGTGATGGCGGCGCAGCGGCTGGCACCTTATATACGGCAGACGCACATTAAAGATGCCTGGGTCGGTCGTGCGCCCGGCGGTCTGGATTTCCAGCCCCGTGCCTGCGGTCAGGGTGTGGTGGATTTTGCGGCGATTTTACCGATACTCGCTAAGGCCAATCCCGACCTGAATTTGTCGCTGGAAATTAATCAGTCAACCGACGACAAACGCCGCCAGCCTAATCCGCGCCAGTGTATTCAGATTGATGATCCGGTCTGGCGTGCCGGTCATCCGGATCTGAATACGACGGAGCTTGAACTCTATTTTGCCATGCTTAATGAGGGCGAAAAGCGCGTTGCTTCAGGTGAAATCCCGGACTGGGAAGGATTTGAAAGTGCGCAGTACGGTTATCCGGCCTATGAAAATCAGTCTTACGGCTTTGATGCAGCGACGCGGTTTATTCAGGATTCTGCACGCCATATCCGCGCTATCTGCGAACAGAAAGGCATAATATTAGCCTGAAGCCGGGGGGATTAAGGGGTTCTGTGCAAATATTGCCACAAGCTTATTCAGCATTTGCGCAGAAACATTCTTAACGAGATACTTAAACCCGCAATGACCGGAGCGCCTTTGTCCGGCATAAGGTATGACTGAGCGTAAATCTGGAGACAACAATGAAGAAAACGCGCGCGCAAAGCGCCAGGACAGCGCCGGTCGCGGCCAGTATGGCCGATAATAACGACGATGTTTCCGAGCGGATCCGTGCCACGCTGGCGGCGGCGATTGGTGAAGGGGCGTTAAAACCGGGCACCAAAATTCTCGAAGAGGCGATTGCCGAACATTTTGGTGTCAGCCGCACGGTGGTGCGTGGCGCGCTGGGCGTACTGGAAAGCGACCATCTGCTCGAACGCAAAAGAAATCGTGGCACGTTTGTCGCAGAACCCGGTATTGAGCAGGCCAGAAACCTGTTTGAAGCACGGCGTAAAATTGAAGCCCTGCTGCTGGAGCTGGTGGTGGAAAGGGCGACGAGCGAACAACTCGAAGCGCTGGAAAAGCTGGCAGACGAGGAAGAGCACATTCATCATCATGGCGATGAAAAATCGAAAACCGTGCTTTCCGGCAAATTCCACATCGTGCTGGCGGAAATCGCCGGGAATCCTGTGCTGACCGAAATGCTGGCGAAGATTGTCGCGCGGCTCTCACTGGTGATGTCTTTGTATGAAGAAGAGCATAAGGACGATTGCGGCGCGGATCATCACCGAATGATTGTGGCGGCCATCAAAGAGAAAGACCTGACCAAAGCGCAGCAGCTGATGGACCACCATCTTGCCGACATCGAAGGGCGCGTGCGCTTAACCGAAGGCCACGGCGACCGGCATACGTTTCTGTCTGTTCTGGAAAATTTCTCGTGATGAAACCTTCCGCTTAGCGGCATTCATTCCGGCAGCATTCTTCAACTTTACTAATCTATTACAGGTAACCCTGTCGGCTGTCGCGCCATTTCTGGCGCTGACAGCTTTGGATTAGTCAAAGGAGAAGGACATGCAAACGCATTCGAATTCGACGCGCCGTGGCATTGCCACGGCGTTGTACGAACTGTTAAACCCCATTCCTCTTGGTTTTTTTGTCGCCGCCTGGATTTTCGACATTCTCTATATGAAAACCTTTATCACCATGTGGACCGATGCGGCGAACTGGTTGATTGTACTGGGGCTTTTCATCGCTGTTATTCCTCGTCTTATCAATCTGGTCCAGGTCTGGACAGGTCCTGAATCTATCGCTGACAGCGCGCGTAAACTGCACTTTTGGCTGAACCTGCTGGCAATCGTGCTGGCGATCTTCAATGCCTTTATTCACAGCCGTGATGCTTATGCGGTTGTCCCGGCGGGCGTCATTCTTTCGACGCTGGTGGTGGTGCTTCTGCTTCTGGCCAATGTCCAGCTGGCATTACGCCTTCCGGTTGCAGGAGGGGCGATACGATGAAAAATTATCAACGTTTATTGTCCGCCTGTGTGCTTGCCGGGCTGCTCAGCAGCTGTGATAACAGCTCGCAAATTGATCCGGAAAAGCAAACCGGGTCAGATCCTGAACTGCCAAAAGCGCAGAACTTCCTGATGCCGCCAATGAAAGTGCCGGAAGGTATTCCCTGGAAAAGCGGCGAAATGCCGAAAGTTGCCGACGGACTGAAAATCGAGAAAATCGCTGAAGGTTTGAAACATCCCCGTCAGGTTTATGTGCTGCCTAATAACGATGTGCTGGTAGCGGAATCGAATGGTCCGGCCAAAAAACTCATCTTCCGCCCGAAAGAGCTGATTATGGGCATGGTGCAGAAGTCGTCAGGTAAAGGCGGCGAGGGCGGCAACCGCATTACGTTGCTGCGTAATACCGGCGGCAAATGGGAGAAACATACGTTTATTGCGCAGGTAAACTCACCTTTCGGCATTCAGCTGACCGGAAATACGCTGTGGATAGCGAGTGCCGACAGCCTGATAAAATATCCCTATCAGACAGGTGAAACAGAAATTACCGCGCCTGGTGAAGTGGTGACGCAATTGCCGGGCGGTCCGATTAACCATCACTGGACGAAATCCCTGCTGGCCAGTCCGGATGGCAGCAAACTGTACGTCGGCGTCGGTTCCAACAGTAATATCACCGAGAATGGCATCGGGGCAGAAGACCGTCGTGCAGCGATACTGGAAGTGGATGCTGCAACCGGAGCCAGCCGCATTTTTGCCAGCGGATTACGCAATCCGACCGGCCTGCAATGGGAACCGCAGAGTGGAAAACTTTGGGCGGTGGTGAACGAGCGCGATGAAATTGGCTCTGATCTGGTGCCGGATTACATGACGTCGGTACAGGAGCACGGTTTCTACGGCTGGCCGTACAGTTATTACGGCCAGCACGTTGATGAACGGGTCAAACCGCCGCGTCCGGATCTGGTCGAGAAAGCCATCAAGCCTGATTATGCCATCAGCTCACACGTCGCGCCCCTCGGACTGCTGTTCTATACCGGCGATAATATGCCGCAATATCGCGATGGCGCCTTCGTCAGCGAGCACGGCAGCTGGAACCGTAAACCGCTGAACGGATATCAGGTGATGTGGGTGAAATTCGAAAACGGTAAGCCGGTTGGGTTGCCGCAACCTGTGGTGACGGGTTTCCTGACTGACGATCAGAAACAGGTTCGCGGTCTTCCTGTCGGGCTGGCGATGGATAAACAGGGCGGCGTACTGATCGCCGACGATGCGGGCAACGTCGTCTGGCGGGTAAGTAAGGCGCAGTAACATCCTGCTCAGGAATGCGGGCAGGAAGCCTGCATTCCTTCATCAAAACGTCCCATTCTCCCTAAACTCAAATTAATAATTTGTTACGTAATAATAATGAACCTTCTCGCGACAATGCCAATGTTAATAATTACTATTTTCGTTCTCATTGCGATCTGTTCTTGTAAAAATATAAATAGAAACAGCGTCGCGTCCTCAAAAAATTTTACGAGAATGCGTTATGTCCTTTACTGGCAGGGGAAAAGTCGCGGAGTTTTGCGCACCGGATATAAGAAAAGTCTTTACCGTTTCATCACTGGCGCTGGCTATTGTTGTGGCGATCAATCCCGTCTGGGCGGCTGAAACCAGCAGCACGGCAAATGCCGCAACGTCCGGTGACTCGCAGGATATGGTGATCGAAGGCTCACCGACCGTCGCCGGCAGTGACGCGCAGGATTATGCGGTGAAAACGACGACCGCAGGCACCAAAATGAACCTGACCCCGCGCGATATTCCGCAGTCGGTCAGCGTGATCACCCGTCAGCGTATGCAGGATCAGAACCTGCAATCGGTCGGCGATGTGCTCGACAACACCACGGGCATCTCCACGGAAGTGATCGACAGCGAACGCGTATCATATTTCTCCCGTGGCTTTTACATCAACAACTACACCTATGACGATATTCCTTCGTCCGTCAGCGACACCTGGAACTTTGGCGATGCAGCTGAAGACACGGCGATTTATGACCGTATCGAAGTGGTGCGTGGTGCAACCGGCCTGATGACCGGTGCAGGTAATCCGGCAGCGTCGGTGAACATGGTGCGTAAACACGCCGACAGCAAAGAATTTACCGGCGATATCAGCGCCAGTTATGGCAGCTGGAACAAGCAGCGTTATGTGCTGGATGCTTCCGGCCCTCTGAATCAGGAAGGTTCAGTGCGCGGACGGGTCGTGGCGGGATATCAGGATCAGGACAGCTGGCTGGATCGTTATCACAAGCGTAAAAAATTCCTCTACGGCGTGATCGATGCCGATGTGACTGACAATACCACGGTATCTCTGGGGTACGATTATCAGGAAACCAACACCGGCAATCCGACCTGGGGCGGCCTGCCGACCTGGTATACGGACGGTTCGCGTACGCATTACGACCGCAGCACCAATACTTCCGCTGACTGGACAAATTACGCCATTCAGTCGCGTAAAGTGTTCGCCAACGTGAAACACGATTTTGATAACGGCTGGACATGGCGGGTTAACGGCACGCATGGCGAGCAAACCTTCAATGATAAACTGCTGTATCTGATGGATTTCCCGGATCACACCACTGGCGAAGGGCTGAGCGGTTTTGGCAGTAAAGACCGTGGCACGCGCAAAGTGGATTCGGTAGATACCTATGCCACCGGGCCGTTTGAACTGTTTGGTCGTCAGCATCAGATGGTTGCCGGTCTCAGCTACAGCCGCCAGCATAACCAGACTTACAGTGCGGATGGATCCATTGACAGCGACGCCATTGGCAGCTTTGGCAACAGCTGGGATGGCAGCGTCAGCGAGCCGGAGTGGGGCGACTGGTACCTGAATGCCGACGATGTAGTTCGTCAGAAAGCGGGCTATTTCGCCACACGCTTCTCGCTGGCTGATCCGCTTTCGCTGATCGCCGGTGCGCGTTACACCGAATGGACCAGCAATGGCAGCAGCGGCAATATGCAGAAGAACAACATAACGCCATACGGCGGGCTGGTGTATGACATCAACGACACCTGGTCGGCCTACGCCAGCTATACCTCAATCTTCCAGCCGCAGACAGACCGCGATATCAACGGCCATTATCTGTCACCGACTACAGGTAAAAACTACGAAACTGGCCTGAAATCGGCATGGATGGACGGTCGTCTTAACGCCTCGCTGGCGGTGTTCCGCATTGAGCAGGATAATGTTGCGCAGGCCGATGGCAGCAATTACGTCAACGGTTCAAGCGAGCAGGCGTACGTCGCAGCAAATGGCACAGTGAGCAAAGGGGCAGAGTTTGAGCTGAGTGGCGCTGTCACCGACAATCTGCAAATGACCTTCGGTGCGACGCGTTATGTCGCGAAAGACGATACCGGCAGACGCCTGAACAGCAACATGCCACAGACACAGCTGAAACTGTTCAGCCGTTACCAGTTGCCGATGTTGCCGGATCTGACGGTCGGCGGCGGCGTAAACTGGCAAAACCGCACCTTCCAGGATGCAACCGGGCCAGACGGTGAGACCCACCGCGTATCACAGGGCAGCACGGCGATTGTCGATCTGTTCACCCGTTATCAGGTGACAAAACAGTTGTCGGTTCAGGCCAACATCAACAACCTGTTTGACCGCACCTATTACTCGTGGCTCAGTGATTACGCTGTTTACGGCGAACCGCGCAGTGTGTCGGTCAGCGCGAATTATGCGTTCTGATGTGATGCGATAAAGACTATCAGGGCAGCATCGGGATTTCCGGTGCTGCCTTTTTTATGCCTGGTTCAGGTAAAAAGTCGGATTTTTGTACAGGGGATGTGAAGGATGCGAGACTTATTACAACTCAGTCAGACGCTGAACGTTCAGGCTTTCCAGTTTACCGTTCAGGATATCGAGAAAATCGTCGTGGTAAGGCATTGCCACGTGTTTTTTCAAATCTTCTTCAGACTTCCAGCGTTCAATAAAGATGAATGAGACTTTGCCTTTATTTTCGAGGTTACGCACATCGGGTACAGCATGACTTTCATGCAGATCATATTGCAGGCATCCTGCTTCTTGATGAGTTGGAGAAACCATTGCCAATGCGGCATCTCTTACCGTTTCGATGAATTCGGGCAAAGGGGTCAGTGTGGCAACAATTTTTACTTCGCTCATAGGGAGGCCTTTGGTTGTCAGTTATTTATACTGGATTTACACAATCCGGATGCGGATTATTCAAGGTAGTTATGAATTGGGCATTGTGCCAGCCAATATGACAGAATCAATACTGAATGAGTCAACATGCGACGGGGGGGATGGGGTATGAATGATGAACGCATTGATCAATGCATTCAATTTAACATAATCATGATTATGCGCACCAAAGATGCTGCCGGTACTTAACCGGACTCATTGCACCCAATGATAATTTAATTCGCTTCTCGTTATACCAGCGTATGTACCTGTCCAGGAAGCAGATAAATTCTTCCTGCGTCGTGCTCACCTAGTTTCTGCCATAGTACATTTCATTTTTGACCCGCCCGAAGAAGCCTTCACACGCCGCGTTATCCGACGAGCAACCTTTGCGCGACATGGTAGATCACGAAGGCAAACGGATCATTCAGGCACTTCTCAATGTCCTGCAAAGGCGAAAATTTCTGAGTGCCTTGGTTATTCGGATATATTCATGCCAAATTCTTGTGTCGAAAAGTCAAGAAAACTGCGAAGTTTCGGAGTCATCCTTCGGTCTGGAGCATATAGAATATGTAGAGGTCTTGTCGGGATTTCATATTGCGGGAGTATTCTAATGAGCTTTCCTGAACGGAGATATGGCTCTACCAACTCCGCTGGTTGCATCAAAATACCAAAACCCGCAACCGCCGAACTCATCAGCGCGTCACCGCTGTCCAGCATGAGTCTGCCAGAAACAGGGACCTTCACTTGCCCTGCCCTATTTTCAAAAATCCAATGCTTGCGCAAAGAAGTATGAGAAAAAATCAAACACTCATGCCCTTTTAAATCTTCCGGTTTGTTCAACACTGCTGCGCGGGCTAAATATTCGGGGGAGGCAGCTGCGATCAGGCGATAAGGCGCCAATGTTTTTGCCATCAGACCGCTGTCTGCCAATGTTCCGACACGAAAAATAGCGTCATAACCCTCATCAATCAGGTCAACCATTCTGTTCGTCAGCGTCAGTTCAACGGAAACATCGGGGTGATCGCATAAATAATGGTGCAGTTTGGGCGCAAGCGCATTAATACCGAACGTTACCGGCGCGTTGATTTTAAGATGCCCTCGGGGTTTTAAATGCACTTCCTGAGCAAAAGATTCGGCCGCGTCAACTTCTGCCAGGATATTTTTGGCACGCTCATAAAAATGCCGCCCGGTTTCAGTCAAGCTATGCTGCCGGGTGGTCCGGTTGATCAGACGCACACCAAGATGTTGTTCAAGCGCGGAAACATGTTTACCTACAAGTTGCGGAGATAGGGAAAGAGCGCCGGCTGCGGCAGAAAATGACCCCAGCTCAACCGCTTTCACATATACACCCATCATCGTGAGCCGATCCATTAGAAACAACCTGTTCTGAATGTAGAAATATAAACCTAATTTATCTCAATATAGTGAACACATTGTACTTTTTTCAGACATTCACCTTCGAGGATACTGAAATGAAAGTTGCTGTTAATGGTACGGGCAATAATAGAAGGATAAGAATCATATTATGGTTAAAAAGCATACTGCAGGAGTATGCTTTAGGTAAAATCAGGAATTATAGGGTTCTGAAAGTTCTTGTCCTTCAACCCCGGCATAGACAATGATCACTTCGACCGGCTCATCTGTGGTAAAACCGCGATGTACGTCGTCTACAGATTCATTAAAAGCTTCACCTGCTTTAAACTTATGACTTGTACCTGTTTCTTTATCTTCAATGGTCAAGGATCCAGAAATAATATAGGCAACATTAGGCATCGGGTGAGTGTGCCAGGGCAAAGTGGTATTTGCTTCAAAGTGCATTTTCATGACGGTTAAATGCGGCTTACCTTCCGGGTATTTTTCGTAAGCTTTACCATTCCATGCGCTGCCACTACTTACTAGCTCTTCCGATTTTACACCTTCTGATTCAAATTCAGACGTTTGGTCATTTTGCTTTTTAGAATAAGTAGACATAAATCTCTCCATATTTGTGTTGAACGTGATGACATATTAAAAAACTATTATCTAGCACGTAGTCTGAATGCTTAAAAATAACGTTTACGTCGCATAACAGCCCTGTCAGGCGTTTACCTGGACTTTATCCCGACGAAATACCAGTGCGTTAACGCCTATGCACATCAGTAAACTAAACGCAGATAACCACATTCCATACGCCATACCCGTTGAAAATGAATGAAGCTCACTGTGGGCAATCATGGCGCCAAACAGACCCACACCAATAACGCCACCAATTTGTCTTGCAGATGCCATCAGACCAGAAGCCATTCCTGCATCGTCCTGAGATACCGAAGAGAGCATAGAATTGGTAATTGAAGGTACAGACATTGCGCTGCCAATACCGACCATCATGAGAGTGCCGTTCAGGAACCATAAAGAGCTGGACTCAGTTAACTGTGACAGCAAAATAAATCCGATTATCTGAACACTAAAGCCGGTAGTGATGATCCGGATATCGCTGACTTTTTTTGCTACTCGAGTGGAAACCATTGTAGATATTGTCAGCACAGCCGTTAATGGAATAAAAGATAGTCCGGTTTTGATTGCATCGTAATGAAGAATGCTCTGGAAATAGATGCTCAGATCAAAGACAGTGCCATAAAAGGTCAGATTGATTACCGCACCGCAGAGCGCTGTGGTGGCTAAAACCTTATTTTTGGCCAGACGCGGGGGCAGCATAGGGAATGCAACGCGCCTTTGAACCAGGATAAATAGCGCTAAAAATATCGCCGCAACGGCCATCATGGATAAAGGTCCCCGGGTCCATCCCTCAGAGCTTGACTGAGTTAATCCATAGGTTAATGCCGCAATACTTATCGCAATCGTTCCCTGGCCTAACCCATCGACTTTTTTATCTACCCGTGGCGAGGGTGGAGCTGAACGCAAAATCAGGAAAATCGCGAGTAAGCCCAGTGGCACATTAATGAGGAAAACGCTGCGCCATCCGAAATACTCAATTAAAACGCCTCCTAAAACAGGCCCCGCAGCTAAGGCTATTCCCCCACAGGCCCCCCAGGTTGCTACCGCGGTTCTTCTCATGGCCGGATCGGTAAATGACAGTCTAATTAGTGTCAGTGAAGTAGGAACAAGCAGGGCTGCTCCCATACCCTGCACTCCTCTCAGTGCAATGAGCACAGACATGCTATCTGCAAGGCCACATCCGATGGAGCCAATCGTGAATAAGGAAAACCCCCAGGTAAAAATGTTTCTCGCCCCAACCTTGTCCCCAAAAGCCCCACCAATAATCAGCAACGCTGCAAATACTAATGCGTAGCTGTTAATCACCCACTGAAGACCAGTAAGGTTGGTATTGAAGGCATTTTTAAGAGAGCCTAAGCCAACATTGACAACGCTCACATCGAGTTGAACTACGAGGAACCCCATACAGGTGGCGAGCTGTATGGCTATCAACGAAGGGGTATATTTTGACATTATGTCTATCCGGCAATTGAAAAACTAATGTCATAATAAGGCTTGCCTGAACATGTATAAATACTAAAATATGCACACTATCCATGCAAAAGTGCATACATAATGAATTGGGAAAATCTTCGTTTTTTTGTTGCCATAGCCAGAGCAGGAACGCTATCAGGTGCAGCTAAAGCCCTGGATGTTGATCAGGCGACGGTGAGCCGCCGTCTGATGTCACTTGAGGCTGAACTTGGATTGAAACTTATCGAGCGGCTTCCTCGTGAGGCAAGGTTGACCGAACCGGGGCGAATTATTCTTGCAGAAGCCATTGAGATAGAGGCATACACTTTTAAAATTGAGCGACTGTCTATAACGAATAAAGAACAAAGAGAGAAGTTAACTATTTCCGCCCCACCTATCCTGTCCAGGCATTTCTTTGCTACAAACATGTGGGCATTATCCCAGGAATTACCTCTTGTCCTCATATCGATATTAAGCGATGTCCACTTCGTCTCGCTATCTCGTCTCGAAGCAGATCTTGCTGTTAGATTATCCCCCGGAATTAAAGACACTGATATCATAAAAAAAGTCGGTAAAATGGATTTCGCTTTGTACGCAGCAAGTGATTATGAGCATCTTGAATCGCCAGAATTATGGGAATACATAGCCTATCCTGAACGCGTTAACAATTTTGAACATAAACAATGGTTGGATGGAATTATCGGTGAAAAGCGGGTTTCATGTGAAATGGCTGATCTAAGCCATCAGTATGAAAGTGCTCGTTCAGGAGCTGGCGTTGCAGGTTTACCATGCTTTCTTGCAGATGAAGATAAGCGTTTGGTTAAGCTCGAAGTAGATGAATCTATGCTCAACCTGGATATTTGGATAGCAAAGCACCCTGATCGTCGTAATGATCCCCTCGTGGTGCACGCCTCAAACGTCATATCTATTATACTGAATAAGGTTGGGTTAGGATTGAAATAATAAAAACCACTTTTCAAATCAGTTGGTCATAAGCTTGGCTGTTTGTCTGCCGGAGATAAATACGTTCAAACTGGTCTGACTCATCAATACGAAAAGTCAGACCAATAAATCCCCTCGCGTAAGCCGGGGCTTCAGCAACAATCAGCAGTATTTTCGCCTCAGGAAGCAGACAAATATCCAGTAATACTGCCTTGACCTTATTTACTTCCCAGAAAAGGTGCAATACTCGCCCAGACGGCATCAAAATTTACGGCAAAAGCAGGATGTGGTGCATCAGGAATGATTGCGAGGTGCGCATTCGGCAGCATTTTATAGGCAGCGATCACGGTATCAATTGGTGCATTCATATCCTTTTCACCTGCCATAACAAGCACCGGCGCATGGATTGTCTGGAACAGAGACTTACCGACGATAGTCTGATCGTATTGTCGATTAGCCTGTTTATACCACTCAGTCACTTTATCGTGCTGCGGACGAATTTCTGCCTGCTCAGCCCAGTACCGTGGATCAAGGTCGATAACAGACTGTAAGGGGATATCACGATCTTTACGCCCGCCCTGGACAAAGCCTTTTGCCCATTCACCTGCGCCAATCGCGACGAGTTTGTTGGTCTGCTTTGGATAATCAGCGGCGAACTGGTACCCCGTATAGGCACCGTCACTAAAACCGATTATATCAGCTTTATAAATGTGTAAAGCCGAAAGCACCTCAAGAAGGTCTTTCGCTTTTTGTTTATAGTCTGGTGTGACTGACCCAATGTCCGATTTTCCGTGTCCACGGGTGTTCACCAAAATGACCAGGTGATTGTTTTTAAGTGTGTCAGCAAATTCGCCCATTTCTGCCATGGAGCCGACAATTCCTCCATGCAGCAAGACCACAGGTTCACCAGAACCGTAAATCTCATAATAAATTTTAGCATCACCAGACTGCACATAGTGTCCGGCTTTCGTGTTATTGCCGTAAGGGGTGGCACTTTGGTAGCTATTTGACTGCTGTCCGAACCAGTGCAAAGGTTGATTTGGGCGTATTTCAGCAGCGTGTGCTGTGATTGCAGACATACACAGTCCTATAAACGTTGTGAACATTCTGTTCATTCAGATGATCCTTCCCACTCTGATTGGGGGCATAAATACCTATACTGAAAGAGTGACAGACATGGGTTCACGTAGCGATGTCGTCATTGAGATTAACCCGGGTTCCCAGGGCCATCTCTCTCCGCCATGCATCAATCTGTGGTGGCCAGTGAATCCCTTTTACGATAGATAATGAGCGCAGCAGCGGAAAAAGACGGATATCCGTGAGCGAAAAATACTCAGAGTCTCTCTCTTGCTGTGTGAACAGCACTTCAAGAATCTCAAGTTGTGCATTTATTTCATTAACCATGATTTCGGTTTGTTCCAGCAAACGTTGGAACGGACCGAAAACAGCTTCTTTTTTGTTGACGAAATATTGTCTCGCTGCATCTTGTCGGAATTCTTCAAAGTCCGAGTTTGCCCAGCGCGGGATTGCCAGCGGATATATCAGTTTTGTTGCTTCTTCCATCCAGGTTTCGATTTCTGGATTGTCAGACATTTTCAGGACAGACGAACCGTAAGTCTCATCAATGTATTTGACAATCTCCAGGCTCTCACCCATCGCTTCATTGCTTTCAGTGATCAGGACGGGAAGCATTTTTTTGCCAATGAGGCGCGCTGGCGTTTCTTCATCATCGTTTGGCAGAGTAATGATTTCACACGCAACATCTTTCAAGCCAAAAATCATGCGTGAACGCACGCAGAAGGGGCAATGATCGTAAACATAAAGTTTCATAGCAGAATCTTTCATCACTTTAAATCTAAAAAATTAACGGGTAAATCCATCAAAGGGTGTCATATACACGGCACCAAACGGATCTAAACGTTTGCGGATTTCATCATCGGGTTCGCCATAAACTGTCAGGCCGGTAATGGTGACTAAAGAGAGAAATGTTTCGGCAAAAGGTGCGAACGTATGATCAACATGGCTCACCACGTCTTCCTGACGATAACGCTCAACGATGTGTGCCGTTTGCTGATCTTCACTGACGCTGTAGACATAACTCAACGTGCCGGGCTCTTTACGGGTGGCGTCCACCACGCGTGATACTAATTCTTTGAATGCAGGGAATTGTCCGTCACGGACGGCCAGGTTAAACACGCAGGTAATTTCATTTTTCATTGTAATCTCCAAGATAAGGGCGGCAGGAAAGTGGGCAAAGAAGAGCGGGAGACATTCGCCGCAGGAGGAATACGCCGTTATGCGCGAAGCATAACGGCGGATGAAATCAAGAAACGCAGGATGTCAGCTCGATTTTTTCAGTGTTTCAGAAAAAAGCTCACCTGAAATGGCCCAGTTATCAGTGGTGACGTCGTTGAAAATGACATAGACATACTGAGGATCGACGTTGGCATGAGTGGCGATAGCGTCGGTCACGGCTTTTGCGATAGCAGGTTTAGCCTCATCACGACCTTCAAACATCTGGATATTGACTACAGGCATGGCAGAACTCCTTCAGGTATGGATAAAAGGTCAGTCAGGCTGACGTTGAAGAAATCCTACGCGGATAGCTTAAGTGGATAAACAGGCTAAAAGAGGACAGAGTGTAGAACTGGAGTCTACAATCACTCGAATGCTTTCCGCGCGGCTAACTCAATTAACTCATCAATAATAAAGCGAACGCCGGGCAGCAAATGCCGGGCGCGTGGCCATATCACATTGAGTTCGGTGGGCGCAGGATTGCAGATGCTCAGCAGCGGCACTAACTTGCCACTCTGTATATGCGGACGCAGTAACGCTTCAGGAAACTGAATTAAACCGGCTCCGGCAATACAAGCATCTATCATTGCATCGCCATCACTGATTTGATGAAAAGGCGTAGGTTTAAGCCTGATCTCCTTCCCGCCCTCATCACGGATCCGCCAGCTAAGCGGCGCCCCACCACGCCAGGCCAGAATGCAGCGGTGGTGTGCCAGATCGGCCAGCGTTTCGGGTGTACCATAAGTCGTCATATAGGCGGGAGATGCGCAGATAATCAGATGCTGATCGTTGAGTTTGCGAGCGATGAGATCGGTGGTGTCTTTCACCGGACCAAAGCGGATGGCGAGGTCAAAGCCTATATCCAGCGGGTCTATGATACGGTCGTTAAACGTGATGGTCAGCTTCAGATGCGGATAGCGCTTTGTCATGTCCATCAGCACCGGCATCATCACCGAGCGGCCAAAAGCCGCAGGCAAATCGATCCTCACGGTGCCTGTGGGTTCAGTGAGCTTAGAACGCAGCGCCATTTCTGCCATTTGCAGCGTTTCAAGTGCACTCTGGCAGCTCGCCAGATAGGCCTCGCCCTCAGTAGTCAGACTTATCTTACGCGTGGTGCGATGAAATAGCGGGATCCCGAGGTTGTGCTCAAGCCGCTGTATACTCTTACCAATTGCCGATTTGGAGACGCCCAACTGCTCAGCCGCTTCGGTAAAGCTTCTTGAGTTTGCAGCCGTCACAAAATGGACGATGTTGCTAAAAGATTCGGTAGAAATGACGGTTGACATCGGTTACGCCAGGACAAGTAACAAAAAGATACGTTAGCGTAAAGCCGAAACGTAAAAAAACGCAAGCGAAGGGGTAGCGCCGTTCCCAGATTTTACTCCAGTAATCTAATACTTTCCCAATGGCTGATTTAGAGATACCCAACTTATACGCAGTTCGGTAAAACCCTGGGCATGAGCCGCCATCACAAAATGCACAATGCGTGGGAAAGAATGAAAAGATGAAAGTACAGGGATTATATGTTTCAGGCTCGCCAAAACGTCATGATTTTTATTCTACCTTCTGAGGATGTGCATCTGGTAATTCGCTGCTGATTTTCAGGTCCTTGAAATATGCAATCGTGCCAGATTCGATCCATACCCCGACACCTCCACGTGCTTCACTGCCTAATTTCAGGTCATTGACGATTAAAGCAGGTTTAGGACTGTGATCCAGATACAACCTGGCCTGCTGGCCAGAAACGGTAATTTTCATATGAATCCACCGTCCGGTGGCAATATCAGCATAGGTTTCGTACTTTTCCGGTGTCTCTTTCCTCAGTCGTTCAAAGGTGTAATCCGGATAAGCGAAGTATTGCACCGAATGGTTTCTCCGGACCTGATCGTCAGCCTGACTGTTTGTTGGCCTCAGATAGATATTCTCAAACCGTTCTTTTTTATCAATTCGGAATGATAAACCAAGGAAACCTCGGGCATAAGCTGGGGCATCGTGAGCTAGCGTGCTGGCAATATCCGCCTCGATTGTCCCGTTATGAAAATCAACCGGCAACCAGGCCATGAATGTTCTGTCTGTCAGCACTTCTTTTGCTGGATCCTGAAACTTTTCGGAAGGCATTTGCATTTTAATCGCTTTTTTACCCAGATAATCCTCATGCTTCAGAGAAACCCCCGCGCGCACAAAATCAGATAACAGGAATGACTTTTGTAACGCAAGTGGTTCGGCTGGTTGTGCTGCCACCAATGAAGAAAACCCTGTCATAAGAACAAGTAACAAATTGTTTTTCATAATAAACCTTACTTTATGATTTGGTATGCTGAAGCTGATTTCCATGCCCCACAGATAGGGATAGTTTGATATTTTAACGCTAGGGTATTGCGGGGATAAAGACTGATAAAGGTTATGCATTAGAAATGAAATGTTTCTAATCAACATCATGCCGGTATTCCCCTATAATATACTATCCCAGTCGCAGAACGCGTCCCGGAGTAGCCAAGAGAAGCGGGGAATACATTGAGAATCCACCATCATCTGGGATCCTCCATGTAGTAACCTCAGGCTATATCATATTAACTAACATAGGTCATGCGGAATTATGTATTAAAAGTCACATGAAAGGTTACCAAACTAAAAGATCCATGCAAATTTTATTAATAAAAATTGCAAGCACAGCCGTTTTGTAATCCATTAAACAACTCGAATTTGAGTTGACTTGTTTTTAAAAAAGAAGAAAATCAACACTTATAAGTTTTGTTATAATAGTGGTGTTTATTGTATGTTTAATTATCATTTGAGTATCAACTGGAGGTCTCATGAAAACAACCTTACAAATCATAGAGGATAGGGCTGACATATTAGAGTCGAGCGATGGTTTAGATAGAGCAATAGCTTTGCATTATGCAATGTTAATGAAGGTTTATGCGACAAACCCTTCCTATTTTAAAACTCTCTTTAAGTCAAATTGTAGTGGTCAACAAAAACTGGCCACGGCTTTAGAGTTTTTCCAAAACAAATCTTTCTGATTCATTCGGCGTCAAACCACCATTATATTGATGAGGTCTGAGCTGGCTGTAATATCCTGTGATGTAATTCGTTATTGCCGTGCTGGCTTGGCTAAAATTAGCGTAGCCATTATCCG